>Ga0316195_10001637_pt1 | contig 10182 bp, 12 predicted proteins | sample Phised1_MG_FD_204937 | JGI IMG/M metagenome (GOLD analysis project Ga0316195, IMG submission 204937) | Coastal sediment microbial communities from Maine, United States - Phippsburg sediment 1 | ecosystem: Environmental > Aquatic > Marine > Coastal > Sediment | place: USA: Maine | collected...
GCATGGCTTCGGGCTTTCCGCCTTTAACATCGATCAGAAATTGCCCAAAGGCCAAACGGTGAGGATCGAATTCGTGGCCGACAAAAAAGGCGAATTCACCTTCAAGTGTACGAGCTTCTGCGGTTGGGGACATTTCGGGATGACCGGCAAACTGGTTGTCTCCTGAAGATGATCGTTTCCGGTGTATCGAAGCTCTTTTTCATCAGCAATATCGGTTGAGACAGATTAATTAATAGATACCATCAATTCACTGTCGTGGCACTTGCCACTCTCCCTTTTGGGTCCGGCAGGCCAAGCCAAAGAAAGCGCGATCTTCTCCCGAATGGTTCAACTGTTGCTTGTATTGGCGGCAGTATGTCCCGGAATTGAGTCGAACGGTGGCCACGGGCATGGTCGCGCCGGACAGGGCGTGTTCGGGCATGTCCCACCGCAATGGATCACCGCTTTTCTTTTCTTCCAGGGCTTGTTGGAAATTGCTTTGGACTTTGGTCTGGGCCACAGGCATCATGCGGCTGACCGGTGGCGTGATGGCCACCAGTTCGACAACCCGGTTCGGCTTGCGTCCCAAATAGTTGCGCTCCATTTTGACATAGTATCCTGCGGTCGGAGCGAAATACCAGGTCGTGATTTCCCGCAACCGGGATTGTTCAAAGGCGCTGCCGCTTGAAAATCGGCGGGCAATGATTTTCCAGGTGTCGAATTTTCCTGCTTTGACACTGATCCGCGCCTTCCCCACGACCTCCGAATGCCACTGATTCTCGTAGGTGTGCCGCTTGCCTTCGGAATCCTGCCAGCGTCCGGACTCGATATAGCGAGCGGTTTTGCCGGGGGTCAGCGGCCACAGTGAGGCGGCGGTCCGGTTGCCGAGCCAGTCGTTGCGTTCCCTGAAACTGCGTGTTCCTGAGCGGGTGCGTGTTTGCCATGCCGCCCGGCGGTAGGTAAAATCCGGTGACCCCGCAGACAGATCCCCACGGTGGTTGCGCCAGGTTACCTCTTCCGGGCCGACCGTTTGTACGGTTTCCCAACTGCCGTTGTCGTAAACGAAGGTGGTGCCCTCATGGTATTCCGGCAGTGGCACCTGTTCGGCTGACGGTGAAGGCAGCCGGTCAGTTCCGGCGCAGCCCAGGAAAAAAATGACGGTGGCGAGCAGGACGCCGGCCGCGCCTTCGCGCCATGGTTTCGGACCCATTTTCGACCAGGTGTTTGCGGTATGTTCTTGCTGCATGATTCCTCCGGTTAATCCTAAGGCCCCATCAGATCTTGGGCTGATAAAGCGCTGTCGTGCGCCACTCCGCGTGTCCGGTGCGGTAGGCCATACCCCTGAATTTTTGGCGGCCGCTGTCGGTGAAGAGTTCCATATCGTAGCCGCGGTAGTATTGTCCGTCGCTCCGATTGCGGTAGGTTTTTATGGGCGTGATAACGATACGCTGCCCGCCGTTACCCAGGTTTAGGGACAGGGGGTCACCACTCATGTGTTTTTCAAGCGATTGATTGATCACCTGCTGGTAGGCGGTCGGTAGCAGGTGGAAAGGTTGTTGGGGAATCGATTCAGGGCCTGGTTTATAGAAAAAACCCAAGCCAACGCCGATCACCACCAGGGCAAACGCCGCCCCCAGCTTCAAAGCGGGAAAGCGTATCTCCCGCCAGAAGGATGTCACCCCGGCGGGTCGCACAAAGACTTGCCGCAGGCGTTCCGGCACGGGTTCGTGAAGGGCTTCATTGCTGCCGGCACGTAGCAGGACCGTCGTGCGCATGGCGTCGAGCACGAATCGTCGGGCCTGGGCGTCCCTGTCCAGAAAGCTTTCGACGTCCCGCATGGTCTGACGGTCCAGCTCCCCATCCACGTAAGCCGAGAGTGTCAAATGATCGAATTCGGTTGCCATTACCGTTCCCTCCCTAAAGCACCCTGGTGAATCTTTACCATGCGGGGTTTATCCTCACAGAAATGTTCGGCCAGCATATTGCGGGCGCGCGCCACACGGCTGGCCACGGTGCCTACCGGAACTTCGAGCACCGAAGCGGCCTCGGCGTAGGTGTGGCCCTCCACAGCAACCAGGAGGATAGCTGCTTTGTTTTCCTCCGGGAGGTGCCCTAAAGCGTTTTTGATATCCATGAAAGAAACGATCCGCCTCGGCGAAGATTCGCCCGTCCCGGACATCTCTTGCAGGTTGCGGAAGGTTTCGGCCTGGGCCGATCGGCGCTGCCGCCGGCGGGTTCGGTCGATCCACTGGGTGTAGACGATCCGGTACAACCAGCTGTCTAAACGCGTACCGTCGCGATACTGATCCAAGCGCTCGAGGGACCGTTCGCAGGCCATCTGCACCAGGTCGTCGGCATTGTCGGCCTCCCCGGTAAGGTTGCGGGCAAAACGCCGCAGCCTCGGCAGAAGGGCTACGATCTGCTCCTGCAGTAGGGTCCGTCGTCGCGTTTCCGGTTTTGGGCGTTGCCAAGACATGGTTTCGTGTCAGTTCCAGTTGCCCACGACGCCGGCTTCTTCTTCCGTCGACATCGGGTCGAGGTTATCGAGGTCGCCGAAATCGAATCGGTCGCGATCCGTCTGCCGGTTCTCAGTGCCGGATTTCCCGTCGTTCGCGTGGGCGTCGCGATCACTATCGTGATCGTTCACATCGCCGTGCCGGTCGTCATACGCATCTTCGCCGTGATCGTCATTTACCGCATTCCCGTCATCGCCGTAGTCCCCATCGTCATTGCCTCCGTCATCGCCGTCGCCGCCATCATCTCCGCCATCCCCGTCGTCGCCACCACCATCATCTCCACTGTCGCTTCCGCTGCTGTCGCCGCCGTCGTCGCTGCCACCGTCGTGGCCGCCCCCGTCACCGCCGTCATCGTCAGCGAAGGCGGTCAGTGCGGTAATGTGGCCCGTATCGTTATCGATTGAATAGGGCAGAATGATGAAGGCCAGGGCGTAAATGGACGTCAAAAAGATGAAAAGAAAAAGGCTTTTCCAGCATTGGGACTTGCTTGTAATGTTTTTCGGTGAAACCGGCATGTCGACCTCCCAGTTATGGTTTGTTTTTTCTGTATTGATAACGCCTGAGAGTTCTGATTTTATCCCGGCAGAATCGAATTTATGGTTGAACATAGGTTTTTTTGGGCGGTTGTCGAGGGCAACCAGCCATGTCTGCCGGGCATCTTTAGGAAATTTGGCCTAAGGAAGGATTAGGCGCGGGAGCGCCCCGCCCTCGGTCAGGTTGCGGGAACACACTGAAGACGTTATCTTGAATTGCGCTGGCGATGTGTTACGCCTTTTGAACAGGAGGTCGACTAATGGTGCATTCCAATTCGAAATCCATTACGGAAGAGGCACCCCCCGGTGCGCGGCCGTCGCGAATTCTGGTTTGGGACTTGCCGACCCGCGTCTTCCACTGGCTCTTGGTCGTTCTGGTGGTGCTGGCCTTCGTTACCGCCGAGATAGGCGGGACAGCCATGCCGTACCACATGTGGAATGGGGGGGCGATCCTCGTGCTGGTGCTGTTCCGGGTGCTGTGGGGATTTGGGGGCGGAACCCAGTCACGGTTTGCCACCTTCGTGCGGGGACCGCGGAAGGTCGTGGCCTATGCGCGATCCCTCTTTGGAAAGGAGCACGCACCCTATCTGGGGCATAACCCCCTGGGGGCGTGGTCGATCGTCGCCATTTTGACGGCCCTGGCCATCCAGGTGGGCACGGGCCTTTTTGCCAATGACGACATCCTGACCGAAGGCCCCCTGTTCCAGTGGGTCAGCAAGGGTACCAGCGACTGGCTGACCCGTATCCACCTCATCAATCAAGGCATTTTGATTGGCCTCGTGGCGCTTCATATCGGTGCGATTGCATTTTATCTCGTGGTGAAGCGCGAAAACCTGATCCTGCCCATGATCACGGGCCGCAAACAATGGCATGAAGCCGTCGATGGCGCAGGGGGCAGCCCGACGAAGGCCTTTTTGCTGGCGGCCGTTCTGGCCGTTGCTGTTTATTGGGTGATTTACTGATACTGTGTCTTAATGGATTTGGAAAAAACGACGGGGCGCTGCCGCCGTATCGCGCGGCAACGCCCCGTCGTCGATTCGTGAAGCGGTATCTTTATTTGCGGAAGGTCGTGTGGCAGGCCTTGCAGCTCTGGGCGACGTCGTTGAACGGACCTTTGACGGCATCCAGCCCGCCTGCCTGAGAAGCCTCCGCCAGTTTGGCCGTGGCGGCTTCGAATGTCTGGGCGGTCTTCATAAAATCATCTTTTTTTGAAAAAACGGCTGAAGACATGGTGGTGTCGCCTTTATCCGTTCCGGGCTCAAGGGCCGCATCCCAGGGCAGCGTCGCCAGGGTTTTGACGACCTCGGCGTTGGCGCCAAAGATCTTCTGATCATAGTCCGTCTTGCCCTGCACGACCGCCCCCATGCGCTTGAAGTGCTGACCGATCAGAATCATGACCGATTGGCGGTATTGGATGGCGTCCTCGGATTTGGCAAACTGCGCGTAGGCGGCACCTGCCAGCAACACGCCGACAACAACGAAAACTGTGAATCTGGCCATCGTCTTCATAAGACCCCCTATCATTAGTGGTGAATAAAAATAGACTGAACCGGACGGGCACAGCATCAAATTATTCAAACAACATTTCGTTTGGCCGGGACCCAGCCGCCGGCCGGCCGCATCGTAACGAACCCAGGAGAATACCCTTTAGAAGAATGGGATAGGCAGCATCAAGATTCCACAGAAAGCGAGCGGCCGTCAACTCATTTTCAGCGCCATTGGGATCAGGCTCTCAGGAGATCTGGATTCATATGTTCAGTGCGTCGTGTTGTCTCCAAGGTTAAATGATCGTTTCGACATCAGAGCGGATGGCGCCGCACGAGCCCTTTTTCAATGAGTTCTTCGACGAGTTTTGACACATCCGACGTAATTTCCTCCGGTGGGGTGTCCGGGAAAGCCTGCTGGATTGTGTGCATGACTTCCGAAGTTCTGGTGGGTTCGGACAGCAGACGCCATATTCCGGCACTTAGCGGATTCAGATAAAAAATCGTGTCGTCTTCCGGATTGACGAGGAAAACGGTGTCATCGACCCGTCGCTCCAGAATATCCGGATTCCGGCGGAAGAGGGTTTCACGGGTGTTATCGCGGGTGTCTTCTTCAGCTGTTGATCGCGTCATGCCTTCCTCTTGGGTGTCAGGCCGAAGGCTTCCTCCAGCAATTCCGTCGCTTGATCCAGCGTATCATAGATTAAGGTATAGCATTCCGCCTGTTCGACAATGGTGTGGAGCCGATCGACAATTTCAATGGCCGGATTCTGTCGGGCAAAGTTGCGCAGGATCATATCCTTGACCACTTCGCTTTTCCTGGCCGGCTGCAGGGATGGTTTTGTTTCGGCACTGCGTTCGAGAGTCGTAATCGTTGTGACCGGAGCTTCGGTACCGCGTGGGGCGAGCTCGTTTTCGTCCAGCCGGATATAACCGTAGCGGGTGTTCTGCGGTCCATTCCGGTGATGGATAAAATCCGCCAGGGCGGGTCCCGCGGTTTCCGGCAGGGGCAGGCGTAACCGCGGCAGAATACCGAGAGCGATTCCCGCATTGCTCTGGTGACGGATAGGCAGCACATCGTCGCTGAACAATCGTGCACCGCATGATACTAGCTTTAGCGACAAAATGCTTTTGCCGGCGCGATAGGTGTTGGGGAAAACCATCAGCCCCGTCTTGAGTTCCACCGCGGCACCGTGCAGGCAAAGGAGTTTCTCATGGTCGGCGACATAGGCGTGAATCAGGTCGACAATGAAATCGCAAACCGTATCGACGGGGTCGCTGAAGCCGATCGGTTTCGGCAGCCAAGCGGAATGACGCTCATATGCATCTGCAATTTTGTGAAGCGTAATCGCAGGAATCCAATCGTTTCCCGAAACGGTTCGTTCCATGGGCCAGTCTCGAAGGACGGTGGACAATAGTGGATAAAGTGTTTCACAGCCCCTGAACGCCACCGGAGACCGCAATCCGCGGAAAGTGAAAATGTCAGATCCGGTAACCAATTACCCCCCTTGAGGATAGAGAGGCTCACCGCGACATCGGTGAGCCCCGAATATCTGAATCGCCCTCTCAAGTGGGAAAGGGATTATACACCATTGCTGCTATTGCCCGGAACATCTATCACGTCCGAAGATCCTGAGGGGCTGTTTGCGCTGGAGTCTCTTGACGAACTGGAGGGGCCGGATGCCGAACTGGCGCTACTTTTACCATTGGCGTCGCCGCTGCCGGAGCTACTACCCGAGCCCCCACCAGATCCAGAGCCACCATCCGATCCTGAGTCACCACCAGATCCAGAGCCGCCCCCGCCGTCGCCCCCGCCGCTACCGCCGCCGCCGGAGCCGCCCTTGGCGTGGGCCTCACTCAGTGTCATCAACATGGGCGCGGCATAGGCAGCTACAGCCAACATCCCCAGTTTGGCCAAGGCATTGCGCCGTCCCTGATCAACGGCCCTCTCATCTATATTATTCGATTTGTTTTCTTTATCGGTTTTCATGCTGATCTCCTTTCAATTCCATCGCTGTTGCTTTATTTATTCCACTCTCTGCCAGCTGCCGTCCGGCTGCCGGCACACTTCTCTGGTATGTTGACGGATTCGACCTTTGACGCTGTAGACACTGCTATACTCGCGGCAGGACTTCCCGTCGAGGCCTGCATAGCTTCGGATGGGCACCAGCATCGCCGATATGTCACCGGACTGGCTGGTCCAGACGGCAGTCTGGCCATCTTTATTTTTTGTAAGGGCCGATTGCAGGGTTTGGTTGAGTCTCTTCTGGTCCTTCTGGGGGAGTGCGGTGCTGTTGAAGCCGTAGGCCACCAGTTCGTGCCGGGCATCCGGTCGGCTATGGTGGCGATCTTCCCGAATGACGTAGTGACCGACAGCCGGCGCATAATAGAACGTGCGGGTCGCTCGCCATGAACCGCTGGTGCCGGAATAGCGGTTGCATGCAACCACGACCGTGTCGAATCGTCCGGCCGGCACGGTAACGCTTGTCGTCCCTTCCACGCTGCATGTCCAGCTTCGGGAGAGTTGTTCCGGAGCACTTCCGTCTTTATGCGCGATGGTCTGCTCGAAATCGAACTGCCCGCGCTTGCCTGCGGCCAGCGGCCACATCAGGTCCGGCGGGGCCGATGTCCGACCTTCGCTGGAGCGGTTGGCACTCGTCCAGGAGAGATCCGGGATGATAAAATTCGGATATCCCTTGCTGGTCGTCCCATTGTCGTGCTGCCAGGTCACCAGACCGTCCGATACCGCTGTTACCAGAACGGAGGTACCGTCGTCGTACACATAATACTCGCCGGGAGCAAAGTCCGGCAGATGTGCTTTGGAGAGCAGGGAACGATCGGCCCCGGGGACGACGGGATAGTGAGGTGCTGTTTGACATCCTGTGACCAGGAACAGAATACCGGACGCAACCAGTATGGTTATTTGGAGAAAGATTCGCTCAATCTTTCGATGAGAATGCATAGCGAGTATCCTTTCGGCATTTATTCTGAGGGCAAGGTCTAACCCTTTTGTATAGAAACTTGCGCCACTGTTATTTACAACGTTTGGCAATGTTTTTTTTATCCAAGATAAATAAAATTTTTTTCAACGCAACTCCAATGGCCTTGTTTTGTTCATTTGCTATCGGTACTGTGCATAAGGTATGTCGAGGGAAAAGGTCGAGTGGATACTCTTCCGGGGCTGGAAGATATTGACGTCTCATCTATTTGATGACCAACTCCCGCCACACAATAAAGGACCGTCGTTTTCGAGCGGGTTCAAGCTGGCTATATCCGTGCGATAGCAGGTTTGCAGCAGTAAATTTGCCAGAAATATCCGTTTAGAGGGTTTCCTGAGGTGTTCAAGATACGGCGCATGATTCGCGTTTTGCGAGGCGTACTTCAGTACGTCGCAGCAAACACGCGATGAAATGCAACATCCGGATTGACTCAATCCCAAAGTGGAGAATGTAGCTGGGAAGGCACCCGAAATCCACTGGAACGGGCGAGTGAAACAGCCAAGGTCAAGGCGTGCAAATGCTGAGGAGTGAGGCGTACACCAGGTACGCCGCAGCGACGAGGTATGCCGCACAACACCGGAATTGGCCGTTTTCGAACCCGTTCAGCCTTTGATGACGGCCAGAGGGATAAGCTTTGCCACCTTGCGGGCGATACCGGCTTCGTGCACCACATTCACCACCCGGTCGACATCCTTGTAAGCCTGCGGGGCCTCCTCGGCCAGGCCGGACATGCTGCCGGTGCGCACATGGATGCCGGCGTGCTCCAACGCCTGGCGCAGCGTGACGCCCTTAAAACGCTTGCGCGCCTGGGTTCGGCTCATCTGGCGGCCGGCGCCGTGACAGCTGGACCCGAAGGTCTGTTCCATGGCGGTTTCGGTTCCCCGCAATACCCAGCTGCAGGTCCCCATGGATCCGGGCACCAGCACGGGCTGGCCAATGTCGCGATAAACCGGGGGCAATTCCGGCGACCCCGGACCGAAGGCGCGCGTGGCCCCTTTGCGGTGGACACAGAGGTTGCGGGGGTGGCCGTCGACCCGGTGGGTTTCAATACGGGCCATGTTGTGGGCAATGTCGTAAACTTGGAAGACATGATGGTTGGCCACTTTTCCGGCCAGGGCCTCTTCGAAACTGCGGCGAATCCCATGGGTCAGCACCTGGCGATTGGCGAAGGCATAGTTGGCGGCGGCCGTCATGGCGGCCAGGTAATCCCGGCCTTCGGGGCTGCTCAAGGGGGCGCAGACCAGCTCCCGGTCCGGTAGGTGCAGCCCGTAGGTGTGAAGGGTTTTCTGAAAGCGTTTCACATAATCCGTGCAGACCTGGTGGCCCAGGCCCCTCGAGCCGCAGTGAATCTGAACGACGACACCATCCGGGACAAGCCCCATGCGATCGGCGGCGGTGGCATCGAATATCTCCGCCACGGCGTCTACCTCGATAAAATGGTTGCCGGCGCCCAGGGTGCCGACCTGGTCCTGGCCCCTTTCAAGTGCCCGTTCGCTGACACAGCCGGCATCGGCGCCGGACAGACAGCCGTTGCCTTCGGTCCGTTCCAGATCGGTTTCGGTTGCCAGCCCACGTTTGAGCGCCCAGCGGGCGCCCCGTTCCAACACTTGCCGGAGTTCTTTGGATTTCAAGCGGATCGCGCCGCCTTTGCCGACGCCGCTGGGGCAGTGGGCATAGATGGCGGAGATCAGTTCATCCACATGCGGCAACATCTCCTCGCGTAGCAGATGGGTCCCCAGAAGGCGGACACCGCAATTGATGTCGTAGCCGACGCCGCCGGGCGAAATCACGCCGTCCGGCGCGGCGGTGGCCGCTACCCCCCCAATGGGAAAACCATACCCTTGGTGAATATCCGGCATGGCCAGGGCATATTGTACGATTCCCGGCAGACAGGCCGTGTTGACCAGTTGCTCCAGGCTGCGGTCGGCCGAAGCGGCTGCCAGAATGGCCGGATCGGCCAGTATGCGTGCGGGCGCCTGCATGTCCGGCCGCCAGCTGGACGGTATCTGGTAGGTGAACGGCCCGATTTGCTCTATCTGGGTGGGATCCATTCTATTGCTCCTGTTCCTTTAACCTCAGACGGCCCGTGTCCTCTCCGGGGGCGGACCATCACACGTCGAAAACCACGGTCGCCGCATACCCCTCAGGGGTCTTTTTGACGTTCAGGTGATGGTAGGTGACCGCTTTGATGACCTTGTCGAGACGATGGTTCCGGCTGCCGGTCAATACGGCCTCGATACGGGTGGCGGAGAGGGTTTTGAATGTCATGTCTCCGAACACCAGGCGATCCCTTTCAGCCAGATAGGCAAGCTCGCCCAACCAGTCCACCAGCAGACTTTCCATATCCATGGCCGTCAGGGATACCGTTATCTGCCCGGCGGTGTGTGAAGATGACGCTTGGGCGCCCAACAGGTGGTACATGCCCCGGGCGGCACTGCGAAAAAATGACTCCAGGTCAGGCCCACCGCATCGCAGGGCGAGATCGGCGGTGTGTTCGATTTCTTCGTAGAAGCCACCGTCCGGATCGGTGACCCGTTGTTGGTCCTGTTTTTTTATGTCACGGCCATGGACGCCGGACAGCGTGTTTTTGGTCTCAGGGGTCAAGTGCCCAAGTCCCCGGTGTCAGTTGTCAGTCTGTGCCATATAGTGGTCATGACAGGGCGGAAATGCA
>Ga0316195_10001638_pt1 | contig 10182 bp, 6 predicted proteins | sample Phised1_MG_FD_204937 | JGI IMG/M metagenome (GOLD analysis project Ga0316195, IMG submission 204937) | Coastal sediment microbial communities from Maine, United States - Phippsburg sediment 1 | ecosystem: Environmental > Aquatic > Marine > Coastal > Sediment | place: USA: Maine | collected...
GTCGCCCCGTGCCGTGACCGGGCTCCATGGGTACCAGGTGTCGCGGTTGATGATCGAACGCGCGCCTTCCAGCACGGTGTTGTTCACCGGCAGCGTGAGACGGAAGTGCGGCAACAGCAGCTGCTGCAGCAGGTGCCAGCGCGGCAGGACCGACTTGGTGATCGCGTTGATCGTGTCGCTGGGAAAGTGGACCTTGATGTGATCCACGAGGTTGATGCGGTGGATGGCTCCCTGCAGCACGAAGAACTTGGCCAGCCACCACGCCGACGTCGACCGGTGCTTGTTGGCGTCGAACACCAGGTCGGATGCGAACTCGTAGCCGTCGCCCTTGTCATTCAGCCGGGCGAGCGCGATGCCGACCAGCTCGTAGTTCCATCGCGTGTCGTTCGTCAGTGGCAGCCGGCGCCGCACCACCGCGATCGCCGGCGCCACGAACTCGCCGGGCCACGGGCTGGTAACGACTTTCATGCACGACTGATCGGACTTCAGGTACTGGTAGTTCGCGTCGTCCTTGACGTTGAACAGCTGCTCGTCCTGCGGGTCGAGAAGCCCGAGGTACTTGCTGTAGAGCCCTTCGCAGATCAGCTCGAGGAACAGCTCGTCACTCAACTCCCCGTACCCGGTGATACCGTTCTTCTCGACGGAGTCGCGCGCGAACTCGGCACTCATGACGCCGAAGGGGGTCGGGTTCTTGGCGGTGCCGAGTGCATTGTCGGTGTAGTAGTTGCCGATGTTCTGCTGCCAGTCGGCGGCCTCCTCGGGCGGGATGTTCGAGACCGTCGGGGCCTGCCCGAACGGGTAGTCGAAGGATTGCTCCGGCCACGGCTCGTTGTTCGGGTAGAGGAACTCCGTATCCTTGTAGAGAACGCCGAGGGTCTGCCGGCGCCGGGCATAGAAGTGGGTAAAATCGCTCTGTTCCATCAATACTCTCCCTTGGCTTCGGTCTAGTTTGTCGCAAGCGCAGTTCGCAATGCGACCGCGCGTTTTCCGGTGGTCCCGGTTGCCGGGCCCGGAAGACGCGCGAGGGCGCCGTCCAGCTGCACGCGCGCCGCATCGGGGTCATCGGCAGCGAGCAGCTCCGCGCCGTCGCAGACCGCCGCAAGATACCAGCCCCAGGCCTCCTGGCCTTCCGCAACGTCGAGCGCCTGCCGGATGTGAGCCGTCGCACTTGTCCCGTCGCCAGTCTCCTGCGCCAATCGGGCGAGGCACCGATGCAGTTCACTCTCGGACCAGCGCTCGCCGGTGGCCTCCGTTCCGACCACTGCGCGTGCGAGGATCTCGGCCGCTCGCGCCGACTGGCCCGCGTCGAGGCACGCCCGCGCGAACTGCACGTCCCAGTACTCGAGGAAACATCGCGAACCGATGCCGCGCCAGGCGTCGATGCTCTGCTCGACGGCCGCCAGCCCCGCGACATCGCCCTGCTTGCACTGCAACAGCGCCAAGAGCAGCTGCGCATGCACGGCGAATGAGTTGAGGCCGAACTCCGCGCCGAGCCCGCGGACTTCCGCCGCGAGTTCCGCGAGGTCGCGATGGTCGTCGCCGAAGACGCGTGTCCAGGCGGTCCAGGCGAGCGCGAAGCCGAGCGAGTTCGGGTGGCCGAGACTCCGCGCGCGCGCGATGAGGCGCTGTTCGTTCGCGGCCAACCGCGAGGCGTCACCGCGACAGAGGAGCACCCACGAGAGGTAGCTCATCGCGACGATCTCGGGATCCTGGCCGTAGCGGTAGGCGTGCCCCCCGTGCGCCTCGCGGTCGTAACAGGCGATGCTGGCGAGCAGGTGTCGCTCTGCTTCCGCGAAACGTCCGAGGAAAAAGCAGGTGAGTCCGAGCAACATCTCCGTCTCAACCGCGAGCTGCCCGCCGTTGTCGGCATCCAGCCGCGCGAGCTTGAGCGCGGTCGCGTGCGAGTCCTGGTGACGGCCGCCGACCATATCGAAGATGCAGACGCTGAACAAGGCCGTGAAACGCGTTCCGAAGTCACTGACGGATTCGCACAAGGCCAGGGCTCGGCCACTGGTCTGGCCCATGCGCTCGGAGGAGTAGCCGTGCAGTGCCACCAGGACGGGGATCCGCTGCACCTGGATACGCAATTCGGCCCCGTCACGCGCGTCGCCCGGTGGCAGGCGTTGCAGTTGCTGCAGCGCATTGTCAAGAAAGTGCTCGGCCTCCAGGTTGGCAGATCGGCGCGCTGCTGACTGGGCCGCCGCGAGCCAGTAGCCGATCGCCTTGTGAGCATGCTCCGGGGTCGCCGCAGCGGCGCCGTAGTGATAGGCCAGCACTTCGTCGTTCTGCCGGGCCAGCGTCGGGTCGCGCTCGATCGACTGCGCAACGGCGAGGTGGCATTCCTCGCGCCGCGATTTCAGCATCGAGGTATACGCGGCGCCCTGGATCAGCGCGTGCCGGAACACGTAGCTGATCTCGGCGCCAACACCCCGGCGATGGACCAGCTCGCGATCGACCAGCTGGTCCATCAGCTCCTCCACCCGCTCGGTCGTGAGCCCGGCGGTCGCCTGCAACAGGGCCTGGCTGAACTCCCGGCCGATCGTGGCCGCGAACTGCAAGAGCGCCTTGGCCGGCCCGAGCTGCTGGATCCGCGCCGCCAGCGACTCCTGCAGGGAGTTCGGGATGGTGAGCGGGTCCCCCGCACCGGTCAGCCGGTTGCGACGTGCTGCCTCAAGGACCGAGCGGGCAAGCTCCTCGATGAACAGGGGCACGCCGTCGGCCTTCGCGACGATGGATTCCGTGAGCGACTCGTCGATCGAGCCCTCTCGGTCGATCGCGGCGACGATCGAGCGCGACTGCGCGCGGCCGAGGCGGTTCACGTTCACGACATGGACGTGCGACTGATGCAGCCACGGCGCGCGAAAGCCCAGACGGGTAGTCAGCAGCAGAAAGGCCCGCAGCGACGGCGCCTGCCCGATCAGCATGCCGAGCAGTTCGCACGAGGTCGGATCCGCCCAGTGCAGATCTTCGAACAGCAGGAACACGGGCTGCTTGTCCGCATCGTGCAGCATCACGCGCAACAGCCCGCGCAGCAGCAGCTCCTTCTGCTTGCCCGGTTCGACGTGTGAACCGCCCGTCTGCGGATCGCGCGACAGCATCTCGGCAAGAATCCGCGGCAGCTCCGGTTCTCGCACGTCGTACGTTTCGAGCCAGGCCGCGAGCTTCTGTTCACTGACTGGCGCAGGGTCCTGCGCGGAGAAGCCCGGCACCGCCCGCTCGAGGTAGCGCAACACCGGGAACAGCGGCGAATGGGTGTGATGCGCGGAACACTGCAGCACGAGCGGGCGAGCCACCCCCCCGCTCTCTACGATCTGGCGGAAGCTCGCCACCAGCCTCGTCTTGCCCATCCCCGGCTCGCCGCGCAGCAGCACGACGCTGCCCTGCGACTCGAGGGCCGCGCCCCAGCGTTCCTCGAGTAGCGCGATCTCTTTCTCGCGACCGATCATCTCGCCGTGGAAGGTCTCCGACGGTGCGAGCGGGACCAGAACCGTCCCGGTGACCCGGTACACCGGGACCGGGACCGCCGAGCCCGGCAGCGACTGGCTGCCGGCCAGCTCGCAGGGGATTCGGCCGTGGAGCATCGCGTGGATGTCGCGGCTCAGCCGGACTTCGTTGCTTCCCGCGGCGAGCTGCAGTGCCGCAGCCGCGTTCAGCGTCTGCCCGATGTTGCTCACCCAGTGCTCGATCCCGCGCCCCTGCAATTCCTCGACGATCGCGAAGCCGCAGTGCAAACCGGCGCAGATATCGATGCGCAGTGCCTCGGCACCGGTGGCATTGGCGTTGAAGTCCGAGATGTGGCGGACCATGCGTTGCGCGGAAAGCACCGCACGGAGCGCGTCGTCCTCGTGCGCGATCCGCACCCCGAAATAGGCCGTGAAGACCTCGCCCTCGGTCGGCAGCAGGTACCCCTCCACGCTGTCTACGATCTCCCCGAAGCGGCGCGCAATCGCAGGAATCTCGCCCCGAAATCGCTCCGCCTGCAGGTCGATGCCTTGGTCGCCGAGCGGCGACAGTGAACACTGCAGCACCGTCACCAGTCGGCGTTCGGCAGGTCCGGCGGCTGTCGTTTCAATCGCGGGCACGCCCTCGATTTCCGCTGGGGCCGGCAGGCCAGCCGCGTTGGCCGCTGCGTCCGTTGGTGCGCTTGGCTGCTCGGCGATCGCCTTCATCCGGTCGACCTCGTCGGTGTAGACGAGACCGTGGCGGGTCAGGTCGTAGAACCAGGCGAGCACCATCGCCGCCGGCGCGAGCACGACGGCAGCGATTATCAGCACCCGCAGGACGTGGTTCGGCACCTCGAAGGCCTGCAGCACTACGCTGGCAACCTCGATGGCAACCCACGCCGCGACGATGTAGCCGGCGGTGAACGAGAAGACGCGGCGACGGCGCAACTCCGCCATGAAATTCACGATCCGCGTGATTCCACCAACGCGCTGGCCGGGTTGTTCGCTCACCGCAGGATCCCGGCGACCGTGATCCGCGCCGGCCCGATCGGGGCGCGAGGGAACTCAGTTACGATCAGGTCGGGTAACTGGGCACCGCCCCATGTCTGGCTCGCATGCATCGCGGTATCTTACGGTCGGATGCGTCAGACCGCACGCCACCAGTTTCGTCGCTGTACCTGACCGGTGACGTGCAGGCGCGCCCTTTCTTGGTCAACGGGACCATTCCATTTCTGGCTGGCTACCGTCGATTCCTGCAGCGAGCGGAAGTTTCATTTAGGCTCACGCGTCATCGCTGCTCACGTCCCTGCCAGGAGGTGCCGCCATGACCAGTCGCCGCTCTTTTCTCTCGGCCGCCGCGCTCACCGCCACTGCCGCTGCGCTCCATCCCCGACTCGTCCTGGCGGCCACGCCCACCGCCGCAACCGGCCTGGCGAAACGCGTGATCCCCGCCACCGGCGAAACGATCCCGGTGATCGGCATGGGCACCTCGGGCAGTTTCGAGGTGGATGCGGCCGGCCGCGGCCCGCTGCGCGAGGTGCTGCGGCGTTTTGTCGCCGGCGGTGCCAGCGTCATCGACACCTCGCCCAATTACGGCAATGCCGAGGACGTGCTGGGTGACCTGATGGCCGAACTCGGCGTCCGCGACAAGATCTGGCTGGCGACCAAGCTCGCCGCGGACGATCGTGCCGCCGGCGAGGCGCAGTTCGCGCGGTCGCTCAAGCGCCTGCGCACGGACAAGGTGGAGCTGCTCGCCGTGCACAACCTGCGCGACTGGCGGACCCAACTGGCCTGCGCGCGCGAACTCAAGGCCCAAGGCAAGACCAGATACGTCGGCCTGACCCACTACGTCGATGCAAGACACGACGAACTCGCAGACATCATGGCCGCGCAGAAACCCGACTTCATCCAGATCAACTATTCGGTCAGCGCGCCCAATGCCGACAAGCGCCTGCTGCCGCTCGCCAGGGACACCGGCGTGGCGGTGATGATCAACCGCGCCTTCGACGACGGCCGGCTGTTTGCGCGCGTGGCCGACAAGGCGCTGCCAGGCTGGGCCGCCGAGGCGGGCGTGACGTCCTGGGCGCAGATGTTCCTGAAGTTCGCCCTCGGCCATCCGGCGGTGACCGTGGTGATCCCGGCCACCGGCAAGCCCGACCGCCAGAGCGACAACCTCGAGGCCGGCCGGGGCCGCGACCTGAGCGCGGCCGAACGTGCCGAACTCGTGGCAATGTTTGCCTGATGGCCATGCCGGGACGGGCGATCCGCTTCCTGTCCCGACTGTTCGGGGTAGAACCCGACGAAGGGCCGGCGGTGGCGGCCGGCGTGCTGATGTTCTTCCTGCTGTTCGCCGGTTATTTCATGCTGCGGCCGGTGCGCGAAACGATGGGCATCGCCGGTGGCGTGGACAACCTGCAGTGGCTGTTCACCGGCACCTTCATGGCCACGCTCGCCGCGATCCCGCTGTTCGGCTGGGTCGCCGCGCGCGCACCGCGACGACGCATCCTGCCCTGGACCTACGGTTTCTTCGCGCTGAACCTGCTGGGTTTCGCGGCGGCGATCGCCGCGCAGCCCGACAATCCCTGGATCGCACGCGCCTTCTACATCTGGCTGTCCGTGTTCAACCTGCTGGTGATCTCGGTGGCCTGGAGCGTGCTGGCCGACCTGTTCCCGGTGGCGCAGGCCAAGCGGCTGTTCGCAGTGATGGCGGCGGGCGCGAGCGCGGGCGGCCTGGTCGGGCCACTGTTGGGCGTGCTGCTGGTGGGCTCACTCGGCCTGCCGGGGCTGATGGTGCTGAGCACGGCCCTGCTGCTGGGTTCGGCGGTCGCGGCACGCGCGCTGCAGGTCTGGCGCGATCACCGACCGCTGCGCACTGATGAACAGGCTGCGCGCCGCCTGCCACTCGGCGGCAACCCGTTCGCCGGCATCGGTACGGTGCTGCATTCGCGCTACCTGCTGGGCATCGCCGCCTTTGTCGTGCTGCTGGCCAGTGTCTCGACGTTTCTTTATTTCGAGCAAGCGCGCCTCGTCGAGCTGCATTTTCCGGATCGCACCGACCAGACACGGGTGTTCGGCACGCTCGATTTCATCGTCCAGACCCTGACCCTGCTCACCCAGCTGTTCCTGACCGGACGCATCGTGCAGAGACTCGGCATCGTCGTGCTGCTGACGGCGGTACCGGTGGTCATGACACTGGGCTTTCTGTGGCTCGCGCTGGCGCCGACCTTCGCGGTGTTTGCGGTGGTGATGGTCATGCGCCGTGCGGGTGAGTACGCGCTGGCGCGACCGGGCCGCGAGATGCTGTTCACCGTGGTCCCGTCCGAGGCCAAGTACAAGGCCAAGAACGTCATCGACACCGCGGTCTATCGTGGCGCGGACGCGGTCAGCGGCTGGGTGAAGACAGGCATCGACGCCATTGCCGCAAGTCCGGCCGTGGTAGCAGTGGCCGGCGCGGTGCTGGCCCTGGTGTGGGTATTCACGGGCTGGTCGCTGGCGCGCCAGCAGAGGATCCTGGCGGTCGGCGGGGAAGCGGCGGGGCCAAGGTCACGCGACTAGAAGGTCCCGCCTTTCGCGAAGGAAATGCCGGCTTCATCGCAGGTGCCGGAACTGACTGCGTGCCACGAACGGATCCACTTTCGCGAGCAGGAAATAGGACCAGCGCTGCAACCAGCGTTGCAGCAGCGTGCGATGGCGGGGCCAGTCGGCCGGCACCTGTCGTGCCAATGCACAGTCATGGTCAATGCGTGCGCGGATTTGTGCCGCAAGAACTGGACTCGGCAAGCGCACCAGCAATTCGAAGTTGAGATGCAGGCTGCGCGTATCGAGGTTGGCGGAGCCCACGTAGACGACGTCGTCGACGACAAAGGCTTTCGCGTGCATCACCTGTGGCTGGTACTCCCACAACGCCACGCCGTTGCGGAGCATTTCGCGGTACAGGTGCTCGCCGGCCAGTCGCGCCACCGGAACGTCGCTGTTGGCCGACAACAGGACGCGCACCGGGCCCCGCCGCGCGGCCCGGCGCAACAATCGGCGCAGTCGACGTGACGGCAGGAAGTAGGCCGCCGCGATGTCCACTCGCCTGGCCACCTTCAGGTCGGCGCGCAGCGTTCGCTTCAGCAACGCCTGCGGCCCACCGGGTCCGCCGACGATGGCCGCCGCGGAATCCAGGTCGACCTGCTGATGGCGCAGGAAGCGGGCCAGGGAACGCAACCCGGTCCGCGCCAGGTTCGCGGCCTCGAACAGCACGGAGAATCCTCGTGCAAGGTCCGCCGCCAGCGGCCCCTCGATGAGCAGACCCAGGTCACGCCAGCCGCGGCTGATGCCGTCACCTTCAAATGCCGGCGTGACATTGAAGCCACCCACCAGCGCAGCCTCTTCGTCGCAGACGATCAACTTGCGGTGGTCACGGAATGACCACCGCAACAGGGGCCGCGGGTTGAAGCTGCGCACGTCGGCCCCGGCTGCCCGCAGGCCCTCGAGCCACGTGGCGGGAAGCGACGACGACCCGAATGCGTCGACCAGGACACGTACTCGCACGCCGCGCGCAGTTGCCCGCTGCAAGGCGGCGCCAAGCCGATCGGCTGGCGCGCCCGATGCGATCGTGTAGAACTCGACATCGACGGTCCGACACGCACCGTCGATCATCGCCATGATGGCGTCGTAGGCCGCGTCGCCGGTATGCAACCAGCGGAACCTGTGGCCGAGATCCATCGCATCCTCGGGCAACGCCGCCGCTACGGGGTGCTCCTGGGGTATGACAGACTCCGGCGACATACCGCCGTTGTACCGGGCGGAATGCAATGCGGCAATGTGGGTCGTCGAGGACGCCGCGATCGGAGCGCGCGCAGAATCGAGCCTCGCCGGCCAGACGTTTGCAACGCCAGCATCATTGGATCGTGGCCGGCAAGCTGTGGTCCAATCAAGCAATAGCCGCAACAGGGTGAAAAGATCATGCGACCGCGTGTTTCGTCGTTCATCGCCACGAGCGTCGATGGCTTCATCGCCCGGGCGGACGGGAGTCTCGACTGGCTCGACGACTCGCAGGCCCTGCTCCCCGAGGGCGAGGATTGCGGCTATCTCGAGTTCATGGCATCGATCGACGGCCTCGTCATGGGCCGGCACACCTTCGAGCAGGTCGTGACGTTTGCGGAGTGGCCGTACGGCACGCTGCCGGTCGTCGTCCTGAGTCACATACCGGTCACCATCCCGCCCTTACTGGCTGGCACGGTGCGCTCCAGCCAGGAGTCGCCGGAGGGCCTTGTTGCACGACTGGGCCGCGAGGGATTCCGTCATCTCTACGTGGACGGCGGCCACACGATCCAGAGCTTCCTGCGGGCCGGCCTGCTCGACGAGATCACGATCACCGTCATTCCCGTCCTGCTCGGTGCGGGTCGGCCACTGTTCAGTTCCCTCCCGCATGACGTGAAGTTGACGACCATGCAGTCGCGGGCGTACGAGTTCGGCTTTGTGCAGACGACGTACCGCATCGACGAGGACGGCTGACGCGGGAGCGCGCTGTCGTCGTCGGGAAGAACCAGCGCAGGCGTCCTGCCCTGCCGACGCCTGCAACCGCTCACGCGCGAGCCAGCAGCGCGCGCAGGGACAGCGGACCTGCCGCCGAGAACTCCGCGGCTTGCGCCAGGAACAATTCCGCCGTCGCGATCGCATCGCTCAACGCGTCGTGCAGCTGGTGCCCGGGCAGGTTGTACTGTCGGCGAAGCGCCTCGAGCCTGAGATCGCCGCGGGCCGGCTCGCGCCCCATCCTCGAGTGCGTGCGACGCGCCAGCTGGAGCGTGTCGACGACCGGCGCCAGCAGGCCACCGCCCAGGCAACGCCGGCAGGCGGCGTCGATGAACCCGAGTTCGGTCTGCGCGTAATGGGCGACCATCACCCTCCCTCCGAGCGCGCCGAGGATGTCGGTGAGGACCGTGCAGAGCGGCTCGCCCTGCGCCGCCTCGTCATCCGTGATGGCATGGATGACGGCGCTCGCCTCAGGCATGGGTCCTGCAGGCCGCACCATGCGCCGGGTCGCCGTCCCCAGATCGATCGCCCCGCCTGCGACACGCACCCAGCCCGCGCTGACGATCTCGTCCGTGACGGGGTCGGTGCCGGTGGTCTCGAGATCCAGGGCCAGGAATTCGACTTCCCGCCAGTCGCGAACAGCTGGCGGGAATGGCTTTCCGTAGTAGGTACGCAAGGGTCCCGGCGGCGCCGAGCGCGCGCGATGGCGCCGACGGAGGTTGAGCGGCAGCAGCGAGCCCACCGTCACAGCGGCAGCCGGTCGCCGTGTGCGGCACGCACGGCGTCCTGCAGCGTCGCAATCGCCGCGAATGCATCTTTGAGGTTGCGTCTTTCCATCGTCGTCAGCGCATCGGGGATGACGTAGCTGTCCACGTCCTCGCCGCCGCGCAGCTGCTGCGCCTGATGCTTCGCGCGCAGCATGGAGATGAACTCGAACGCCGCCGCAAGGTTCTCGGCGCCCTCCTCGCTCAGGGTGCCTGCGGTGAACGAGCTCTCCAGTCGCTGCAGCGTGCCTACCGACTCGACGGCTCCCGCCAGGGCGTAGACGCGCGCCAGGTCGACGATCGGCAGCAACCCGTGTCGCTTGAGGTCGACGCTGCCCTCGTGCTCACCGGAACGGACCAGCACGAAACTGCGGAAGAACCCGAGCGGCGGCCGGTTCCCCAGCGCGTGGCTCGCCATGTACGCAAGGAAGACCTTTTCGCCGCGGCAGCGCGGC
>Ga0316195_10001639_pt1 | contig 10179 bp, 8 predicted proteins | sample Phised1_MG_FD_204937 | JGI IMG/M metagenome (GOLD analysis project Ga0316195, IMG submission 204937) | Coastal sediment microbial communities from Maine, United States - Phippsburg sediment 1 | ecosystem: Environmental > Aquatic > Marine > Coastal > Sediment | place: USA: Maine | collected...
TGATCGTGACCGGCGCGCTGGTAGGCTCAAGTGGTGCAATCCTGAGTTACATCATGTGCCGCGCCATGAATCGCAAGTTCTTCGCGGTTATCGCAGGCGGTTTCGGTACCGGTGGCGGCAGCTCCGCCAAGGGCGCCGAAGACCAGGACCAGGGTGAAGTTATTCCAATTGATGCGCTGGAGACGGCCGAGCTGTTGTCGAACGCGAAGGAAGTCATGATTATCCCGGGTTACGGCATGGCCGTTGCCCAGGCCCAGCATACGGTCTTCGAGATCACGAAAACGTTACGCGAGAAGGGCGTCAACGTGCGCTTCGGCATTCACCCGGTGGCGGGCCGTATGCCCGGTCACATGAACGTGCTGCTCGCCGAAGCCAGGGTGCCGTACGACATCGTATTCGAGATGGACGAGATCAACGAGGACTTCCCGGATGTAGACGTTTCCGTCGTCATTGGCGCGAACGATATCGTAAACCCGTCAGCCCTCACTGACCCTAACAGCCCGATTGCCGGCATGCCCGTGCTCGAGTGCTGGAAAGGCAAGGTCTCGATCGTACTCAAACGCAGTATGGCCACCGGCTACGCCGGCGTTCAGAATCCCTTGTTCTTCCTCGAGAATACGCGGATGTTGTTTGGCGATGCGAAAACGACCCTGGACGAGGTACTGAAAGCGCTGTAACAACCATGCTGCAGAGTCCTGCAGGTGCGGCGCAGCTTTGGGTGGACGGCACTTGAATCGTATTCGATTTTTGTGCCCCACCCCCCTTGCATAAGCTGTGGCAAATGCTGACACTTGAGTTGGTTACATACCCGTCGGGCACACAGAGTGCAGAATTTATCGCAAGAAGTCTTGCGTACCGACATGGCCGGGATGCCACTGGAGTGGGTGGGCTACCGGGATGCGGTACGCCTTTATCACACCGAGCAGGTGGTCTACGCCTGCGGTTCTCCTCTGTACGTTCTACGCGGCGGAACCAATGCCCGGACCGGCCAGGTCAGCCTGGTCGAGATCAACAGCATTATTGCCACGCGGGGAACGCACCAGATCCAGGACCGATTACGCCCCGATTACGTCCCGCCGCTGAATAATGCCACCCTGTTCCGGCGTGATGCCTGCATGTGCATGTATTGCGGTGAGAGATTTCCGGATGGCCAGCTATCCTGCGATCACGTGGTGCCCGTCAGCCAGGGCGGGCTGAACGTGTGGACCAATGTCGTGACGGCCTGCAGGAAATGTAACAATTTCAAGGCCGGGCGTACGCCGGAGCAGGCTGGTGTCCAGTTGCTGGCTGTGCCGTTTCGTCCCACCTACGCGGAATATATCTTTCTCAAGGGACGCAAGGTGCTGGCTGACCAGATGGAATATTTGCTGGCGCACTTCCCCCGCAGAAGTCCTTTGCATGCGAGGCTCATCGGTGAGCTTGCAGGGAGACTCTGATCTGGTCATGAACGTGTATCTTGCGACCAAAAAATCCAGCTTCCATGTTGCCGGTCTTCGCAATAGAACCACTATTGCGTGCGCTTGGCGCCCTGAATCCGAATTTTTTCGCCAGCAATCTACTTCGTCCAGACTGAATCAGAGACTCCTCGAGCGATAGTGTCCCAGCCTGTCTATTTGATTGACGCCAGTGTCTGGATTTTCCGCGCCTGGTTTTCCATCTCGGACGCCATGACCGATGCGGCTGGAAAGCCGGTCAACGCGTTTTACGGGTATGCCAATTTCCTGTTGGACCTCCTGGATGAGGCAAAGCCGGAGCACATGGCGGTGGCTTTCGATGAGAGTCTGATCAGTTCCTACCGTAACGAAATCTATCCAGCCTACAAGGCGAATCGGGAACTGCCACCACCGGAACTCGAGGCCCAGTTTGACCTGTGCCGGCGCTTCACCGCTGCCCTGGGCATCACCGAGTTGGCCAGCAATCGTTACGAGGCGGATGACATCATAGGCACCCTGGCCAGGCTGCAGCGAAAGAAAGGGCGATCATGCGTGGTGGTGACGCGTGACAAGGACCTGACACAGGTATTGCGTCCGGGTGACGAATTCTGGGATTACTCTGGCGGCAGGCGTATAGCTTACGAGCAAATAGCTGCGGTCTTCGGTGTGCTCCCCGAGCGGATGGCGGATTTCCTGGCATTGACCGGAGACCCGGTAGACAACATTCCGGGCGTCCCTGGAGTAGGCAAAAAAACCGCCGCCGTGCTGCTGACTGAATTCCAAAGCCTGGAGCAACTTTACCAGGGCTTGGCGCGGGTAAAAGATTTGCCACTGAGGGGCGCTGCAGGGATCGCCGCGAAGCTGGAACTGAATCGTGACGCAGCCATGCTGGCCAGACAGCTGACCGTTATCGCGGAGGATATGCCCCTGGAGCAGGTTGCGGTCAGCCGTGCACGACCGAACTTGACCTTGTTGCTCGAGTTGCTGAAAGAGGCTGGTCTTGGAGGGCGATTGCGACGCAAAGCGGAAGCCCTGGACGCGGCCTTTCTTCACGATCGGTAGATATCGTGGAGAACTGGACGGCACTCGCGCAGCAGCTGGAAATACAGCATGGAATTCGCCTGTTGGAGAACAGCGCCAGGTCTGTTAGCGGGGGTGACATACATCGTGCCTACCGAGTGGATAGCGCAAGCGGCCCTTTGTTCATAAAAACCAATACAGACCGTCAGCTGGAACAATTTCAGGCAGAGCTTGCCGGGCTGCGGGCGCTTGGGGCAACCAAGTGTCTCAGGGTGCCGCAAGCCCTGGCCAGTGGCCGAGCAGGGCCGATGGCATACCTGGTGCTGGAGTGGCTGGATTTGTTGCCGCCGGGCCCCGACAGTGCAAGTCGCATGGGCCAGGGCCTGGCCGCCCTGCATCGTAACAGCGCCGAGTATTTCGGTTTCACCAGTGACAATTATATTGGCCGAACTCCCCAGCCCAATCCACCTACCCGGAGTTGGATCGAGTTCTTTCGAGAGCAGCGCCTGGCATTCCAGCTGGATCTGGCAATCAGCAAGGGCTTTGAATTCCTGCGCGATGACGGACGACGCCTGCTCAGCGAACTCGACGCCATGTTTGCCGGTCACGATCCGGTGCCCTCTTTGTTGCACGGTGATTTATGGGGTGGCAACTGGGCGAGCCTGAATAGTGGTGAGCCGGTAATTTTCGACCCGGCAGTGTATTACGGTGACCGCGAGACAGACCTTGCCATGACACGCTTGTTTGGTGGCTTTGGCGACAATTTCTATACCGCCTACCAGGCAGCGTGGCCTATGTCAGTGGGTTGGCAGAGACGCAGTGAGCTCTATCAGCTCTATCACGTACTCAATCATGCGAACCTGTTTGGCATCGGCTATGCGCGTGATGCACAGCTAAGAATAAAACGCTTGTTGTCTCAGGTGTCCTGAGCATCCGTCTCCGGTAACAGGTAGATCCATGTACCCTCCGGCGCCTGCAGCGCCGCCCCGGACAGATGGCCAACGGAGACCGGGGTACCTGGTGAAACCTGGTATCCCTGGGCGCTGATGTACTCGATACGTTCCGCCATGTCGGTCTCCCTGAACACCAGTGCCGGAGCGCGCATGCGGGGATTTACGTAAAGCCCAAGATTAATAAAATCGCCGGTCAGGGAGGCAAATGGCAAGGCTCCATCGCTTCTCTCGGTCATCACGAAACCCAGGTTCTCCCAGAATGCGATAGACACATCCAGGTTTTTTACCGGCAAGCCGTACTCGGAAAAATGGCCCAGGATGGTGATGTCGCTGCGGTCAATTTCCAGTGGTGAGAATGTCCGCGCCTCCAGCACCGTCACCATGTGGCCGTCCGGGTCGGTAAACCCCGCTTCATTGAATTCATCATCCGCAGTTTTGGCAAAGGCCAGTGACCCGGCCTGCGCTTTCAAGTCGGCCAGGTTTTTGCTCAACTCGGGGCGGACATAGGTAAGGGATGGTGAGGGAAAGCTGTAATCGTGCAATCCTACTACCAGGTTTCCGTCTGATAGCACACCGTAACGGTGTGACCAGATCTCACCCGTCGTCGCCGGCAGCATGCCCAGGCCCCGGTAAAATTCGATTGAGGCCAGGATGTCAGGCGCTTCGATGCTGATTTCCAGAAAACGACCGATCAAGAAAGGGAACCCTCTGTTTCACCCGGGCCGCACAGAAGATAAGTGAAGAAATCCGGATTCGCGGCGCGCAGCGCAGGCGAGCAGCACTCGCGCCAATTGGCGTGCCGCAAGATAAATGTTTTCGAGCCAGGGCGGAAGTTCATAAATAGATCGAGGGTTCCCTTACCTCTCTGCCCCCATTTTCAGTGCCCGCTCTCGCGTGTCAGCGTAAGCCGCAGGGTCGGGGCTTGTGACCGTCTCGGGCCAGCCGCAGGCATGCCGTACGACCAGGTCACACAGCGCCTGGGCGTGGTCGTCGCGCGCATTCAGGGCGGGAATATAACGCAGTTGCTCACCCCCGTGTGCACGGAAGAATTCATGATTCTGCATCGCAATTTCCTCCAGGGTTTCCAGGCAGTCCGAAGCGAATCCCGGGCAAACGACGTCCAGGGTCTTCAGGCCTTCATCGCCGAAGGCCATGACCTGGTGATCGGTGTAGGGTCGCAGCCACTCCTCGCGACCCACCCTGGACTGAAAGCTCAGTGACCATTCGCCAGGTCGTAGCTGCAGCTTCTCTGCCACCAGCCTGGCAGTTTTCTGGCAATGGCAGAAATACGGGTCGCCATTGAGGATGTAGCGTTTTGGAATGCCGTGAAAAGAGAACAGCAGCCGTTCACCACGCGGGTTGTTGGCCCAATGCTCGCTTATCGATGCGGCCAGGGCTGCTATGTAGGCGGGATCGTCGTGATAGCAATTAATGCTGCGCACCTCCGGCACCCAGCGCCAGCGCTTCAGCACGTCCCATACGGCATCAAAAATCGAGGCCGTGGTGGTAGCCGAGTACTGGGGGTACATGGGCAAAATCAGGAGTCGACGGCAACCGGCCTGGCGCAGCGATTCCATGGCGCTTGCAATAGATGGGCTTCCATAGCGCATTCCCAACTGCACGTTTACCGGCCCCGGTAATATTTTCTCCAGATCCCGTTGCAGCTTTTGTTGCAGCTGCTGTCCGTTAACGAGTAGTGGCGATCCCTGCTCGGTCCAGACCTGGCTATAGGCGTGGGCGCTGCGCCTGGGGCGGAAGCGCAGGATTATGCCATGCAGAATCAACCACCAAATTGGCCTGGGTGTTTCCACTACCCGGGGGTCCCACAGGAACTCTGCCAGGTACCGTCTGACCGCGGAGCTGGTGGGTGCGTCAGGGGTGCCCAGGTTGGCCAGCAAGATTCCCAGGCTCTCACGCTGGTCGTGGCGGTAGTCTTTTTCACCGGTGTAGGTCATGAGTGTTATCGTTCGCCAGTCTGATCGAATAGCCGATTGTACCCGAGAGGGGTCGGTTGGCGAGGGACTGGTGACAAATACTCCGCCACTATCCAATGGCACTCTGACACCGGAGGCATCGGGATGCAGGAACCAAGTGAAGAAAAAGACGGCCAGGGGGCGCATTCCGCTCGCAAGGAGCTGCTACGGAAAGTTGTAATTTTCCAGTTCAAGCTGTTTGTGGACGGAATCAGGGACTTGATATTGGTCCCGATTTCCCTGGGTGCGGCGGCGCTGGACCTGTTGTCCGGGACGAATATTTCCTCAGGAAATTTCGCGAGTGTGTTAAATCTCGGACGTCGCTCGGAGCGCTATATCGATTTGTTTGGAGAGCGCGAGAACCTCTCACCCGAGGAAATATCACCGCAGCCGGAGCCCGGTCTGGATGAATTACTGGGCATGCTGGAGGTGCGTGTAAGGGACCGCTATCGCAAGGACGGTGCGGCGGCCTCGGCCCAGGAAGCCCTGGAGACCCTGCGCACCGCAGCCATTGATATGCGTGGCAAGAAAGTCGACCAGGCCGACGACCCGGCTAGTTCACGTCCCGACCGCTAACCAGGTCTTCCAGGGATGGCGGTGGATGGCCCCGGCCCATCTGGCCGTTCTTCAGGCGCGCGATATATTCCTTGTAGGCGCGCATGGCCTGGTAACCGAACAACCACAAGATGGGCAGGTTCCCCAGCATCATCACCCCGGTTCCCACCCCGGTGACATTATCCAGCTGGGCGTCGGTCTTGATCAGACCCAGGGTCGCCACCGCCGTGAGCGTGCAATAAATCCATTTGTAGGGTACGACCAGGCGATCGCCGGCCAGGAAGACCATGGCCTGTTCGCCGTAGTAGGCTGATGAAATGATCGTGGACATCGCAAACAGCCAGACCGCCAGGGTGACCAGGTACTTGCCCAGACCGGGCGCCACCGTGTCGAAGGCCTTGGCAGTCAGGGTAGCCCCGACATAAGCGATAAATATGCCCTGCGCATGGACCGTTGGCCGGGTTTCGCTATCCACTGAGCGCCAGGCGACGACCAGAGACTGGTCTCGCTGCTCCACCAGGCCGTTAAGCCGATGCAGGTCGTTACCGCTTTGGGGATTGGGGCTGGCTGACACCACCGTGTAAACTCCCTGCCCCGCTACCCAGAGCCCATCTTCGTCCTGCGGCAGCCTGGTGTCGGCCAGGGTCCAGGTTCCCGGGGTGGCGGCCTCGATCATTTGGGGCTGGCTTGGAAATTGCGCGTCGGGGCCGCGGTTCCATACGCCCGTGGTCAGGATTACCAGGGCCGTAAAAGTGCATACCACCAGGGTGTCTATGAAGGGCTCCAGTCCCGCCACGATACCCTCGCGCACGGGCTCGTCAGTCTTGGCGGCCGAGTGGGCGATGGGCGATGTGCCCTGCCCGGCCTCGCTTGAAAACAGGGCGCGCTTCATCCCGAACAGGAATGCGTAACCCGCGGTGCCGCCTATAAACGCACCGGCGGATTCAGACGGAGAAAAGGCCGAAGCCAGGATCAGCCTAAGCATTCCCGGTATTTGATCGACATTTATTGCGAGCACGTAGATGCCCGCGACCAGGTACAAGGCCACCATGGCGGGAACCATACGGCCGGCAAAAGCGCCAATGCGCTTGATACCACCGATTATGACCGCCGCCACCACCAACGCCAGGATGATCCCCGAGACGATACTGGGGATGCCGAAATAAGTCTGGGTGATTTCGCCAACATTCCAGGCCTGGAACATGTTACTGCCGGTGGTAATCGAGGTGAGCAGGCAGAGACAAAAAATCACTCCCAGGGTCTTGCCCAGGGTCGCAAGACGTGGATTGAGCATGGGCAGGCCTTTGCTCACCACCCACATTGGACCGCCATGGGGATTGTCCGGGTCATCGGTGTTGCGGTAGAGCATGGACAGGGTGACCTCGGTCAGCTTGACCGCCATGCCGAAAAAGCCCACCACCCACATCCAGAAAATCGCGCCCGGCCCCCCCAGGGAGAGCGCCAGCGCCACGCCGCCGATATTGCCCAGGCCGACAGTGGCTGACAGGGCCGTTGCCAGTGCCTGGAAGTGGTTGATCGCGCCTGGATCATTCGGATCGTCATAACTGCCACGTAGCACACGCCAGCCGTGGGTCAGGGCGCGATACTGGCAAAAGCCGCTCCAGAAGGTAAATGCGATACCTGTACCCAGCAGGGTGAACAACACGTAGTTGTGCCAGAGAATATTGTTCAGGTAGGCCAGGACTTGGTTAATTTCCGCCATCAGGATTCCCTACCGGGGTTGGTCAAAAGTGAGGTCTGCGAGCGGTTTTCAGCCGCCGGTGATGCTGCCTTGAGCTTGCGGGGCTCCCACAGGGCGCTGGGTCGCGCCCCGCGGGTTTAATTGTCTCAAGCAGCCTCGACAATGGCCGTGACGCCCATACCACCTGCGGTACAGATGGAGATCAGTGCCCGGCCCGAACCTTTCTCGGCCAACAGCTTGGCGGTGGTTGCCAGAACCCGGGTACCGGTTGCGGCGAAAGGATGGCCGGCCGCCAGGCTACTGCCTTTTACGTTCAATTTGCTACGGTCGATGCTACCGAGGGCCTGCTTGCGACCCAGGCGCTCACGACACCAGGTGTCGGATTCCCACGCCTTCAGAGTGCACAGCACCTGCGCCGCAAAGGCTTCGTGAATCTCGTAAAAATCGAAATCCTGGAGGGTGAGCCCGGCATCATCCAGCATCCCGGGTACGGCGTAGGCGGGGGCCATGAGCAGACCCTCGTCATGCACGAAATCAACCGCAGCCACCTTGCCAAAGCTCAGGTAGGCCTGCACCGGCAGGTCGTGTTCCCTGGCCCATTCCTCACTCGCCAGCAAGACTGCAGAGGCGCCATCAGTCAGGGGCGTGCTGTTGCCGGCGGTCAGGGTTCCCTGGCCACTCTTGCGGTCAAACGCAGGCTTCAGCTTGGCCAGTTTCTCCATGCTGGTATCGGCACGCATATTGTTGTCGCGAGTCAGCCCGGCGAATTCAATGACCAGGTCGTCGTAAAAGCCTTCCTCGTAGGCAGCAGCCATTTTCAGATGACTTTCCATGGCCAGCTGGTCCTGGTCCTGGCGGGAAATATTCCACTGCCTGGCCATGATTTCGCAGCTCTCGCCCATGCTCAGACCGGTACGTGGCTCCTCCACTCCGGGCAGCGAGGGTTTGAAATGCTTCGGTCGAATCCCGAGCAGGGGCTTGATGCGTTCCATGGCGCTGCGGCCACGATTGCTCGCCATCAAAATCTGGCGGTAGGACCGGGGATACACGATAGGCACGTCGCTGATAGTGTCCGTGCCGCCGGCGATACCGGAATCTATCTGGCCCGAAGCGATCTTGAGCCCGATAATGATGGCCGCCTCCAACGCGGTACCGCAGGCACGCTGTAGATCAAAGGCGGGGGTTTCCGGGGCCAGCCCGCTGCCCAGGACAGATTCACGAGCCAGGTTGAAGTCGCTGCTGTGCTTGATAACCGCACCGGCGGCGACATCACCCAGGATTTGTCCGCGCAAGCCGTATTTTTCCACCAGGCCCTTGAAGGTCGCGGTGAGCAATTTGCGATTTCCCAGCTTGGCATAAGCCGTGTGGGATCGGGCGAAGGGAATGCGCGAGCCGCCGATAATGGCAACCCGACGTGGTGGTCCCGCGTACATAGTTATTCCTCGTGCAAGAGAACCGAAAAAGTGCTCCAGATGGTAACACAAGCCCGGTGGGCCGAAATGGCTGCGCCGTGAGACTGGACACGGGCTAAACTGTCCCGCATGAGTCATGCGTCCAGCCACAGCCGGCCCCTTTCGCTGGGTCATCATGCCAGGAGCGTTCTGGCGCTGGGCATGCCCCTCGTGGCCAATAATCTGGCAACGGTCGGCATGGGCTTTACCGATACCGTGATGGCCGGGCAGCTGGGCGGTAATGCGCTGGCCGCGGTGGCGATAGGCAACACCCTCTGGTACACGGCGCAATTGGCGGGTATGGGCGTGTTAATGGCGGTCAGTCCGCTGGTTGCCCATGCGCTGGGGGCCAACCAGGCTGAGCGTATCGGTGGCCTGCTGCAGCAGTCATTCTGGATAGCTCTTTTTCTTGGCGTGACCGGCCTGCTTTTGTTAAACGCTTCCGCGCCGTTTTTCCTGGCCGTGGGCGTAGACCCCGGGATTGTGCCCACCTCCGCCAGGTATTTGTCCGCCATAGCCTGGGGACTGCCGGCGATGTTTGCTTATCTGTGCCTGCGTTACATGTCCGAGGGCATGGGGCATACCCGTCCACTGATGTATTTCGCTTTGCTGGGCCTGGTAGTCAACGCTTGCGGAAATTACGTGTTGATGTACGGCAAACTGGGTTTCCCGGCGATGGGGGCGGTGGGTTGTGGTGTGGCCACGGCAATTTCCAGTGTCATCGTGTTCCTGGCCGGCCTGGTCTATGTACGCAGGTCCCCGCGCTACAGTGCCGTGCAGCTCAAGCCGCTGATCCAGCCGCCAAGCTGGGCGGCGATCAGGGAAATACTTGTCCTGGGTGTGCCGATCTCTGCAAGCGCCCTGGCCGAGAGCACGTTTTTCCACGCCACCGCGCTGATCATGGCCGCCCTGGGCACCGCCATCGTGGCCGCCCACCAGGTGGCCCTTAATTACGCCGCAACCATGTTCATGATTCCGCTGGCCCTGCACTCGGCAACCACCGTGCGCGTGGGTCACCTGCTTGGACGCGGCTTGCCCCGGGATGCTCGACGGGCGGGATTGGCGGGGATAGGGCTGAGCACATTGTTCATG
>Ga0316195_10001640_pt1 | contig 10178 bp, 6 predicted proteins | sample Phised1_MG_FD_204937 | JGI IMG/M metagenome (GOLD analysis project Ga0316195, IMG submission 204937) | Coastal sediment microbial communities from Maine, United States - Phippsburg sediment 1 | ecosystem: Environmental > Aquatic > Marine > Coastal > Sediment | place: USA: Maine | collected...
CGCCGAGGAACGCGCCGGACTGTGTACGGAACGAGGGGAACTGACCGGCGATTACATCTGCATCCGCGACGGCCGGTTCGCTTCGGAGGCGCTCGAGCTCCGGTCTTTCCGGGCAGCCTTCTTCGCAGAAGACCAGCAGGTCGGGGGCATCGACCTCGCCGACCAGACGCTCGTAGGAAGTCTCCACCCGCTCGGCACCCCACAGCGCTGCCGACACGATGCCACCGACGACGCCGAGCAGCACCGCCACGCTCGCCGCTCCGACCCAGGTCCGGGCGAGCGCCGAGCGCACCGCCAGCCAGATCGGAAGAGGGCCCATCCGGCGACTGTGCAGAGACGATTGGCGCGTCACAAGCGCACCACCACGTGTCCGATGGTCGTACTGGCACCCCGCATGACCGCCGGTAGGTCCCACCGAGGTCTGTACGCGCTCAGGGTCGTTTCGCCATCCGGTCGCGGTGCAACGGCGATCGCTCGCCTCGCGAAGGCGTCCAATCGGCGCACCGACCGGCACCTCGGGGTGTTGCTGGCCGCACCTACGTCGGGGTGTGAGCGCCCCTCCCGTCGAGCCCGAGATCTGCTTCAATACGGCGGTGAACTCGGGGACTCTGCTGTACGCACGCGCCGAATCGCGGCGCCGATGGGTCGCGTCGGTCCTCTTGGCGTTGCTGATCGCGGTCGGCGGCGGCGCGTCGCTCTTCGCCGTCGCGGCTGCGCACCGCACAGGTACGGCATTCGACCGCCTCACACGACAGCTGAACTACCCGAGCCTGAGCGTGTTGGGCGCCAACGACGACGGGTTCGTCGGTCTCGACCCGGAACAGTTCGATGCGGTCGAGCAGATCGACGGCGTCCGCGGTTTCTGGGTGCTCGCGTTCGTGTGGGTCGCAGCGGAGGACTACCCCAACTTCTTCTCGGTCGCGCTCGTCGATCGTCGCGGGGAGGCGCCCGACTACCTGACGGTGGACGGCGACCGGTCGGCCACGCTCGGCCCCGACGACATGCTCATCAACGAGGCGATGCGTGACGAGCTGGGCAAAGGGGTGGGAGACACCGTTCATCTGCTCTCGCTCACGGATCAACAGTTCTTCGCTTCGATGGCGGGCGAGGACGTCGGCGAACTCGGAGGCCCGGAGCTCGACGCCAGGATCGCGGGGATCATCCGCGCCCCCGAGGAGATCAGCGACGCACCCGATCCATTCCTCGTCATGTCTCCTGCCTTCTATGAGCAGTATGCGGACACCGTCGGAGGATGCCTCTGCAGCATCGAGGTCAACGCCGATCCCGACCGGTTGCCCGCCGTCGAGGCGGAACTGGCGGACATCTACCCGGACGCCACGCTGGAACGAACCGAAGACCTCGCGGCTCGTCTCACCGACACGATCTCGCTCCAACGCGGAGCCTGGTGGGCGATGGCATTCGCAGCCGCAGCCGCGAGCATGATCGCGATCTACTACGCGCTGCGCGAGATGACCGACAGCCTGGAGGTCGACGCGGCGACCCAGAACGCACTCGGCATGACACGCAACGATCGCCGCACGGCGCGATTCGCGATCCTCGTGCCATCGGTGATCGTCGGGTCGATCGGAGCGGCCGTCGTCGCGTACGCACTGTCACCCCTGTCGCCCGTCGGAGTCACGCGCCGCGCCGAACCCGCACCCGGACTGCGCTGGGACAGCGCCGTCATCGTCCCCGGGGCGTTCGCCGTGTTCGCGTTGTCGGCGCTGGTCGCAGGCATCACGGTGAGCAACAACACTGGGCGCGCCCGCCGGCCCAGGTCACCTCTCGCGCTCGGTACGCCGACCCGATCGCTCGGTGAACGGATGGCATTCGGGCCGGGCCGCGGCGCGATCGTCGGCATCCTGATCGCCTCGATGGGCATCGTCGGAGCGATGACGTTGCAGACGTCGATCGACCACGTCCTGACCACGCCCGCCCTCTACGGCGCCGACTTCGATGCGGCGGTCACGATGAGCACCGGCGACGACAAGCAGGCCGTCGCGGACGAGCTCGCCGCCGACCCCGATATCGAGGCGGTCGGCCTGATCCTGACCGATCTCGAGAGCGGTTCCCAGACTCCGATCTCTGTCTCCGGACCGGGTGGATCGATCGGTCTCAGTCCGATCGCGATCGCGAGCAGCAAGGGCACCGTCGATGTCCTCCCGACGGAAGGTCGGGCACCGGGTCGAGCCGACGAGGTGACCGTCGGCCAGGCCGTCCTCGACGCCCTGGAAGTGGACATCGGCGACCGCGTCTCCGCCATCGGCGACGGGGGCACGGCCACCTTGACGATCGTCGGCGTGATGCTGGAACCGGCCACCGACAGCACCGATCGGGGCTTCGCGATGCGGCCCGACGGATTGGAGCAACTCGTCGGGCCGACGGCAGCCCGCGCCGTGGTGGCGAGATTCGCTCCAGGCAACGACCAGGCCGCGATCGTCGCTCGGCACGCCGAGGTCTTCCTCCGACCGGTGGTCACCCCGTCGGAGGTCGGCAACGTCGGCCAGTTGGGCGGGCTTCCGGCGTGGGTCGGCGTATTGCTCGCCACACTCGGCGCGCTGGCGGTGCTCAACGCCGCGGTCCAGACCGTTCGGCGAAGTCGACGACAGGTGGCCATCCACCGCGCGCTCGGCTTCACCGGCAACCAGATCCTCCGATCGCACCTCTGGCAAGCGGTGATCAGCGTCGGAATCGGATTGGCGATCGGCGTCGGTGCCGGAATCTTGATCGGCCGATCGATCGTTCGAGCGCTGATGACCAGCGTCGGAGCGGTACCGGTCGCACGCGTCCCGGTCGAGATATGGCTGGTGGCAGCGGCCGGCCTCGCGGTCTGCCTGGTCTCAGCACTGATCACGGGCATCGTGGCACTGCGCAGCCGGCCCGGTGCCGTGCTGCGCGTGGAGTAACCCTGCAGAGATATCGCTGGGCTGAGATATGGCTGGGCAGAGGTGTGGCTGGGCAGAGGTGTGGCTGGCACCACCACGCGACACCGGTTCACGCCCTCGCCACGGGGTGCGCGATGGTGTTGACTTTGCTGCATGGGAGCGATCACGGTGTTCATCGCCGATGACAGCGTCTTCATCCGCGAGGGGGTGAGGGCGATGCTCTCGCGCCAGACCGACATCGAGATCGTCGGCGAGGCCGAGGACCACGACGGGCTCGTCGCCGGCGCCGAGGCCGCCGAACCCAACGTCGTCGTGAGCGACATCCGCATGCCGCCCAACTTCCATCGCGAGGGGATCGAGGCCTGCCAGCTGATCCGCAAGCGCCATCCCGGCACCGGCATCGTGATCCTCAGCCAGTACGACGATCCGGACTACGCGATCGCCCTGCTCTCCGAAGGTGCAGCAGGTTACGCCTACCTCCTCAAGGACCGCATCGCCGAGGGCGACCAACTGGCACGGGCCATCCGCGAGGTGGCCGCCGGTGGGTCGATGCTCGACCCATTGGTCGTCAGCGCGCTGATGAACCCGGTTCGGCGCACGGGCGGGTTGGATGCCGACGACGATGCGCTCCTCGAGATGATCGCCGAGGGCAAGCCGATCAAGGCGATCGCCTTGGTCACCCAGTCGACTCCCGCCGCCGTCGAGGCCAGGGTCGAGGGATTGTTCCTCCGCCTCGCAGAAGGCGTCTCTGCCGGAACCGCCGGCGCCTTGGACCGCCTCAAGCGAATGCACTCGGCGATCGTCTCGCGCGAGGAGCAGGGCGAGTCGCTGTCGCGGCTGTTGCCAACCGGTGTCGCCGATCGGATCCGGGCCAGCGGCGCCCACGCCGGCGACTCCGAGCAGCTGAACGTGACCGTGCTGATGAGCGACATCCGTGGCTACACCACGATCAGCGAGCACACCGATCCGTCGTTGCTCGCCCAGCAGCTGAATCGCCACCGAGCCGAGATGAACCGAGCCATCCTCGATGCCGGTGGCACCGTCATGCAGTACGTCGGCGACGCGGTGATGGCGGTGTTCGGCGCTCCCGAGCCGTCGACCGACCACGCCGACCGCGCCCTCGTCGCGGCCCACGCGATGCACGCCGCGCAGGCAGCGGTGAACGTGGAATGGTCGGATGGGCCGCTCGAACCGTTCCCGCTCGGCATCGGGCTGTCGACCGGTGATGTCGCCGCCGCCCTGCTGGGATCGGAGGAACGGCTGGAGTACACCGTGGTCGGTGACGCCGTCAACCTGTGTCAACGACTGCAGCAGTTCGCCGCCGACGGCGAGATCGTCGTGAGCGATCTCACGTGGGACCAGCTGTCCCACCAGCCCGAGGCCGAAGATCTCGGCCCACAACTCGTGAAGGGCCGATCGACCCCCGTTCGACCTCGCAGGATCGCACCAGACCGACCCACAGACCCGACAGCGACCACCCAACAAGAGGCACCAGCATGACCGAGACCGCAACCCTGGGCACCACACCTCGTGCCGACCTCGACCGCGTGGTCGACGTACGGCTGGTGTACCGAACGTTCGAACAGGACACCGCACCCGTGCGCGCCCTGCGCGGCGCCGACCTCGACCTCGAGCCCGGCGAGTTCGTCGCCGTGATGGGCCCCTCTGGATGTGGCAAGTCGACACTCCTCAACATCGTGGCCGGGCTCGATGTGCCCGACGAGGGCGAGGTGTCGGTCGCCGGCGAGACACTCGTCGGCAAGACCGAGAGCGAACTCGCGATCATGCGCCGCCAGCACGTGGGCATCGTGTTCCAGTTCTTCAACCTGCTCGAAGGCATGACATCGCTCGAGAACGTCCTGATGCCTGCACTGATCGCCGGCCGCAAGCGCAAGGTGGCCGAGACCAGGGCCCGCGACCTGCTCGACCTGCTCGGTATCGGTGACAAGGCCAAGCAGTCACCGGCGTCGCTGTCGGGTGGCCAGCGCCAACGGTTGGCGATCGCACGCGCGCTCGCCAACGAGCCGACGCTGCTGTTGGCCGACGAGCCGACCGGGGCACTCGACTCGGAAGGCGGCGAAGAGGTGCTCGAACTGTTCACACGGCTGCACGCAGGGGGCCAGACGATCCTGCTCGTCACCCACGACCAGCCCGTCGCCGACGCCGCCCAACGGATCGTTCACATGAAGGACGGCCGCGTCGTCGACGACGGCCGCGGGAACATCGAGACCTGAGTCGGCGATGGCCGCGATGCTCGCAGCGGGACCGAGGGCCGAGTGAACATCGACGCGATCTCCGCGCCCAGCGCCCTGACCGACCGGATCGAGACCAGGCCGTCAGCCGCAGTGGCGGGCCTCGGGGTCTGCGCCGCCAGCGTGGCCGCGGGAGGTGTCGCGCTCGTCGTCGCCAGACATGTGGCAACGCCGGCGTTCGTCGTGCTCGTCTGTCTCGTCGCAGCGTGGGCGTTCGCAGGCATCGTGATCGCCATCCGAGCACAATGCCCAGCGGCGTCACTCGTGCAGGCCATGGCCGCGACGTCCGCCATCGGTGCGCTGTCGTGGAGTCTCAACGCCGCTCATGATCTGACCGGCGCCGGCGCCTGGCTGGCCGACGCCGGCGCACGCCTTGCCGTCACGATCGCACCGGCACTGTTCTTCCATCTCCTGGTGACGCTGCCCGACGGACGTATCACGCGCCCAGGCCAGCGCAACGCGATCATGGCGGCATACGTGATCGGCCTGGCAACCGGGCTCGCCTTGCTGGCAAATCGGGGCACCATCATCGTGTGGCCGATCGCGCTGCTCTGGGCGGGCGTCCTCACAGCCTTGCCGAGCGCCCACGCCAACTATCGGGCCGCCGGGGTAGTCGACCAGCGTCGCATGCAGTGGATCGGCTGGGCGACCATCGTCGGGACCGAGATCACCGTCGTGAGTCTTGCGCTGACGCTGGTGGCCGACTGGCCACATCACAGCGCCGTGATCGCCTTGGCCTGTACCGGTTTGGTGCCGCTCGCAATGGCGGCCGCCACCGTGCCGCGGCTGCTCGCCCGCGTCGACCGGCTGCTGACGTACACCGTGTCGCTCACGGGCCTGACGATGCTGATCGTCATCGCCTATGCGTTGGCCCTCATCGCGTTCGGTCGCAAACCCGACGACAGCGAGCGCTCGCTCCTGTTGCTGTCGATGTTGGCCGCGGCGGGGGCCGCGATCGCCTACCAGCCGGCGCGTGCATGGCTGGGTGACCGGGCCAACCGCGTCGTGTACGGCGAACGGATCGCCCCCGAGGAGGCACTGCGCACGTGGGGTTCGCGCCTCACCCGAGCCATCCCGCTCGACGAGTTGCTGTTGCAGTTGGCCGAGACCCTGCGCAAGTCGATGCAGCTGCACAGCGCACAGATCTGGACCGGTTCCGATGGTCACTACGAAGTCGCCGCCATGGTGCCCCACCGGGCGGTCGCCCCGTACATCATCGGCGACAAGGAACGTGCCGTCGTCAGCCGCGCCGGAGTTTCGGGCGGCACCTGGCTGGATATCTGGTTGGCCGATCTCGTCGACCCGACCCTCACCGGGTCGACACGCGTCGCCCCGATCGCCCACAGTGGCGAGCTATTGGGCCTCATCGTGTGTGAACGCCCTGCCGACCGAGCGTCCTTCACGGAGGACGACGATCAAGCCCTCACCGAGGTGGCCCGCCAGGTCGGTCTCGCCTTGCACAATGTGCAGCTCGACACGGCGCTGCAGGAATCGCTCGACGAGTTGCGCGAAACGAACGACGAGCTCCGGGCGTCGCGGGTGCGGATCGTCGCCGCCGGCGACGCCGAGCGGCGAAAGCTCGAACGCAACCTCCACGACGGCGCTCAACAGCACCTCGTCGCACTCGCCGTCAAGCTCCGCCTCGCGAAGGACGCCGTGGTCGACGATCCCGAGGATGCCGAGGCGATGATCGACGAGATCCGCGGCAACCTGCAGGAGGCGATCACCGAGCTGCGCTCGTTGGCCCACGGCATCTACCCGCCATTGCTGGTGTCGGGAGGTCTCTCCGAGGCGCTGCCTGCGGCCGCTGCACGCGCGGCGCTGCCCACCGTCACCGAGCTGTCGGTCGGCCGACACGAGCAAGACGTCGAGGCGGCCGTCTACTTCTGCTGCATGGAGGCCCTCCAGAACGCCGGCAAACATGCCGGGGACAATGCCACCGCGATGATCAAGGTGTGGGAGGACAACGCCGGTCTGCACTGGCAGGTCAGCGACGACGGCCGGGGTTTCGACCAATCCGGAGGTTCCGACGCCGGTCACGGATTCGTGAACATGCGCGACCGGATGGGCGCGTTCGGGGGCACGGTCGACGTCGTCAGCTCGCCACTCGCCGGCACGACGATCCGCGGTCGTGTACCGCTGCAATGAGCCACGTCTCACATCCGGAAGGCAACCGCACGGCTGCAGGGGTGCCAGCACTCCCGCAGTGGGCCGGGCGGCCTACTGTTCCGATGCGGCAACCTCACGTAGAACGGTGGACATGTGGCGTGTCGCAGTACGAGACCTCATGTATCGCCGTGGGAAGTTCGCGCTCGCGGTGGTCGCAGCCGGTCTGGCATTCGGCATGTCGCTCGTCATGCAGGGCATGGTCACCCACCTGGGGTGGGAGACGACCCACATCGTGGGAGTGTTCGAGGCCGATCAATGGGTGGTCGCCGACGGCGGTACAGGGCCGTTCACGACGATGACGTTCATACCCACCGCCGTCGCCGACCGGCTGGAGACGCAAGACGGCGTCACCGCTGCCGATCCGTTCGTGCAGGCGCGCGAGATCCTGAACGGACTCGACACCTTCGTGATCGGCATCCGACCTGGAGGACTGGGCGAACCCAGCGTCGAAGACGGGCGGCCGCTCGACGACTCGGGTGAGGTGCTGACCGCCACGACGCTCGGCTTTCATCCGGGTGACGTGATCGAGCTGGCCGGCCACCCCACGACGGTCGTCGGCACGGTCGCAGACGCCACCTACTACTTCGGGCAACCTGCCGTGTTCGCGCCGATCGAGGACATCCAGACCTGGTATCTCAACGGCGGTGACGTCGCCAACGGTGTCGCCGTCAGCGGCCGGATCGACTCGCTCCCGCCGGGAACCGCCGTGCTGTCGAACCAACAGACGATGGCCGATCTCGACCGCCCGCAAGCGTCAGGCCGCGACAGCATCGTGATCCTCAACTCCTTGCTGTGGATGATGGCGGCTGGGATCGTCGGCACGCTGGTCTATCTGATCACCCTCGAACGAACCCGGGACATCGCAGTGCTCAAGACGATGGGGGCGAAACGCTCGACGCTGCTGACGGGCGTCGCTGTGCACGGGCTGGTGCTGTCGCTGGCTTCGCTCGTCGTCGGTGTCGCAGTCTCGACCGTGCTTGCCAGGGTGATGCCGTTCGGGATCCGGCTCGAGGTGGGCGGCGTGGTGAAGGTCGGCACGATCGCGATCGTCATCGGACTGGCCGCATCGCTCATCGGATATCGCCGCACCGTCGGTATCGATCCCTCGGTGGCGTTCGGAAGGTGATGCAGATGGGTACTCCGAATGAGTCGGTGGGCGGGCCGTTGGTCGTCCGCGATCTCACCCTGCGGTACGAGAGCGGCGGGTTCGAGGTGACCCCGGTACGCGACCTCTCGTTCACCACCGACGGTGGTGAGTTGGTGCTCTTGCTCGGTGCCAGCGGGTGCGGCAAGACATCGTTGCTGTCGGCGCTGGCCTCGCTGCTCCGGCCGACACAGGGTTCGATCCGGCTCGGCGAACTCGAGGTGACCGAGCTGCGTGGTCGCCAACTCGACGAGTACCGCCGGACCATGGTCGGTGTCGTGTTCCAAGCGTTCAACCTGATCGCCAGCCTCTCCGCCCTCGACAACGTCGCGATGGCACTGTGGAACGACGGGTGGTCCGGCCGACGCGGTCGGGCCAGGGCGCGAGAACTGCTCGCCGAGCTCGATCTCGACGATCGCGCCCGACATCTTCCGGGTCAGCTGTCGGGCGGTCAGCAACAGCGGGTCGCGATCGCACGTGCGTTGGCGCTGCAGCCCCGGCTGGTCCTCGCCGACGAACCGACCGCTCACCTCGACCACGTCCAGGTCGAGGGTGTGCTACGACACCTCCGGCGCCTCGCATCGGAGGACCGGATCGTCGTCATCGCGACCCACGACGAGCGCCTGTTGCCACTCGCCGATCGAGTCGTCGAACTCTCCGCGGTCACACTCGCCGGACCCACCGAGCCGATCCGACGGGAGCTGACCGACGGCGAGGTGCTGTTCGAAGAGGGCGACGTCGGTCAACACGTGTTCGTGGTCGAACGCGGCGCGATCGAGCTGATGCGGGCGACACACGACGATCCGCGCCAGGTGGTCGCTCGCATCGCACCGGGCCAGTACTTCGGCGAGCTGGCTCCGCTGTACGGAACCCGCCGCTCGGCGAGCGCACGGGCGATCGGACCGACGACCGTGGTGGGGTACGGCGTCCACGACTTCCGCCGACTGGGCGGTGAGGACGGTCTTCGGCGCTGGCTGTCGAGCGAGACGCCGAACGAGGTCGTCGGGGCATGAACGAGGTCGTCGGGGCATGAACGAAGCCGTCAGGCTGCGCACGATCACCCTGCTGCGGCGCCACCGGCGGGCCACGATCCTGCTCGGGGTGACAGCCGGATTGGCTGCGGCGGTGCCGATCGGTGCATGGGGAATCGCACGCCGCACCAACGATGCCCTTCCGGCGTTCCTCGAGCACGCCGACGCACCTACCGCGGCGGTGTTCGGATGCCCACCCGGCTACGTGATGCCCGACCTCGCCAACATGACCGAGGAGGAACAGACGGCCGCCACCGAGCCGTGTCTGAACTACGACATGACCGCCGACCTCGGCGCCCTGGTGGCACTCCGCGAGATCGACCGAGCCACGGTGAACAGTTTCATCGTCGGCATGATCGCGATCCCCGGCATCGGCAACGTGCCCGTCGGGGCGTTCCTCAGCCATGATCCCGCGCGGCCGACGGGGTACGGATCCGGACTGGTGTTGGCAGGACGACAGGTCGATCCTCGCGCGCCCAACGAGTTCACGGTCGGCGAACTCACTGCTCGCGATCTTCCGCACGGGATGGCGGTCGGCTCGACGATCACGTTCACCCCGCTCCTGGCATCCCAAGCCAGTTGCGCGAGTGACTTCGCGTGTGAACCGGGCGGGCCCGCGATCGAACTCGACCTGGTCGGCGTGGTCCGGACACCGACCGATCTCGCCTCGGCCTCGGCGTCGGCCTCGGACGGCACC
>Ga0316195_10001641_pt1 | contig 10175 bp, 12 predicted proteins | sample Phised1_MG_FD_204937 | JGI IMG/M metagenome (GOLD analysis project Ga0316195, IMG submission 204937) | Coastal sediment microbial communities from Maine, United States - Phippsburg sediment 1 | ecosystem: Environmental > Aquatic > Marine > Coastal > Sediment | place: USA: Maine | collected...
ATCTAGTTTTGTGACAACGAAAACATCCTCCTCCCTTACGAAGTCGAGTGCATTTTTCAACTCTGGCCGATTTTTTGTTGAACTTGCCGAAGCCTTCTCCCGATAGATTCGGTCGCAGTCCGCAAGATGATCCAACTGAACATCCAGTTTCTGCCCGACTGTACTGACCCTTGCATAGCCTACTCTCATACCCATGATGACCTCCCTTTGATAGCCGTTACTCTTGATCCTCAGCGGTGGGAAAAGTCAGTAAAATTTATCGTGAAAAGGGTGTCTTCTCTTGGATTGCAGAATTTATTAGAAGAAAATAAAACTTAAGAAGCTTAGGCTAAAACTCCTGCAAAAAACATTTAGACGTCTTGCCCATTTTTTGTTCCTCTCGAGCCAGGAAACGATAGTTGGCAGCGCGAGTAATAGAGAATCTATTGAAAAACACCCAAGCAAATACAATGTTGATACAATGAGCTAAAGCTTAAAAGTTTCTCTGTTCAGATAAGTAGATAAATGGCTTCCATATATATCCTTCTTTATCAGGAGGTTTTCCGATGTTTTTGTTAATCATCTACATCGTCGTTGCTTTGGGCTTTTCTTTCCTATGTTCGATAGCCGAAGCAGTGCTGCTTAGCGTCACGGAACCATATATTGCACTACAGGAGTCACAGCACAAGCCATCTGCAAATCTCCTTCGTCGGCTCAAGGCAGACATCAACAAACCTCTAGCCGCTATTCTAACTCTCAACACCATTGCGCACACTGTGGGTGCAGCGGGCGCTGGCGCACAGGCCACGAAAATCTTTGGTAGCGGGTACCTTGGTATCGCGTCCGCGATCCTGACTTTACTAATCCTCGTATTTTCAGAGATCATTCCCAAGACTCTAGGTGCACATTACTGGCGTCAACTTGCGCCACCGACTGCATACGGTCTCAAACTTCTGGTCTGGACGCTTTATCCCTTCGTCAAGCTAACAGAGCTATTAACCCGCAGCCTGACCGAGGGACCAACCTTGCGGGGAATCAATCGTAAGGAGTTGATGGCCTTCGCCGAACTCAGTGGGCGGGAAGGAACTCTCGCCACCAAAGAATCGGTTATTATGCAGAATCTTCTACGCATGCATGAGACCCCGGCCAAAGCAGCCATGACACCGCGTACTGTTGTCTTTTCCATTCCACATAATCTCACGGTCGGCCGTTATTTTGCGCAATTCGAGAACGAACCATTCTCTCGAATACCTGTCTATATTAATGAGCCTGAGAACCTGAAAGGTTTTGTTTTACGCAGTGATCTGCTGCTCGCCCAGGCACGTGGTGAAAGGGAACGGCCTGTCGCTGATTTCCTAAGAGATATTCCGAAGATCTTTGAACAGGCAGACCTCTCACACGCCTTTGATCGCTTTCTCAAGGAGCGCGTGCACATTATGCTGGTCCTGGATGAATATGGTGGACTATCCGGTGTTCTGACCCTCGAGGATGTTCTGGAAACCCTGCTTGGCCTGGAGATCATTGATGAGTTCGATGATAACGAGGACATGCAGCTCTTTGCACGTAACCTCTGGAAACATCGAGCCCAAAAACTAGGACTGAAAATCGACGATCAATGACATTTGTCAGATCAGGATCTAAGTTCAATGTAGTTTTTTCTTTTTGTCACGACTTATAGAATGAAAAAAGGCTGCTGGTGACGGGTGGCATTTTTTCTGAGAAAGATCCACAAAAAAAAACCCGCTCTTAGGAGGTGAGGAGCGGGGTAAAATCTCTGTGCCTTAGAAGGGGGAGGGGCCAAGGCAACAGAGCGGGTTCATTTTTTATTGAATCTTACACCTTGAAACATTACCGGACGATGTCCGCAACATTACAAATTGGTATGCTTCCATTGAGTAAACGTAACCCAACCATTGAACAACAAAAGCCCACCCTAACGCTAGGTGAGCTATTTTGATAAGTCACGACTAACAGTAACCCTAGATAGTTCGCCAGAACATTTTCTTATAAATTCTCCTGCAACTAATTCTTAGATGCCCTTAAGGATTAACAGGCCCTTCATTTTCAACATTTACGGCTGAAGAACAGGGTGTTGAGCCAGGGGCAAATTCAACAGTAAAATCCTAATACTCTTAAAATTAATGGTTCTGTGCCCTTGACAGAGGCTTTCCTGGCGATAACGTAGAATAAGTATGGTGTTTTAGATAAGGAGGCTCGATCAATGCTTATCCCGGTGGTCCTTAAAGACGGCAAAGAAGAGTTGTTGAGCAAAGATGAGTTGCAGTTTCTGTTGACGACCCAAAAGATTATGTTTTTTAAGCGTTCGGACGGATGGGCCGTTCTTGGTCGAGACAAAATGCGCAAGCAGTTAGGTTCATACAATGGAGAAGAACGACGGCAACATGAAGTTTATTCGATAGTTTTTTAGGGTAACGTGCGTTGCTGTAGTTCGTTGTTTTGAAGAATACTTAAGGGGCTTCTTCCTGTTTTGCTGGATTAGTAAGACGTCCCTGTACTAGAGCCGTTTATTTCGAAGTAATAGCCGTTGGATGGGTTTGCAGTAAGATCGTCAGGGGTTGTTGGCAAAAGAATAGACTAAGAAACTGCCTAAAATAAGAAGTTACCTGTCTTGTGACAATCTCCTCAGATATCAAACCGGTCGGCCATCATAATATGATTATCAAGGAGGATTATGCTCAGCCTGCAGTTATTGAATCAACTGTTGTGGCCTCTTGTTTTTTGACAGGAACATTCTGACTTCACGGGTGACGAGGATCGTGAGGTATGTACGAATGGTCGCCTGGGTGATCAGTGGGGCCAGAAATTCCCAATAACATTGCTGGACGAAATCTTCCTTGCCTGGAAACTCTTGGCACAAGCGGTTTATTGCCTCCAGATGTTGGGTTTTTTCACGGTCGTCCTGAAAAAGATTCTGTTTCATATGAATCCCCGAAACTCTTTAATGCGCTGGTTCGGATATTATCATCACGTGCCTGTGGTCAAGTTCTGAGCGTCCCGAGGATAACCTAGATGGGGAGCATAAGGTTGTATCGTTGACGGGTGCTCACGGGTCTGACTATACATGTAAATATCTTACGAATATAGTCAGGATTGTCAAGTAAAAAGCTTGGTAGGCAATGGCACCCGGGCATTGCCCTGACGTTGACAACTGCCGAAGTTCCCGCAATGTGAGCACCTCGTGTAAGTGCCCTTGCTGCCTAGCCTGTCCGGCAGGTCAAGCGGGCACCATGACCAGCTGAGCGACCATCCGGAGCCCGGCCTTGTTGTGAAGTTCTGTCAAAGTCAGTTCAGGAGCGTCCTCCGCTGCCGCGTGATGCTTGATCCCCATGCGGTCGACAATCAGCGGCAAAGGTTGCGCCCACAGCTGTTGCTCGGCATTTGCCAGCACATCAACGAGGATCTCAAGGTGCTTTTCGAGATAACGGTCGTCTCCGCCGAGTTCTAAGAACTGGCTGTCAATCTCTTTAAGCTGCCGCTGCAATTCGACCTCCGGAGGCTGGATGTCATGGCCAGGGCTTTCGAAGCCCCAGCCGCCTCGCTGCAGGAAGTCGAGCTTGGCCTGCAACAGGGTGCGGTGTTGTGTCAAGTCCTCTCGCACGTGCTGGGCCGCGGTAATTTCGGCCAGGGCCAGCGTCAACAAGTGATCGAAGGCCCGCCGTTTGAGTAGGCGCCTGGTCTCGGCCAAGTCCGCGGTCGGGTCAAGCAGGCGATGACCACTCATGCTGACCGTGACCTGAGAGACATCGCGCACAATCGTTTCTCCCTGCAGGGCCACGCCAAATGTCTGCCGTTGTTCGCATGCCATGACCAGCAAAGCCCAAATCGGCTCTGCGGCATGGCCGGCCTCGTTGCGGAATGCGCTTAGTCTGGGATCGGATTTGAGGAGAGAGGCCATCTGCGTGGTGGAGATGAAGAACAAACGCAGCTGCGGGTCCTCGCCGTAGCTCTTGCGGGACAACTCGAGCACGTCGCCCAGATTATCAACCAGGGTCACCACATGATCGATGGCGTGCACGACAGCGGGACGCAACTTGCGACGATAAGCCGAAAGGCCGCGCAGCCACGGGTCGGTGCCATCCACGGTCCGCTCGATGGCCATATTGATCAGCGTGTCCGGGTAGCGCTGGTCAGCTTTGTGAGTGCCGAAAATCGAGTGAAACAGGCGCAGCAAAATCTCCTCCTCTGACCTGTCGCGAGGTCTCCTGCTTGCCTAAAGACATATCACTTGCCAGGCTAAAAGCAAGGGTTGTCGCCGCTGCGAATTTTACTCTTTTACTGACGGAATGAAGTGCCTAACTCTCGAACTTCTGGAGGGAGATGGGTTTACTGTTGGCATGGGGATGCATCCACCAGGCAAGTTGCCGGTTGCGTGACGTCGGTAGAGTCAAATGAGCTTGCGAGGGGTGCGTACGTTTGTTGTCTAGATCTGAGAGGAAACCGGCTATCCCGGACTTACCTATGGCTCACAGGGACTGTTCTGGACGCCGGCTTGTTCTTCTGCCGCTTGCCGCAATCTTCTGAAAATTTCTCGGGCGGCGCGTTTGTCACCGTGCTTGTGCACGGAACCGGCCAGGCGGGCGATCTTGCTGTCGTCGATCAGCGGGAAGGCTCCGCAGGCTTCTGCCAGGGCGGTCGCGAAGCTTGCCTCGGCGCAGAGCCGGTCGCGCAGCTCTTCGAGATGGTGAAAGGCCAGGTTCGCCTGGCGCTGGTTGACCGCCTGGCCGTCGAGCGCCTCTTCAAGCTGTTCGCGTTTCTCATCATCGCGGCGCAAGACCGAGGCGAGATGCTTGATCTGGCGCTTGCGCGAGCTGTGGCCGGTGATGCTACGGGTCAGCTCGATCTCTTTTGTCAGTTCAGGGTCTTTCGGCAACTTACTGAATTCAGAATCCGGCAGATCCGCCAGCCGCTGGGCCAAAAGCTCCACCGCCTTGGCTTCGCGCTTTTTGGCGCTGCGGCCGCGCCCTTCGACTTCATCGTTACTTTTCATCAGAATTGCTTTCTGCTGTCGAGCAGCATGGTCACCGGGCCGTCATTGACCATGGTCACCTGCATGTTGGCTCTGAAGATCCCGGTGGCAACGGTGATGCCACGCTTGCGCAGGGCTTCGACAAAAGCCAGGTAAAGGCTGTCCGCCACTTCCGGCGGCGCCGCGGCGGTAAACCCCGGCCGGCGGCCGTTGCGGCAGTCGCCGAGCAAAGTAAACTGGGAGACGACCAGGATGCCGCCGCCGATATCTTCGATCGAGCGGTTCATCTTGCCATCATTGTCCTCGAAAATGCGCAGGCCGGCACTTTTGTCGGCCAGGTAGGCGGCATCCTGTGCGGTGTCTCCCTGGGCCACGCCGAGCAGCACCAGCAGACCCCGCTCGATGGCACCGACGGCCTGCCCGGCGACGACCACCGAGGCCTGGCTGACCCTCTGAATGACCGCTCTCATGCGTTAGACTCCTGCGCTAATTCCCGTAACAGTTCCAGGTTGACACGATCCATGTCACCCCCTTCGCCCTTGGGAGTTTCCAGGACCATGGGGATATCAACAAAGCGCTGGTCCTGCATCAGGCAGGTAAAGCCGGTGCGGCCGATCGTCCCCTGGCCGATGTGGGCATGGCGGTCGATCCTGCTGCCGCACGGTTTCAGACAGTCGTTAAGATGGAAGGCCTTGATCTGCTTAAGGCCGACCAGTCGGTCGAACTCGGCCATGGTCTGTGTATAGCCTTCCGGGGTGGACAGGTCGTAACCGGCCGTATGGGCATGGCAGGTGTCGAAACAGACCGCGATGCGACTGGTGCTAAAGCCTTCGAGCAAGGCCCCCAGATGGGCAAAATCGCCACCGAGGTAGCTGCCCTGTCCTGCGGTGTTCTCCAGCAGCAGGCGAACCTCTGATGGGGACTCTGCAAGGATGATTTGCAGTGCTTCGCGGATGCGCTCAAGACCTGTTGCTTCGCCTGTCCCCAGGTGAGCTCCCGGATGCATGACCAGGTCGGTGACGCCGAGTTGCGCGCAGCGCAGCAATTCGTCGCGCAGGGCAGACTTCGATTTTTCCCAGACGCCGTTTTTCGGCGACGCCAAGTTGATCAGGTAGGCATCGTGCGCCATGACCGGTCCGATGCCGCTTTCTGCCCAGGCCTGCTGAAAGGCTGCTGCTTCTCCCGGTGAAATCGGCTTGCCCTGCCAGCGGTTGGCATTTTTGGTGAATATCTGCAAGGCCGTACAGCCGCTCTCGAGACCACGGGCAAAGGCATTGTCGAGTCCGCCGGCAACGGAGACGTGTGCCCCGAGCAACCTCTTCACGAGGCCGCTTCCCAGTAACGCAGTCCGGCATGGATCTGGCGGGCACTGTCAAGGTGGACATCGACGAAATCGGGTGTTTGCCCTGCTCCGACCAGGATGGTGCCCATGCCAAGTTTTTTGGCGGTCTGCAGGTTGTCGCGCGAGTCTTCGATCATGATGCAGCGTTCCGGAGTTGCGCCCAGTTCGGCAAGCACGGCATGGTAAGGCTCCGGGAAGGGTTTTGGCTGGTAGGCGGCGATGCGGATATCGTAGATCTTTTCGAACATGTCCTCGATGCCCAGGACCGCGAGCACTCGGTTGGCATGACAGAGCGAACCGTTGGTGAAGACGGCCTTGCGCTGCGGCAGGCTGGCAAGGGTCTCGCGCAGGACCAGGTCGGGGCCAAGCCGCGAGGCGACATCGACGTCGTGCACATAAAGCAGGTAATCCTCTGGGTCGATACCATGGTGGCGGATCAGCCCCTGCAGGGTGACGCCGTACAGGCGCCAGTACTCGCGGCGCAAGCCATCGACCTGCGGTGCCGGAATGCCGACGATTTCGGTCATGTAGCGGTTGATGCGGACGTCGATGAGACCGAACAGGTGCTTCTCTGCCGGGTAAAGGGTATTGTCGAGGTCAAAAATCAGAACGTCCATAGATAACTTTCAGGGTGTCAGCGACATAATGAACAAAGGCCGACCGCAATGGCTGCAAAGAGAGCCTGCCTCTTTTGCTTCTTGAGTGGGAATCCTCCCCGTTGTGACGAAGGCTCTAAGTGTCAGCGCGGGATATACTCCCCGGAAAAAACCTCTGCGGCTGGTCCGGTCATGAACACGTCGTTTTTACCATCCCATTCCATTTCCAGGTCTCCGCCGGTCAGGTGATTGAGCAGCTTGCCCTTGGTGCGGCCGGTGAGGACGCCGGCCACGGTGACGGCCGAGGATCCAGTACCGCAGGCCAGGGTCTCCCCGGCGCCGCGCTCCCAGGTCCGCTGCCGGACTTCGTGCGGCGAGATGACTTCGACGAACTCGACGTTGATGCGCCTGGGGAAAAGCTCATGGTTTTCAATGGCATAGCCGTAGCGTTTGACCGGAAAATTGTCGATGTCATCGACAAAGATGACGCAATGCGGGTTGCCCATGGAGACACAGGTAATCTGGAAGGTACGATCGAGCACCACCAAATCAATATCGATGACCTGCTCATCCGCTGGGCCGGCCATCGGCAGGTCGGCTCGCCGCAGCCGTGGCCGCCCCATATTGACCCTGACTTTGTCGATTTGCTCTCGTTCATTGGGGTACATGACAAGCGGCAGGACGCCTGCACCGGTTTCGATGGTGATCTCGGTGCGGTCGACTAAGCCGTGATCGAAAGCGTACTTGGCCACGCAGCGCACGCCGTTGCCGCACATCTCGGCTTCGCTGCCGTCGGCATTGAAGATGCGCATCTTCACATCGGCCTGTTTTGAGGGCTCGATCAGGATCATGCCGTCACCGCCGACCCCGAAGTTCCGGTCGCTGATGACGCGCGCCAGGTTCTCCGGATCTTCGACCGTTTGCCGAAAACAGTCAATGTAGACGTAATCGTTGCCGGCCCCGTGCATTTTGACGAATTTCATAGCAAACCTCACCGATGGTTTTTTGACTTAAGTGTACATTATAGGGGGAAAGGTTTTTTGCCACAACCGTGCATTGCTGATTGGCGCTTCCCTGTTATCCTTATGATTAAAATAACTGACGGAGGAACCGATGCCCCACCTTCAATTCGAACTCAATTTCACACCGGAAAGCAAGGCCAAGGCCGCCTTTGCCGATGCGGTCCGCCAGCATTTTGCCACGATAATGAGCACCGGTACCGATCATATCGGTATTACCTTCCGCTGTTACCAGCCCCATGACCTGGTGTTCGGCCGCGCCGGTGACGACGGGCAAATCGCCTTTCTAAACGCTGATATCCGGCTTGGCCGCACCTCCGAACAGAAACGCCGACTGGCGCTGGCAATCATGAATGAGATCGGCACGCGCTGGGGGCTGCCGAAAGAGCATGTCTACATCGTCTATACCGAGCACGACGGCCCGGATTTCCAGCTGAGCGATCGGGTGCTGCCTTCGTGGCAAGCGGGGGAGGATCCGCTGAACGACTAAGCTGTTTTCGCACAAACGGATTTGTTCTTTAATTTTGACCTTTACGCTTCAATCAAATGCTTGTCGGGCGCACCCGGCGGGCGCCCCACTTTTCTTGCTCGGCCAAGAAAAGTAGGCAAAAAAAGGCCGCCCGAACAAATCCGCCCGCCAACGCTGATGCGTTGACGGGTGCCCTCACTGCAGGGGGGCAATCCGTCGGCGAAAAAAAACTCGCTTCGCTCAGACAGTTTTTGCCGTGTCCCCGGATTAAACTCTTTGCTCGGCGGATTTGCCACGGGAAGGAACTATACTCATGCCGTTGCCAGTAATTAATTCTTCGATCGGTCTTGCCACGCAGTGGAACCTGAGTCGATAATGAAACCGAGTCTTTACTACTTATACAAAGCTTAGGAGAATCAATAGATGGCGTACAACCTGAAAACCCGCATCTGGCAAACCGGCGCCCTAGACTGGTGGGGGATGCTGGACAATGAGGATGTTTATCTCGGCAGCCGTGAGTTCCCTCTGCCGCCAGAGGAAGGCGACGAGTGGCATGTCAGGAAAACCGGTGACCTGTTCAAGATCGTCGACGGCGAGATTCGCAAGCTCGGCAATAAACCGGTCACTGTCGAACCGTGGCTGGTATGAATCTGGAAATCGTCCAGGTGCCGGTCGCCGGCGCTGATAACTTTTCCTACCTGGTCATCTGCCCACAGACCGGCAAGGCCCTCGGTGTCGATCCCGGGCTGTCACCAGAAAGTCTGTTGAGCGTCGTGCGCAGTCGCCAACTGTCACTGGAGGTGCTGGCCAACACCCACGGGCATCGCGACCACATCGCCGGCAATGCCGAGGTCCTCAAGGCAACGGGGGCGAAGCTGGCGGCCAACCGGCTTGATGTCCCTGAGGCGGAGATTCCCCTTGGTGAAGGCAGCCAACTGCAGATTGGTGCCGTCCTGGTCAAGGTCCTGCATACGCCGGGGCATACCCCCGGCTCCATGGTTTTCAACCCTCCGGGGGCCCTGATTACCGGCGACACTCTGTTTGTGACGCGCTGCGGACGGGCGGATTTCCCCGGCAGCGATCCGGCCGCGCTCTATCACAGCCTGCTGCGTCTGGCAGCGTTCCCGCCGGAGACCAGGGTTTTTCCGGGGCACGACTATGGTCCCAAACCTCATTCCACGATCGCTTTTGAAAGGGTGCACAACGAGTATATGAAATGCTCTGATCGGGAAAGCTTCATTCGACTGCGCATGGGGTGAAATTCGGGACGAGGAAGGATTCTAAAACAAAGCGAGGGCAGGACCTGCCCTCGCTTTGTTTATTTATAGGGTCTGTATTTCACGTACCTCGTCCCGTTACTCATGTACAGCCGTACCGGAATCCTGCCACCCCCCGCCCAACGCCTTGATCAGCGAAACGCTTGCCTGGAAACGCTGCTCTAGCACCTGGGTGGCGAGATATTCGGTGGCGAGGGCTGTCCGTTGGCTGACCACTACCTCGAGATAACTGACCAGACCGGCCCGGTAGCGTTTCTCGGAAAGGTCCGCGGCCTGCTGGGAGGAGGCTACGGCCCGCTGCTGGGCTGCGGCCTGTTCAGCCAGGATGCGGAGGTCGGCGAGGGCATCTTCGACCTCGCGGAACGCGTTCAGAACCTGCTGACGATAGAGGGCTACCGATTCCTGCCAGGCGGCTTCGGCCTGCTCCATCTGGGCCCGATTGCGCCCGGCGTCGAACACCGGCAGGGAAATGAATGGCCCCAGCGACCAGGTGCGGTTGTCCCACT
>Ga0316195_10001643_pt1 | contig 10172 bp, 10 predicted proteins | sample Phised1_MG_FD_204937 | JGI IMG/M metagenome (GOLD analysis project Ga0316195, IMG submission 204937) | Coastal sediment microbial communities from Maine, United States - Phippsburg sediment 1 | ecosystem: Environmental > Aquatic > Marine > Coastal > Sediment | place: USA: Maine | collected...
AGAGAATACACCTAAAAGATGAGTGGGTCATACTGGATTACTGGCGTGATCCAGAGAAGAACCGCTTCTGCAAATCCAATCCCGATGTCTTGTCAGAGCCAAGACATTTGGGATTTTTTATTCCCAATCCTTATGAGCGTGAACGCTCAACGTCTTGTAAATGAAAAATCCCAATGCATTTTGGATGCACCGGGATTGTATTCGATGTGGGTAATACTGGACTCGAACCAGTGACTTCCACGTTGTCGACGTGACACTCTAAACCAACTGAGTTAATTACCCTTGTAAAGCACTTGAGTTTGCTAAATTCTAAAATTTGTCTGAGATAAAAAAATAGAAGTGAAATGAATTTATGTTTCAGATTAAAATAATTCATTCAAAGACTAATCATAAAAAAAGCCTCAAATAGAGGCTTTTTAAAGATTGAAATCTACAAATTAGATACCTAATTTCGCTTTAACAGGTGCCATTAAATCTTCTCCTTCAAAGACAAGAAGTCCCTTACCTGGAGATGAATCTAATACATAACTAACACCTTTTGCTTTAGCTACTTCGTTTACAGCTGTTTGTGCTTTTTCAAGAATTGGCTTTAATAAGTCAAATCTTTTCTTTTGAATTTCTTGATCAGCAGTTTGACCATATTTCTGCAATCTTGCTTGCAAATCTTCTACTTCTTGCTGACGTTTTCCGTTTTCGGCATCAGTTTGAGTAGGTGCTTCTTCACTGTATTTTTTTAATTTTGCTTGTAAAGCAGTCGCTTGAGTTTTGTATTCTGTAGCGTAAGTTTCAGATAATTTTTTTAATTCACCCTCCATTGCTTTTGCCTCAGGCATAGCCATTAGTAAAGCTTCGCTATCAATATGCGCGATTTTTTGTGCATTCGCAACTTGCAAACCCGCTACCAAAATCAATCCTAAAAATAAATTTTTAAATAGTTTCATTTTTCAATAATTTGTTAATAATAGTTCAAAAATTTTAATTGTTGTTTTTTTTCAGTTCTTCTCTTTGTTTATTTCTTTCTTCAATCTCTTTTAATTTAGCTGCGCGCCTTTCTTCTGCCACTCTTTTTAATGAGTCTCTTAGTTTTTCTCGTGCTTCCTGTTGTTCTTTTATACGCGCTTTTAACTCGGCCTGCTTTGCCGCTTTTTCTTCCATTTTAATCTGCTCTGGTGTTTTTTCTACCTCTTCGTCATCTCCAATTTCATCATCAGAAAATGAGTCGGCTTCAACTCCTTCATTTACTACTTCAGCACTTTCCAAATCCGGGTCTGTTTGGGTCGTTTTATTGATACGAGCTTGTTTATTATCTTCTAAAGTCTGCCTCTTTCTGTCTTTTACAATGTCATTTAAAACCAACTCACTTACGTCGTGCTTGCTGTTACTGTAAAGCATGATAAGATCGCTGGATTTGTCAAAAATAAAATCATATCTTTTTCGCTCTGCGATATCCTGTATCGAATCAAATACCTGATCCTGAACGGGCTTCACAAATTGTTTGCGCATCTGGTACATGTCTCCGGTAGGTCCGAAATATGCACTTTGCAATTTTCGCAATTCCTGTCGTTTGATATCGATATCTTCTTCGCGCTCTTTGATCATTTCATTGGTCAATAAGGCTTTTTCATTGGCTAAGGAAGTATTCATCTGTTCGATCTCCATTTCCAGATCGTCGAGCTTCTTTTGCCAGCCTTTTATTTTGTCATTTAATCTCGATTGCGCTTCTTGGTATTCAGGAACATTATCTAAGATATATTCCATATCTATATATCCAATGCGCAATTCCTTCTGAGCTAAAGTCAAAGAACTTGTGATTAAAAAAGCGATAAAAAAAATCTTTTTTATCATCATATTTTTTATCTTGAAAATATCATGCCAGACCAAAAGCACTGGCAAATATAGTAAAATACTTAAAACTGCTGACCTATAATAAAGTGAGTTTGCCAACCCGAAATTTCGTCAGTTCCTGGAATTTCGTCAAAACCATATCCAAAGTCAATTCCCAACAATCCAAAGGCAGGCATAAATACCCTTATTCCGGCTCCGGCCGATCTTTTTAATTCAAAAGGTTTAAATTCTTGAAAACTATCAAATGAGTTACCACCTTCCAGGAAGGTCAGGGCATAAATTGAGGCAGAAGGTTTCAGTGTAATGGCATAACGCAGTTCAAAAGAGATCTTGTTATACACTGTACCACCGGCAAAAGAGGTCAAACTCGAGTTAGGATAACCTCTTAAAGCAATTACCTGTCTACCATCAAACTGTCCGGTTGCCATTCCATCACCACCTACGTAAAAACGTTCAAAAGGAGAAACACCAATATCTTGATTATAAGCTCCTAAAAATCCGAATTCGGCATTCGACATTAGGATTAGATCTTTATAGATTTGAGTGAACCAACGACCCATAAAGTTGATCTTATAATATTCCAACCATTCATATTTTTGTTCGTCCGGTAAATTTATGTAGTCTTTATCGTTAAATGAAGAATAAGGAGGTGTTACCTCTGCGATCACATTAAATTGAGAACCGTATCTTGGATAAATAGGACTGGGTCCCGCAGAGTTTCTTCCTAAATTTACCGTAAAATTTATATTGTTTGAAGTACCGTTGTTATAACCAAAGGTTGATAAAAAGAAATCATTTAAAACAAATCTTTGGTAGTTCAATGAAGTTGATAAGGTGAAAAAATCATCAGGCCATTTTAAGCGCTGACTCAATCCAACTGTAGCTCCTATGATATCTAAGCGCTGATCTTTATCGACATCTCTCGATTGAAAGTCGAAAGCATACTGACTTGAGCTATAGACAGAGAAATTAAAACCTTTTGGCCTTTTACCACCCCACCATGGCTCACTGAAACTCACGCTATAAGTTCTGGAAAATCTACTTGCCTGAAGTCGCAAAGAAATACTTTGTCCATCCCCACGCGGAACCGGCTTATATTCATCTATATTGAACAGATTTTTGATAGAGAAATTGTTAAAGGATAGAGCTAATGTACCCACAAAGGCGCCACCACCGTAACCACCCTGCAGTTCTACCTGGCTCGAACCTTTTTCCGCAACACTGTATTCTATATCTGTTGTTTTATCCGTGTAATTGGGTTGAACATCAGGAACAATATTTTCCGGATCGATATACCCGAGCTGACCTAATTCTCTAATAGACCTGATGATATCCGAACGACTAAACAAATCTCCAGGACGTGTATAGATCTCTCGGTATAAAACATGATCGTTGGTTACATCATTTCCAACAACCGTGACTTTATTGACGGTGGCAGGCTCGTCTTCAACAATTCTAACTTCTATATCTATGATATTATCATCGGCACCCGTTTCAACAAGATCAACTCTGGAGAACAGGTAACCATTATCGAGATAAGTATTGGTAATGTCCTGAGATTCCGGCGTTCCATCACCTTTGACACGTTCGTTCAAAAATTTCCCATTATAAGTTACGCCCGGTTGAATTTTAAGAATATTCTGTAATTGTTGATCTGTAAAGACTGTGTTTCCAAGGAAGGTGATTTCACCAAATTTATAGCGCTGACCTTCACTAACTGTGATGTCTAAATTAATGGTATTGTCATCATTGAATGAAATGCTGTCTTTGACAACAATGGCATCTCTAAAACCACTTTCCTGGTATTTTTCTACCAATTTTAAAAGATCTTCCTCATATAGATCATCTATATATTTAGATGATTTAAAAATGTTTTGTATCTTCTTTTCTTTCGTTTTTTTCATGGCTTTTTTGAGCTTTTTGTCTGAAAGCATTGAATTGTCATGAAAAGTAATTTCTTTGATCTTTATTTTTTCGCCCTGATCGATAAGAATCAATGTATTTAGTGTGTTGATGGCCGAGGTATCTGGTTTGGTACTAATGGTAACTTTGGTTTTGAGATACCCTTTTTCCTTATATTTATCCGCAATTTGGTTCTTCGTTGTTGTAATCAGGTTTTCTGTGAGCATTGAACCGGGTTGTAATTCCAGTTCTTTCGATAACTCTTCGATTTTAGATTTTTTTATTCCTTTGATCTCAACTTTACCAACTTTTGACAGCTCTCTAACAGCGATTTCAAGGTAAATTGTATTACCATCCATTTTTGTGGCATATACGTCAACATTACTGAACAATTTTGAGTTCCATAATTTTTTAATGGCACTGGTTAATTTATCTCCCGGAATTTTGATTGCTTGCCCATTGACCAGACCGGAGAAAATAAGTATAGATTGTTCAGAGATGGTTTCATTTCCCACGACGGTAATTCCACCGAGTATATAATTTTTCTTGGTAAGGTCTATTTTTTCAGGAGCTTTAGGGATCGTATCGATTATCGATACAGGTAAAACCGTGTCGATGATTGTGGTACTCAAAGAATCCTGAACTTGCTGTGCTATTGCGGGATATATTGTAAAAACCAGAAAGAAAAGTAAAAGTGCGTTTTTAAGCTTTTTCATTAATATTCTCAATTTGTTCGCTTGTTTTTCCAAATCGTCTCTCTCTCATTTGAAAATTGATCATAGCTTTATAAAAATCGTCTTTTCTGAAATCGGGCCAAAGTACATCTGTGAAGTACATTTCGGCATAGGCAATTTGCCATAATAGAAAATTACTAAGGCGCAATTCTCCGCTGGTTCTTATCAAAAAATCAACGTCGGGCAAATTAAAGGTATATAAATGACTCTCGATAACTTTTTCATTAATTTCTTCGGGAAGCAGTTCATTATTAACAATTTTTTTAGAAATGCTTTGAGCTGCTCTTATCAATTCTTCCCTGGCTCCGTAGTTAAGGGCTAGGTTTAAAATTAGCCCCGTATTTCCGGATGTTTTTTCTATGGTTTCAATTAGTTCTTTTTTAGCTTTTTCGGGTAACTTATCAATATTCCCAATGGTTGAAAGCCGTATGTTATTTTTGGTGAGTAACTTAAGTTCCTTTCTTAAAGAACTAACAAGTAAACTCATTAATGTACTTACTTCACTTTTGGGTCTGCTCCAATTTTCTGTAGAAAAAGTATATAAGGTAAGTACCTTGATTCCTAATTCCGCTGCTGCTTCAACCGTCTCGCGCACAGATTGCACTCCGTTTTTATGTCCAAAAACACGTTTTTTTCCCTGCTTTTGAGCCCATCTGCCGTTGCCGTCCATTATAATAGCAACGTGCTGTGGTAATCTATCGGACAATATTTGATCTTTCAACTCCATTCTTCATTAAAAACTTCCGGTATAACAACCCGGCCTTCCGAAGGCATATACCACGCTTATACCTGTAAATACATACCAATCATTTCCATTAGAATATCCTATTTCTACACCATTTCCATCCGTGTATGGGTATCCATCAATGTCATCTTTAAAGGTATATCTAAATGTGCTTTCTATCGCTACACCCACATTTGGGGCCAACTTAAACTTATAGCCTAAACCAAATGGTAGCACAAAATTAAAAGTTCTGCCACCACTGGTTCCATCGGCATCAGATCGAACGGCATAATTTGCCACACCGGCCTGAAGTACGATGTAGGGTGTCTGTGTATACCCTAATTTATCCAGGTTATATTTAAAAAAGTTAAATTCAATACCAACTGCAAAATCGTGAAGATCATTCGCAAAATCTAGTCCTCTTTCTTTTCGGAAAGAATTGTCTGAATTCGCATCATCTGCAGTTAATTTGGTGTAGGTGTAATTTGATCTGATCGCAAATCGAGGGTGCATATTCCATTTGTAAACAAGTCCGCCGGCAAAACTATTGGGCCAAATATAATTATCCTTCCCAATGTCGCCTACGTAATTGCTTCCGCCCAGAAACACGCCTAATTCATTAATTTGTGCTCGAGAAACCGTGAAAAAACACAGTAAAACCCCAAAAAAAATATACCTTCTTTTCATTCTAAAAACAGTTTGCAAATATATAAAAATACCTTAGTTTTTAAAGTATTATCTCGAATTGATTGATAAATTCAATTTATTGATTTACAGTTATACCAAACGAAAAATATTAATTTCGCTTGTCTTGGCCCCAAAGTAATTTTTCGCGTAGTGTTTTTATGAATGTCTGAGAGTTTAAATGAAGGGTTTTAATTGTAAAATCTGCCTTATTGATTAATATTTTTGTTGAATTGCTAATGGTTGTCATTCTCGAATCAAGTGTTAAGACCGCCTCTTTGGAACGACTTCCAATATGAAGTTCAATTTTCGTAGTTTCCGGAATTACTAAAGGCCTAACGCTCAAGCTATGCGGTGCGATAGGCGTAAGTACAATATTTTTAGAGGACGGAGAAATTATTGGCCCGCCACAGCTCAAGGAGTAACCTGTTGAGCCGGTTGGGGTAGAAATAATTAGACCATCACTCCAATAAGTTGTTAGAAATTCGTCGTCCAAATAAGTTTCTACTGTGATCATAGAAGCCGTATTTTTTCGGGTTATGGCAATTTCATTGAGCGCAATATTAATTTCTTGAACATCTGGATTCTGATCATTGGTTTGCAATGACAAAACAGATCTTTCTTTTATTTTATAATTTCCTTGGTTGATTTGAGAAATTGCTTCCACAATTTGCTCTTTTTGAACAGTCGCCAAAAAACCTAGTCTTCCAGTGTTTATACCTATAATTGGGATGTTATGATCTCTGATAAAAGTAATCGACCTCAAGAAAGTTCCATCTCCACCTACACTGTAAAACATGTCGTAGGTGCTGTCCAGATCATGATAATCTTTAAAAGTCTGAAAGGTGTAGCCTGGAAATTTTTTAGAAAAGTATTCAAAAATATTCTCTTCAAAGACAATGGTATTGTCATACTTTAGCAGCAATTCCACCAAAGTATGAATGTATTTTAAGGTGGTTCTATTATTTTTTTGTCCGAAAATCCCGACTTTCATATTTAAATATTTAAATATTTTTCGAGATAAGCAGATCTTTCGTTGAGGTAATCAATATACTTATCTTCTTTGAATTCATTTAAAATCCTATAGCCATATCTCCTAAAAGTCTGAATCGTATTGTTTATATCGTGAAAACTTAGTTTCAGCACAATTTCTGATTGCCCATTTTCTACCTTTGATACAAAGGCACCGAGCAAGGTAGCGTTATTGGTCTCTACAATCTGCGTAATTTCGCTAAAAGAATAGTCTTTGATATCTTTTGCAATGGTCAAAATATAGCCATTTTCATGTAAAAAAGGGGTAGATTTAAATATGCTCAGAAAATCGTTCAACTCAAAATAACCCAGATATGTCTTATCTTTGTCTACAACCGGCAATGCGTTGCAATTGTTTGTTGCAAAAATTTGGAGCACTTCAAACCAATTCATTTTTTCCGTGGCATAGATCGGATGCAACAAAGATCTTATTTTTTCAATTTTAACATCCCCGTTGGGACTTTGTTCCAATTGTTCGTAGACGAGTGTTCCTTCGTATTTGTTCTTTCTTACAACGCCCAAGTGTGAAAACTCAGTTTGATCGAATAATGACATTGCCTTCTCTACACTATCATTCAGATTTAATGGTTTGAGGTCTTTTATGATGTAATTTTCTGTTGAAGTCATATACTTTTACAAAGCAAACAAATTAATATTGAATTATGTAATTTTACGCACCATAAATTTAATGGTTTTTTTAATACAACTCAGATGACAAAACTCAGTGTGAATATCAATAAAATAGCGACCTTAAGAAATGCACGTGGTGGTGATTTCCCTAGTGTTGTGCAAACGGCTATTGATTTGCAAGATTTTGGCGCACAAGGAATAACCGTGCACCCAAGGCCAGATGAACGACATATTCGTTATAAGGATGTTTTTGATCTCAGGCCAATTGTTCACACCGAATTTAATATAGAGGGCAATCCTGTGGAGAAATTTATTGAATTGGTTTTAAAGGCAAAACCTGAACAGGTAACCTTAGTTCCGGATGCGGAGGATGCAATTACCTCTAATGCCGGATGGGATACGATCAAACATCTTGCTTTTCTGACAGAGGTGATCAAAGAATTCAAGCAAAATGGAATTAGAACCTCTATTTTTTTGGATCCTGATCCAAAATTTATTGAAACTGCCATAAAAACAGGTGCGGATAGGATTGAATTATATACAGAAGCTTATGCCAAGGATTTTGCAGCAGGAAATAAAAATGGCGTTAAGCCTTATGCGCAAACTGCAAAAATTGCTCATGAAGCAGGATTGGGCATTAATGCCGGGCACGATCTTAGTTTAGACAATATCGAATTTTTTGCTCAACAAGTACCTTATTTAGACGAAGTTTCTATAGGACATGCGTTAATCGCGGAGTCTCTGTATTTTGGGTTCGAAAATGTTGTGAACATGTACTTGCATAAATTAAAAGGATGAAGTTGTTACACGGAAATGTTTTAGGAAAAGGGGAACCATTAATTATTTTGCACGGACTTTTTGGAATGGGAGATAATTGGAAATCTTTAGCGAACAAGTATGCAGCAGATTTTGAAGTACACCTGATCGATCAGAGAAACCATGGGAGAAGTTTTCATTCGGATGAATTTTCTTACGAATTCATGGCTGAGGATCTGGGTAAATATATTGCTTTTCATGAGTTAGAGGAAGTGAATTTATTGGGTCATAGTATGGGTGGGAAGACAGCCATGTTATACAGTACACAAGCAGAAGAGGTTGTTAAAAAACTGATAGTAGCCGATATTTCTCCACGGTATTATGCACCTCATCATCAAATAATCACGAAGGCTTTGCAAGCAGTAGATTTTTCTGGGATCAAACAGAGAACTGAGGTTGAAGATGTGTTGAAAGCATACATTTCTAATTTTGGAATTCGTCAGTTCTTATTGAAAAATGTGAATAGAAAGGATGATGGTACTTATGAATTTAGATTTAATTTAAAATCGATCGTTGCGCATATTGAAGAAGTAGGGAAGCCATTGGCAGAAGATCATGTTTACCACAAATCAACCCTTTTTATAAGAGGAGACAATTCTGATTACATTACCTCAGAAGATGAAATTCTGATCAAACATCATTTTCCCTTAGCCGAAATTGTGACCGTTAAAAATGCTGGGCATTGGCTCCATGCCGAGAATCCATCAGATTTTTATGAACTTACCCTCAATTATTTGAGAAATTAAGTAAATTCATCATTTCTAATCAAAGACCAATATTTATGAAACTTATTTTGAAATTTTTGCTTAGCGCAGTGGCAGTACTTATTCTCGAATACATTTTGAAGCCACATATTACAGTAGACAGCATAACAACCGCCCTGATCTTAGCGGTCGTTCTCAGTTTATTATACGGGTTATTGAAACCTATATTGGTGATACTGACCTTACCGATCACCATTATCACATTAGGTCTGTTTTTACTGGTCATCAATGCACTAATTATTATGATCGCTTCAAAGCTGATCAGTGGGTTTCATGTAGATGGTTTTTGGTGGGCCATGCTCTTCAGTATTTTACTATCTATTACCCAGTCTTTTCTCTATAAGCTTATCGAAAAGTAAGTTCATGACTTCATTGCTCTAACTAACTGACATTTAATTTGCTAGAAAAACAACCTTTAACAATCTGTTAACGGATGTTTTTTCTTATTTCACTTTTTTCGTATGGTTTAATGAGGTTTATTTCATAATTTTGCAGGCTCAAAATCAAAAAAGTAAATAAACATAAAATGAATATTACAAAAGAAGACATCGATAAACTTAATTCTATTGTTCGCATAGACATTTCAGCTGATGATTATAAGGAGAAGGTTGAGAATGTTTTGAAGGATTACAGAACAAAAGCGAATATCCCGGGTTTTAGAAAAGGTCATGTGCCAATGAGCTTGGTAAAGAAGCAGTATGGAAAATCTGTAATGATAGATGAAGTAAATAAATTATTGCAAGATGCTTTAGGTAATTATTTAGTAGAAGAAAAATTAGATGTTTTAGGGAATCCTCTTCCTAAAATAAAGGAGGATTTTTCATGGGACACAGATGAATTTTCATTTGAGTTTGAACTGGGGTTAGCTCCTGAGTTTGAAGTGAATTTGAAGCCTAAAAAAGCCATCAAAGTCTATAAGATCATTGCGGATGACAAGATGATTGATGATCAAATTGTTCGAATCAGAGAGCAGTACGGCAAAATTATTCAGAAAGATAGCATTGAGGAAGGTGACAATTTAACTGTAACTTTTGAAAATGA
>Ga0316195_10001644_pt1 | contig 10172 bp, 8 predicted proteins | sample Phised1_MG_FD_204937 | JGI IMG/M metagenome (GOLD analysis project Ga0316195, IMG submission 204937) | Coastal sediment microbial communities from Maine, United States - Phippsburg sediment 1 | ecosystem: Environmental > Aquatic > Marine > Coastal > Sediment | place: USA: Maine | collected...
CCAGGTAGCTACTGTCGTGCAGGGCGGGGTAGAGTCTGGCCAGACCGCTGCCCGAGCGTGCATGACATGCGGCGCACCGTTTCAAATACACCGAGGAATCCGCCGCGGTCGAACGGCAGCCCGGTAAAGCGGCGATAAAAATGAGCATCGCCATCGCCCAGGCCGGCAGCAGGGCATGCGAAGAGACAGCGCTGCTATGGTTCATCGAGAAGCCGTCCGATATCTTGCATCAGCCTGTCCACCGCATCTTCCTCGGTGCCGCGATAATAGCCGCGGATGCGCCCCTGGCGATCCACCAGCGTAAATGATCCCGAATGGATAAAGCCGCCCGGGGCATTTTCATCCTCCATGGCAGCAAGACCATAGCGCTTTGCAGTATCGTAGATCTGCTGCTTGTCCCCGGTGACCAGATGCCAGCGCTCGGCGCTGACGCCCAGCCGGGAGGCAAAATCGTTGAGCACCGCCACCGTGTCATGTTCGGGGTCGATGGTGTGGGAGAGCAGCAGGAGCTGGTCGTTGTCCTCGAACTTCTGATAGATTCTGAGCATCTGGGTCTTCATGATCGGGCAGATGGTCGGGCAGGTGGTAAAGAAGAAATCCGCCACATAGACCTTGCCGGAAAAAAGCTCCTGGTTTACCGGATCTCCCAACTGGTCCGTGAATGTGTAAGGAATGTCCAGGCTGCCCAGCAGTGGCAGGGGTTCTTTCCTGACGAGCTCACAGCCGGATAATGTGAGCATACAGCTGAGGTAAATCAGCCAGATAAAAAAGCCTGGGCCGGGCTGCAGAGCTCCTTTGACGGGCCCTATGGTCCCAGTTCGGGATAGGCGGGTTTTTTTTTCCATGGCTGGTGCGAAGCGAGTAAAAGTTGTAGACTTCTCATCAGTTACATGATTTTACTGACGCAGACAAACATTTTTGAAAATTATTTGGCAAATCCTGTTCGGCCTTTTGCTTGATCCAGCATCGGCCAGGGGCATTACAGCCTGGCCTGGCCCTTTGCGCTTAGGGGTGCCGCGGCAGCCATAACCAGATACAACGGCCAAACAAAGAGGCTGCAAAAAAGAGGCTGCGATAGGCGCAGATCGAAGCCTACCTGCAGCACAGCAGAACACAATTAAAAGGAGTTGGCATGAAGAAAATAGCTCTGGTCACTTACAATCCCGAAATGATGTGTTTCGGCCATGTCCTGCTCTATGCCCTCGATTTCGAAGAGAAAGGCTATGACGTCAAGCTGGTTATCGAGGGTGGCGCGGTGAAACTGGTCTCCGCCTTCAGCGAACCGGATGCGCCGTTCAAAGCACTGTACGAAAAAGTCAAAGAGAAGGGGCTGATTGACTGCGTCTGCCAGGCCTGTTCGGCCAAGCTGGGCAGCATTGATGATGCCCGGGCTCAGGGGCTGCCGGTGGCGGGTGAGCTGATGGGGCACCCATCGGTTGAGCGTTACCTGGATCAGGGCTACCAGATAATCACGTTCTGAGCGGTGGCGGATTAAACAATCATTTCAATCTATTATTACCGGCAAGGTCCATGGAGTTTCCAGATCTGGGTCAGCAGAAGCAGGAGCTGATCGACGTATTTTCCTACGAGCGGGAGATCGAACCTGAACAGGTGTCGGTCATCGCCTCACCCTATCGCATCTGCCCGCTGGGGGCGCATATCGATCATCAGGGTGGCTCGGTACTTGGCATGACGATCAATGCCTGCAGCCTGATGGCTTTTTATCAGAGCAGTGAACCCACGGTTACACTCAAAAGCAAAAACTACCCCGGCAAGGTCTCCTTTCATCTCGATGATATCGGCGAATCCACCGGCAGCTTCTGGGGCGTTTACCCCCGGGCTGCGGCCTTGGCGCTCAAAGAACGTTATACGCTTAAAAACGGCATTGTCGGTCTTCTGGACGGGATGCTGCCCGGCTGCGGGTTGAGTTCATCGGCCTCAGTGCTGCTGGCCTATATTCACGGGCTTGCGGCGGCCAATGGACTGCAGCTTGCACCCTGGGAATACGTGCAGCTTACCCGCCGGGCGGAAAACAAATATATCGGGCTCAATAACGGCATCCTGGATCAGAGTTCCATCGTCTTCGGCAGAAAAGGACATCTGCTGCATATCGACACCGTCGAGCAGCGGGTGACCGAACTGGCCGATCAGTGCGGCGAAGAGCACTATCGTTTTATCGTGGCCTATTCCGGCTACTCGCGGGAGTTGACCACCTCGGGCTACAACTCACGGGTCGATGAGTGTCGCCGGGCCGCACACAGTCTCTGTCGCCTGGCTGGTGCACCCGAAGCTGACATTCTCTCAGCAGTGGAGCCGTCCGTTTTTGAGCAGTTCAGTGGTGAGCTCGAAGAGCCGATCAGAAGACGGGCCACGCATTTTTTCAGCGAATCGAAGCGGGTCGCCGATGGTCTGCAGGCCTGGAGGGCCGGGGATATCAGGAATTTCGGCCGGCTCATGAACGAATCCTGCATCAGCTCGATTGAACAGTATGAGTGCGGCGTGCCGGCGGTGTGCGACCTGCAGCAGATTGTTTCCGCCGCAGAAGGCGTCTACGGTTCGCGCTTCATGGGCGGCGGTTTCGGCGGCTGTGTGGTCGGACTGGTAAAGTCCTCCCATGCGGCTATGGCCGCTGAGGATATTCAGGCGACCTATCGCCAACTGCACCCGGAGGTCGCTGAGCAGGCGGCCGTCTATCTGGCCAGATCAGATGACGGGGTGCGTTTTTTATGAACGCGATTCTGCTCTGTGCCGGATTTGCGACCCGGATGTACCCGCTGACCAGAAATTTTCCCAAGCCGCTGCTGCCGGTCGGGGGCCGGCCGGTGCTCGATTACCTGATGGACCAGGTTGTCGCGCTGCCCTTCCTGACCGATGTGCATCTGGTGAGCAACGGTAAATTCTATGATCATTTCCAGCGCTGGTATGAGCATCATCGTACCTACGGCGACTACTCAGCTGTGCAGGTTCACATCCATGATGACGGCTGCTTCGACAACGACAGAAGACTGGGGGCGGCGGGGGATCTGAGACTGGCCCTGGAGCGCATTGAGCGGGCCGGGCCGACCCTGGTTTCTGGAGGCGACAATATCTATCAGTTCAGCCTGGCACCGCTGTGGAAGCAGTTTCTCCAGGCAGATGAGCACTACATCGTTGCGCTGGCCGAAACGGACAAAGCAAAGCAGCGCCGCACCGGGGTGCTGGAATTTGGCGAGGGCGACCGGGTGGTCCGCCTGCACGAAAAACCACAGGAACCGCCCTCCTCATGGGTCTGCCCGCCGCTCTACTTCTTCCAGGATGGGGTTCTGGGAGCGCTGGCCGAGTTTCTGGCGGGGCCTGCCGACCACGACGCACCCGGACACTTCATCGATTATCTATGTCAAACAACGACCGTTCGGGCCTTCAGGCTTGAATCAACCAGGCTCGATATCGGCTCGATCCAGACCTATCATGAAGCCGATCTGCTTATGACCCAGGACCTTGTCTGAACCTCAGGCTAGAAGTCGACCGGTTCAGTGATAATAGAGATTCGGGCTGCCCATGGTGAGCAATGCCTTATGCAGGTTCTTCTTGAACTCGCGGCGGTCCCATATGCCCTGAACGTGCCCACGCCGCAGTGCGTTGCGTGCCGAATGGTAATCGGGGGGGATGCTGATGCCGGTGGTTTCCCTGATTACCCGCGGGCCGGCGAAGCCGAGCCGCGATGATCTGATCGCAAACTGATAGGGTGAGCAGCCCAGAAATGAGGCCACCGGGCCGGCATACGAATTGTTGTCGTAGACCACGATATAGAGCCCGCCCGAATCGATGTATTCCCTTACCGCCATGGTGCACTTGGGCATTTGAATCACGCCCAGCGTGCCTTCCTGTATCCTGATGCCGCCGGTGGTGTGTGTGTAGGCCAGCAGCGGGCGTTTCTTGCGCTGGGCCAGCTTGCAGGCCTGGACGAATTTCTCACCCTCGGTCGAGCCGACGGTGCCGTTTCTGAAATCGGAATAAAGCAGCGTGGTGACGATCTCAATCCCGTGAACCGCTGCGGTAAAGGTCATATTACTGCTCTTGCGGCCGGTTTTCTGCATCGCAGCCTCGAGCCGTTCATTGAAACCGGTGTAGCCCAGCGGATTCTGGGCGCTGAGATGCGAGTTGAAAAACCGGATCGACCCGCGGTCGAAGATGTTCTCCAGATACCATTGATATTCCAGTGGAAAATGGTGGCCGCAGGATTCGCAGACCCCGGCAAATTCACCGTAGAGATCGGGCACCCAGAGGTCTTTGCAGCCGTGCTGTTCGGCATTGGGGCAGGTGATAGTTTTGTCCTCGTTGGCCAGCGGGCTGGTGTAGGTGTCCTGAATTTCCAGTGGGTCCTGACGCTGGGCGAAGGCCTGGCCGTTTCCGGCATACGTGATCAGCTTGACCGGCTCACTTTTCTTTTTGCCGCTCAAAAAATTCAGCGCCGTTTGAATGGGCTCGGCGATCCGTTTCATCATGATCGAGCCTTCTCCGGAGACGTCGCTGAGAATCTTTTCGACCTGGCGCTTCTGGTTTTTCAATACATCGTAGCGCAGGGTGTAGTAGACCTGTTCGCTCTGGATCCGGGCCTGGCGCAGGAAGCTTTCCTGAGCTTCGGGTTTGCCGGCGAATCCGTGGGAGGCCATTGACAGGTATTTCTTCGAGCGCAGCAGCAGCAGCCGGTTGGTCTCGTCGCGGGAGAGATCCCAGGAGATTTCAACCTCGAGTTCTTTAGTCTCGGCTTTGGCTTTTTTGCGGCTGATCTCCCAGGTGCGCAGCGATTTGAAGCTCTTGGCGGAGAGCACAACCCGGTCGGTGGCGCTGATCATCTCCGAGCGCAGTTTGGCGAAAAAGGCGAAGTCGTCGCGCCTGGCTCCGAGCGGGGGCTCCTGGATAATCCGGTCGATGATGCCGTGATTGAGATTGTCGAGTGCGGTCAGTCGCAGCCGGTCGGCACAGACCTCGACCAGTTCGCGGGGCACCTTGTTGCCTTCACCGATCCTGCCTTCGATGGCGGCTGCTCCCTCGGGGGAAATAACCGAATAGTAGCCATGGCTCGCCATCAGACGATAGTCGCTCAGGCCGATCGCTTCGGCGCCGCCGGAGCCTCCCTCCGAGATGAATGAAACGGTCGGCACCCGCAGTTTGGTCATTGTGTAGATATTTCTGGCTATCTGCTGGGCTGCGCCGGGATACTCCTCGACCGGGAAGGATCCGGGGGTGAACACGTAGAAATGAATCGGGATGCCTTCGGTCTCTGCCACCTTCATATAGCGCAGGGCTTTTTCGTTGCCCTCAGGCCGGCATGACCCTCCGTTGCGGAACTCCTCGCCGTGACCGCACTCCTGGCCGATCACCATCAGGCTGACTGTGTGGGTTTTCTTCTTCCCTTTTCTGGTCAAGGTGGCTTTGGCGCAGATCATTGCCGGGTCGATATTGGCATCTTCCTCTCCGCCCAACTCGGTATAGTCTTCGTAGACGTTTTCCAGGATATCCTTGAGGCTGAAGCGCTGGATCGAGCGGACAATGCGAACCCGCTCCATCGAGGTGAGCTGCTCTTCGGCGCGTTCCTCGAGAAAACTGATCGAATCGCTGAGCTTTCTGAGTTCACCTGTAAGCGCTTTTTCTGAATGGTCGTAGACCGTTTTCTTCAGCCGCTCGCAGCTTGTCTTGAAGCCTTCCAGGTTGCCCCAGTTGGAATAATCCTTGATCTGGATCAGGTAGTCGATCCGCTCTTCGATGCGTTGAAGTTGTTTGAGCTGCTCATTCATAAATATTAATTAGAATAGACTCAGAACGTCAGAAGACGACCGAGATTTTCCTTGAGATAGTCGAGGTTGGTAATGATCGGGCCACCGCTCGAGTCGGTGCCCTTGATCACCGACTCATCGATGAACTGTGCTGCCCGCCGCTTTGCTTCATCCATGGTGTCGGCCCAGACCAGCGCCAGCGCCAGGTTGGGATCGAAGTCGCTGGGAATCGGGTAGGGGCGGTCGGTGGGCACATGCGTGTAAACTGCAGACCAGTCGTGGTCGGGGAACCGGAAATCGGTAATGGTGCCGATCCACGGGGCGAAGCCGCGTCTGGTGTCTTCGGCGACAATGCGCAGTTCGATTGATGCACCTCGAAAGGTGATGTCCTGCTGCTTGAAGCCGATCCGCTCGCCCAGAGCCAGCCGGATCTGTTCCCGGATCAGGTTGGGCTGCTTATTGTCCAGATAGCTGATTCGGGCGGAGATGTCGTTTTCCACCTGAATTCTAGTGTTCACCTCAAGCAAGTAAGGCTGACCACTGCGGCTGACGATCCACTCCCAGGTGCCGACATTGTCATAGCTCACATAATCAGCCAGTTTAAGCGAGTAGTCGACGATCTGCCCCAGCACCCGCTGCTCGTCGAACTCGTAGGAAAAGCATGAGCTGTGAAATCCCGGGGCGGCCTCGACCCGCTTCTGCCGTCCGGTGGACTGGATCGTGCAGTTCCGGGAACTGAAATGTATGCGCTCGCTGTACTTCGAGCAGACCAGTTGGACTTCGAGGTGATTGTAGTCCCTGAGGCATTGTTCGATCAGCACCCCGCCGTCGCCGAACTGTCGTTTGGCGTAGTTCTGCAGTTGCCGGTAGATGCGGCGAAAGTGCTCGATTTCGGTGACTTCTTCAATACCCATACCGCCGCCGCCGGCGGCGGCCTTGACCAGAATGGAAGGGTTCTCAATACCCTGAATCCGCTGATCTTCGAGCAGGGCAAAAGCGATTTCTTCAGCCTCCATCTCGTTGTAGATCGGTGCGTCCGTGCCGGGAATGGTCGGGATGTCGAGCTGGTTGGCAATGCGTTTTGTGTTGATTTTATCGCCCAGGTTTTTAATCACTTCCCAATTTGGTCCGATAAACTGAAGTGGCCGTTTTCTGGTGGCGGCCCGTCGGGCAAAACGGAAGTCCTCTGAGAAAAACCCGTAGCCGGGGTGGATCGCGGTGCATCCGGTATGATCGGCCACCGCGAAAATATCATTGGGTTCGGTATAACTGGTAATCCTCCAGGCGTTCTTATCTGCCCCCTCAACACTATTGCGTATGAGATGTTCAGAATCTTTATCGGCGTCGGTGTAGACGACGATATAGTCCAAGTCCAGATCCCGGCAGGCATTCATGATGCGGATGGCGATTTCGCCGCGGTTGGCGATTAAAACTTTTCCTTCCACATGGATCCTCTTGAAGTGGTTCGTTTGGTGAATATTTAAGGTGAAAATATAATTAATTTTCGGTGGGCGGAATGTGGGTGGTACAGCGCCCAATCCGCTGGTCAATCTTTCTAATATAGTAGGCCTGCATGATAAATCAAAGAGAAATCCTGCCACTATGACCGTTAGCGCCTTGCAGAAAGCGGCTGCTGCGCTCGAATTTGGATAGAATTTCAATCCTTTCCACTTGACTTTCAGCCAAAAGAGTCCTAGAAATTTCACAAGTCACTGCGTAATCAGAGCATGGCGCGGCGGCTTTCCCGATCCGGGACCTCATACGTTTAGCTCGGCAGAAAACACACTATGAACAACAGCAAAGATGATGCTGCTCCGTCTTCGGAGGCGGAACATGTCTCTCTTTTAAAAAGGCTGCGCGAACTGCTGCCTTTCGGACGGCCCCCCGATACCACCGAGGCGCTTGAACATGAAATCCAGGAACTGCTCGAAGAGGGTGAAGAGCACGGGCTGATCTCCAGTATGGAGGAAAAGATGATTTCCTCCATCTTCGATTTCAGAGATACCCTGGCGGCCGAGATCATGACCCCGGCGGCTGAAATCCGGAGCTTTGACGTCACCGCTTCGGTGGATGACATCATCGAGGCGGTAATCGAAGATGGCTATACCCGCATACCGATCTTCCGTGACAACACTGATCGCATCATCGGCATTCTGCATGCCAAGGATCTGCTGCGCCTCAATGACGGTGAGCGTGAGGTAAGTGGCGGTATCGAACCGTTTCTGAACCCGCCCTATTTCATTTCCGAAAACAAGCCCATCGTCGATCTGCTCAGAGAATTTCAAAAAAATAAAATCCACATGTCCGTCGTCATGGACGAGTTCGGTGCAGTCCGGGGACTGGTGACGCTCGAAGATATTCTCGAGGAAATCGTCGGCGAGATCGATGATGAATACGATGCGGATGAAGATGATTTCGAGATAATTGACGACTCCACCGTGCTGGTACCCGCCCGGGTGGACATCGAGGATGTTGAACGAAATCTAAATATTGTCCTGCCCGAGGGGCCCTATGAGTCGATCGGCGGGCTGATCATTCACCTGCTGGGGCGTCTCGGCGCCGAGGGTGACATGGTCAAGGTGGGTGACATCCGGTTGATCGTCCACACTGCCGGCAGACGCAGGATCAAAAAAGTCAAGATCATTAAACCGGTGGATAAGGCCGCTGTCTGATGAGCGGTTTCGGCCTTGCGACCAGGTGGGGGCTGCTGCTTGGCACCCCGCTGCTGATCTGGCTTGCACTGCCGGGCAGGTTTTCTTTCTGGCCGCTGCTGCTTGTGGGCCTGGTGCCGCTCTTCTCCCTGGTCGGCTCCGCCTGCTCTGCCAACAAGGCGCTGCTCTACGGCCTGACCTCGGGTATGTTCTTTTATATCCTGCAGCTTTACTGGATTGTTTATGTGCTGAATCGATATGGCGCACTGCCTTATTACATTGCCGTGCCGGCCATGCTGCTGCTGGTATTGTATATGAGCCTCTACCTGGCTCTGTTCAGCCTCGGCTTACATTTGCTGCTCAAGGGTTCCCGGTTGTTGCTGCTTTTTGTTGGCGGGCCGGCCCTCTGGGTCGGACTCGACTGGTCCCGTTCCTGGCTGTTTGGAGGATTTCCCTGGATGGATATCGGCTATGGGCTCTGGTCCGAGCCGTGGCTGCTGCAGGGGGCGGATCTGTTCGGCCACTACGGCTACAGTTTTCTGATTGTATCGGTCAACCTGGTTGTCTATCTGTTTCTCGACAACCGTTTCAGTGTCCTGCAGCGGGTCGTTTCCACGGCCGCACTTGGTGTGCTGCTCGGTGTGCTCGGGCTCTATTGTGCACAGCGCTGGACCGCAGTTCATGAGCTGATGCACGAGGCCCCCACCGCGAGGATCGGCGTGGTGCAGGGAAATGTCTCCCAGGAGCAGAAGTGGTCGCCGGCGCTCAGGCGGGCTACCACCGAGAACTACGTTGCCCTGAGTCAAACGCTACTGCAGTCGGAGCCGCCGCTGTTGCTGGTCTGGCCCGAGACGGCGCTGCCCTTTTACCCCCGCAACAAAGAGCTGCTGCAGCCGGTCAGCGACTTTCTCGATGATAGTGGGGCAGAAGTGCTCACCGGGGCGCCCTGGTACGAAGTAGAGAGCGGCACCGCCAGTCGCAGGATCCACTATTTCAACAGCGCGCTGCTCTTGAGCCGCGGCGGCGCGATCAGCGGGTCTTACTACAAATCTCATCTGGTGCCCTACGGCGAGTATGTGCCGCTGCAGAAATATCTGGGCTTTCTGGCTCCTTTGGTTGAAGCTGCCGGCGATTTTACCCCAGGCACTGTGGGAGAACCGCTTACGAGCGGAATGATCCGGGCGGGGGTGTTGATCTGCTATGAATCGATTTTTGGATCGATCGGCCGGCGCTGGGTCGAGAACGGGGCTAATATCCTGATCAATTTGACCAACGACGCCTGGTATGGTAAATCGAGTGCCCCATTCCAGAGCTGGGCCATGTCGCTGTTTCGCTCAGTGGAAACCAGGCGCAGCCTGGTGCGTTCGGCCAATACCGGCATCTCCGGGTTTATCGATCCGCTGGGGCGCATCAAAGAGGAATCAGAGCTCTTTGTCCCGTGGTCAAAGGCGGCTCAAATGGTGCTGATGGACACGAAGACGGTTTATGTTCGGGCCGGGTACCTGTTTGCCCCGCTGTGTGCGGCCCTGGCCTTGGTTATGGTGGTTCTGGCGGGCCTCGGGCGCAGAAAAAATACCTGAGATGGCGGCGAGAGGCCCGGAGTTGAAAACAGCAAACGTTGACGCGATATCTACCGGGTTGGCAGGTAAAAATTTAATCGTGCCCCGGAGATTTTCTGCCAACGAGAGCTTATAGTAGAATAATGAAAATACAGGGTGATCAGGAGCCGGCAAGGGGTCCGAGGATCACCAGTCTTACAGAAAGA
>Ga0316195_10001645_pt1 | contig 10170 bp, 11 predicted proteins | sample Phised1_MG_FD_204937 | JGI IMG/M metagenome (GOLD analysis project Ga0316195, IMG submission 204937) | Coastal sediment microbial communities from Maine, United States - Phippsburg sediment 1 | ecosystem: Environmental > Aquatic > Marine > Coastal > Sediment | place: USA: Maine | collected...
CATGCTGCGCCCCTCATGGAGTCGAAGCGACTCAGCCAGCGCCGTCTCCAATGTGCCGGCAACATTTGGCTGAACGGTTAGCGGCAGCAGCGCGCGGACCCAATAGTCGCGGTATAGGGTGATGATGCTGTCGACAAAGGCGTTGCCCGATACGTCCAGGTGAGGCTCCGACCTCGCGATGAAGCGCTGCCGAAACTGCTCGACCAGCTCCCGGTCAGCGGCGGGGCTGGAAGCATCGACTTCGTCCAGTAGTGAGCCGGCGGCTTGCAGATCGCCTTGTATGGCGATGGCGATGTAGCGGTCGCTGATGGAAGGATCTTGAGCTGCGTGGGCTATTAGAGAAAAATAAAAGTAAATAAATCCTGCGGATACAAGTACTTTCATATAATTGACTTTAGCCAAATGTCGTTGTATTTTGGTCAACCTGTGGTATATTGAGTTTAAAGGGGTTGCCGTGTAAACGCGACTTCGCAGCAGAAAGCCGGATGTCCTTCCAACTTTTCTGTTGCCGTATGGTACTACTCATTGTATTGCTGCTTTTGGGCAGAACAGGAAGCTAAGAACGCAACCTGAGCCTTCATTCAGGATTTGCGCACCGACAGGGATCAAAGGGATTTTGAACGTCGTAAAGCCATCGCGTGGCTCCAACATGCGTGGCTGCCAAACTGCCGCTGTGTGCCAAGGGGGTCGCAGACAGCGCATTAGAGCGAGGAGAGACGTTCAAAGTGGAACACGTGTTGTTTTACAGCGTGATCGGGCTGGCCATTTTGGCCCTGTGCCTTGTATTGGCCAGTCTGCCTGGTCAGACGCGACTGGCCGGTCGACCTGAAGAACTGGCGGATCGGACACGCGAGCGGCGCCAACGGGAAAAGCAAAAGGACGCCGGACAGGCGGACCGGTTACCCCAGCACAAAATGGTAATCCAGCGCGAATTGAAACAGGTGCCTACTCCGTGGGGCTGGCCGGGCAGCGAGTTGCGACGCGAAGACGGCGAGGATACAGGCCTGCATGGGCTGGAGCTGCATCACAACAGCAGCTCGATGAAGCGCTGGATCGACCAACTCTTTGCCGACAAGCGCACTGTGGATGACGACCAATACCGGTCGCAGCGCCAGGCGGCAGTGCGCGCCATGATTGAAGATCGCTTCGGCCGTTCGCCGCAAGCCACCAAGGTCAAATTTCAAAAGGTCAAGCCGCCCAGGCTGCAGGATCCTGACCGGCCCCATGATCAGATGGACAATTTCCCCAGTGGGCGCACTGACGCCATCGTGACCAAGTTGGCACGCCAACCGCAACCGGGAAAGCCCACGACAGCACCAAGGCAGCCTGCACTGCGCAAGACCGTGGGGCTCGGGGAAATCAAGAAACCCTGGGGATGGTAGGCCATGCATCACATAGTGTCCCCGGTCGCTGGCTGCGTTGGTCTGTTTTTGACCACTTTATGCTATAGTTCAGGTATTGCACAGGGGTGAACGGCGAACCGCGAACGCAATAGCAGCGCGGCTGAGCACAACGTACCAGGGGGGTAGTTTTACCGGTTGCGGGCAGGGAGACGGCCCCGGCGGAATGAGTGGACAGAGCGATCAGCCAGGGATGAGATAGCAGCGCGGGTCCGCAAGTCTTGGAGGCGTGAAAGATGGGAATCTTTTACTTCATTGCATTCGTCGTCGCGTGCGTGCTGGTGCTGGCTTGGATGACCGATAAGTCCAAAAAGCAGAACGCCAAATTGGCCGCGAAGCGGAAAACAAAAGCCAAAACCCAACATACGGAACGGCTGTCGACGCCATCCGACTATCTGCTCTCGAACCGCGATCACGTGTGGCAGAAGAAGCGGGCGACGGCCGCCGAGGATGTGATCGTCACCAATCGCTTCGTACCCAGGTCGCAAAGCAAGGGCGAGGCCGAATACGACGGCTTCAGCCGCCGCGACCGGCACCACGTTGTGGTTGGCACCGCGTACATCAAGAAGGAAGACCACATAGACGAACCGTCGAAGACGGCTGTTGAGAAGAGAAAGGCACAGTTCAGCAAGTAGGGTGGCTTGCTGAACTGGCGTTCAGTTCAACCGGTTGGCTGAGAGAATCCTCTCAGTAAAGCGTCGGGAAGCTCTATCGCCTGATTGCCCGGAATCTTGATTCCCATGGGCACCGCTTCCACGCCCATTGTTTCGTTTCGATGCGGACGCAACAGGGCAAGTGCTTCGTTTTTATCGCCACGAAGCCACAGCGCAGCCTCCGCCGGGTTGCGTAGGAGTGCCGGGCTGCGATTGTGGCCCACTGACTGCAACACCTCGTTCGGATCCACCGTGATAATGGCTACCGTCAGGTGCCGCGAACCGTCCGGCAGCGCCGTGCGGCGCGCCAACCCCGCCATCAGCCAGAACGGCGCATCGGTCGGGAACACCGCGTAGGGCACCTGCGGCTTGACCCGGCTGTCGAACTCGTAGAACCACGACACCACCACCAGCACCCGAAATCCCGTCGACCACGCGCCCATGAAGGTGGGAGCGAACGGTGCGCCCTCGGTGCGCAGGCGGGCGTTGGCAGTCGATATCAGCTTGCCCTGCTTGTTGGTGGGCAGTCGCCCTTCGGAATACGCCGGGATGAACGGCCAGGTGGCCTCGCCCGGCGCGTCCACCCTGTCGGCCGGGTAGATCACCGGCAGCGTCTCCCAAACCATCGAATCCGGCTCGGACTTGCGGCGCAAGCGCGACGGCGAGATGTTGAAACGATTTTCCGGGTCCGGGGGCAGGGCGGCCGGAGGCGTCAGCGCCGAGGCGTAGGCATAGACCTCGGACCATTTCAGATTGTAGGTGGCGGTTTTTCCACACATGAGCCAGCACTGGAGTTGCAGAGCGTTCCAACACGCACCGCAACGCGTATTAAGAGCCCGCTATTTCCTCCAGGCGACCCTGTCGATCACCTCGTGACCGGTCAAGCCGTCCAGGTGGGACACCAGCTTGGCCTTGTCCCGCTTGGCCGCCAGATCGTAGACCATCAGGTAGTCGATGGCGTTGACCAGGGTCGTGTAGTCCTTTGGGCTGGCATATTCCTTGACGCGGGCCAGGCTCTTGTCGAAGGCCTCGACACTGCTCCCGTCGAGGGGTATGTCCATGCCGTCGCCGTCCCAGGGTTCAATGGCTTCGACCGCCTGGGCCACAGGCTCATCCGTTGCCGTCTGGTTGCCCGACGTCGTCGCGCAAGCGGACAGCAATAAGGTCAGTACTGCAACCAGGGCCAGGGGAACGAGCTTGATAATCATTTTAGGATTCATGAGGATTTGGATTTTCCTTTCTGCTGCGAGCCTGGGGCGGCCCTTTTATATAACCTTTTATCGGACTTCCGCCGAACGCCAGCCACGATCACGATGTACTCGCCGTTCTCGGCCAGGCGCTCCACTGCGTCGAACGATTGGTTCAACCACTTGGAATAGGGCAGGTGCCGATTGAAAACGACAACTATTCTACCGTTTTCAGCCAGGAAAGTTCCCGCGCGGCGAAAAAATTCCGCCGCGATGTCGAGGTCGTTCGCCACGCCCCGGTGAAACGGCAGGTTGCTGACGATCCAGTCGTAGCGGCCGGTCACTTCGGCCAGGCCGTCCGAAGGCAGCAGTTCGGCTGTCGATCCGTTCGCTTCGAGTGACAGCCGGCTTGACTCGAGGGCCAGCGCGGAACTGTCGAGCAGGGTCAGATGGGCTCCTGGTGCTACACTCAGCAGCGCCAGGCCGACCACCCCGCAGCCACAGGCAAAGTCGAGAATTTCCCCTTGCGGATTCAACTTTTCGAGCTCAGCCAGCAACAGCGCGGAACCCTTGTCCAAGCGGCCATGTGCAAATACGCCGGGCAGCGAACAGAGGTCAACTTTACGCCCGGCGTAGCGCATCGACCATGTGGCCGAATAGTCAGCCAGGTCGAAGGGGCGCGCCGGTGTCGGCCGCGAGGCCTCGAACAGGCCGCAATGGCGGGCATTGTCGAGTGCCGTGACCCGGCTGAACCAGGGCCGCACATGGCGGGGCGAGGACTTGATGCCGCCGCGGTTTTCGCCGGCCAGCCACAATTTCGCCTGCGGCCCCAGATGATCGGCGATCGCGTGCAGGAGCATGGTCAGCCGGTCTTTTTCCCGTGGCAGGAACAACACCACCGTTTGCTCACTGCCGTCCAGGCTCGGAACGGCCTCGAAGGCTACTTCGGCCCCGGTTGCACTCAACCAGTTAAAGTCGCCGAAATCCTGGGTCACGCAGCGCACAGGCCGGTCGGCTTGCAGCAACTGCTGTGCCAGCGCGTCGCGCGGCGGGTTGATCAGCAACAGCGGCCCGGCCGGCAGGCGCGCCTCGTTGCGCAGGACGATCTGGCTGACATTTTCCATGGCCGGGCTCGGCGCCGTGACCTCAGCCGGCCAACCGGGCCGTCAGGTCGTAGTCGTCGGAATCCTCCACGATTACCTCGACCAGGCTGCCTGGAGCCAGGTGCTCACCGTCGCGAATCAGGACCACCCCGTCTATTTCCGGTGCGTCGGCCTTGCTGCGGGCGATGGCAGCCTCATCGCCGATCTCGTCCACCAGCACCTGCTGCGTGGTGCCCACCTTGCCGCGCAGTCGTGCACGGCTGATTTGCGCCTGGACCTGCATGAAACGGTGCCAGCGTTCTTCTTTGATCTCCTCGGGCACGGCGCCGTCCAGATCGTTGGCGCGGGCGCCGTTCACCGGCGAATAGGTGAAACAGCCGACGCGGTCGAGTTGCGCCTGTTGCAGGAAATCAAGCAGGACGTCGAAATCCTCGTCCGTCTCCCCGGGAAAGCCGACGATGAAGGTGCTGCGGATGGTCAGATCGGGGCAGATTTCGCGCCAGCGGGAAATCCGCTCGAGGGTGTTTTCGGCGGCCGCCGGGCGCTTCATGCGTTGCAGTACTCTTGGGCTGCCGTGCTGGAACGGCACGTCGAGATACGGCAGGATCAGCCCGTCCGCCATCATCGGGATGATCTCGTCGACGTGCGGGTAAGGGTAGACGTAATGCAGCCGCACCCAGGCCCCCAGGCTGCCCAGCGAGGCGCAGAGCTCCTTCATGCGGGTCCGGACCGGGCGGCCGTCCCAGAAATCGAGCTTGTATTTCAAGTCCACGCCGTAGGCCGAGGTGTCCTGGGAGATCACCAGCAGTTCCTTCACGCCGGCCGCCACCAGCCGCTCCGCTTCGCCCAGAACGTCCCCGGCGGGACGGCTCACCAGCTTTCCGCGCATGGAAGGGATGATGCAGAAGGTGCAATGGTGGTTGCAGCCCTCGGAAATCTTCAGGTAGGCGTAGTGCCGGGGCGTCAGCTTGATGCCCTGGGGCGGCACCAGGTCGATATAGGGGTCGTGCACGGCCGGCGGCGGCGCATGGCGGTGGACTTCGCCCACCACGGCTTCGTATTGCTGCGGCCCGGTCACGGCCAACACCCGCGGATGCAGGGCCCGGATTTCGGCTTCGTCCACGCCCATGCAGCCGGTCACGATGACCCGGCCATTGGCCTCCAACGCTTCGCCGATGGCGTCCAGCGATTCGGCCTTGGCGCTGTCGATAAAGCCGCAGGTATTGACCACCACGACGTCCGCGCCCGCGTAGTCGGGGCTGATCTCGTAGCCGTCCATGCGCAACTGCGTCAGGATGCGCTCGGAATCCACCAGCGCCTTGGGGCAGCCGAGGCTGACGAAGCCGACTTTGGGCGCTTCAGTCATCGATATCGGGCTCAAAAAACAACCAGGCCGTGCTCGGGAACTGCGTCCGAAAATCGAGTTCAACGGCGTTGACGGCCTTCATCAGGCCGTTCTCAGAGCCGGTGCGCACCATGCGCGCCTTGACCGCCACCATGGCGTCGGGGCCGAACTGCATGGTCAGCACACTATACAGCTCACTGATTTCCGGCCTCGACCTCAGAAATCCCTTCATTTCCTCCAGCACCATCGGCTCGACGCTTTGGCCGATCAGCAGGTCCTTGACTTCTACCGCCACGAACACCGCCACCACCAACAACAGCACGCCGATCGATATCGTTCCCACGGCATCCCACAAGGGATTGCCCGTCAGGTACGTGGCCAGGATGGCCAGCAGGGCGAACACGAGCCCGAACAAGGCGGCGATGTCCTCGCCGAACACCACGATCAGGGCGCTGCTGCGGCTGTGCCTGAACCACTGGAGGATGCTGCGGCCGTAGCGCTCCTTGTTCACCTCGCGCATGCAGCCCCAAAGTGAAACGGCTTCGGCCACGATGGCGAACAGCAGCACGCCGATGGCGATCCAGGGATGGCTCAGGGGAACCGGGTGCAGCAATTTGTGCACGCCTTCATAGAGCGAGAACATGCCGCCCAGGCTGAACAGGATCACTGCCACCAGGAACGACCAGAAGTAGATGCTCTTGCCGAAACCCAGCGGATGGTCGTCGGTCGGTGCCTTGCGCGTCTGGCGCAATCCGAGGATCAGCAGCAATTGGTTGCCGGCGTCGGCCACCGAGTGGATGGCCTCGGCCAGCATCGCGCCCGAACCGGTGACGAAGGCCGCGACGCCCTTGGCGATCGCGATCGAGGTATTGGCAAACAGCGCAAAAAGAATGGACTTCAGGGAATCAGCCTGGCCGGCCATGCTGACGACGCTCCCGCGGTATGAAACACCCGGTGATTATGCGGGGGCGGGGCGGTGTGCTCAAGCAAAGTGTCGGCGGCAGCGATTCACAGGTTGGGCGCAGCGTGCGGATGGACCCGCGGGGAAAAGCCCAGCCGGTTCTCCGGCATCACTACGCTCAGCGTCTTGTCCTTGCGGGCACGCTTGATGGCGATTTCGATTTCGCTGCCCGGCTCGATCTCGCGCAGCGCCCGCATCAGGTCAGCCGGGGAGTTGACCGGCCGGCTGTCGATATCGAGCACCACGTCGCCGGCTTCGAGTTGGTAGGCGTTGTCCGACCGGGCTTGCAACACCAGCACGCCGCGATCGGTCTTGAAGTAGGCGCCAAGACCTTCGTTGACTTCCGCCAGCTCGAGACCCTGGGCGTACGGCAGCCCGAACCACACATTGGCTTCTCTCAGTGCCTGGCCGGCCAGGCCGGAGAATTCAATCTCGACATCGAAATCTTCCGGCAGGCCGAGATCGTGTTCGATGGAGAGTTCCTCACCGTCCGGCGACACGAACAGGAACCGCCTGGTTTCCAATTCCTTGTTGAGGGCCCTGATGTGGGCATTGAGCTGCTCATGATCGATCTGCGGGATTTCGATACGCTCGACAACGACGTGCGGAGCGCCGGGCGCGGGCGGTGCGTCGGGAATCCGGATCATGGTCTGCCAACTGCTGGGTTCGCGCTGCTCGGCCGTGACCTCGAAATCGAGCGTTGCTCCATCCCGTTGCACAACCACCGCGATTGTTTCTCCGGACTCGACTTCGTCCATGACCCGGAACAGGGTTTCGCGGCCCTTGCTCCCTTCCTCGCCGGCGAGGTTCTCGCCCCCGATCGACACCAGCACGTCACCGGCCTGCAGGCCGGCCCGGTCGGCCGGGCCATCCGGCGACACGCCGACTATGGTCACGCCCTCGGCCGATTCCTTCCCCAGCACAACGCCGATGACCGCGCGGTCGCCCAGGTTCATTTCCCGCTCTATCTGGACAGCTCCCGCACTCCTTGCCAGTGCCCGGTGCGCCTCCGCGATTTCCCGGCTGGCCTCGCGCAATTCGCGGTGAGCCCGGCTCAGCTCTTCTCGCGCGCGCTCCATTTCCTCCTGCTGCCTGGCGCGCTCCTCCATTTGTTCCTGACTCTGCGCCTTGGCGCTTTCGCGCTGTTGCCTCTGCGCTTCCCGTTCCAGGGCCGCGCTCGAGCGAGCCATTTCGCGCGCCAGTTCGGCGGCTTTCATGGCCCCCGCGCGAGCCTGCTCTGCTTCGATGCGGGCAAGTTCTGCTTCTTCCAGCATGGCCTGCTGCTCCTGCCGCGCAAGGCTGTCGTCAGGTCCCGCAAGTGCTGACAAGGACAGTCCCGAAAGCAGGGCGATCAGGGCGCAGCTGGTCATTTGGATCAATGGACGTGTGTTCATGATGCGAGTTCCTCTCTGTGTTCCCGCTTACAAAGACGCCACCTGGCGGTATTCGCGTCGCAAACGATTTTCATAAAGCCGGTCGAGGTCCATCAGCAGGCTGACGCGCTGGCTCCACAACGGCAGGGAATCGGGCCGGCGGCTGAGTTCTTCGTCCACCTGGGCCACGAGGTCCTCGAGTTCGACCTGGTACACCACGGCCCGTGCCGGCAGGTCGCCCGTGCCCGAACGAAGGGCGCGCAGGCGCCCCTCCAGCCGCTGCGAGAGGGCGATCATCACGTTAAGAGTTTCCGTCTCAGGCGCGGCCCCGCCGTCAACCACGCCGGATTGCCCTTGCGTTGAGGGCAGCGCCTGCGCCAACGACTGTTCCGGTGCAGGTTCCACCGGGCCGGATAGCGGCCGTTGCAGCACCAATCCCAGCGCCAGGGTCACGCTCGCGGCCAAGGCCAGAGCGCCCCCGGCGTAACGCAGTGCCGTGCGGCGTCGTTGCTCCCGGCGCAATACCGCTTCGATGACCGGCCAGCCGTCACGCGGCGGCGAGACCAATGGCAGACTCTGCAGGTTCAAGGGATCTTGCTTTTTCTGCATGGGCTGTTTCATGAGGTATACCTTTGCTGAATTCATGGCGCTATCCCGCCGGCCGCTTTCCCGCCCGGAGCTTCGCCCGGGATGCTTTCCCCGGGGCCCTCGAGCAATGACCTGAGCCTGGCGCGGGCGCGTGACAGGCGGGTCTTGGAAAAGCTCTCCGTCTTGCCAAACATTTCCGCGATCTCCTTGTGGCCGTAACCTTCGACATCGTGCAGCCAGACCACGGCACGGTCTTCGTCTCCCAGTGAAGCCAGCGCGGCCTCCAGGTCCATGGCGAGCCCCAACTGTTCCTGTTGACCGTGGCTCGACGCATGGTAATCCTGAAACTCGAGTTCCTGCGCCCGGGGACTGCGGCGCAGCGTGCTGATGGCGTGGTTGACTACTACCCGGCGCAACCAACCCCAGAAGGGCGCGTCACCGCGGTACTGGCGCAACTTGCGGAACACCGTGATGAAGGCTTCCTGCGTGACTTCCTGCGCGGTGTCCGGGCACTGGCAAATCCGCAACGCCACCGAGTAGGCCGGCTGCTGGAACCACCGGAAAATTCGTTCGCAGGCGGGCAGTGAGCCGCGCCTGGCCTGCGCCAGCGTGATCTGGTCCACCTCGATGTCGAAAGGCGACTGGGTCATCACATCCTTAGACGCTGCCCCCGGGGAAAAGGTCGCAGCGGCAGGTGCATCCGGTCGCCTTCTCTCTCGGGCAGACCTGACATGCTCAGTGCCACGGCCAGTTTGAAGCGTTCGCTCAGTGCAGAATCCCCGGATTTGTGGGACACAGTTCACCATAGCGGACGGGGCCGTCGCTTGCAGGTGTCGGAAGTTGGGCTAAACTGCCCTGCAATCAACCCTGGAGCGAACGCATGGCCCGCTGGCGGCCACCCACCACACGCAGCAGCCCCTACATCACGCCCGACGGCGAACGCGCGCTGAGAGAGGAGCTCAAGGAGCTCTGGTTGCGCCGCCGACAGGAAGTGGTTCCGGCCCTGAGCGCGGCAGCAGCGGAGGGTGATCGGTCCGAGAATGCCGAGTACATCTACCGCAAGAAGCAGCTCGGTGAGATCGACCGCCGCGTGCGCTACCTTTCGAAGCGCCTGGACGAGATCGAAGTGGTGCGCAGCAAGCCACCGCGGCAGGACCGCGTGTTTTTCGGGGCCTCCGTTCGCCTGCAGGACGCAAATGGAGCGGAACGGCAGTACCGTATCGTCGGCGCGGATGAGACCAACGCCGGCAAGGGCTGGATCTCCGTGGATTCGCCGATGGCCCGCTCCCTGCTGGGCCGCCAGGTGGACGATGAAATCACCGTCGATCTGCCCGAGGGCAGGGTGGATCTCGTACTGCTGGACATCATCTATAGGTAGGAGCGGCTTCAGCCGCCATTACCCACGTGACGTTCCCGATTGAATTCGTCTGCCCGGGGCTTGAAAAAAATCGCAGGGGACATCATATTTTTGCTGCGGTCGCCGAACGGGGCCGCAGGCGCTCCCGGCCGACAGGCGGGAGTCAACAAACCCATACCGAATTGCTTCACAGGAGGATACGG
>Ga0316195_10001646_pt1 | contig 10167 bp, 10 predicted proteins | sample Phised1_MG_FD_204937 | JGI IMG/M metagenome (GOLD analysis project Ga0316195, IMG submission 204937) | Coastal sediment microbial communities from Maine, United States - Phippsburg sediment 1 | ecosystem: Environmental > Aquatic > Marine > Coastal > Sediment | place: USA: Maine | collected...
GCCCACGCTCAGCTCGATGCCCTCGAAAAGTGCGCGAAGAACCCGACGGCCGGGGTGACCCAGCAGGAGTACAAGAAGAACCCCGCTGCCCAGCAGAAGGCCCTCCAGGCCATCGCCCAGGCCCGTCTTGAGATCCGGGCGAGCACCGCTGTCCTGTTCACCTCACTCATCGCCGACGTGGGGTCCGCGCTGGTGCAGGAGGCACCGTGGCTGGGGTTCATCGTGAGCCCGGCCGTCAACTACACCAAGGACTCCCAGATGGCAGCCATCGCGTCGTACGTCGAGAACGCAGCAGCGGACGTGGTGCCGTGCGCCCCCAAGGCGTACAAGCTGTCGGGGAAGATCCCCTCCGTTCCGGCGGGCATCGTGGTCACCGGCACCGTCTGCTCGCTGGAGCGGGAATTCGTCGCCACGATGGATGGGGACTACATCGGCAGGCTCACCTTCACCCCAGCCGGCGCGGCCGGTGGGTCAGTCAAGTTCAGGGGAAAGGTGGGGAACGCGACCATCAACGTTTCGGGCCACGGGGACTACAGCGTTTCCCTCGCCGACGACGCGTCGTCGGGCGCGCTGGACTTCCCCTTCACCTCGACGATCAAGCTGTCGCAGATCCCGAGCCCCCGGCGCATTGCCGACCAGACTGCGACGCACCCGGTCCACCTCACGCTCACCGAGACCACTCCCTGTCCCGAGGTGAACTGACTCGACAGCAAACGGGACCGACCATCCCAACCGTCGAGCGCGCCAAACCGTGACCGTCTCGTGAGCGTGCCGAAAGGCGCAGCGCCTACTGTGATGACCACCGCAGCCCGCCCTCGGCGGCTCGGGACACGACCTACTCGACGCAGACGGCTCACGCCGACAAGGAGAAGACCATGAACCCAGCCAAGACCGCCCTCATCCTGGTGGGGTACCAGAACGACTACTTCGCCACGGACGGCATCCTGCGGGGGGTCGTGGAGGACCCCACGGGCGTCGATCGCGTCCTCGAGAACACCCTCGCCTTCATCCGGGCTCTCGCGCCCACGAGCGCGACGATCATCTCCACCCCGATCATCCTGGCCTCCGACTACCGGGCCATGGCCAGCCCGGTCGGCATCCTCAACACCATGAAGGAGGTCGGCGCCTTCAAGGAGGGCTCGACGGGCGCGGAGAACATCCCCGAGCTCGACGAGTTCGGCGACCGCATCGTGTACGTGAGCGGCAAGGTGGGCTTCAACGCCTTCTCGAACACCAGGCTGGAAGACGTGCTGAGGGAGCGCGACATCGAGAACGTCCTTGTGTGCGGCATGGTGACCTCGCTCTGCATCGACTCGACGGGCCGGGCCGCCTACGAGCGCGGCTACGACGTCACGATCCTGTCCGACTGCTCGTCGGCCCGGACCGACACCGAGCACCAGTTCTTCTGCGAGAACGTCTTCCCGCTGTATGGCCGCGCGGCGACAAGCCTCGAAATCCTCGACGAGTTTGCCAGCACTTCGGTCTAGGCGGCATGACCCACCGAACCGACACCCATGGACGACACACCAGCCACAGACAAGCGCCTGCTGGGCGACCTGCATGTCGAGGCCACCAGTCGGCTCATGGAAGCGCTGGTCGAGTCGGAAAACCGCATGCGGCGAAGGGTCGAGCTGCTGGCCGACGCCGTGATGGAGACGGACGCGGACGGGACCCTGGTCTTCCTCAATCCCGCATGGGAGTCGCTCACGGGTCTCCCGGCGCAAGAATGCCTGGGCGGCACGGCCAGGGACTTCTTCCCGGACGATGCGTGGGCGGACGTCGACCGAGTTCTCGCTGACCGGACGGTCGAGCATCAGGAGCTCGCCACCAGGCTCAAGCACGCGGACGGCCGGGAGGTCCACGTCGTCCTCACCACGTCTCCCATCCCGACCGGTGGCGTCGTGGCCGTTCTGCGTGACGTCAGGCGTGAGCGCGAATACCAGGAGGAGCTCGGCAAGCTCTCCGTGGTCGCGAGCTCGACCAGCAACCTCGTCGTGATCACCGACGCGCACGGAGTCATTGACTGGGTGAACCCAGCCTTCGAGCAGCGGACCGGCTACTCCCTCGACGAGGTCCGCGGACGCACCCCCGGCTCCTTCCTCCAAGGGCCCGACACCGACCCGGCCGCCATCGACCGACTGCGCGCCGCTATCGATGAGCGGCGGTCCACAAGCGAGGAACTGCTCAACTACACCAAGTCTGGTGAGCCGTACTGGGTCAACGTCAACCTGACGCCCGTCGTCGATTCTCACGGGCAGCTCGAGCGCTTCATCTCCGTCCAGGACGACACCACCGAGCGCAAACGGGTCGAGCAGATGAAGATCCAGTTCGTGTCCACCGTCAGTCACGAGCTGCGCACTCCACTTACGTCAATCAATGGTGCTCTCGGACTCCTCGCCAACGGTGTTGCGGGACCGCTGTCCGAGCAGGCGACCAAACTCCTGCAGATCGCCCAGCGGAACGGCGAGCGGCTCACTCTGCTGATCAACGACCTGCTCGACATGGAGAGACTCGCCGAGGGGGGTATCCCCATCGAGTCGGAGGTTCACGGCCTCAGGTCGATCATCGAACTGGCCGTCGAGCACAACCAGGCGTTCGCCGACAAGTACGGCGTCGACGTGGTGCTGGGCGAGCCCTGCGACGACGCGCTCGTCCACGTCGACAGCCTCCGGCTCACCCAGGTCATGTCGAACCTGCTCTCCAACTCCTGCAAGTTTGCTCCGGCGGGATCGATCGTGGACGTGACCATCCACCGTGGCGACGACGCCGTGCGCGTCTGCGTTACCGACCGTGGTCCCGGGATCCCCGAGTCGTTCCGCGACGTGATCTTCGACAAGTTCTCCCAGGTGGACGCCTCGGACACCCGAGCGAATGACGGTACGGGCCTCGGGCTGGCCATCTCGAAGGAGCTCGTCGAGCGCATGGGAGGCACCATCGGGTATGAGTCCACGGAGAACGTCAGCACGACGTTCTTCGTCGACCTGCCGATCGCCTCGGACGACTCGCCTCAATAGGCGCCTGCCGGCACCGACCCGTCAGTCCTTGAGGAACCGCTCCCAGGCCGCGGCGACGAACTCCGGGTGCTCCATCTGGGCCACGTGCCCGCTGTCCGGCAGCACGACCACGTGGGCGTCAGGGAAGTGCTTCGTGACGCGGTGGGCGCTCCGCGGGTCCACGAGCGGGTCCTTGCGTCCATAGACCACGAGCGTCGGACAGGTCACGCGCTCCGCCAGCTTCCAGGGGCGGTTCGGTCCCACGTCGACGAACGTCTTCAGCAGCCCACGCAGACTGCTCAGGAACGCGTCGGACGCGTAGGGCAGGTGATCGCGCTCCTCGACCTCGGCCACTGCCTCCGCCACCCGCTCGGGCGCGACCCGCGCGGGATCGGCGAACGTGACGTCGATGGTGCCGCGGACCCTGCCCCCGGCGTCGGACTCGAGGTACTTCGGGACCAGCCGCTCGCCCACCCCGGGGACGGCGATCACCGGCAGGTGGAAGTTGGACTTGGTCGCGAACAACGACGGGAGGGCCGGGGAGACGAGCGTCAGGCTGCGGATCAGGTCCGGTCGGCGAGCGGCCAGTTGCAGCGCCACGGCCCCGCCGAGGGAGTTCCCGAACAGGTGGACGGGCGCCGTCCCGAGGCTCTCGATGAACTCGGCCACCCCGCGCGCGTGCCCCGCCGGGCTCATGTCGCCGTCGCGGGGTGGCGGCGAGTAGCCCATCCCGCCCAGGTCCAGCGCCCACCCGTCCACGTAGGGCAGGAGCCGCGTCATCAGGTCGGTCCAGTTGAGGGACGACCCGCCGAGACCGTGGACATAGACGGCGGTGGGCAACCCCGGCTCCCGTCCCTCCGCGTGCCGCACGCTGAGGGTGCGCCCGGCCAGGGAGACGTCCTCGCGATCGAAGGCTTGCCGGGCGGCGGTCACGAGGGCAGCGTACGACCAGGATCCGCCCCGCGCGTTCGCGCCCTTCCCTTGTTACCGGCCAGTAGGATGGTTCGGTGACCACGTCCGACGGCGTCCGCGCGGCTCGACTCCCGCGAGAGCAGCGCCGCCAGCAGGTGCTCGCCGCCGCGCTCGACGTGTTCTCGACCGCCGGCTACCACGCCGCCTCCATGGACGAGATCGCCGATCACGCCGGAGTCTCCAAGCCCGTCCTCTACCAGCACTTCCCCGGCAAGCTCGACCTCTACCTCGCGATTCTCGACGCCGGGATCGAGGACCTGCTCGCCGCATCGGTGGCGGCCCTCACGAGCACCAGCGACAACCGGCTCCGGGTGAGCGCGATGACCACGGCCTACTTCACGTTCGTCGACAACCCGAGCGGGGCATTCCGCCTCGTCTTCGAGAGCGACCTCGCGAACGAGCCCGCCGTCCGCCAGCGCGTCGACGCCCTGGACACCGCGGTCGCCCGCCTGATCGCCGATGTGATCGCCGAGGACACCGGCCTCAGCGACGAGCAGGCGCTGATCCTCGCCTCCGGAATGCAGGGCATGACCCAGGTGGCGGCCCGACGGTGGCTCCGCGATGGGGAACCGGGCACGAGCCGCACCGAGGCGGCAGAGCTGATCTCGGACCTCGGCTGGCGGGGCATCAGCGGCTTCCCGTTGAGCCACCCGCCCCAGGCCGACTGACCCGGCTCGTACGCGGGGAGCGGAATCGGCACCCGCATCATGCGGAATACTCGCGGTCCTGACACGATTGAACGTCGCAGGACCCGGACCAGGAATCGGAAGGACTTCGCTGTGGAGATCAAGATCGGCGTGCAGGACACCGCCCGCGAGGTTTCGCTGGACAGCAACGACACGTCCGAGCAGGTCATCGCGGCCGTGAATGAGGCGATCGCCACCGGCGGCGTGCTCTCCCTGATCGACGATCGCGGGCGCACCGTCATGGTCCCCGCCGCCAAGCTCGCCTACGTCGAGATCGGTGCGACCACCAAGGGCCGGGTCGGCTTCGGCTCGTAGTTCCCCGCCTCGTCGCTGCCCGACGTGGAGCGGCTGCGCTAGGCGGCGAGTCCGAGTGCGGACATCCGCCGCGCGTGGTTGTCCGTGAGCCGCGCCAGCATCCTGCCGATCTCGGCGAGGTCGGTACCCGGCCGGTCGACCCCGCCGACGAGCAGCGTCGACAGGGCGTCGCGGTCGGCCGCCACCCGTTGCGCCTGGCTCAGGGCCTCCCCCACGAGGCGCCTGCCCCACAGCGCCAGCCGGCCGCCCACCCGCGGGTCCTCGTTGATGGCGGCCCGGACCCGCTCGACGATGAAGGCCGACTGGCCCATGTCGTCGCACACGCTGACGACCAGGCGCCGGGTGTCCTCGTCCACGAAGTTCGAGATCTCGCGATAGAAGTCCGTCCCGATTCCGTCACCGACGTACGCCTTGACCAGTCCCTCGAGCCAGTCTCTTGGCATCGTCTGGGTGTGGAAGTCCTCGTAGGCCTGGCGGAACGGCGCCATCGCCTCCTGGGGATCGACATCGAGCTCGACGAGCCGGTCACGCAGCACCTGGAAGTGCCGGTACTCGGCCGTCGCCATGCCGGCCAGGGCGGCCTTGTCGTCAATGGTCGGCGCCATGGCCGCGTCCGCAGCGAGCCGCTCGAATGCCGTCAGCTCGCCGTACCCCAGCACGGCGATCAGGTCGATGACGGCGGCCCGGTACTCCGGGTCGGTGGTGAGTGCCGCGGACGGCGGTCCCTGTTCGGTCATGGTGAGCACAGGCTACTTCGGGCCAGCGGGTAGAGTTTGCACAACATCACAAGCGTGATGATCGATAAGTTGGAGTTACCCCTGAGCAACGCACCACTGGACGACACGGCCGACGACTCGGCACCCCAGACATCCACCGTGGATCCCACCACCGCCCCCACCTTCGTGGAGCTCGGCGCGGATCCCCAGATCGCCGAGGCCCTCGAGGCCGACGGGATCACTCACGCCTTCCCCATCCAGGAGCAGTGCATCCCACTGGCCCTGCAGGGCAACGACCTCATCGGTCAGGCGAAGACGGGCACCGGCAAGACCCTCGGCTTCGGGATTCCGCTGCTTCAGCGGATGGTCGCGCCGGCGAATCCGGACTACGCCTCCCTGCCTCCCGAGGCCCAGGGCAAGCCGCAGGCCCTCGTGGTGTGCCCGACCCGCGAGCTGGGCCTCCAGGTCGCCACGGATATCCAGCGCGCCGGGCGCATCAAGGGCGTCCGGGTCCTCGCCATCTACGGCGGGCGCGCCTACGAGCCGCAGATCGAGGCCCTGCAGAACGGCATCGATGTCATCGTCGGCACGCCCGGTCGCATCATCGACCTCGCCAACCGCCGCGACCTCGACCTCTCGCACGTTCGCGTGCTCGTCCTCGACGAGGCCGACGAGATGCTCGACATGGGGTTCCTCCCCGACGTCGAGCGCATCGTCGCCATGATCCCGGAGAAGCGGCAGACCATGCTGTTCTCGGCGACGATGCCGGGACAGATCGTCAACCTCGCCCGTCGCTACATGTCCCAGCCGATGCACCTGCGCGCTGCCGACATGGGCGACGAGAACGCCACCGTCGACGCGATCGAGCAGCACGTGTGGCGCACTCACCCGATGGACAAGGTCGAGCTGCTCGGCCGGATCCTGCAGGCCGAGGGCCGCGATCTCGCCATGATCTTCACGCGCACCAAGCGCAAGGCGCAGCGGGTCTGCGACGACCTCACCGAGCGCGGCTTCGCCGTCGGCACTGTCCACGGCGACCTCGGGCAGGGAGCCCGCGAGCAGGCGCTCCGCGCCTTCCGCACGGGCAAGGTCGACGTCCTGGTCGCGACCGATGTCGCGGCGCGCGGCATCGACGTCGACAACGTCACGCACGTCATCAACTACGAGTGCCCCGACGATGAGAAGACCTACCTCCACCGCATCGGACGCACCGGACGGGCCGGGCACTCCGGCACCGCGGTGACCTTCGTGGACTGGGAGGACGTGGCCCGCTGGCAGATGATCGACCGCGCCCTGAAGCTGCCCTTCAAGGACCCGATCGAGACGTACTCCACCAGCGACCACGTGTACACCGGCCTGAAGATCCCCGCCGGGACGGGCGGCACCCTGCCGCGCGCCGCACGCACGCGCGAGGGCCTTGGCGCCGAGAAGGTCGAGGACATCGGCGAGACCGGCAAGAAGAAGCGGGCCGATCACGGGTCACACGACTCGCGTCACCAGGACAAGCGCCGGGACGACAAGCGCCATGATGACAAGAAGCACTCCGCCAAGCACCACTCCGAGAAGAAGAACCCGGACAAGGCGCCCGCGGTCGCCCGAACCGAGGCGAACCCCGAGGACAAGCCGCGCCAGCGGCGTCAGCGCCGCCGCACCCGCAGCGGCCAGGCGACGACGCCCAGCGAGTAGCCAGCCCCCCTTTGTTGAGTGGTGGGGGGGGGGGGGGGGGGGGGGGGGGGGGGGGGGGGGGCGCCCCGCCCCGCCCCCCCCCCCCCCCCCCCCCCCCCCCACCACTCAACGAGCAGAGAGGGCCTCGGTCAGCTCCCCAGCAAGCACCCGGTAGTCGTGCGCGCCCTTGGATGAGCCCGCAGTGGCCAGGATGCTCCGCCCGGCCGCCGGCGCCTCGGCGAACCGGATCGACCGGCTGATGGGGGTGAAGACCCGCACCCCGTACCGGGGACCCAGGTCCGCGAGCACCGCCTTGGCGTGCGTCGTGCGGCCGTCGAAGAGGGTCGGCAGCACGCCGGCGATGTGCAGTCGCGGGTTGGTCAGGCGCTGGACGTCGGCGATCGTCTCCATCAGTTGGCCCACACCACGGTGCGACAAGGTCTCGCACTGCAACGGCACGAGGACCGCGTCCGCTGCCGTGAGCGCGTTCACCGTGATGATCCCGAGCGACGGCGAGCAATCGAGAAGGATCCAGTCGTACTCGTCCCGCAGCGGCGCCAGGACGTCCCGGACGACGTACTCCCGACCCACGACCCTGGCCAGCGCGCGGTCGGCCCCCGCCAGGTCGATGGCGGCAGGGACCAGATCCACCCCGTCGGGCGTCGTGGCGATGAGGTCCGCCAGGGTCCGGTCCGATTCTTGACCCATGAAGACGGTGGCTCCGGTCTCCGCGAGATCCTCCGGATCCAGTCCCAGGGAGAAGGTGGCACAGGCCTGCGCATCCAGATCGACGACGAGCACGCGATCGCCTCGCTCCACGAGGGCCGCGGCGAGGTTGACGACGGTCGTGGTCTTCGCCACGCCGCCCTTCTGGTTCGCGACAGCCAGTATGCGCACCACGCGATCGACCCTAGGCCTATCGTGGTTTGGGATCCTCGAAGGGGGGTAGGACGCGATCGTGATCCGCAACTGGGAGCTTCCTGAGGACCTGACAGCATCCTCATTCGCGCGCGAGTGCGTCCGATCGGCACTGTCCGGTGGCGCCGCCACCGAGGAGACCGTCGACGATGCCCAGCTGATCGCCTCGGAGCTCGCCGCCAACGCCATCCGGTACGGCAGTCCCCCGTATGCACTGGCCGTCGACGTGACCGACGAGCGGGTCCGGATCACGGTCAGCAACCACGGCAGCACGGACGATCCGCAGGTCATCGATGCCGAGATCTACGCCCACCACGGCCGCGGGCTGGCGATCATCTCTGCCCTCGCGGACCGCCTGGGCTGGGATCGCGAGGGGGACCGGCTCGACGTGTGGGCCGACCTGCCCGTCGCCTCGCCCACGGACTGACCCCCCTCGCATCAGGCGCCCGGACGTCAAGCTTCCGGACGTCAAGCCTCCGGAATGGCCCATCAGGCTCCCAGCCGGCCGACATACTGGCGAGGTGTCCATCGGGAGGAGCGGGTCGCCACCCGGCACGTCCGTCCTCCTGCGCCCCCCGACGTCGCTCGCCTGGGGTGTGCTGACGGTCTCCGTCCTGGCCTGGGCAGGCCTGCTCGCTATCGCTTCCGCGCAGCAGGACATGGGGTCGCCCTGGGCGATGCCGATGGGCGCCGAATGGACGCCGACTCAGGCGCTGCTGATGCTGACCATGTGGCTCGTGATGATGGTCGCCATGATGCTGCCGTCCGCGTACCCAATGCTGGCGGCGTATGACCGGGCAGTCCGAGCCGATGCGTCAAGCAAGCGATGGTCGGTGGCGGCGTTCGCCGTCGGCTACCTGGCGTGCTGGGGGACCTTCGCGGCCTTCGCCACAGGCCTGCAGTGGTGGCTGCTCTCCACCTCCACGGTCGACGCCATGGGCGTTCTCGTCCAGCCGATTGCCGCATCAATCGCGCTGATCGCTGCGGGCATCTACGAACTGACGCCGATCAAGCGGACCATGCTGGGCCGCTGCAGGGCGCCATTGGGGTTCCTCGCCACGGAGTGGCGAGACGGGCGCACCGGCGCTCTGCGCATGGGTGCTTCTCATGGACGCAGCTGTCTGGCGTGCTGCTGGGCGATCATGCTCCTGCTCTTCGTGCTCGGGGTGATGAACCTGTGGTGGGTGGTGGCGATCGCCGGCTTCGTGGCGTTGGAGAAGTTGACTCGGTCGGCCGCCGTGCCCCGAGTCGCCGGCGCGCTGTTCATCGCGGCGGGCCTAGCGGTCTTCCTGTTCTCGTCAACGGCCTGAGGAGGCAGCGGTATGTGGCACGTCAGCGGTTCGTACTACGAAGCCTGCAATTGTCAGGTCGTGTGTCCGTGTCGACGCGAGGGAGACCGGCCTGGCGGCCGGTCGACGTACGGTGATTGCGACTTCGTGCTCTCGTGGTGGATCACCGAGGGCGACGTCGACGGCCGCGACCTCTCCGGCCGAAAGGCGGTGCTCGTCGGCCACTACTCCGACGACGAGCCGGGTTCACCGTGGAGCGTCTCGCTGGTCGTCGACTCTGGCGCGACGAAAGCCGAGGTCGCCGACATCGCCGACATCTTCCTCGGGCGCCTGGGCGGCGACACCAGCCGTCAGTACGCGAACGCGATCGCCCACGTGCTGGGCACCCACCAGGCCGACATCGACCTCGTCCACGAGAAGGGCCGGTGGCGGATCGGCGTCGACAAGCGGATCGAGGTTCGATCAGTGACTCCCGCCGACTCCACTGGGCCGGTGTCGTGCGGAATCCCCGGACACCAGCAGCCGGGGACCGAAATGGTGTCGGACGTGATCACCGTCGATCTGGACGAGTTCCAGTGGGACCTGACGTCGCGCTGCTCGTATGAGAGCCGGT
>Ga0316195_10001647_pt1 | contig 10165 bp, 11 predicted proteins | sample Phised1_MG_FD_204937 | JGI IMG/M metagenome (GOLD analysis project Ga0316195, IMG submission 204937) | Coastal sediment microbial communities from Maine, United States - Phippsburg sediment 1 | ecosystem: Environmental > Aquatic > Marine > Coastal > Sediment | place: USA: Maine | collected...
TTGGCCGAAGATATCCCAAAAAACAACCGGGTACGGCCGCTGTTGATAGCTTTCCAAGGGGATCATTGACAAACGCTCGTCGATCTTGGGGTGCGGGGCTCCGGTATGGGCCAGACCGGAGAGGTCGCCTTTGATATCAGGGGCAAAAACCGGAACCCCTAAACGGGAAAAGCTTTCGGCCAGGACCTGCAGGGTAATGGTCTTGCCGGTTCCCGTTGCACCGGCAATAAGACCGTGCCGATTACTCATTTTTCCGAGCTGCTCGACCAGGTGCCCCTGGGCGCCACCGATAGCAAAGCGTATTGGTTCGTTCATTGAGGCCTCACATTGTTAGAGGTTGGAGAACCTTCACGGCCGTTTCAGGTCCAATCCGGTAATCTCGGTCAGGCGTCGTCTTTGGTGTAATATACACCCGGGATCCAGCTTTTATGCAGCTTCAAGGTCTTTTCGGCCTCGGAATCGATTTCATCGAGAAATTTGAAGGTGTGCCGCCCAATTCGTATCATATCGTTATTGTTCAATTTAATTCGGGTTATCGCCGTGCCGTTTACGTGGGTCTGGTTGGTGCTGTTCAAATCATTGATATAATATTCGTGTTGGCCGCTGCCCTCTGGTTCTTCAACCGCTTCGATGCGAGCATGTTCTTTACTGACGAGGTTATCCTCGATGAACACATCGCATTTCACGCTGCGGCCGAAACATAGGCCGTTCCGGTCAAGGTCAAATTTCTTAATTGCCACATTCTCGTGTAAAAAGACAATCAGTGCCATTTTTTGTGTTTTCCTTATAAATATTTAGGTTTGGGTTTTATCCCTTAAGAGCGCCATCGCGCATTACATAAAGTCGGTACACGATTTTATTAGCAGACTTAAAGTATCTATGAAAGCATCGATATTTTTCTTTTCTATAATCAAGGGTGGATCAAGGCGCAATACGTTCAAACCGGGTCGTTTGGCCACAATGTATCCGTTTTGAATAAGTTGTTCATGTAAGGCCTGCATCGACGCATGTTCAACCGGCTGGCTAAATTCGATCGCGATCATCAAACCCCGGCCACGGAAATCTTCAATAGCAGAATAGGCGGTTTTTAACTGGAGCAACTGATCAAGCAGGTAAACTCCGGCCTGTGCTCCTTTTTCAATCAGATTGTCTTTATGTAATGCGGAGATCACAGCTTCGGCAGCCGCACATCCCAATGGATCGTTCTGGTGTGATTGGGAGTAATGAAAGGGCCTCCGCTCCAAACAATCAGAAATTTTGGAAGACAGGGCGATAGCGCTGACCGGGTACCCATTGCCCAGGCCCTTGCCCAAGGAAACGATGTCAGGACAAATACCGTAATGTTGATACCCGAACCACTTGCCGGTGCGTCCGATCCCCGTGGTTACTTCGTTAATGTGAACGAAACCACCGTGCCGTCGAACCTGATCGGTTAAAGTACGGATCAGGGCTTGGGGTGGAAAACGGACAAGCCCGGATGCGCTTCCAGGTTCGAACACAAAACCGCCTATCTTGTCGAAGGATATGGCGGTTAGGTGATTGCACTGTGGATCGCATGCTGACATTTTCGGACATACCGTGCATGGGGTCCAGTCAAACAAGAACCATTCATCTTTTTGCTTCTTGCCGGCCGACCCGTAGGAGCCCAGAAAAGAGTCGGACAGCGTGAGCAGCAGGGGTTTGCCCGACACGGCTCGAAGGGCCTGAACCCCGAATTCAACAGCTTCGCTACCAGAACTGAGAAAAATACATTTACCATCCGTGAAATCCAAAAGAGCCAAAATTGCCTGGGCGGTGGCATCTATAACAGGGTCAGCATAGCAAAACCCGGTGTGGATGATTTTGTCGATCTGGGCTTTGAGCGCCTTATTGACCTGCGGGTGGCTGTGGCCCAGCGGCGAACACCACACGCCTGATTCCAAATCAAGGAATTTGCGATCTTGGGAATCATACAGGAAACAGCCTTCGGCCTTGATAATATCCGACAGGATTAGCTTGTGCCCGGTACACCATAGGATGTGATCCATAGGACTGCCTTATATTGAAATAACGGTCTTAAAGGCGACCGTGGCGTGACCACAGGTTGGCACCTCAATGGCTCAATGCTCAATGGTGGTGCAAAAAAGGCGAATCCAGACATCGTGGTCGTCTGCCGCGGGCGAAAGAATAAAGGCTGTTTCAGAATTGTTCAGCTCACGCATTGTTATTCACCTGCTTTTGGGAGACGCGTTTCGCGAGAAGCTATGTCAGGGCTGATGCGCCAGGTGAAGATCGGTGAAAGAACATAGAAGGATAGGCAAACCAAGGCAAAATACCCAAAATAAGGTGTAAATAAAAACATGAAGGCAATAATTGCGGTGAAGCTGACAAATATCGGATGACGGTTCATAAAACGGCCATAGTGGATGTAGCGAATATGGTATACGTTCATGAGAAGCGATGCGGCAATCATGATGCCGAAGGCTGCCTGCCCCCAGAAATGAACCTCACCGGCTAATCCGTCGCCGGCTCGATCGAGCATTATCAGGGGGGCGCCGACCCACAGAGCGGCCGCGGGGGTGGGCAGTCCCTTGAAAAATCCCGGTATCGGTCGGGTGTCCAGCGTAAAATAAATCAGTCGTACAATGCCCAGACCGGCAAAGAAGAACGCAACCCAACCGATCGGCAAATTAGCGAATGCCGGCTCAGACGCATCCGCGAAGCAGATATAAAATATCCATCCCGGAACGATACAGAAGCTGATGGCATCCGCAATGTCATCTAGAATACTTCCCAAGCGGATGCGTTTCGGGGGGTCGATGATGTCGGTCGGCTCCGTAAGTCCCAGTTTGCGTGCCAGAGCGCCGTCTAATTTGTCGAAAATGGCGGCACCGACCAGGATTAAATAAGCTTCGCGAATACGCCCTTGATAAGCAAAGAAAACCGCTAAAAAGCCCATCAGTGCGTTCATAATCGTTAAGGCATTGGGGAAAAAGGTCAGGATTTTTCGACGCAGGCCCTCTTCACCCAAGCACAGTTCATCCAGGCAGTAAGAGCCGAATTTCCGACAGTAGCTCGCAATGGACCCAAGGTTGATAATCAGGAAAATGATTTCGATGATGAACCTGACACGAAGAGGAATGTTGTCCAAACCTGATATCAAACCGTAAATGCGGGAGGGCGAATCTTCCGGAATATAAAAGGCATAGGCGTACAGGATAGCGCCCACCGGTGCGGCAACAACCGTGCGAAGCCGATTGAGTTCGCTGACTTCAGGTTCTTGCCCCTGCCGGATGGCGAAACCGCGCATGAAATGGGCGAAATTGTCTCTAACAAGGACCGTCACACACAAGAGCAGAACAAAAATGGCGTGGAGCAATTCGGCCCGCGAATAACCTGGCGTGATAAAGACCAGCCGCCACATGACGCCTACGGCGACCAACGGGAAAATCAGGGAGTAAACCACTTTATCCATTATACGGTCGGCGAGGTGGGCCAGCGCCATGTTGGGATGAAAACGGGCCGAAAACCAGCCGTCAACCACATCAAAGGTCATGGACATGGTCAACAGCACAACACCGATGGTGTAGGGAATATAATTGCGCGTCCACATGACCGCAATGGCGCAAAGCAACCCACCAAAAACCAGTGGCGGCCGCGCATATACCAACATGGCCGCTATCCATTTGGGGAGTTGATATCTTCCAGTCATTTAGATCGGCACTCCTTCCAGGCAGTCGGCTTGTACTGGTTTTTTGGGAACCATATAACCCTAAAAAAGCGCACAACGATACCCATCAATATCCGATAGACACCGATGCCGCGCGTAGTTCAAGCCGGGCTATTCCTTTTTTTTCAACAGAGCCGCAAGCTCGGCAAACGGTCGATAGGTAGACGATGGTGCCGGTGTATCGCCCGGCGGAAGATCGTCGTAGTTTTCTTGTTCCAGGTAGCGGCTGTGTTCGTTGTCATGGCAATATAGACACAGCAGTTCCCAGTTGCTCCCGTCCGGTGGATTGTTGTCGTGGTTATGGTCCTTGTGATGGACCGTGAGTTCACGAAGCCGCTTGCCCGTGAATTCCCGCCCGCAGCGCGCGCAGATCCACGGGTAAAGCTTGAGGGCTTTTTCCCGGTAGCCTTGCGCTCTTTGTTGCTGAATACGCCGGGCTTCGTCAACGATCCGGTTGCGCTGTTCTGCGTCTAATGGTTTTTTATTCCAAGACATGGGTTGCTTTACCGTTCAAATCGTTTGTCCCTGTTGATACCACACAAAAGCCCTTTTCCGATAATGAACTTTTTCTAAATAAAGACACACGCAACAATTTTTCGAATTCGGACGCGCTACCCTTCTGAATTTATATGGTTATTTGCGCGATTGCCACGCTTCAACGTTGCGCCGAACAAAGTCGATTGTCGCCAGGTGCTCGGCCTTTCCCGGGCCTTGAATCCACATCGGCTTGCCAAAAGCGATAAAAACCTTTTTGGATGGATCGATGGGTCCGAGGTCTTTAAAGTATTGGCCGTTACGCCACGCATCGGTCAACAGCGCCAGCGGAACAATAGGCACGTCCGCCCGCTTGGCAAGCTTGACGCCGAGGGTGTTGAACTGCGAAGGATCGGGTGTTAGATAGCGGGTGGTTTGCGGAAAGACGATGATCGAGATTCCGCGGCGCAATCGATCGAACCCTTCCTGCATAACGGTTTTAAAGTCCTGTCGGGGATTGAGCCGGTCGACCACAATCGGATCGCGCGAGCGCAGAACAGCGCTGAAAACCGGGTAGTTCAGTAATGTATTCTTTACGATAAACGTAACGTCTTTGATGGGTTGAATGAGGCCCGGCAGCACGACCGTCTCCAGGGTGCTCATGTGGTTGCCGATCACGACACAGGGCGTGTCCAATTTTTCAAGATGCTCGAATCCGGTGATCTGGAAACGCAGCCCGATACGTTCTAAGGCTTTAAGCACACGTAGGCTGCTGCGGCACCAATCTGACGCGTTGTAGCGATTCTGTTTTACACGCCAGCTGGCTTTGATGATAATCGATAGAAACGCGCTGTAAAAAGTCAGCCAGGGAAAGGCCTTGGCAATTCCCGATAGATGCCTTGGTGATGTGCGATAACCTGAAACTGTATATGGCAACTTTTGCATGATTCTTTTGATATAGATATAATTCCGCCGTTTGTCTATAGCCGTTGAATCAAATAGATGAAGACCGGCAGACGACTTGCATTCTTAATTTTATAGAACGGTTGCAGCAACCCGGGGCGTTTACGGCTGTCCATTAACGGAGATAGATATATGGCGCCTTTGCCGCACAAAGAATCCGGCACACTTTGGAGCAGTTCGGTAATCGAGCCATAATGTTGCGGCGAAAGCTGTTCTCCCAGAAGGAAATTGGCCGTAATTTCGATATTGCCGTAGTCTCGATTGACGACGAGCATCTTCTGGAAGGCATCATGAATCCGGCTGACTTTCAAGGGTTTGTTTATCTTTTGCAGCGTTGGGCCGTCAACCGATTCGAGCCCGATATTGATATAGGTATAAAAAGGCGATGCGTTGAGCTCTGCCAGTAATTCATCAACATTTTTGAGGAAGGCGTCCACACTCCCAAACAGGAAAAGGAGCGGATTCTTATTAAGGTGTGCGTGTCCAAGCCCAAAAACTTTTACGGCTTCGGTAGCGGCCAGGATGATCCGTTCGTTACCGGCCCCCAGAGCGTCATGATTTCCTAAAAACAGGGCCTTAAAGTTCTGCAAATTAGGACCATAGAAGGTCTTTAGTTGGCTGATCTGCTCAAGAATATTTCTCTTTGAACGCGGCTTGAAGCGCTGGTCTGATTTTACGCTACAGAAATCGCAATGATAAAGACATCCATCGGCAATGATGAGCGGGATAACCTCATAATCGACATGACGTGTATCCGGCGGAAGAACCGACAACCGTCCGCCGATAATCGTGTGCAGTTTTTGTGACTTTTCGTATAATGCGTTTTCATGGTTATGGAGGATGAGATCTGTAAACGCTTTGACTTCGGCCGGTGCAGGGCGATTTGCGATTCCGTACAGACCCGCATACAATTGAGACCAGGCCGCGAAGGCCTTCAGGATGGTGGCATCTGAAAAAGGATTGAATTCCACAAGCGAATTACTGGCGTAGGGGAGACACGGGAGGTAGTATTCGCCCAACCATTCGCGGACACCTTTCAGACCGGTGACCGTACCGACCGAATAAAACACCCAATCATTACCATCGGTCCGCTTCAACGATTCAGAAGGGTGTGGCCAGTCAACATTGAGACCGCGGATGAATTTGATTTCACCCTTTAAATTAAACTGAAATTCGTATTCGAAAGTCTTGATTTCTGAATAGGTTCCGAACCGGACGGGAAAGCTCGCCTTGCGGAAGCTGCTGGCGCCTTGCTTGTCAATGGTAATGGCCATATTGTCTAAACGGTAGGATACCATTTATGCGCCTCGACAATTTGAGCAAATGGGGCCGAAAGGGCGGCCATGAAGGCCGCGTGGACTTGTGTTGCTTCGATGGTGATACCACCGAATTTTAATGATAGCGTTGCACAGGCATCCGCTACGACCAAGCAGTGAAATCCCAAGTCGAAAGCGGCTCTTACGGTTGTGTCGATACACATATGACTCATCGCACCACAAATAACAACCGCCTCAATGTTGCACCCCTGAAGCTCATCTAGCAGGGGCGTATCCCTGAAGCTGTTGGGAAAATGCTTCTGAATGACACGCTCGTTAGGTTGAGGGGCTACGCTTTTGTGGGTTTCAACACCATTGGTTTCAGGCAGGAAAAAAGTGGCTCCCGGTCTGTTTGCAATGTGCTGAATGTGGAAAACAGGCAGGCTTTGGGCACGAAACTGTTCCAGCACATGTTGCGCATTTTTAGCGGCCGCCACCATGTCAAACAGCTCCATCCTGCCTCCCGGAAAGTAATCGTTTTGGATATCAACATTTATCAATGCTTGCTTCATATCAACCTCTATGCTTTGAATAGTTTGTAAATTGCTGAAAAATCTTCCTGATCGATACCTTCTTCGAACGTCCGGGCGTAAAGTTCTTTGATCACAGCCCCTGTAAAAAGGGTCTTCTTGTGGTCATAGGCCAAATCTTGGAGACAATGGAGATCCTTATAAATTAACGCGTTTGAAAAGTGCGTTGAGAAATCTTCTTCCAACAGTTTACTTTTTTTGGCGTTAAGCACGAGCGAGCTTCCACCGCCCACGGATAAAATATCTAACACTTCTTTTTTTTCAATGCCAATTGTTTCCGCGAGCGCTAATGCTTCGGCAATGGTAGCCATGAAACTCCCAAGAGTAAGGTTGTTAATTAATTTCATTTTAGTGGCCAGTGCGGGCTCTTTAAGAAAGAAAAGGTGTTTTCCTATATTTTCTAAAACCGGCTTGACTTTTTCATACCCTGTTTTTGCCCCGCTGATCAAAATTGTCAGCGCGCCTTGGGACGCAGGAACGACACTGCCCAACACCGGTGCTTCCAGATAAGTAGCCCCGGCATCGTTGCAAAGCGCATGAAAGACTGAAACTTCTCGGAAATGATTTGTGGATAAGTCCACGATAATTTTGCCTGCAAGGTTGCCAGCTAATAGGCCCTGTTCTTGGATCAGAGTGGAATGGACCGCATGACTGTCAAACAGGCACAAGAAAATAATTTTGGCTTTATCTGCCACTGTAAGGGGCGAGGAGGCGACTTCGAGCTGCAAGCCCTCCGCTTTGTTTGGGGTTCGGTTCCAGGCCGTAATCGTATGGCCGCAATCTAAGAGTCTACCGGCAATTGCTTTCCCAAGGTGTCCGAGACCAATGAATCCTAAATGCATTTTTTTCTGCTCCAGTGTATTTAAAATGTTCTGTGCGGACGATCTTTCATGAAATAGATCTTTTATTGGCCGCGATGCCTGCGTTTGGTTACAGACTCGGCGCCAATACCCCAATTGTCGGTATCGACCTCATCGATGACCACGACGGTGGTTGCCGGATTCTTTCCCAGAACTTTGGCAAGGAGTTCGGTTACCCCTTTGATGAGTAAATCCTTCTGATCGGCGGTTACACCTTCCTTGGTCACTTTGATATTTACGAATGGCATGAATTCTCCTTAATTGTTGTTTTCGTTCATTTTAATTGTTTGTAGGCGTTCACCAATAAGACGATCCGTGTTACTGTGTTTAATAGGACTCCCGGAAATACCCAATACTTTAATACCCATTTTAATTTTACTGTAGATAACTTCTATATAAATACGGCGAACTATACCAATGTGGCACCGGCTGCGGTCCCAGGTTTGGCAATCGTGTTGATGTTCTGCAAAGTGGAAGCGGCCAGCTTAACTCCCAGGGCCTTTGCATTTTCGTCGATGCGCTGAACTTTTCGTGTGCCGGGGATTGGAAACACATCTGGCCCCTGATGGAGCAACCAAGCCAAAGCCAGTTGCGCAGGGCTAATATTTAATTCCTTGGCAAGCGTCATTAAAGGTGCGAAGCGATCACGGTTGGATCTAAGGTTGTCATCGGCATAGCGCGGATTGTTATGGCGGAAATCATTTTCGCTCAATGTGTCGACGGTGCCGGTTAAAAAGCCGCTGCCGAGCGGAGACCACGCCACAAGCGCAACGCCGAGCTCTCTAAGGGTCGGGAGTAAAGTTGTTTCGGCTTCACGGCGCCACAATGAATATTCATACTGAACCGCCGCAATGGGGTGTATCGCATGTGCACGCCGCACTTGATCAGCCGTGACGTTACTCAGACCTAAATAACGCACCTTGCCCTCCTGAACCGCTTGAGCCATAGCCCCGACGGTTTCTTCAAGCGGTGTCTGGGGATCCGGGAAATGGAGATACCATAGGTCAATGGTCTCTACGCCCAACCGTTTCAGGCTCGCATTAAGGGCTTTACGGGCATACCTGGGTGTGCCATTGATCTTTAGCGAAAAGCCCCATCCGGTCGGCACGTCTGAACTGGTTTCATCTTCGTCGAATACAATGCCAAATTTAGTGGCGATAAAAGCATCATTGGGACGGCTTTTCAGCGCCCTGGCCAGCAGGGCTTCGTTGTGGCCGTTTCCATAAGCATCAGCGGAATCGATCATCATGCCCAAATCAATGGCGTGGAGAAGGGTTTTTACCGCGGCTTCGTCATCAGAATCGCCATAATAGCCTTCAAGCACCATTGCCCCATAACCAAGCCTCGCTATCAGGGGGCCATCTTTCCCGAGTGTCGATTGTTCAATCATTTTAGTGTTCCTCCAGCTGTCGACCGAGATTGCAGCAAACACGAACCGTGCGGTAAAAAGGCAGAAGATCGCCACGCCGATCGGTGTAAGAAGGATCCGGGTCTGTATGGGTCCCGTTGTGGCTCTGCAGAGCCACAACGTCGCGTTCCATAAAATCGGTCCACGGTTTTTTGGTTAGGCTGTTTGCAAAGCAATCGTTTTTAATCGTAAAACTACAGTCTCTCTTATGGCCTCAATACCAGCTTTCCGAAAAATTGTTTTAGCAGAAAGGCTTTTTGAGCCTGAACAATGTCTTTTAGAGAATAAGTATTCGATAGTAACGGTTTTATTTCTTTGAGCGAAATATACCGGATGAGGTCCAGCGCCTCTTGCATTGTGCCCATTGTTGCGCCAAGAACATCCAAGTGCTTCAAATAAACCTTGCGCCAGTCTATTTCCGTTAAAGGCCCAGCAATTGCACCGGCAATAACCAATCGTCCCCCAATACATAGCACATTCAGCAATTCAGCTGCCTGGGGACCGGCAACAATGTCGGCAACGACGTCAACGGCGTCTATCCCTAAAGTTCGCAGGCCAGCACCAACGTCAACACCGCGGGTAATCACGAAATCGGCGCCTATCCCCCGAACTAAAGATTCCTTTCCCTTTCCGACAACGGCGATGACTTGTGCGCCGCGTCGCTTAGACAACTGTACAAGCGCCGAGCCCACCCCTCCGGAGGCGCCTGTCACCAATACACGATCGCCGCCGGATACGCGTGCCCGATTTAACATATGTTCGGCTGTCAGGTAAGAGACCATAAACGTTGCCAGTTCAGCATCGGATAGATCCGATTCAATTGCGATCGCGTTTTGGGTTGGAATTGCCGCAAATTCAGCAAAACCACCGTCGCGCTCGCTACCGATTATATCGGCATTATATAG
>Ga0316195_10001648_pt1 | contig 10163 bp, 7 predicted proteins | sample Phised1_MG_FD_204937 | JGI IMG/M metagenome (GOLD analysis project Ga0316195, IMG submission 204937) | Coastal sediment microbial communities from Maine, United States - Phippsburg sediment 1 | ecosystem: Environmental > Aquatic > Marine > Coastal > Sediment | place: USA: Maine | collected...
TTATCGCTTTTTATCGCATAAAAAAAAGGGAGCCCAATAGGGACTCCCTTCATTTTATGTAGTCACCTTCATTTGAATGGTCACATTTCAGTGTCCGTCCAGAAATGAGGATTTGTGTGCGAGTTCAAGGCGGACGGTAGATTTAACCCGGAGGAATAGCTCAAGCTATTTCGAGGATTAAATCCAGCCGTCCAACGCCGAAATCGTGCACAAAGACCATTTGTGGGCGGAGACTAGAAGCCGCGCCCCGAATATTGCGCATACGCCATCGACACGGTACGGTAAACCAGATGTGCCAGTTTCGAAAACGGCGTGAACGCGAACAGGCACCAGATGGCAATAAGGTGTATAAAGTAGACAATGGCCATAAGGTTGTAGAAGCCGCCCAACCGCAACATCTGCGTTCCCAGGCCGGTCGCACCCAGTGTCAGAACCAGGCCTACGAGGTACCAGTCCCAGTAACTGGAAACACTATCGGTCTTGGATATTCGGTTTTTCATCAGCAGGATGGCGCCAACGACCAGGGCGATCCCGGAAATATTGCCCAGCCATTTGATCGGGTTGATCTGGGAATAGGGCCCTTCGATATGCAATATCCATTCGGCAATGAAAAAGCAGTTGGTAACAATGAAAAGACCGATAAAGCTGAACAGCACCATCATATGGGCGGTCGATCGCTCTTTGTTCTCGGTGCACTCATTGAACTTCTGGTGCTTGAAGATCGTAGGGACGATTTTAATGAGCGCTGTCACGAAACCGACCGGATCGATCTTTTCCTTGGTGGTTTTACCTTCCGCCAGGGCACTGGCATGCATATCGGTAATGAACCGTTTAAGACCCAGGGCAAAGGTGCCGACGGCAAAGAAAAAGGTGGGGATCATGATGATGTCCACCAGGTAATTGTTGATGTAGCTGCTCTGCCAGATCACATCGTGCCCGCTCGGCGAAAAGTTCAACCAGTTGAGGCCGACCAGGTTGGAAAGGAATCCGACAACCAGGATAATGACAGCTGGAATCGCCAGCAGGATCGGCAGCAGGCCCTTGTTGCTCACCAGTTTGCCCAAGGCCTTAGGGCCGGCATAGTGTTGAACAGCGTAGGCTCGGACGGCGCCCAAAACATCTCCCGGTTTGGCGCCGCGCGGACACAAGGTCGTGCAGTCGCCGCAATTGTGGCATAACCAGATATCTTGATTGGCAACCAGCCGATCTTTCAGGCCCCACGAGGCCGCTATCATTTCTTTGCGTGGGAACGGTTTTTGGTCCGGCGAGATAGGACAGGCGACCGCACAGGTGGCACACTGAAAGCATTTTTTCAGGTCCTGTCCTCCCAACCTGGACACTTCTTTAATAAAACCTACATCAGGTTCTAAAAGGTATGAATCCGCCATATTTTTACCTCCCGAGTTGGCAGTTGTATATATGCGTAGTAAAGCCCTTTAAATAAGGCCGCATTAGCACAGCAACGGCTAGAAGCCCTTGAAGGGGTTCGGGCCCAGGTCTTCGATCATTTCCACAAATTCGTTGACGATCTGCGGAATCTTGTCATATTCGTCAATCGCTACCTGGAACTGGGTAACCCGTTCTTCTTCCAACGCCAGGCTTGCCAGAGCGTCACCGATTTTCTTCATACGGATATCCGCCAGCTCACTGCCTTTGACAAAGTGGCACTGATAGTCGTCTCCGTGCTTACAGCCCATCAAGAAAACGCCGTCCATGCCTTGGGACAGGGCATCCTTGATCCAGATCACATTGACCGAACCCAAACACCGTACTGGAATGAAACGCACATCGGCCGAATAGGAGAGCCGATTTAAACCGGCGATATCGAGAGCCGGGTAAGCGTCGTTTTCACACACCAACCCCAGTATCCGCATGGGGGGTTCAGAGTAGTCATCCTCAGACGGAACGCCAACCGCCTTGACCATGGAACCGATACTGTCGATATTGTAATCGGCAAAGCCGATGATCCGTTCGGGACAGGCTCCCATGCAGGTTCCGCATCGCCGACAGCGGGTCGGGTTGGGTTTGGGGGTTCCCTTCTCGTCGTCATCCAGGGCGCCGAACGGGCACTCCTCCGTACAGCGTTTACACTGGGTACAGCGCTGGAAGAAAAAATCTGGAAAGGTCATGTCGCCGTAACGCGGGTGAACGGCCACACCCCGGTTGACCGACTCCAAGCACTGGATCGCTTTCAGGGCAGCGCCGGAAGCATCTTCGATACTTTCCTCCATGGTCATGCTGCGACGGATGGCGCCGGCAGCATAAATGCCGGTACGCTGGGTTTCATAGGGGAAGCAGATGAAGTTCGAATCGCAGTAGCCGTTGAAAAGCCCGATGTCGCGGAAAGACGGTCCCTGGCGGTAAGCCAAGTTGACCACAGGATCGTCTTTCGTGACCGGCACCATACCGGCCCCCAGGACCACCATATCGGCTTTGACCTGGATTTTTTCACCCAGCAGGGTATTGGTGGCCTCCACGATCATGCCGTCGCCGTTTTTCGACACGCTGATGACCTCACCCTTGGTCATGAAGATGCCCGGATCCTGCTGCAGGTTCTTGTAAAACAGTTCCGAAAGTCCGGGGGTCCGCATATGCTGGTAGAAAATATAGGCCTTGCCGTCTTCGTAATCTTCACGCACATATTTGGCTTGTTTCAGGGCCACCATGCTGGTGACAGACCCGGCATAATCGAAATCCGCGTCATCATCGCCTTTGCCCGGGCTTTGCACGAACACGACCGCTTGGGCTTCTTTGCCATCCGAAGGACGCATGATCTTGCCGGCCTTGGCAATGGCCTCGAACTGATCATTGGTAACCACGTCGGGCAGTTCCCCGTAACCCAAATGGGCGTAGGCCTCGCCTTCTAACGTGGGGGGGCGCCACCCGGCGGCCAGGACAACGGCACCGAACGGTTCCCCGGCGGGGTCGAGCTTCAAAATGTCAACCCTGCCCTTGTTGTACGCCAGGTAAGCCTCATGTTGTTTTTCGACATCGAGTTCCTTGCCGTTTTCATCGACTTTCATTTCATCCGGCAAGGGGTAAGGGACGTCGAACTCGATTTTTTCACCCGGTTTTTTAAAGGTTGCCGTGAACTCACCGGGTTGTCCCGCCAGCCGGGCCAAAACGGTTTCAGTTCGCACGCTAATGTTGGGATAGGCTTCGAGTTCCTTTATTTTGGACTCGATCACCGGTGCAATCAAATTCTCGTACGGTTCGGCCACCGGCAGCTGTTTGCGGACCTTGGCCGCATAGCCGCCCAGGACCGCTTCCTTCTCGACGATCGTGACATCGTAACCGGTTTTAGCAGCGTCGATGGCAGCGGATATACCCGTAATCCCGCCCCCGATAACCAGTATCTTTTTATTGATGGTATCAAGCAGGAACGGTTCCGGCAAGTTGACTTTTTCCACCCGGGCCATACTCATCTTGATGTAGTCCTCTGCCAGCATCTGCACGCGATCGAAATGGTCCTCGTCATCTTTTTGCTCTTCCGTGAGAGCCGGAAACTCCGAGCGCGGATGGGACCAGACCACCTGTTCCCGCAAGTTGACCCGATCGATAATGCAGCCGTCAAAATTGAATACGTCGTAATTGACCCTGCGCGAACAGGCACCAATAATCAAGGTGTTGGTGCCTTCCGCGACGTCTTTTTTCAAAAGCGCCACCCCTTCATCACCGCAAAGACACGGGTGCGTTTTTACGGGGAGCCCTTCTTCTTCGGGCACGTCGCACAGAGCTTTCATGTCGAGTGCCTCCCCGATGCCACAACCTGCGCAAATATATACACCATATTTTTTGTCCATGGATTACCTCCTACCTCCTTGCCAGGGTTTGAATCGCCTTCAATGCCATACCGGTTGCATTCTGATTGGATGAAACCACATCGGCCGGCTTGTTGGCACATCCTGCCCCAAACATGCCGCCCTTTTCAAAATCATTAATGATGAAGCCATCCTCGTTATAGTTCAGATCCGCAGGTAGTTTGGCATTCGCGGCCGTCGGTTGCATACCGGTGGCAAGGACCACCATATCGACAGTTTGCCGGACTTTTTCACCGGTCACGGCGTTTTCGGCAACCACGGTGACATTTTTGTTTGTCGGATCTTCACTGACCTCGGCCACCTTGCCTTTGATAAAAAAGACGTTTTCGTCTTCTTTGATTTTCTTGTAAAATTTCTCGTAGCGCTCACCGGGAGCTCTCAGATCGATATAGAAAATATAAATCTTGGCGTCCGGATAGCGCTCGCGGATATAGGTGGCATGTTTCAATGAGGCCATGCAGCAAATATATGAGCAGTAGGGTAAATGATTCTCATCCCGGGAACCGGCACACTGAACAAAGGCAATGCTCTCGGGCTCCTTGCCGTCCGAAGGACGAACGATTTTACTAGCGGTCGGTCCGTTGGGAGACGCCATCCGTTCCAGCATCATATTGGTGACGATATTGTCGTACTGCCCGAAACCGAGATTGTCGATTTTGGCGGCATCGTACGGCTCCCAGCCGGTGGCCCACACGATGGCTCCGACCTGCAAGTTCATGGATTTGGCTTCCATTTCGAGGTCGATGGCGTCGTACTGGCACGCCTCTTTGCATTTTTGGGCATCATCCGTACCGATAATCTGGGGTGAAAGCACAAAACGTGCTGGGAAGGCCATCTCAAAGGGCAAAAAGGCACCCTTGGAGTTATCCATTCCAAAATTATACGCATTGGACACTTCGGCTTGACAGGCCTCCGCACAATCACCACAACAGGTGCACTTCTCGTTGACATAACGGGGATTCAATTTCACCGTCACATCGTAGCCGCCAGGCCCTCCATCGACTTTCTCGACTTCGGCCAGGGTCAAGACTTTGATACGCGGATTGTCCTTGATTCTTCGGAAGTTGATCTCAAGTCCGCAGGTCGGAGGACATAGCTTGGGAAAATACTGGTTTAGCTGTGCCACTCTTCCGCCCAGGTAAGGATTTTTTTCGACCAAGAACACCTCGTACCCCACTTCTGCGGCTTCAATGGCCGTGGTCAAACCACTGATTCCTCCGCCGACAACCATAATGCTTCCACTCGCAGGGGCTGTATTGTCGTTTGTCATGCTATCCCTCCGTGAACCATAAAATAGTTAACATCGTAAAGAAAACACGCTTCTCTCAGGCGATACCCTTTTTTTTCAAACTGGAAACGGGAAGCTGGAACCCATTCAAATTTCTGGTCAGGTTCCAGGCTCCGGTTTCAAGTTTCAACCAAGACCGATCTCTGTCCCTGTAAGACGTAAGCACAGGGTCCAAAGAGGATATCGCCCGATCACAAAAAGCGTCTGAAAGACATTAATAAAAACCTCCAGGCGCCGTGAGGCACCTGGAGGTAATTTTATGTATCGACTAATTCACTGCCGACCTTCGATTAATCTGGGATGATCTTGACGTAATCTTTCTTGAAAACATCCCATTCGGCCTTGTCCGGATCATACTTGGAGTTGACGAAACAGAACCAATTTTCGTCATCCTGTCCCGGATAATCGGCTTGATAGTAGAAGCCCGGATAGCGGGTTTCTTTACGGAACTGGATGTGACGCAGATGCGCTTCAACGGTCCAGATCCGATGCTCGATTTCCCAGCAACGCATCAGTTCGTGCAGGTCGCCGGCAGCCATCTTGGCGCAGTCTTCGCGCATGGTGGCCAGCAGGTCCATGACCACTTCCAGATTCTTGGAAGTCGTCAGGTAGTATGTCGCAGTCCCGCCACCGTATTCATGCGTGGCTTTCATCAAGCGGTACATCATGCCATTGGGCTTGAGGTAGTTGGGGTTGATGTCGGCTGCCGTGGTATAGTTACAGTGCTCCAGATACAGGCGGACCGGTTTGTAAACCATGTCGACCAGTTCATCATTGGACTGTTTCAGGGCCGGAGCGAAGTCCGCATTGTCTTTGGCGTAACGGACCAATTGCTTGGCAACCATCCGACCTTCAGCGTGTGAACCAGAGGAGAACTTGTGGCCGGAGCAGCCCACGCCGTCGCCTGCGGTGAACAGACCGTTGACGGTCGTCATGCGGTTGTAGATCTTGCCGTTGTCAGCCTTGATCTTGTAGGATTCCGGGATCCAGTCAAGATCCGGGCCGGAGGTCCACAGACCGCAGCAGCCCGAGTGAGATCCGAGCAGATACGGTTCGGTCGGCATAACTTCGGAGTTTTTCTTTTCCGGTTCGCAGTCCTGAGCACACCACAGGTTGGCCTGGCCACAGGTCATGTCGAGGAAGTCTTCCCAAGCTTCAGATTCGAGGTGCTTGAGTTCTTTCTTATCCAAGGTCTTGCCGAGTTCAGCCAGAGCCGTAACCGTGTCCATCATGATCGGGCCGCGGCCTTCTTTCATCTCGAACAGCATCAAGTGGTTCCGCAGACAGGTCGGGGTGATGGCAGCCGTGCCATAAGGCGCATATTTCTCCAGTTCAGCTTTGGCAGCATCGCTGGCAGCAAAGTTTTCGCCCAAGCCGTTAAGGGTTTTGGCCTTGAACAGCAAGAACCAGGCGCCAACCGGGCCGTAACCGTCTTTAAAACGGGCCGGGGTGAAACGGTTTTCCATCATCGACAGTTCGGCACCAACTTTCATACACATGGTATAGGTGGAGCCGGCATTCCATACCGGATACCAGGCCCGGCCTTTACCTTCACCAACGGAACGGGGTTGATAAATATTGACCGCGCCACCGCAGGCAACCATCATGGACTTACATTTGATGATATAGACTTTGTTTTCACGGACGGAGAAACCAACCGCACCGGCAATGGTGTTCGGTTTGTTAGCGTCCAGCAGCAGTTCCACGATGAAGCAACGCTCGATGATGTTGTCATCGCCCAGGGCCAATTTGGCGGCCTCGGCCACGATGCGTTTGTAGGATTCACCGTTGATCATGATCTGCCATTTACCGGTACGGACCGGTTGGGCGCCCTCTTTCAGGGTACCCATTTTCTGGCCTTTTTTCCCGTCCAGGTTTTTGCCGTCTTCGGTCTTCTTCCAGATCGGGAGGCCCCATTCTTCGAACAGATGGACAGAATCGTCAACGTGACAGCCCAGGTCAAAGATGAGGTCTTCACGGACCAGGCCCATCAGGTCGTTGCGGACCATGCGGACATAGTCATCAGGAGAGTTTTCGCCAATGTAGGTATTGATGGCCGACAGGCCCTGGGCAACCGCGCCACTTCTTTCCATGGCAGCCTTGTCACACAGCAGAACGGTCTGATCAGCGCCCATCCATTTTTTAATCTCGAAAGCGGTGCCGCACGCGGCCATACCACCACCGACGATTAGGCAATCAACTTCGCGCTCCTCGACTTCCGGATCCTTAACGGCTTTAAGTTCACCTAAAGGTTTATTCGGTAATGCCATATTTTATCCTCCTTAAAAAATTTTCTTCTTTTCGTATTGATCGATTTTCATAACAGCGAAGTGTCTGGCCAGCCTAGACAGTCGCCTGCGGTGTGGGCATTGCGTAACCATCAGCCTCTTCCGTAGACAGCAGACCGCTTTCAATATCTTGGCCTTTCAGATCCAGATAAGCATTGGCAGTACCCTCAGGCGTGGTCCGGATGGGGAACTTAAAGCGTTTGATGAGTCCATTTCTGAACTTACAGGTCCACATAACATCTTCGGTACCCAGCATCGGCATAATGCTGCTTCCTAGCGGTACAAAGTCGGCATAACCTCTAACCTCGACGGCCTGGGTCGGGCAGATCTTGACACAGGAAAAGCATTCCCAGCACTGATCCGGCTCTTGGTTGTAAGCCTTCATCTCGTTGGGTTCGAGGACCATGAGGTCATTGGGGCAAATGTACATGCAAGCGGTCTTGTCACCACCCTTGCAACCGTCACATTTTTCCTGAATTACAAAACTTGGCATTTAATATACCTCCTAATTTTTGTTTGAAACAATTTACATTAACAACCACAGAAACTATTAGCGAAGCTTAATGAATTCACACCTCCCTTCTAAATATGGCGCAAGCCGGCCATCTTTATAGTCTTGAATGGTCAAAATACCCTATATCATCTCTATTCGGTCTTTCAATGCAATCCGCATTGTTGTCAATTTCAAGAAATTTCTTTATGAAATCAGGAACATATAAATAAAACAAGATATGATTGATACCATCCAACCTTGTGCTTGTCAAGAACTTTTGGTCATGCTTAATTCAAAATATTCGTGGTGTTATCCGACCGGGCAATCGGCTGACGACATATGGCGTATACCGGGTAGCACAATACAATATATAGTAGATTCGATGCTGATTCCATAATCCCCAACAGCCCGGTCCGCAAGCTGTGACGACATCGCCACGACCCCGTCGCAAGACCCTTTCTTTTGTGCTTAGCACTTGCATCCTGAACCCGCTTTCCAGTATTATGGCCAGGCCGTCTGAATGAATCGATATAAAACAAACCGATTTGGCCGGGAGAACCGTCGATGGACGACCATATGATGCTGCTGGAACGCGAGGATGTGTTCCAGTTTAGCTGCACAAGCCAGGTCCCCTGCTTCAACGATTGTTGCCGGGATTTGAATCAGTTTCTAACGCCCTATGACTTGCTGCGACTGAAAAACAGGCTGAAAGTGTCATCTGGCGAGTTTCTCAAACAATATACGACCTGCCGCAACGGCCCCGAAACAGGGCTGCCGGTCGTTTCACTGAACCCGCAAACAGCTCCTGAATTAAGATGTCCTTTCGTAACACCGGACGGCTGCCGTGTGTACGAAGATCGCCCCTCGTCGTGCCGCACTTACCCGCTGGCGCGTCTCGCCAGGCGCTGCCGGGAGACCGGCCAGATAACGGAGCAATTCGTGCTGTTGCAGGAGCCCCACTGCAGGGGTTTCAAACAACCCCACACCCAATCCGTTGGCCAATATCTCGCCGATCAGGGAGTTGAAACCTATAATCAATTCAATGACCTGTTGTTGGAAATCATCAGCTTCAAGAATCGACAACTTCCAGGACCGCTGGGTATCCGTGACACCTACCTGTTTACCTTGGCACTCTACGATCAGGACAACTTCAAAGTCCAGGTGCAGGACAACAACCTGCTGCAAGGGCTTGACTTGCCGGCGGAAACAATATCCCAGGCGCTGTCCGATGACATCGCCCTATTAAAACTCGGCCACCGCTGGATCACGCATGTGTTGTTCAAAAAATAGAGCGCTACGCGCGTTTGAGCTGATAAGCTGTTATATGACGTTTTGCACTGGGCAAAAAACCCGCAACTCGCAACACGGAACCAGACCTTATGAATTTACAAGACAAAGTGGCATTGGTTTTAGGAGCAGTCAAGGGTATCGGTAAGGGCATCGGGCTGGCATTGGCCCGGGACGGAGTCAAGGTAGCCCTTAATTACTATGACTGGGAAGAGCACCTGGAAGCCTTGCAGCTGGATATGGCCCAGACCGGCGTCGAGCATCTTTTACTCCGGACCAACCTCCTTGAGACCGACAAAATACCGGGCCTGATTCAAAAAGTCACGGATCATTTCGGCCGACTCGACATCCTGATCAATAATATCGAGCGCGGTGGCTGGCCAATCGTACATGGACCCTATACAATCGAGCAATGGGATCTGGAACTAGCCACGACACTACGGGCCAAGCAGTGGCTTTTTCAAGCGGCCCTGCCTCACCTCAAAGCTTCCGGCAACGGTGTGGTGATCAACTTTTCGTCAATCGCCGGGTTGGTCGGACGTACAGGCCCGGCCAGCCTCCTGTTCAACGAGGGGTATGCTGCCGCCAACCGCGGCATCTCGCTGCTGACTGAAACATGGGCGCGCCTGGGAGCTCCGCAAGTACGTGTCAACGAAATCATGCTGGGAATTTTCGATACCCGGCATGCCCGCCAGACCCGTGGTTGGGGGTTATTGACGGATGAGGACAAACAGGCGATTTACGCGCACACGCTCCTGGAACGAACCGGCGCAATTGAAGATATTGTCAAGGCCGTCCGTTTCATTATCAAAGATGCCCCTTTCATGACCGGTAGCATCCTCCGCCTGGACGGCGGGTATGTTCTGGGAGGCGAGACGGTGGGGCCCATGCCGGAAGGTGTTGTTTAGGCGTGCACTGTCTGAGCGAATTAGGGCTCCTTATACCCGTGCCAAAAAAGCGTTGCGTATTCAAACCTAGTGCCTGTC
>Ga0316195_10001649_pt1 | contig 10163 bp, 9 predicted proteins | sample Phised1_MG_FD_204937 | JGI IMG/M metagenome (GOLD analysis project Ga0316195, IMG submission 204937) | Coastal sediment microbial communities from Maine, United States - Phippsburg sediment 1 | ecosystem: Environmental > Aquatic > Marine > Coastal > Sediment | place: USA: Maine | collected...
CGCGACCTGATCGATGATAAAAAAAGGAAAAAAAATGAATAATATCCAACAAAGCGAAGGTGAAAATTTTCTCCTGATTCTCCTGTTGAGCATTGTCGCCACCCTTGGCGGTTTTCTGTTCGGCTTCGACAGCGGTGTCATCAATGGCACGGTAGACGGCTTGCAAGGCGCCTTCAACAGCGACAGCGCCGGCACGGGTTTCAACGTTGCCAGCATGCTGCTGGGTTGTGCGGTGGGCGCCTTTTTTGCGGGACGCCTGGCGGATAAATACGGCCGACGGACCTTATTGATTGTCGCTGCCCTGTTTTTCATCCTGAGCGCATGGGGGTCGGGTGTCGCAGGCAGTTCGCTGGAGTTTGTCATTTACCGGGTCATTGGTGGTTTGGCGGTGGGCGCCGCCAGCGTGATGTCACCGGCCTATATCAGTGAGATCGCGCCGGCGCGAATCCGCGGGCGGCTCGCGACGATACAGCAGATCGCGATTATTTCCGGCTTGTTTACGGCCTTTGTCAGTAATTATTTTCTGGCGGAAATCGCTGGCGCCTCAACGGCAATATTGTGGGCGGGTCATCAAGCCTGGAGGTGGATGTTCTGGATCGAAATTTTTCCGGCAACGGTTTTCTTTCTTGGCCTGCTGGCGATTCCTGAAAGCCCCCGTTTCCTGGTGGCGAGTGGTAAAATCGACAAGGCCAAAATGGTTCTTACCCGTCTTTACGGCAGCACGGCCGCGAACGCAAAGGCCGAAGAAATTGACCAGTCCCTGGCGTCAGACCATCATCGTCCCAGGCTCGGTGACCTGATCGACAAGACCACCGGCCGAATCCGGAAAATCACGTGGGTAGGCATCGGCCTGGCTTCGTTCCAGCAATTTGTCGGCATCAACGTGGTCTTCTACTACGGCGCGGTGTTGTGGCAGGCTGTGGGGTTTTCCGAAAGCGATGCCCTGTTGATCAACGTTCTGTCCGGCGGCCTCAGCATTGCGGCCTGTGTCGTTACCATTTTGATGATTGACCGGATCGGGCGTAAGCCCATCCTGATGATTGGTTCCGCGGGCATGGCGGTGACACTTGCATTGGTTGCGTTTGCCTTTACACAGGGCAATATTGATGCCAGCGGAACCCTGCAACTGCCGGACAATATGGGCTTGCTGGCGTTGATCGCAGCCAATGCCTACGTGGTGTTTTTCAACTTCAGTTGGGGCCCGGTCATGTGGGTCATGCTGGGAGAAATGTACCCGAACCAGATCCGGGGATCGGGCCTGGCGGTCAGCGGCTTTGCCCAATGGATCAGCAACTTCGCCATTACGCTCAGCTTCCCGATCCTGCTGGCCGGTGTGGGATTGGCCACGGCTTACGGCTTCTATTCAGTTTGCGCCGTCCTGTCGCTGGTATTCGTTTACAAGATGGTGCATGAAACCCGCGGCATTGAACTCGAAGACATGGAAGGCTGAAGGGATGTTGAGGTAGCCAGGGCGAAATGGCTCAATCGAATCCCGCGCAATAGCGCGTGTCGCAAAGTGAATGAAAATCACACGGTTGGGACGAACCGGCTCCTGGACAATAAAACGTAGGTGAGTCCTCCGGCGGCGCCTGCCAGTGCCTGCAGGATCAAACCGGCATTGGTACGGGCAATGGCGATTGGCGTAATGCTGAAAGCCAGGCTCAAAGCGAGATGTATGCATACAAGGGCTGCCGCGCCCGCAACGATGTACAGCGGAATCCGCCACTGGCTCCAGTACCGGCAGATCAGCGCCGTTGTCATAAAGGCAATCAGAAGGCCAAAGGCAATCATCGGCAGAAACATTCCGGCCATGCCCCCGATGTCGCGTAACGTCATCGCCGTGCGCTCGGAGAAGCTGATATCCACACCCATGCCGGACAGGCTGGAAACCACGGACTGCGTGGCCGTAACTGTCGCCAACAGGTAGGCGACAGCCACTGCTGACAAGTAAATCAACAGGCGTTTCCCGAGGAAACGGAAGAGGTGCAACCAGTGGTTCATGTATGCTTTCCTTCGTTGGTCTGTTTAGCATACCCTAATCGACCGGAATTTCGCTGGAGAGAGACCATGATTCCAATGATTCGCACAGTCTTTTCGGTCCTGGCCCTGTGCCTGTCGATCAATGTGTCCGCCTCAGATTACCGGCTGGATACCTGGGCAGATGGACTTGACCAGCCCTGGAGCATCGCCTTCCTGACGGACGGGTCGGCGCTGGTGACCGAGCTTGGTGGGCAGCTTCGAAGGGTTGACGTTTCCGGGCAGCCGGGTGCGCCGATTGAAAATGTGCCGACAGTCTATTTTTCAGGACAGGGTGGATTGTTCGATATAGTACTACATCCAAAGTTTTCTGAAAATCACCTGGTGTACCTCTCTTTTGCCGAAGGCGGGAAGAAAGACAATGGCACCGCGGTTGCCCGCGGCCGTTTGAACGGAAGTACACTGGAAGGAATGGAAGTCATCTTTCGCAACTTCACCCGCAAGGACACACCGGTTCATTACGGCGGACGCATGGCTTTCCTGCCCGACGGCAGCCTGCTGCTCACAACCGGTGATGGCTTCGATTACCGGGAAGCGGCCCAGGACCTCGACAGCGGACTCGGAAAAGTATTGCGGATGAATGACGACGGTACGCCGGCTGCGGGCAATCCCTTTCCCGGCGCTCCATACGTCTACAGCTACGGCCACCGCAATCCACAGGGCCTGGCGGTAAGCCGGTCCGGAACGGTCTGGCTGCACGAGCACGGTCCCAGGGGCGGTGATGAGCTCAACCGTATCGAACCCGGCGTGAATTACGGCTGGCCAGCGATCACTTTTGGCCTCGACTACAGTGGTGCGGTTATCTCACCCTACACAGAATGGGAGGGCATGGCTCAGCCCGAGCATTACTGGGTGCCGTCGATCGCACCTTCCGGACTGGCCATTTACGAAGCCGATCTGTTTCCGGAATGGAAAGGTGACCTGTTCGTTGGAGCACTGGTGGACCAGGAGGTCAGGAGACTGGATATGTCTGGCGGCAGAGTCATTGCTGAGGAGCCGGTTTTCAGCGAAATCGCCGCGCGGGTTCGGGATGTACGTACCGGCCCGGACGGCGCACTATACATTCTCACTCCCGACAGCATCGTTCGGGTTTCACCGGCCCAATAGCCGGTCTTTATTTATGACGATTATCATGAAAGTGTTCGCGCTTTCTTGGATAATCCCCGGTGATGAATTCACAAAACACATGCGATATTTCACTGGCCATCACGGGATCCGGCGGTGCGGGATCGATCACGGCCGGTGAGTTGTTATTGAGCCTGGCCGGCAAAAATGGCTGTTTTGGCATGATGCGGCGCTCCTTCGGGCCGCAGATCCGCGGCGGTGAGGCGGCGGCCCTGGTCCGGATCAGCCACCAGGCGGTCGAATGCATGAACGACAGCTTCGACCTGTTGCTGGCGCTGGACTGGAACAATGCAGACCGGTTCGCCGAAGAAATTGCGTTGCGCCCCGACAGCCTGATCATTGCCGACCCTGCGGCCGGTGACATTCCGGAGGCATTCCGGGATCTTGGGGTTGAGATCATCGAGGTGCCGATGAAGGCTCTGGCGAAGGATATCACCGCCGGGCGTCCCAACATGGTCGCTTTGGGGCTGCTCTCTCACTGGCTTGGGTTTTGCAGTGACGAAGCGGGAAAATTGATCGACCAGGTTTTCGGAAAGAAGGGCGAAGAAATTACCGGCGGATCGCGCACAGCGTTTACAGCCGGTTTCACCGAGCCGTTAATCGTTGCGGCACGGGAGGCGCGGCCCCGCCCCGAACGCGGCGATCGCTCGTTTAAGGGGGAACGCTGGCATTTCAACGGTAACCAGGGTTGCGGCCTTGGCGCGATCCGGGGCGGAATCCGTTTTGCCGCTGCTTACCCGATCACGCCGGCCAGTGATTTGCTGGAATGGCTCTCTCCACGGTTGGAACAACTCGGCGGCAGCCTGGTGCAGGCGGAAGATGAACTGGCCTCGATCAACATGGTGATTGGCGCGTCTTTTGGCGGAGTGCCTTCCTTGACTGCGACGTCGGGTCCCGGCCTGGCCCTGATGACGGAGGCCATGGGACTTGCCGTGGCCTCCGAAATTCCGGCGGTTGTGGTCAACGTGATGCGTGGGGGTCCGTCTACCGGTATTCCCACAAAATCTGAACAGGTCGACCTGAACATGGCCGTCTACGGTTTGCATGGTGATGCCCCTCACCTGGTGCTGGGCGCCCTGGACCATGCGGACTGCATCCTGACCACCGAATGGGCAGTTCGGTTGGCCGAAGCGTTGCAGACGGTGGCTATCGTATTGACTGACCAGAACCTGGCGCAGTCAACGGTGCTGATCCCCGAGCCAAATTATCAACTGCCCGAAATCGCCGGCCGTTTGATTGCCCAGCCGACCGATGGGTACCAGCGCTACGAACTCACCGCTTCCGGTGTGTCACCGATGGCGATTCCCGGAACGGCGTCCTCAACCTATGTCGCCGACGGGCTGGAACACACCGAAAGCGGCAAGCCCTCAACGGCCGCCGCCGACCACCTGGCTCAACTGGAGAAACGTTCGCGCAAAATCCACTCTTTCGACTTTGGCAAGCACTGGGCTGACGTCAGGGGTGAAGGGCGGACGGCTATCCTGACCTGGGGCTCCAGCAGCGCCGTGGCCCGGGAGGCGGGCTCCAGGCTGCGGGCCGCCGGCCACGACGTGAAAGTCATTGCATTACGATTGCTACTGCCGGCCAGCCCGGAGAAACTTGCCAACGAACTTAAGGGTGTCGGCCGGGTTTTGATCGTCGAGCAAAGCCATTCGAAGCAGTTTCATCATTACCTGCGGGCCTACTACGATATTGAAGCAGACACTCGTACCCTGGCGCGGCCGGGACCGTTGCCGATCACGCCTGCTGAAATTGTCGAAAAAATCGATAACTGGAGTTGAATATGGATCAGGCCGCCCAATCGATCGCGCTGACGCCCAAGGATTTCAAATCAGCACTCAAACCCGTCTGGTGTCCCGGTTGCGGTGACTTTGCGGTGCTCAACGCCATCACCAAGGCGCTGGCATTCATGGGATTACCGCGTGAGGAAGTTGCACTGATTTCCGGCATTGGCTGCTCTTCGAGAATCGCCGCCTACACCAGTGTTTACGGTTTTCATGGTGTTCATGGCCGCGCGCTGGCCCTGGCTTCCGGTCTGAAGGCCGCCCGGCCGGACCTGACGGTTCTGGTCGCCGGCGGTGACGGCGACGGGCTATCGATCGGCGGCAACCACTTTATCCACGCGTGCCGCCGCAACATGGACATGACGTATATCATCATGGACAACGAGGTCTACGGCATGACCAAGGGGCAGGCCTCCCCGACCACGGCTCCGGATTGGGCAGACAGCAAACTGACACCCCACGGCACCGGAATCCGGCCGTTCCAGCCAGCCGGCCTGGCCTTGACCGCAGGCGCCTCTTTCATCGCTCGTGGATTTACCGGCGACCCCAACGGCCTCGCCAAAATCCTGGTGGCCGCCATGGAGCACAAGGGATTTTCTTTCGTCCAGGCGCTCAGCCCCTGCCCGACCTTCCGGCCCGAACAGATGCAATGGAAGCACCACGTCAAGGCGTTTGACGAGGAGATCAGCACCAACCCGATTGAAGCCGCCCGGCGCATCCAGGCTGATGATGGAATGAGCACCGGTATCATTTACCAGCATGAACACCCGGTATTCCGGCCCGGGACCGGGGTAGACAACGGCATGGGATCGATAGAGAGCGAGTTCAAGATATGAGTATTGCAAAAATGATTTCCGATCTCGATACGTTCCTTACCTATTCGGTGGCGCTGGAAGAAGAGGCGGCCGATCGCCATGATGAGTTGGCCGACATGATGGATGTTCATAATAATCCCGAGGTCGCCGCGACGTTCCGGAAGCTGGCTCACTACAGCCGCCTGCATGCCCGGGAAATCCGGGATCACTCCAAGGGCCGGAGTCTGCAGGTGATTGCACCGTGGGATTTTGAATGGGAAGGCATGGAAGGGCCGGAGACGGGAGACATCAGTGACGCCAACTACCTGATGACCACGGGCCACGCGTTGAAGATCGCGATGGGCAATGAGCAGCGGGCCCACGATTTTTACTTCGAGATCAGCAAGGACAGCCCTGACCCGGCTGTCCGGGCACTGGCCGCTGAATTTGCCAAAGAGGAAAAAGAGCATCTCGAACTTCTTGAAAAATGGCTCGAAAAGCACCCAGAATCGGACGAAAAAATACCCTGGGATCCAGACCCCGCCCATATGCCGGAATAAAGGAGTCCCGCTCCGGTCATTCAAATTTTTAGAGCGGGCTCACTCCCCAGGTCAAAATAAAGGCAGCCAGGCCAATAGCCCCAATACCCGTGAGCAGGATGGCGTACGTGTGCGGAGGCGTGGGTTATCCATATCAGTGGTCTTCGTCTATCTTTGAAAAATCAAAGGTCTTCCAGTAGTCGTCCACGGTTTCTTTCATTTCCTTGCGCAACAGCAGGATGCCGATGATGTTGGGTATGGTCATCAGGGCGATGGCAATGCCCGAAAAGGTCCAGACAATCGTGGTGTCAATGACTGCGGCGGCAAAAAACCCCAACACGTACAAAACACGATAGTACCTGACGTATTCGACGCCCCAGAGAAATGTCACGGCTCTATCGCCGTAGTATGACCAGGCTATCGCAGTGGAAAACGCGAACAGCAACAAGCTGATCGGGATGATAAAACGGCCCTTGTCGCCAAGCATGCCCCGGCTGAAGGCTTCGGTAGTAAGTGGCGCACTGTGGATCAACGATCGTCCGCTCAACTGCAATTCACCGACGGCATTGAAAATCCGCCCGTTTTCGACGGGAACGACGCCGCTGAAGTTGTCTCCGGTCAAATTGCTGGTCAGCAGGACTTCTTCGGCAATCGAACGCGCATGAATGACCGTGACATCGTCGAGGATCGCCCCGTTTTCGACGTGCAGCGGCCCGTTGAATGGACGGGCGTTGGATTCAGAAGCAGGGTTCAGGTAGTTGAACAGCACTTCCCGGTGTGCCGCGTTGCCTTCTTCATAATTGCCTTCAAGGATCACGATGTCGGCGCGCTGGAAAACATTCTGGTGCTTTTCGTTCCAGACGCCGGACGACAGCAGCACCATTCCGGTCAGCATGCAAATAATGATGGTGTCGATGAACGGTTCCAGTATGGCGACCATGCCCTCAGACACCGGGTGGTCGGCCTTGGCCGCGGCGTGTGCGATGGGCGCGCTGCCCTGGCCGGCTTCATTGGAAAAAAGTCCCCGGTTGACCCCGCGGTTAAAGGCGAAGGCCAGCGTCGCGCCAAGGAAGCCGCCGGTTGCCGACGAGCCCGTGAAAATATCCCCGGCAATGGCAGCCAGCGAAGGAATGATGTTTTCCGTGTTGGCGAAGATCACCGACAGGGCGCCCAGGAAATAGATCACAGCCATCAGGGGCACCAGCTTCGAGGTCGTTGCGGCGATTCGCTTGATGCCTCCGAGAATGATCATGGCGAGCAATATGGCCAGGACCAGGCCGGTCATGACCGGAGGAACTTCAAAAGCGGCATGCATGGCGTTAGCGATACTGTTGATCTGCGGCATGTTGCCGGTGCCGAACGAAGAAATTATCGTGGCCAGGGCAAAAATGACCGCCATCCACTTCATGTTCAGCCGGTTCTTCATGTAGTACATCGGTCCGCCGGCAGCTGTGCCGTCTTCCGCGAATTCCCGGTATTTATGCGACAGCGTTACTTCGACGAACTTGGTCGTCATGCCGACCATGGCGGTGACCAGCATCCAGAACAGGGCGGCGGGTCCGCCCAGGTGGATGGCCAGGGCGACTCCCGCGATATTCCCGGTGCCCACCGTGCCCGACAAAGCGGTTGTCAGGGCGCGGAAATGAGTGGTATCGCCTTTTGCCCCTTTTTCGTCGTATTTTCCGGACACCATGCGAAAGGCATGGCGGAAATAACGCACTTGAGGAAATTTCAGGTAGATGGTGAAAAACAGACCGGTACCGACCAGGAGGTACACAAACCAGGCCGAACCCCCAATATAGCCATCGATCGTGGCAAAAATCTCATTCAATGCATGCATGGCTGTCCCTCGTGAGCGCGATAATAATAACCTGACTTCCTAATTATTGTTTTCCCTCATTGACCATCGCCGGCTATTCGATGAAGATAATCGGCTAGAACAGGAGCAAACAGAATGACGTGCAAGTTGACAATGACATTGATTTCGGAGCACCAGGAGGGCGACTGTGGCAATGACTGGAAATACGATCTGGACGTCAAGGTTTTTCATGAAGGGTTGAAAGGCGAGGGTAAAATCGGCGTAGCCAAACATACGCTGGAGCCGGGAATTGTAAAGGAGCCATTTGGTTCACCCGAACCACGGGTGATTTTCTCTGGAGAATGCCTGACGGAACTCCTTGTCAGGATGCAACTGACGGCTACCGAAGTTGATTTATTCATCAACGACGTCGGCAAGGCCAGCAAGGACATCAAGATCGAGTGTCCAGGACCACGCGGTGACAAGGTCACCAAGGAAGTCGATGTTGCGGCGGGTGTACGCGAATCCCCCGCCATCCTGAACAAGAATTCTGTTTTTACCGTAAGAGTTCGCTTCACCCTCACCTGCGATTGAGACCGAGCGCACTTTTCTTTGTTATACACATGAGGATCCCACTATGTCCGACAAACTATTAAGACCGGGAGTAGCCACCGGTGAAGGCTACAAAACCCTGGTTAATGCGGCTAAAGCCGGTGGCTATGCCTTGCCGGCGGTTAATGTCGTTGGCACCAACAGCATCAATGCGGTCATGGAGGCTGCTGCCAAAGCGAATTCGGACATCATCATCCAGCTCTCCAATAGTGGCGGCGCGTTCTATGCCGGCGCCGGCATGGCGGACGGTTTCAAGGCGAAGGTGCTTGGTTCGGTAGCCGCCGCACAGCATGCGCACCTGCTGGCGGAGCATTACGGCATCTGCGTGGCCATGCATACGGATCATGCCAACCGCGAGTTGATTCCCTGGATCGAAGCACTGCTGGATGAAGGTGAAAAGTACTACGAGCAACACGGAAAACCCCTGTTCAGTTCCCACATGCTGGACCTGTCCGCTGACCCCATTGATTTCAATCTCAGCGAATGCGCCCGCATCCTGGAACGGATGGCGAAGATCGACATGTCACTGGAAATTGAACTCGGCGTGACCGGCGGTGAAGAAGATGGTGTCGGCAGCGAGTTCGACGAGGCCGAAGATAATTCCAAGCTCTATACCCAGCCGGAAGATGTTTTGCGCGCTTACAATCTACTCAACCCCATCGGGCACTTTTCGGTGGCGGCATCATTCGGCAATGTGCACGGCGTGTACAAGCCGGGCAATGTCAAGCTGCGCCCGGAAATCCTCAGGAATTCGCAGAGCCTGGTGCAGAAGACCCATGGCACCGGGGACAACCCCCTGCACCTCGTGTTTCACGGTGGTTCCGGCTCCGAGAAGGCCAAGATTACCGAAGCCGTTGGTTATGGCGTGTTCAAGATGAACATCGACACAGATACGCAGTTCGCCTTTTCCGAACCGGTTGGAAAATTCGTCAACGAGAACCCGAAAGCATTTCTCTATCAGGTCGACCCTGATGACGGGACACCCTACAAGAAATTCTACGATCCGCGGAAATACCTGCGGGCCGGAGAACAGGGAATCGTGGCGCGCCTGCAGGAAGCTTGCAACGATCTGGGCTCAAAGGGCCGGTCTGTCGCCGGAGCATGATCAGGGCTGCGGGAAAGAGAAACCCGGATTCATATCCGGGTTCCTGGGCAAAATGAGATTCGGCTTTGCCGGTTCCTTCACCGGCTTGAAAAGCACCTGATCAGGGTTAGAATCACCTATGCCACTCGTTCAGCATTCAGACCTGCCGACCTTTGACCGCCTCCGTGAGCGCGGGCACGAGGTGTTGTCGCTGGATCGCGCGATGCACCAGGATATCCGCGAACTTCATATCGGTTTCCTGAACATGATGCCCGATGCAGCGTTGGAGGCGACCGAACGGCAGTTCATTCGCCTGGTGGGCGGTTGCAACCGGATCGCACAGTTTTTCGTTTACCCTTTCTCGCTGCCGGGCCTGGCGCGCGGCGGGGA
>Ga0316195_10001651_pt1 | contig 10160 bp, 11 predicted proteins | sample Phised1_MG_FD_204937 | JGI IMG/M metagenome (GOLD analysis project Ga0316195, IMG submission 204937) | Coastal sediment microbial communities from Maine, United States - Phippsburg sediment 1 | ecosystem: Environmental > Aquatic > Marine > Coastal > Sediment | place: USA: Maine | collected...
GGAAACCCGACCCGCACTCTGAAGGTATGGTCAAGCTGTTCGATCTCGAATAACCCGCGGTCACCGTAGGCAAGCTGTATACGCTGGCGGATGTTATCGAGCGCCAGCTGATGGCCTTCGGTTTTGCGACGCTGTTCCGGCGGCGCCAGCGGATTGCTGACTGAAATAGTGACCATATCACCCGTTGTGGCGCCAACCACCGTGATCACACCGCCACCCGCCAGCGGCTCGATGCCGTGATAGATCGCGTTCTCAAGCAAAGGCTGAATCGTGAGGCCTGGCAGGCGCATGTGCATGGGCAGGTTGTCGATATGCCAGTCCACCGACAGACGGTTGCCGAGACGTTGCTGCTCCATGCGTTCGTAAACGTGGGCGATATCCAGCTCCTGCTCGAGGCTCACAGGCTCGCCGGGTTTGCCGAGCGAAGCACGAAACAGATCCGCGAGGTCTTCGATGGCGCGCTCGGCCGCCGCCGGATCGGAGCGTGTAAGGGCCGCAATGGTGTTCATGCTGTTAAAGAGAAAATGCGGCCGGATACGCGCCTCCAGGGCACTGATCCGCGATTCGGCTGCTGCCTCGACATTGCGCTGCCACTGGCGCGTCACGTAGAAATAACGCAACACCGCGGCTGTAACGACCAGCGCAATGAGCAGGTTGCGCACGAGCGACTCAAATCGGTCGGAGGGAAAAATACTCGCGGGCCCGCTCAGCAGCGGATCGCCATAGACATGTCCAAACCAGTAAATGGCTTCGGATGTAAGCGCCGTATTGCCAAGCACCACGGCAAGCGCGAACACGTTCGTTGCGAGTACGCCAAATGGCGTCGGCAGGCGACGCAAGAGAACCAGTAGCCAGGCAGAACTGACGGAGAGCCACAGCACCAGGAGGGAAATTTCGGCGAGGTTTTGCAAATAGCCGCCGGCAGGATGCTCGCGCATCAATGAAAGCAGAAAAGCCAGCACCTGCGCGATGACCAGCAATACGAGCACGTTTTGGGATGCTGCAAAATCCGGCAGGCACGGTTGGCCTGCGGCCGCGACCGCTGTTGCTGATTTTACAGCGGGCTTAACTGCACCACTCGGCAACAGTGTTCGCTGCTTCAGCACGGGCGGCATCGAGCTCTGCATCACTGAGATACTCCCGTTCACCATTCGGCAGCGGCTTGTAGAGCTTGCGACTGGTGTTGTACTTCTCGGCGCGTTGCTTCGCTGCCGCGCAATTGGCCGCATTTTGTGCGGCAATCGCCGCATCGTTATTGGCGACCTCGTCAGCAATTTGCTGATCCTGCGATTCACGTATACCGGCTATTTTCTGTGCCTCTGCATTGGCGGCCTGCTGTTTGCGGATGGCCTCGGCGCTGCTGTGGCGTATATCCAGCTCGAAAGTCTCCTGGTAACCCTCGAGCGGCCGGTCGGAGTAAATCGGGTGGCCGTCGCTGTCGACCGCGCGATACACGCTGTCCGCATTCGCGAGCGACGTGACTGCTGTCAGCACAAGCAGGCTTAATGACCAGTTACTTGTTATCACCTTTCTGACTCCCTCGCACTCAATCCGTGAGCACCGAAGCAAATTAAACGGGTAGCCCGGAGGAATACGCAAACAAGCGGCAATGCGGGCTGCAACGATTATCCCGCCGACAGGCTGCGTATTCCGTGAAGCCGGTCACGCCACACCCTGCCGGCAAACAGTTTGCAGGCCGCCGCGGTCGAAAAACACGGCTGTTTCTGCTGTATTTGCTCCGAAAAGCAGTGGCCCGGTAAACGGCACGATAAAGAGCTGCGACGTCTACCCGCAGTTCCCGCGGACAAAAAAATGCCGGATTCCGTGGAATCCGGCATTTCGCCTTCCGGGTCAAATAACCCGAAGCGGCTGCGTCAGGTATAGGCGCTTTCGCCGTGACAGACCGTGTCGAGGCCCTGACGTTCTTCGTCCTCGGTGACGCGCAGGCCGATTGTCGCGTTGACGACGCTGTAGCCAATGACTGACACGACACCCGACCAGACCACGGTGACTCCGACGCCCCACAGCTGGCTGATGAACTGGGCGCTGATCGAATAGTCCGCAACCACATTGTTTACGTAGTCGTAAACACCGGTGCCACCGAGTGACGGTGCACAGAACACGGCTGTAAGCAGTGCCCCGAGTATTCCGCCGACACAATGCACGCCGAACACATCGAGCGAATCGTCATACCCCAGCGCGGCCTTGAGGCGTGTGACCGCGAGCAGACACACAATGCCCGCTGCCAGACCGATCACGATGGAGCCCATCGGTCCGACCCAGCCGCAGGCAGGGGTAATGGCGACCAGACCCGCGACGGCGCCCGACGCAGCACCGAGCATCGTCGGAGTCCCGCGCCACGCCCATTCGGCGAAGGTCCAGGTCAGCGCCGCAGCAGCCGTTGCGAGCAAGGTGTTTGCAAAAACCTGCGCGGCAAGACCGTTGGCCTCGAGGTTGGAGCCGACGTTGAAACCGAACCAGCCTACCCACAGCAGCGAAGTGCCGATCATGACCATGGGCAGATTGTGCGGCGGCATGGGCACCTTGCCGTAACCCAGTCGCTTGCCGGCAAAGATGGCGCCGATGATGCCCGCGATGCCGGCATTGATATGCACAACCGTGCCGCCCGCAAAATCGAGCGCGCCCTTCTGGAAGATGAACCCGGCCAGCGCGCCCGCCGCAGTCGCGGCATCTGCATCCGTGTAGGCATCAGGACCTGACCAGAACCAGACCATGTGTGCAACCGGTACGTAGGCAAAGGTAAACCAGATGACCATGAACACCAGCATCGCCGAAAATTTGATGCGTTCGGCAAACGCGCCGACGATCAGGCAGGGCGTAATGCACGCGAAGGTGAGCTGGAACACGAAATACACAAACTCGGGAATGTACACGCCCTTGGAGAAGGTCGCGGCCAGTGATTCGGTTGTAAGCCCGGCCATGAACAGCCGATCGAGTCCGCCGAAGAAAGCATTGCCGGTGGTAAACGCGAAGCTGTAACCGTAAATGGCCCAGAGCAGCGCGATCAGGCAGAAGGTGACGAACACCTGCATCAGCACCGAGAGCACGTTCTTGGAACGCACCATCCCGCCGTAAAACAGCGCGAGTCCCGGGATGGTCATCAGGATGACCAGCACCGTCGATGTCATGATCCAGGCCGTATCGCCCTTGTCGGGCACCGGCGTATCGCCGGCCATTGCCGCAAACGGCAGCAGCAGCGCGAGAACCGGCAGTAGTCGGGAAACAAAATTTTTCGGGGTGTGCACTTTCAGTACTCCTTTTGATCCGTGTGTTTGGATGCGTCTGTGCATTGCTACAGCGCTTCCGCGCCGGTTTCGCCGGTACGGATACGAATGACTTCTTCGAGGTTGGTTACGAACACTTTACCGTCACCGATTTTGCCGGTGCGCGCAGTGTTGACGATCGCCTCGATGACCTGCTCGAGGATGTCGTCGTCAACCGCCAGCTCGATCTTGGTTTTCGGCAGAAAATCCACGACGTATTCCGCGCCGCGATACAACTCCGTGTGACCGCGCTGTCGGCCAAAGCCCTTGACCTCTGTCGCCGTTATGCCCTTTACGCCAATATCGGCGACGGCCTGACGAACGTCATCGAGCTTGAATGGCTTGATGATTGCTGTGATTAGTTTCATTTACTGTTACTCCCGGTTGTTGGCCGGATTCAGGTTGTGGACAAGCGCATCGCCTTCGGCAGGGATGCCCCGACTGCTAGTTGCTATACAAATCAAATTTCCGGGTCACGCCCAGCACGAGGTTGTTATCGGCATCGCCGACGAGATCCGAGTCGCTGTACACGTAATAAAGTGTGTAGTCGAAGAGGTAGGTGTCCTGCACGCTCAGGGCGTTGCTGTAACCGAGTTCGTAATAGGTGCCGTCAAAATCATTGCTGAAGTTGCCGACCTTGCCGTAGAAGCCGTTGTACTCGGCTTTGAGTGCGGCGTAGGTGTAGTCCTGTGACGGATCGGAATCGTACTCACCCACGGCCACATCGACCGACAGAAATTTCCAGCCGCCGCGGAGATTAACCTCGGCATAGTCGTCATCCCAGTTATTCGTGTAGGTGTAGTACGTGCCGCCGACGAAATAATTGAAGTCATCCCTGGATCCGCCCCAGCCACCGTAAAAATCGCCCTCGATACCGTTGTCGATGCCGTTGTCGACGGACGACACCCAGGTGCCGGCAGACCAGCCGGTGTCCCAGGCCGCATCGACGCCGCCCTGCACGGCAGGATTGCCATCTGACTGTGGTATGCCGCGGAATATGTATTGCGACACGACACCGGCATTTCCGGTGATTTCGACGGCCATTGCCTGCGTGGCAAACCCGCCAGACAGCAAGGCCGCGGCTATAATCAGTTTCTTCACTTCTAGCCCCTTAATGTTGGTTGTGTTCGAATTGCACGGATGTCACCATCCCTTCGCTCCGCACTGGACTAAGCAGGTTCCGTGCCAAGTTTGCGGGTTTGCATGGAATCAACGGGTTAGCAAAAATCGACCGTGCATTCGCAAGCAGAAATGCACCGGAACGGGGCACAATGACGGGACGTTGCTTCCTGATGGAGCACGACGACTGCACAAGCCTGCGCGTGGCACAGGCGACATCGGAGACTCGAATACCGTGGACAAGAACATCATCGATCAGCTGGCAAGCAAACTCGCCGACGCCGTGCCGGAAGACCTGCGGACCTTGCGTGCAGATATGGAAAACAATTTCCGCAGCCTGCTGCAGACGACCCTGGGCAAGCTCGATCTCGTTACGCGTGAAGAATTCGACGTGCAGCGCAAGGTGCTCGAACGCACCCGCGCGAAACTCGAAAGCCTGGAAAAAGCGCTGGCAGAGATGCAGCAGGATACGGGCGGCGGCGCAGCCAACCAGGATTCCGGCAGTCGCTAGCAACGAACGGCGCCTGTAACGAATGCTGCCCGTCACGGTGCATTGCCGCGCGCCGGAGGGGCTGGATACCCCTGAAGTCAGCGTCGAGATCTGCCTTGGGCCCGGCCTGCCGGGACTCTCCATAGTCGGGCTGGCGGAGACAGCCGTTAAGGAAAGCCGCGACCGGGTGCGCGCCGCTATTCGCAGTTCGGGCTTCGACATGCCAGACAGGCGCATAGTGGTGAATCTTGCGCCGGCCGATTTGCCCAAAAGCGGCGGCCGCTATGACCTCGCGATTGCTATAGGCATCCTCTGCGCATCGGGGCAGCTGCCCGCTGCTCAACTCGCGCATTGCGAATTGCTTGGCGAGCTGGCATTAAGCGGCCATCTGCGCCGCATCCCCGCATCGCTGGCTTCGGCAATGGCCGGGTTGCGCGCAGGCCGAGCCGTTATTGTGCCCGCCGCATGCAACGACGAAGCAGGTTTGCTGCACGACCCGCAGGTATTCACGGCAACGACGCTCGCCGAAGTTGCGGGCTATCTGCGCGGCGACAACACACTGAGCACGGCGCGGGCATATCCGCGGCCCGCAATCGAAACCCTGCCGGATATGCGCGAAGTACAGGGGCAGGCGCTGGCGAAGCGTGCGCTCGAAATTGCTGCGACGGGCCGTCACCATCTGCTGATGTCAGGGCCACCCGGTACGGGCAAGAGCATGCTCGCGCGCCGCCTGCCCGGTATATTGCCGCCGCTCGGCACCGCAGAATTGCTCGAGACAGCGGCAATCACTTCGTTGCGCGGCATGGCGGCACCGCATGGGGACGAGCCGCCCTTTCGCACGCCGCATCACTCGGCTAGCGCGGTGGCACTGATCGGCGGCTGCGCCGATCCGCGCCCGGGCGAAGCGTCACTCGCGCACCACGGCGTGCTGTTCCTGGATGAATTGCCGGAATTCAACCGGCAGGCACTGGAGATGTTGCGCGAACCCATGGAGACGGGGCATGTATCCATTGCGCGGGCGCGCAGCACGGTGCGCTTTCCGGCTCGCTTTCAGCTGGTGGCAGCGATGAACCCCTGCCCGTGCGGTTACCACGGCGATGTACACCGCGAGTGCCGTTGCAGTGCCGACCAGGTTCGCCGTTACCGCACGCGCATCTCCGGGCCTTTGCTCGATCGCATCGACATCTGTGTCGAGATGGGGCGCGAGCGTATTGTGCTGCAGGCAGCCGCCGCACAAACACCAACCAGCGCGGATGTGCGGGATCGGGTGCAGCGCGCCCGCGAACGCAGCATTGCGCGCGGCACAACGCTGAATGCGGATCTCGATTCAGCCGCCGTAAAAGAATGGTGCTGGCCCGAGCCGGCGGGCATCGAACTGCTGGAGCAGGCGGCGGCCCGCTTCTGCCTGTCACGCCGTGCACTCGACAGAACGCTGCGGGTAGCGCGCAGCATCGCGGATCTGGCCGATGCAGATATTGTCACGCGCGAGCATGTGGCCGAGGCACTCGGGTTTCGCAACGGTGTCGACGGCCTTTAGCCGATCACGCCAGACGGCGCGGTTGCTTCGGAACCAGGCAGAGGGCGGTTGAGCCGGCTCCCGAGACACGCCGTGAATACATCCCTGCAGGCTTGTCGCCCGCGTCCCTGCGGGCAACAGTCTCGGGAGCCGGCTCAGCCCCGCTCTGCCCGCGCGCGCCGGCGACCCAATTCGGTCACACGGCCACACAAACTCTCGATCGGCCGGGGCGCCGTTAACAATGCCGGACAGTATGGTTAGACTGAGTGCTCATCCTTATGCCTCCGGCAGGACGGTGCGCCATGGACTATGCATTACGGCAACGCGGACGCGCGGCAATCGATTTTCTGAGCGACCTGCGGAGTCGCAGCGATTACCTGGAACAGCGCACCGATCAGCGCGCCTTCGACGCAGGCCTCGACAAGGCAGCGCTGCCGGACGATCCCGCACAACTGCAAACTATAGTGGCCCCGCTGCTGGAAGCTGATCCGGAGTTCAGGATTTTGCGGATGTGCCGCGACTGGACTCTCGAGCAGCACGGCCAGATCGCGATGGAGGCCTTCGACGAGATACGTACCGATATTGAGCCGGCGCTGCATGCGCTGAATTCAGGCCCGGCCACGCTCCGCTATGCCAGCGATCTGGAAGCACCCGCATACTGGGACGGCTTTGAATTTCACAAGTCAGCAGGCGGCTGGGAAGGTCATGACTTCATGGGTTTCGTGCACGGCGAACTCATCCACCGGCGCATGGTGAACCCGAATTTTGCCGGCATGATTTACGCACTGCGCAAAAGTGTCGCTGAATCAATACCTGTCAGGAACCCGGCAAGAATTCTTGAAGTAGGCTGCTGCAGCGGCCAGTACACGCAGGGCGTTGCCGAAGTTTTTCCGGACAGCGAGATCTGGGCCTGCGACCTGAGTGCGCGGCAGCTCGAACAGGCGCAACGCTATGCCAACGAACACGGACTCGGCTGGAAGCTGTTTCAGGCCGCAGGTGAAGACCTGGGTGTGGACGACTCGATATTCGATGTCGTCACCAGTTATGCGATGTTCCATGAACTGCCGATCAGCGCATCAAGCGCCAACCTGCGCGAATACCTGCGGGTCCTGAAACCGGGCGGCTATGCAGTGATCGGCGATGTAAAAGCGTATCACGCCTATGCGCCCTACGAGCGCTGGAAAGCGGATTACTGGAACCAGATGCACGGCGGCGACCCCTTCTGGCGCGAATATGCCGCGACAAACCTGGCCCAGCTTGCGCTCGAAGCGGGTTTTGCAGCGGCGGAGTGGCATGGCATGGGCGAGCGGCAATACCCCTTTGTGCTGATCGCCCGCAAGGGAGCGGCGCATGACTGACAGCAACCTGCGTCCCGAGGATATAGACAAGCTGGGTCAGGCGCTGCTGACACTGACAAGCGAGTTATGGATCGCGAAAGACCGGGTGCGGATGCTCGAGGCTGCGCTCGTCAACGCGGGTGTGCTGGGCGCCGATGCGGTCAGCCTGCTGCAACCGGATACCGCTTTGCTGACCGAACTGGCCGCCGAGCGCGCCCGGCTGATCGATACTGTACTCGCTTCGCTGGCGCCGGCGGACGATTAGCGGCAACCCCTTCCGCCGCTTGCTACTTCACCTGTTCGACGATGTAGCCAACAGCCGCTGTTATTTCCTCGTCCGAAAGATCGGTGCGGCCGCCTTTCTGCGGCATGAAACCGGCCGAGCCGGTAAAGCCTTCGAGCGCGTGCTTGTTAAGTGTGTCGCGACCCTGCGCGATGCGCGGACCCCATGCAGCGGCATCGCCAGTCTTCGGCGCGCCGGCAATGCCGCCCCCGTGGCATGCCATGCAGACGGCGTTGTACACCTGCGGCCCCGTCATCGGCGCCACGGCGGCCTCTGCCATCGCAACCTGCTCAACACCGGGATCAGGTGCGATGTCCTGACCATCGATATACAGCTTGCCAAACGGAGCGATCCGCTCGTCCACGACTTTCTGATAGGCAGGGTCGTTTAACTGCATGCGCGCCATCGTCGCATTGCTGACGTCACGGGCAATGATAAAAATCCCGACCGCGACGCCGATCAACACACCGATCGTCAGCAGAATGAGATCGACATTTTTCTGGTCCGAATTACTCTGGTCCTGGCTGCTCAAGGCTGTATGACTCCGTTCCCGTGCCTCTGGAAATTGGTCGGTCTGACCAAATTGGGGGCGCAAGTATACGATGAAACCGCAAAAAGTGGCAGGCAACAACCTGCCGGACAGCTGTTATCAGGATCCGGCCGCGAGCCTGAGCGGCGAGGCGAAATCCTGTATGCCGGCGAGATCGCGCATGGCGGCCAGGTCGAGGATGCGGGCGTGCAGGTTGTCCGGGCGGCTAATCAGCCCGCGGTTATCGAGCTGGGTAAAGCTGCGGCTGACCGTTTCCTTTTTCAGGCCAAGGAAATCGGCGATGTCCTGCCGCGACATGGGCAGCGAGATCAGGGCCAGTTCCGGGGCGGATTCGGGCAGGCCGGTCGCCACCCGCTGACGGTTACGCAGGTACAGGAGGAATACCGCGAGGCGCTCCACAGCGGAACGCTGGCCGAGGCTGTAAACGAGGTCGAGCGAGTTTTCGAACACCCGGAGCACCATGTGCAGAAACGCCCGCTCGGCCAGCGGATCCTTTTCGAGGCGATCCTCGAGCGCCCGCCGCGAACGGCAGGCCACGGTTGCATCCGTCACGGCCTCGACGGTAAAAAAATAGTGGTTACTGGTGCTCAGACCGACAAAATTGTCGCGAAACAGGAAACTCAGCACCTGGCGGCGGCCGTCGGTGCCAATTCGGGTCGCCATCAGCGTACCCGACACTATATTAAAGACATGGTCGGCCTCCGAACCTGCATGGAACAGGGTTTCGCCGGCGCGCAGCTGCCGCAGCGGTGCGCCTTCGAACACGTCGAGAAAGACATCGCCGGTGGCAGGATCAAACAGCATGCGGCCTAGAATGTAACTTCCGGCAACGGGTGGCAAGCACGCAGCTTGGTCTCCACCGGCAAGCGGCGTATCATCGCCGGCCTCGGGTCGGGCGATTTTGTGGCTGGTCCGACGTAATCGCTGCAATAAACCCGGCATGGGCAGCCCGGCACCACAGACGCAGACTAAACGGGCTATGTGAGCATGGCTTTGGGCCACGAACAAAATGAACCATCGCAAACTCGTACAACCAGAACACATGAACGATCAGGGTTCGCTGTTTGGCGGCTACCTGCTCAAGTGGATTGACGAAGTCGCTTACATAACCGCGTGCATCGAGCACCCGGGCAACCGCTTTGTGACCATCGCGCTGGACAATGTAGAGTTCAATCACCCGATTGCTCTCGGTGAGATACTGCGGTTTGCCGTGACGGAAACCCGCAAGGGCAATACGTCAGTCGCCTACCTCGTGGAAGTGTTTGGCGAGAAAGTAGCGCGTGATGCGGGAACCGTGTTGTTTGCAACGCACATAACCTTCGTCAACCTGGACAACACGGGCAGGAAAGCACCGATAAAATAGGCAAGTCCGCCCTTCGCCCGGACGAAGGTTGCATTACAATTCCCCTCACAATCAGCGCCCGTAGCTCAGCTGGATAGAGTACTGCCCTCCGAAGGCAGGGGTCACAAGTTCGAATCTTGTCGGGCGCGCCAAATTGAAAAGGGTCAGGCCGCAAGGCTTGGCCCTTTTTAATTTGGGGTTGCCCCAAGTTCGGACTTTCGTTCGACAAAACGCGCCAG
>Ga0316195_10001652_pt1 | contig 10158 bp, 7 predicted proteins | sample Phised1_MG_FD_204937 | JGI IMG/M metagenome (GOLD analysis project Ga0316195, IMG submission 204937) | Coastal sediment microbial communities from Maine, United States - Phippsburg sediment 1 | ecosystem: Environmental > Aquatic > Marine > Coastal > Sediment | place: USA: Maine | collected...
CTACATCGTCGGCACGAAGGGCGTCGCGAGTGCGCTCCTCACCGGCCGTGGATCCATTCGGATGCGCGCCGTGTCGGACATCATCGAGATTCGCAAGGGCCGCATGGCGATCATCGTGTCGGAGATCCCGTATCAGGTCTCCCGTGACCGCATCATGGAGAAGGCGGCTGACCTCGTCAGGGCGAAGACCATCATGGGCATCGCCGACCTGAGGGATGAATCGGACCGCCACGGGACACGGCTCGTGATCGAACTGAAGAAGGATGCGAACCCGCAGGTCGTCCTGAATCAGCTCTTCAAGCTCACACAGCTCGAGGACACGTTCTCGATCAACAATGTCGCCCTTGTCGACGGTGTACCCAGAACGCTCAACCTCGGCCAGATGGTGCACTACTACGTTGCCCATCAGCTCGAGGTCATCGAACGAAGGGCGCGGTTCCGGCTCGAGAAAGCCGAGGCGAGGGCGCACATCGTTCGAGGGCTCCTCATCGCCCTCGACAACATCGATCGTGTGGTCCAGATCATCAGGGGCTCGGCCAACGTAGATGAAGCCAGAACGGCGTTGATGGAGGAGTTCTCCTTTTCTGAGATCCAGGCCAATCACATCCTCGACATGCCGTTGCGTCGCCTCACGGCGCTCGAGACCACGAAGCTGCGTGAGGAGCTCGAGGAGCTCGAGGCGACCATCGCCTACCTCGAGGGCCTCCTCGCAGACGAAGGAATGCGTCGTCGTGTGGTCGCAGAGGAACTCACTGCGATCAGGGACAAGTTCGCCGACGCACGGCGAAGCCAACTGATCCCAGACGCAGGGGACATGTCCCTCGAGGACCTCATCGCCGACGAGGAGCTGGTCGTGACCATGTCCGCGGCTGGGTATGTCAAGTCCGTGATCTCGAAGGCCTACCGCACCCAGGGCAGGGGCGGCAGGGGTGTTCGCGGTGCAGGGCTCAGGGACGACGACGTCATCGAGCACCTCATCCACACATCGGCCCACGCGTATCTGCTCTTCTTCACGAATCGCGGACGTGTCTACCGGATTCGAGCCCACGAGATCCCGCGCAAGGACCGCACGGCGAAGGGTGTCCTCGTGCAGTCCGTCATGCCACTGGAGCCCGACGAGACGGTGCAGGCCATCATCGACACGAGAAACTACGAGACGAGCCGCTTCCTGGTGATGTTCACCAAGTCTGGCCTCGTGAAGAAGTCGAAGTTCTCCGATTACGACTCCCGCAACCAGGTCCTCGTAGCCATCAAGCTGGTGGGAGACGACGAGGTCGTGGCTGTCCGCCAGACGAACGGCGACTCGGATCTCATGATGTTCACGAAGAACGGTCAGGGCATCCGATTCGCGGAGGATGAGGTCAGGGCGACGGGAAGGGCCTCGCAGGGCGTGATTGGTGTACGCCTTCGTGACGGGGACGAGGTCGTTGGTGCTGCGATCGCCGAGGAAGGTGAAGACGTGTTGCTCCTCACCACCGGAGGTTTCGGAAAGCGGACCAAGATCAGCGATTTCCCGGTGAAGCATCGCGCCGGCCTCGGGGTCAAGGCGATCAAGATCGTGTCGACGAGGGGACCGCTAGCAACCGCACGGGCCGTCACGGACACCGCCGAGGTCGTCATCACATCCTCAGACGGCATCGTGATCCGTCAGGAAGTGAAGAAGATCAATCGCTACGGGCGGAACTCGATGGGTGTGAAGGTGATGAACCTCGATGAGGACACCTTCCTCACCGCCGTTTCGGTGGCTGTGAGCCTGAACGGTGACGACGACGAAGGAACGGATTCGGACCCGGAGACGTCTGAATAGGACGGGTGAATAGCAGGAGTCGAGGGTCCTCCTCGATACACTGCGCGTCCAGCGGGAGGCCAGATGACCGTACGCCGAGTTCGCCGCATCGTCCGGAAGATCGATCCTTGGACCGTGCTCAGGGTCGCCGTCATCCTCAACACCGTAGCTGCCCTCATCTGGACGCTTGGTGTGTGGGTTGCCTGGTCCATCGCGGTCCAACGAGGGATCCCGGATGCCTTCGTCGATCTCTTCGGGAGGCTCACGATCGCTGTGACGCCTGACGGTGACCTCTACTTCCGTGTGGTCGTCATGTTCGCGATCGTGTTCGTGATCGTCGCGACAGCGGCGATGACCCTTGCTGCCGTTCTGTACAACCTGATCTCTGATGTCGTGGGGGGCATCGAGCTGATCATGTTGGAGGAGTCGAACGATCCCGCCCCGATGCCGGTTCCGCCAGCCCCGCGTCCCGTGGTCCATGTCCCTGCGAGCAACGGATCCTCACCGTTGAATGCGGAGGACACCGTCGAGACGTGACAACCGGTTGGTTCAGCCGGTTGCCTCCACCGAGCGGGCCAGGGTGATCTGGGATGACGCACCAGGAGGGCCAATCGTTGCCGGAAGTTCGTAGCGAACCCGATCGATCAGACAGAGGCTCGTCTCCTCGGTCCTGCAGTAGATGATGGTCACGTCGAAGCGCATCGTTCCCGTTCCCTTGGTCAGACTTGTCGGAACCGAAACCGGCAGGGCGGTTCCTGTGAGGTCTGCGGCGTCACCTGTGGAGAAGGCTGCAAGGTTGGTACCGGAGCTGATGACGATCGACGACGGTGCATCGGTGTTCACCTTGTACCCGGCAGGCAGGGAATAGTCCAGGAGGACCGAGGCGGCGCCCCCGGCGAGCGTGACGGGATCCAGGCTGACGATTTCGCCCCGATACTCGGCTGGTGGATCGAACGCCTCGATGCCCTTGAGGATGAGCGTCGACGTGGAGCCTGTGTCGATGTCGACAATCCGTACGGAGTGGTTGTTCGTGTCGGCAACATAGAGGATGCCCCCGTCGAGGGACAGACCTCCCGGTTCATCGAAGAGGGGCTTGGATCCATTGGCGAAGCCGGCGTCGGCACCGAGCCAACTGGTGATCGTGTTCGTTGCAGTGTCGACACGCTTGATCTTGGAGTTGTAGGTGTCGGCAACGTACAGGGTCCCGTCGACGTAGGCGGTCCCGAGTGGGTGCTGGAGCCGTGCCTCGTTCCCCCGTCCGTCCTCGTCCCCGAACTCGAAGAGGTTGGCGTCTCCTCCAACGACGAGGCTCGTTTCCTCCGTTGTGAGATCGGCGACGCGGATCGACGACGACTCAGAGTCAGCGAAGTAGAGCTGGCGGGCATCGGTGAGCGCGAGACCGGAGGGCTGTGCGAGTTCGGCGTCACGGAACGGTCCGTTGGAGGTACCTTCGAGGGAGCTCCCGACGAGGGGTCCCATGGTGTCTCGTGCGGTGTCCAACAGCCAGAGCTGATGCGTTCCTGCGTTCGCGATGTAGAGACGTCCTTCATCCCAAACGATGGCCCACGGATTGGACAGGCCCACACTCCTTGCCTCACCGCTCTCCGGTGGCCAACCCTGCCGTCCGGTCCCAGCGATGGTCGTGACCTCCCCGGAGGCCAGGTCGATCGAGCGAATCAGGTGGTTGTTGGTGTCGGCGACGTACAGGGTGCCGTCACCAAGTGCAAGACCTTGGGGAGCGTTGAACGAAGCCTCGAGAGCTGGCCCGTCATCGGATCCGCGCGTCCCCGATCCGTAGGCTGCAAGAACGTCGCCACTGCCGGGGTCGACCTCGAGGATCCGGTGATGTCCGGTGTCGGAGATCCACAGTCTCCCCTCCGCTGCGAGGACCTTTCCGGGGTATGACAGGGGCCGATCGGGGGCGGAGTCGGCCTCCGGGGCAATGGCGATGGGGTCCCTGTTGATCGCCTGGCTTGCGTCGAACTCAGCAACGAGGCTGGCAATCACTGGCTTGACCGCCTCATATACGCCTTCACCGGAGCGAAGACCGACGACACGACTGGCCGGATCGACGATCGCGACGGTCGGCCACGCTTGTGCTCCCCAGGAATTCCAAACAGCGAATCCCTTGTCGTTGACAACGGGATGTGTGATCCCATACCGCTGGACGATGTTCTCCAGGTTGCCCGTCTTGCCCTCGTTCGGGAACTTCGCAGAATGCACACCGACCACAACGAGTTCGTCCGGGTACTCGGCTTCGAGTCGCTCGAGGTCGGGAATGATGTGGATGCAGTTGATGCACCCATACGTCCAGAAGTCCAGGAGCACGACCTTGCCCTTGAGGGCGTTCATGGTGAGCGGTGTGTCCACGTTGATCCACTGGAGGCCCTCGGGGAATTCGGGCGCGTCGGTGGTCCCTGCATACGACCGTCCGACGAATGGTGACCGCTCCTCGCTCGTCGTGGTCACGTCCGCTCCGGCAACGGAGGTGGAGGAGGAATCGACCGCAGGCGCGTCTGGTGACTCCCCGGCGGAGGGAGTGCACGACGCCGCAACAACGGCCAGGACGATGACGAACAGATAACGATGCATGGGCTACTTCAGTTGGATGAACGCCATGCAGCGACGTCGAGTTCCATGTTCATCAGGCGATCCAGCAGTTCTGCCCCTGCGTTGGCCGCAGGCTGCGCTCCGGTCGACGGGTATGCGCCCTCCCCGGCGATCCATGCCGTTGCCGCAAGGACGAGGCCCTCGAGATGTGCCGCATGGTCGGACACACCGACGATCCGACGTTCTCCGTCCCCTTCGATCACCACCGATGCGGCTGCCCATTCACCGTCCGTCCTCGCCGCAAGGCGGCCCGGCCCTCGTTCCTTCGACCAGACCATCCCCACGGGATCAGGGAAGGCAGCGGCCACGCCTCGGCGCCTCGGTCGCCCTGGTTCTGTCCAGGCGATCGTCATGACCTCGTCGGTCGATGGCCTCGCCATTGGGTGGTGGGACAGGGCATCGCCGAGGGCACTTCCGACGTTCGCCCCGACGATGAGTGGGATGGTTGATCGCCCGGGGGGGATGCCTGCATCGTCGATCCACATCACCACCGGAGTCCCTGCGACCGCAGCATGGGCAAGGAGGTCGTGGAGGTGCTCGGTTCGGTCGGTGACAACGACGTCGAAACCGGCAACATCATCCACCGGACCGGATCGCCGCTGCCTTGGCGCACCAGCGGCATCCCACAGGCCGAGGAAGTCGAGATCTCCTTCAGCCATGAGGACCCGACCGGCTCGCTGGCCAACTTCCGACGTTGCATCGAGGACGATCCTCACGACGACTTCCCGTCGCCAGCGAGCACCCAGGTTCCATCGGCAGCCGGGGGAGGTTTCGGTTGTCGCCTCGTGAGACCGACCGCAGCGAGGAAGGCGGTCGCTCCGATGGCGAGGGCAGTGATGAGGATTCGCTTCACGAGAGGGACGATAGTGAGCGGTTCCCCACTGGCGGTCGGCCGAGACCGGAGAAGCGTGGACGGCAACGTTCCGCTACGATTCGCTTCCGCTCCGGACTTCGTCCGGGCACCACGGCCGAGCGAAGTCCGGTGAGATCCCGGCGCTGTCCCGCAACTGTGATCCCCCTCGAGGGGTAGCCAGGTCGCCTCCGCCGCGGTGGGCGTCGAGGCTCTCCGGAGGAGAAGGGCCACCGCTGCACGAACGGCTCCTCCAGGAGAGAGGAGACCGTATGAGATTCACCCACCTCGCGATGGCCTGTGCCCTGGCATTGGTCGTGGCTGCCTGTGGGTCCGGCGCCGGATCATCAATGGGGGATTCGCCGACCGAGGCAACCACGACGACAGCACCGTCGGTCTCGTCGACGACAACGATCGCCGCTGAATTTCCCATCACGCTCGAAACGGCAAACGGTCTCGTGACCATAGAGGAGCGTCCTGCGCGCATCGTGTCGATCTCGCCGACATCGACGGAGGTGTTGTTCGCCATCGGAGCTGGTGAGCAGGTTGTGGCTGTCGACAGCCTCTCCAACTATCCCGAGTCCGCTCCCGTGACCGAGCTGTCTGCTTTCACTCCCAGCGTCGAAGCGATCATCGCGCAGGATCCCGATCTCGTATTCCTCTCATACGATCCGGCAGACATCGTGGCCGGGCTCGCCGCAGTTGGCATTCCGGCGATTGTCCACGGGACGCCCGCTGGGCTCGAAGACGCGTTCACCCAATGGGAGCAGGTCGGCGCAGCTACGGGCCATGTGGCCGACGCCACGCTCCTGCTGGCCCAGGTACAAGCCGATCTCGACGCGGCATTCGGGTCCGTACCAGACGGTGCCGCGGAGCTCACGTACTACTACGAACTCGAACCGACCTTGTACTCGGCGACGGCGACCACGTTCATCGGGGAGCTCCTCGCGGGAACAACGATGACCAACATCGCCGACGACCAGGATCCCGATGGGTACGGCTATCCGCAGCTGTCGGCGGAATACATCGTTGATGCGGACCCCGACCTGATCCTGCTTGCGGACACCCTCTGCTGCGACCAGTCAGCAGCGACTATTGCCGAACGACCTGGCTGGGCAACGCTGACGGCCGTGACCGCGGGGTCGATCCTCGAACTCGACGACGACATCGCGAGCCGGTGGGGTCCACGCATCGTTGAGCTCGTCGAGGATGTCGTGGCCGCGATGCGCACGTTCGATGCTGCCAACGCATGAACGCAGGGAGGCCCTCCAAGACCAAGCTGCAGCTGCGGTGGGTCCTCGGGTCTCTCGTGTTCCTCGTCGTTGCGATTGGCTTCGCGGCGATGGTCGGCGCGGTGGCGATCACGCCAGGGGCGATCCTGCGCTCCGCCGCCGACCGACTGCCCTTTCTCGATGTCGACTCGGGTCTGTCCGAGCGCGGTGAAGCCATCCTCTGGCAGATCCGTATGCCACGAATCGTCCTCGGCCTGCTCGTCGGTTCGATGCTGTCGTCCGCTGGCACCGCATATCAAGGGGTGTTCCGGAACCCGCTTGCGGATCCCTACCTCCTTGGGGCAGGCGCAGGTGCAGGCCTCGGCGCAACCCTGGCGATTGCCTACGGGCCGAATACATCGGGCTGGCCGATCGACCCGCTTCCCCTTGCGGCCTTCGTCGGGGCGGTCGCCGGTGTCGTGCTTGCCTACGTCCTGGGATACAGCGTGCGGTCAGGACGCACGGCAGTCACACTGATCCTTGCCGGCGTCGCGGTGGCAGCGTTCCTGACGGCAGTCCAGACCTTCGTCCAGCAGCGCGAGTCCGAGACGCTTCGGGAGGTCTACGGCTGGATCCTCGGGAGCCTTGCAACCGCCGGATGGTCGGAGGTGAGGCTCGTTCTGCCGTACGTGGGAGTCGCCCTTCTCGTGATCTTCCTCGGCAGGAGACTCATGGACGTGCTGTCCGTCGGCGATGTCGAAGCGGGATCGCTCGGTGTCAGACCCGCCAGGGTCAGGCTGGTCCTGGTGGCGTTCGCCACGCTCGGCACGGCCGCCGTGGTATCGGTCTCCGGCCTCATCGGGTTCGTCGGCATCATCATCCCGCATACCGTTCGTCTGCTTGTCGGCACCTCGTATCGGATCATCGTTCCTCTCTCGATCATCCTCGGTGGAGCGTTCCTCGTGCTGGCTGACGTCATCGCCCGCACTGCGCAATCGCCGTTCGAGATACCGATCGGCGTCGTGACAGCGATGATCGGCGCCCCGTTCTTTGCGGTGATCCTGCGCACGAGCAAAGGCGTCGTGTCATGAGGGGCATCGTTTCGTTCGATGGCGTGTCCGTGGCATACGGCAGGGTCGGGGTCCTCCACGAGGTGTCGTTCACGGTCGGTGCAGGGGAGTGGATGGGTGTTCTCGGCCCGAACGGAGCTGGGAAGTCGACCCTTCTGAGAACCCTCGTTGGTGGCCCGATCACGAAGGGCACCGTCTCGGTGGACGGCAACGACATGGCGCTACTTCGCGGGAAGGCCCAGTCGCTGCTGATTGCCTATGTTCCGCAGCGTCCCGTATTCCCCTTCGGTATGGCGGTCTTCGACTACGTCCTCCTTGGCAGGACTCCTCACCTCGGCATGCTGGCCGCCGAAAGGCGAGAGGACATTGGCATCGTCTGGGAAGCCCTGCGGTCCCTCGACCTGGAGGGCTTCGCCGAGCGTGACATGGCCTCCCTCTCGGGAGGTGAGACCCAACGTGTGGCGATGGCGAGGGTCATTGCACAACAGGCGCCCGTTCTCGTCCTCGATGAGGCGACGGCCGCACTGGATGTGGCACGTCAGCACCAGGTCCTCGAGCTGATCGACGCAGTGCGCAGGGATCGCGGGATCGCCGTCATTTCTGCGATGCACGACCTCACCGCAGCTGCACAATTCTGTGAGAGGGTCGCCCTCCTCGACCATGGCGCATTGCGTGGAGTTGGGAGCCCCGACGAGGTGTTGACCGAACCGCTTCTTCGAGACATTTTCGAGCCTACGGTTCGGGTCATCGAAGTCGAAGGAAGCAGGGTCATAGTGTCGATGCGCGACAAGGAACGGCGATGACGTCCACGCGCCGTGGGCTCCTGATCGTCAACACGGGCGATGGAAAGGGCAAGTCAAGTTCGGCATTCGGGGTCATGCTCCGTGCCGTCGCACGGGACTGGCGCGTCGCGGTGATCCAGTTCATCAAGTCCGACAAGTGGCGCACGGGCGAGAAGGACATGGCCGTCAAGCTCGGTGTCGACTGGGTGGTTGGCGGGGACGGGTTCACCTGGGAATCGGAGGACATGGAGGCCACGATCGTGGCGGCGCGGGATGCCTGGGACAGGGCACGCGGGATGATCCTGTCAGGTGACTACGACCTCATCATCCTCGATGAGGCGACCTATCCGGTGACGTTCTCGTGGATAGCGGTCGACGAGGTCCTCGAGGTGCTTCGGTCGAGGCCGTCGCATGTCAACGTTGTGATCACTGGCAGGGACGCCGACCCCGCCATCGTCGACCTCGCCGACACCGTCACCGAGATGCGAAAGGTGAAGCACGCCTTCGATGAAGGGATCCAGGCGAGACGGGGTCTCGACTACTGAGATTCGGTATGCCTGCCGGCCGCGCTTACAGGATCATTAGTGTCACTGTGAATTCTCGAAGGTGAGGAGAACGGCTTGGAGTCCATGCGGAGCGGATTGACCCTCCTCGCCCTGACTGGCACCGGATTACTTGTCGGGATCATCGGTTCCATTGCGGGAAATGACCTGCTGCGTGATGGAGCATGGATCATCACGATCTTTGTGGCCCTCGTCCCCGTCACCTGGGGCATTGTGAAGGACCTCCTCGCGCGCCAGGCCGGAGTGGATGTCGTCGCGATCCTCGCCATGGGCGGAGCCCTCATCTTGGAGGAATTCCTTGCCGGTGCCGTCATCGCACTGATGATGGCGACCGGGATCGCCCTCGAGGCCTATGCCGCGTCGCGGGCCGAGCGGGAGCTCTCCTCTCTGTTGGAGCGGGCACCACGTACGGCCAATCGCTACGTGGAGGGGACGCTCGAATCGGTGTCGATCGACGAGGTCGTCGTTGGGGATCGGTTGCTCGTCAGGGCTGGAGAGGTGCTCCCTGTCGATGGCGTCGTGATTGGTGGGGATGCCGTTCTCGACGCCTCGGCGCTGACAGGAGAGTCGCGGCTGGTGACATGCGTCGCTGGTGACCATGTCGACAGTGGCGTTGTCAACGCCGGGAGCGCGTTCGACATCCGCGCAACCGCGACCGCCGATGAGTCAACCTACGCCGGCATCATCCGACTCGTGACCGAGGCCCAGACCTCGAAGTCGCCGTTCGTCCGCTTGGCCGATCGCTACGCCGCAATCTTCGTTCCCATTGCCGTCGGTCTCTCACTGGCAGCGTGGGCGGCGTCAGGTGACCCGGTGCGGGGGCTTTCCGTCCTCGTGGTGGCGACTCCGTGTCCGCTCCTCTTGGCTGCGCCGATCGCCGTCGTCGGCGGGATATCCCGATCTGCGAAGCGAGGGATCGTGGTCAAGGACGGGGCTGCTCTCGAACGGATGGCTGCCGCCGAGGTACTACTCCTTGACAAGACTGGAACACTCACGATGGGCGTGCCCAATGTCGAGGAGGTCGCCGTCTTCGGGTCGCGGTTCGACCAGAACGACATACTGTATTTCGCGGCATCCCTCGACCAAATGTCATCACATGTGCTCGCTCACGCAATCGTTGCCGCTGCGCGCCGATCGGGACTGGCCCTGTCGTTCCCGAGCGCAGCTGAGGAGGTTCCTGGATCGGGACTGCGGGGAGTGGTGGATGGTGACCGGGTCCTGCTGGGGAACCAGGATTTCGTACTCGAAGGCACCGAACCGACAGAGTCGGTCCGTGCCTTCACCCG
>Ga0316195_10001654_pt1 | contig 10154 bp, 9 predicted proteins | sample Phised1_MG_FD_204937 | JGI IMG/M metagenome (GOLD analysis project Ga0316195, IMG submission 204937) | Coastal sediment microbial communities from Maine, United States - Phippsburg sediment 1 | ecosystem: Environmental > Aquatic > Marine > Coastal > Sediment | place: USA: Maine | collected...
GCACGCTGGACTGACCTGTTGCGGCGGAGGGCACGGGTAGGCAAAGGACACGCTCAGCAGGCGCGTACGCTGGTGTTAGGCTGGGGTAGTCATGGACGGAGTTGCTCCCGACATCGTGGGTCTGGCGGCCGCGCTGGGAATTGGCCTCCTGATCGGGATGGACCGTGAGCGCAGCAAGGGTACCGGTCCGCATCGCCAGCCCGGCGGGCTCCGCACTTTCGCGCTGTTCGCCCTGGCCGGCGCCATCGCGGCGGCCGTCGACAACCCGTGGCTGACGTCCGCCGTCGTCCTGTCTGCCGCGGCGCTCGCGTCGGTGGCCTACCACCAAAGCGCCGAATCCGATCCAGGGCTGACGACCGAGATTGCGCTGGTCGTGACGACGCTGCTTGGCATCCTGGCGTACCGGCACCCCGCCGTCGGGGCCGGCCTGGGCGTCATCGTGGCGATCATGCTGGCCGCCAGGACGCGGATGCACCGTTTCGTGCTCGACCAGCTCAATGCCCAGGAAGTGCACGACGGACTGTTGCTGGCCGCTGCCGCGCTGGTGGTCCTGCCGCTGATGCCGGACCGCGCCATCGACCCGCTCGGGGCCTTCAACCCGAGGGTCATCTGGTTGCTGGCCATCCTGGTGATGACGATCAACGCGGCCGGCTATGTCGCGCTGCGTGCCTTCGGCGCCGTGGTCGGCTTGCCGTTGTCCGGGCTGGCGGGCGGGTTCGTGTCGAGCACCGCGACGCACGGAGCGATGGCCAGCAGGGCACTCGCTGAGCCGGCGCTGTTGCGTCCGGCGATTGCGGGGGCAGCATTGTCCTCGCTGGCCACGCCGATATTCATGCTCATCGTGCTGGCTGTCGCCAACCAGGCGGTGATGGTCGCCATGGTCCTGCCCATGACGCTGGCCGGGCTCGGCGCGCTGGGCTACGGCGCCCTGTTCACGCTGCGTGCGGTGCAGGCGCCGCCACCCGAGCAGATGCAGCTTGGCCGGCCGTTCAGGCCGCGCGATGCGTTGATCTTCACGGCGACCGTCTCGGCCGTGATTTTCGCGGCCGCGCTGCTCGAACGACTGTTTGGCACGACCGGCGCGCTGGTCGGTGTGGCCGTTGCGGGCTTCGCCGACACCCAGGCAGCGGGAGCCTCGGCGGCCTCGCTCGCCGCGGCGGACAAGTTGAGCGTACAGCAGGCGGTGGTCGCGACGCTGCTGGCCTTCAGCGGCAACGCTGCCATGAAGATCGTGGTCTCCTGGGTGTCCGGTCGGGCGGCTTTCGCTTTGCGCATATTGCCGGGCCAGCTGGCCATGGTCGCCCTGGCCTGGCTGGGTTGGGTCCTGTCGAGCTGGAAGCTGTTCCAGTAGGGCTGTTCGCCTGCCGCGAGCGTCAATCGCCGCGCCAGTCGGCGCAAGGCAGACCCAGGGACCTGGCGCGACGCAGCGTGGCTGCGCTGGCGTTGACCACCTGCGGTTCCTCTACGGTCATGAGGTGCTCGAGATCCGAGGTGGCGTTGCCATACGCTGCCAGTCTCGCCTGCGGGTGACGTGCACGCAGCGACTCGATGACCCGGCGCTTCTCTGTGCCCTGGCGGTTCGGGGTTGTCAGTCGCCCTTCCAGGGCATCGCCGTTCCAGGAAATCCCGGTGCAGATAGACTCGTGGAATCCGAGGTGACGACCGATCGCAGGCACGTACAGGTCCACGCTGGCGGACAACAGGACCAGGTGGTCGCCGGCTGCGCGGTGGCTCTCGATGGTGGCCAGCGCGCGGGGCATCAGCAGCGCCGGCAAGTGTGAACGGCAGAATTCCTCACTCCATTCGAGGACCTGCTCGCGGCGAGCGCCGAGCATGACCTGACGAATCAGCGACGATTTCAGATGCCCACGGTCCGAGAAGCCTGTTGCGAATCGCGTGAGGGTCAGTGGCAGGCGCCACAGGCGCCAGCACTTGCCAGGGTGCCTGCGCGCGTAGCCGGCCAGGTACGGCACATGCGTGTCGCGCCGGGTGATCGTGCCGTCGAGATCGAAGACGGCGATGCGAGCGGGATGGCCGGGCGCCGAATCCGGCTCGGCCATCAATGCACCCTGCGCGTGTGTCCCGCCCAATAGGGTTCACGGAGCGTACGTCGCAACAGCTTTCCGGTCGCATTGCGGGGCAGGGCGTTCACGAAGTCTACCGAGCGTGGCAGCTTGTAACGCGCGATGCGCTCGCGCGCGAAGGCGATCAATTCCTCGGCCTGAAGGGCGGAGCCGGTCTTGCGCACCACCACGGCCTTGACGGCCTCGCCCCAGCGCGGGTCGGGAACGCCGATCACGGCGACCTCGGCGACCTCGGGGTGCGCCCCAAGGGCATTCTCCACTTCGACGGGATAGATGTTTTCCCCGCCGCTGATGATCATGTCCTTGACGCGATCGAGGATGAAGACAAATCCGTCTTCGTCCTGGTAGCCGGCATCGCCCGTGTGCAACCAGCCGCCACGGAGCGTCGTCGCGGTCGCTTGCGGGTCCTGCCAGTAGCCCTTGAAATTGGTCGGGCCGCGCACGACGATCTCGCCGGTCTCGCCGCGCGGGAGTTCGCGGCCCTCGGCATCCACGATGCGCAGGTCGGTGCCGGCATAGGGGCGGCCGCAGGAGGCCAGCTTGCCGAGTGCCGGGTCGTGTTCAGCCGGTCCCAGCGAGGTCGACAGGCCCAGGTTTTCCGTCATGCCATAGACCTGTACCAGCTTGCAGTCGGTTCTGGCGCGAACTTCCGCGAGCACGGACGGCGGCATCGGCGCGGCGCCGTAGCAGATGCAGCGCAGGCTCGACAGGTCCTGCTGGCCAAACTCGGGATGGCCCAGCAGGGCATGGACGACGGCGGGCGCCAGCAACGTGTCCGTGACGCGCTCGGCCTCGATAGTTTCCAGCGTGTGCCGTGGATCGAAGCGGCGCAGGATCACGACGCGCGCGCCCTGTACCAGGGCCAGCAGGGCGGTCCCCAGGGCCGCGATGTGGAACATCGGCATCACCACCAGCATGGTCGTGTCGGGGCCGTATTGCCCCCAGCCCGATTCCCGACAGGTCCGGATCCAGGCATTCCAGTTGCGCAGCGAATGAAACGCGCCCTTGGGATGGCCGGTGGTCCCGCTCGTATACAACTGGGTCAGGTCGTCGTCTTCTGCCGGCGGTCGGGACCGCGCGCCGGGCTGCGCGGCATCGCGCCACGCCTGGTAATCGAGCCAGCCCGGAAGGCCGCCACCCTGCATCGCGATGACGACCATGCCCTCGGGTAGCTGGCCTTCGAGCGATTCAATGACGGCATAGTGCTCCTCGCCGACGAACAGGATCCGGGCGCCTGAGTTGTTGACGATATAGGCGATCTCGGGCGCAGCCAGGCGCGTGTTGATGGGCACGGGCACGCAGGACGCCTCGGTGGCACCCAGCACGACTTCGAGGAAGGCCGGCGAGTTCAGCTCCAGCAGCGCAATGCGATCGCCGCGTCGGGTGCAGGCAGCCAGCGCTGCGGCCACGCGGCCCGAGCGCCCGGTGAGTTCGCCGTAATTGAACCACTGACCTTCGTAACCAACCGCTGGAGATGCGGCCGGAAAGCTGCGAAGCCTGGCGAGAAGACTATCCATGCGAATCCATCCTGTTCATCGGTTGGGCCGGTTTCGATCTGCAAGAGCCTGGTACAGCGCCGGCAGCAGCTGCCCCGATGGGCCGGCCAGCACGAAGTCGGCCTGTGCGGTCAGCTCGGTTGGCTCGGGGTTGATTTCGACAAGGATCGCTCCAGCCCGGTGCGCCCGCGCGGCGAGTCCGGCGGCCGGGTACACGAGGGACGAGGTGCCGATGGACAGGAACAGCTCGCACTGCTCGGTGGCCGCAATGGCCTGCTCGAGTGGACCCGCGGGAATGGGCTCACCAAACCAGACTACGCCCGGCCGGACGAGACCGCCGCAGCTGCGGCAGCGCGGCGGCGTCGGGCAGGGACGCGGGATGTCGTCGGCCGGCGCGGCGCAGGACAAGCAGCGATTGTCGAACAGGTTGCCGTGAAACTCGATCACGGTGCTGCTGCCGGCACGGTGATGCAGGCCATCGACGTTCTGGGTGACGACCACCAGGTCGGCAATGAAGGATTCCATCCTGGCCAGGGCACGATGACCGGCGTTGGGGGCGACCCGCTGCACCAGGTCGCGGCGCCACTCGTACCAGGACCAGACGTTGTCCGGGTCGGCTTCGAAGGCCTCGACCGTCGCCAGTTCCTCCGGCCGAAAACGCTCCCAGAGTCCGGTCTGGGCTTGGCGAAAGGTAGGTACGCCGCTCTCGGCGGACACGCCGGCGCCGGTCAGCGCCACGACCTTGCGGCACGCGGCAAGGCGTTCGACCAGCGTCGCCGGTACGAGAGGAGGGTTCACGGCGACACGATACCAGACCGCCGCGCCGCTTCGGGCCGAGGCGCGGTCGCCCGCGGCGTTTTCCGCCGCGGGGGTATCGGTCAGGCAGCGCCCGACGGAGCCGCAAGGCTCCGCAGGACGTACTGCAGGATCCCGCCATGGCGGAAGTACTCGAGTTCCTTGGGCGTGTCGATGCGGACACGCACCTGGAACTCGGTCGTCTTGCCGTCATCGGCGCGGGCGATGACCTTGGCGAGCTTCGCCGCACCACCCTGCAGCCCGGTGATGTCGAAGGTCTCGTGGCCGGTCAGGCCGATGGACTGGGCACTTTGCCCCCCCTGGAATTGCAGCGGCAGGACGCCCATGCCGATCAGGTTCGAGCGGTGGATGCGCTCGAAGCTCTCCGCGATGACGGCCTTCACGCCCAGCAGCATTGTGCCCTTGGCAGCCCAGTCGCGCGACGAACCGGTGCCGTACTCCTTGCCCGCAATCACGACCAGCGGCCTGCCCTCGGCCTTGTATTTCATCGCCGCGTCATAGATGGACAGCGGTTCCCCGTCCGGCAGGTGCACGGTCACACCTCCCTCGGTGCCCGGAGCCAGCAGGTTGCGCAGGCGGATGTTGGCGAAGGTGCCGCGCATCATCACTTCATGGTTGCCGCGACGTGAGCCGTAGGAGTTGAAGTCCGCCGGCTGGACGCCCTGCTCGACGAGGTAGCGGGCGGCGGGGCTGGTCCTGGCGATGTTGCCGGCGGGAGAGATGTGATCCGTCGTGACCGAGTCGCCCAGAAGCGCGAGGACGCGTGCGGCGGCGACGTCGGTCTGCGGCTCAGGCGTCATGGTCATGCCGTCGAAGTAGGGCGGGTTCTTGACGTAGGTGGACTTTGCATCCCAGGCATAGATCTTCCCGGGCGGGGTCTTGATCGCCTTCCAGTTGGCGTCACCCTCGAACACACCCGCGTAGCTCTTCTTGAACATGGCGGAATCGACGCAGGAAGCGACCGTCTGCTGGACCTCGTGCGCCGTGGGCCAGACCTCCTTGAGGTAGACCGGCTTGCCGTCGCTGCCGGTGCCCAGCGGCTCGGTCGTCAGGTCGATGTCGGTGGTGCCGGCCAGCGCATAGGCGACGACCAGCGGCGGCGACGCCAGGAAGTTCATCTTGACTTCGGGGTGCACGCGGCCCTCGAAGTTCCGGTTACCCGACAGCACCGAGGTGGCGATGACATCACCGGATCTCACGGCCTGCGAAATCTCCGGCTTCAGCGGCCCGGAGTTGCCGATACAGGTCGTGCAGCCGTATCCGACCGTATAGAAGCCGACCGCATCGAGGTCCTTGCTGAGACCGGCCTTGTCCAGGTAATCGGTGACGACGCGGGAACCCGGAGCCAGCGAGGTCTTGACCCAGGGGCGGGCCTTGAGTCCGCGTGCACGGGCCTTGCGCGCCAGCAGCCCGGCCGCCACGAGTACCGTGGGATTCGAGGTGTTGGTGCAACTGGTGATGGCCGCAATCAGTACGGCACCGTCCTTGACGTCGAAAGTCTGGCCGTCGAGGCTCGCGGAACCCGTGCCCGTGGCGCCGGGGTTCTTCTGCTGCCGTTCCTCGGCCATCTTCTTGTGCGTGACGCCGTAGGCGGTCTTCATCGAGCGCAGGGGCACGCGGTCCTGGGGGCGCTTGGGGCCGGCCAGGGACGGCTCCACCGTGCCCAGGTCGAGTTCCATGATGTCGGTATATTGTGCGTCCGGCTGCCCGTCCTTTCGCCACAAGCCCTGGTGCCGGGCATAGGCTTCGACCAGCTCGATCTGTTCGCGCGGGCGGCCGGTCAGTTCCAGGTAGCGGATCGTTTCCTCGTCGATCGGAAAGATGCCGCAGGTCGAGCCGAATTCCGGCGCCATGTTGGCCAGCGTCGCGCGGTCGGCCAAGGGCAGGTTGGCCAGGCCGTCGCCGAAGAACTCGACGAACTTCTCGACCACGCCTTTCTTGCGCAGCATCTCGGTCACGGTCAGCACCAGGTCGGTCGCGGTCGTGCCGGCGGGCAGCTTGCCCTTGAGCCGGAATCCGATGACCTGGGGAATCAGCATCGTCACCGGCTGGCCGAGCATGGCCGCTTCCGCCTCGATGCCGCCGACGCCCCATCCCAGGACGCCCAGGCCGTTGACCATGGTCGTGTGCGAATCCGTGCCGACCAGCGTGTCGGGGTAGGCCGTGCCGTCCTTCTCGTTGTGGAACACGACCCTTGCCAGGCGCTCGATGTTGACCTGGTGGACGATGCCCGTGTTCGGCGGCACGACCTTGAAATTGTCGAAAGCGGTCTGGCCCCAGCGCAGGAAGGCATAACGCTCGCCATTGCGCTCGAACTCGATCTCGTTGTTCCGCCGCAGGGCGTCGGCGTTGCCGTAGGCGTCCACCTGGACGGAATGGTCGATGACCATTTCGGCCGGTGCGAGGGGATTGACGCGCTCGGGGTCGCCGCCGAGCCTGGCAATCGCCTCGCGCATCGCGGCGAGGTCCACCACGCAGGGTACGCCGGTAAAGTCCTGCATGATGACGCGGGCGGGCGTGAAGGAAATCTCGTGAGAGGGAGCAGCCTGCGGGTCCCAGTCGAGCAGTGCCTCGATGTCACGACGGGTGATGTTGACGCCGTCTTCGAAACGCAGCAGGTTCTCCAGCAGGATCTTCAGCGAGAAAGGCAGGCGGGAGAGGTCCCGGCCCTTGAGTGCCGGCAGGCTGTAGATGTCATAGGAGCGCGTGCCTACCTGCAGTGACGAGCGGGCCTTGAAACTATCCGTCATGGGATCCTCCAGCTGGCGGGCGCGGCGCCAGGCGCCGCCGAGTGTCGATGCGATAGAAAACCGCTCAATTATAGCGCGGCGGGCGGTGATTTTGGTGCATCCGGCAGCGCCCGCGCACAAGCAATTACCGCACCTCCGAGACATTCCTCGCCCAGATAGAAGACCGCGTACTGGCCCGGCGTCACGGCGCGCTGCGGGCCTTCGAAGACCACCTCGAGGCTTCCGTCGGCGTCAACCGTGACCCGGCACGGCACGTCCCGCTGGCGGTAGCGAACCTGGGCGGTGCAGGAGAAATCGGTGGCGGGCGGCCAGCCGGCAATCCAGGTGGCCGATTCGCAGGCCAGGGCCTTGCTCATGAGCAGGGGGTGATCGTGCCCCTGGACGGCCACCAGCACGTTGTGCGCCAGATCCTTGGCAGCCACGTACCAAGGCGCCTCGGCCGCCCCGCGGCGTCCCCCGAGGCCCAGCCCGGCGCGCTGGCCCAGCGTGTAGAACATCAATCCGCGGTGTTCGCCCAGGACTTCTCCCTTCGGACTCTCGATCCGGCCGGGTTGGGCCGGTAGATAGCCCGCCAGGAAGCGCGCAAAGGGCCGCTCGCCGATGAAGCAGATGCCGGTGGAGTCTCGTTTGTCGAACACGGGCAGCCCGCGTTCCCGTGCGATCTCGCGAACCTCGGGCTTGTGCAGCTCGCCGAGCGGAAAGAGCGTGCGTTCCAACCGGGGCCGCCCCACGGCGTGCAGGAAGTAACTCTGGTCCTTGGCCCGATCGCTCGCCCGCAGGAGTGCCGCCGTCCCGTCGTCCCTGCGGCCGATCCGCGCGTAGTGACCTGTTGCGAACCGCTCGGCGCCGAGGCGTCGGGCGTAGTCGAAGCAGACACCGAACTTGATCTCGCGGTTGCACAGGACGTCTGGATTTGGCGTGCGTCCTGCAGAAAATTCGTCGAGGAAGTGCGCGAAGACCCGATCGCGATACTCACGGGCGAAGCTGACGCGGTGCAGGGGTATGCCGATCTCCGCGCAGACACGACGGGCATCCTGGAAATCGGCCGCGGCCGTGCAGTAGCCGTCCTCGTCCTCTTCCCAGTTGGACATGAACAGCCCCTGCACGTCGTGTCCGGCGTCCTTGAGCAGCAGCGCCGCGACCGCCGAGTCGACGCCCCCGGACATGCCGACGATGACCGGCGCCGTCATGACTCAGGTGACCGTCGTGGCCGCCTGGCCGATGTCGATGCAGGACAGCAACGACAGCGGATGACGGGTGCCGGCCAGATAGTCGTCGATGCAGCGGAGTACCAGCGGACTGCGCAGCACATTCGGGCGTGCAGCAAGTTGTTCGCGCGTCATCCAGGCGGTGCGAATGATGCAGCGGTCGAGCTTGCGCGCCGCGTCGGGACCGGTCACGGAGCCGGTGAAGGCGACCCGCAGGAAAGTCCGGTCGACGGCAGGCTGATGCCACAGGTAGATACCGGTCAGGGCCTCGGGTACCAGCGCATGCGCCGTCTCCTCGAGGGTTTCGCGGACGACGGCTTCGACGAGGCTCTCGCCGCGCTCCAGATGGCCGGCGGGCTGGTTGATGACGATGCGGCGTGCGGCGCGCTCCTCGACGACGAGGAACCGGCCATCCCGCTCGATGATTGCGGCAACGGTGACGTCGGGTCGAAAGGTCATCCGGCGATTATAGCCGCCGGTCGGGGGCGGAACCGCGACGTCGGGGCAGCGGCTGTCAGAGGTGCTGCTGACGGCTCTCGACGTGCGGCGCGCTGGCAGTCCACGCCTCGTCGAAGAAATTCAGGTAATGGCGCGCGACCGCGGGGTCGTTCATTTCCACGATACCGTCCCAGCGGCTGGCCTGGAGCCGATAGACGAGCGCGTGGTCATCGGCGATCAGGAAGGCGGACTGGGTATTGCGATATTCCGGGTGCGCATGCCGGATCTCGATATAGCTGGTGATCCGTCGTGCCAGGCCGACGAAGCGCGAGCTTTCGTACACGGCGCGGGCGGGGTTTGCCAGCAGCACGCGAACCTTGGCATAGCCGCGTGCCAGCACCAGGCGCTTGATCGCATCGATGAACTTGGGCTGGTCGTAGACCTGCGGCTCCAGGTCCTGCGTGTACATGGCCAGCAGTCGCGTCGCGGCCGTTGCGACCTGCAGCGACGCCGCACGGACCTCGTCGAGCGAGGACAAGATGGTCCTCGGCGCGGTCTCAGGCTGGCGTGGCTGTGTCAGCATTCCCTTACCTCAGGGCCTTGCGCATCCTCCTGTGGGGAATGCCGGCCTCATCGAATACCGGACCCTCCGCCTTGAAGCCGCGCTTCTCGTAGAAAGGCACGACTTGCAGCTGGGCGTTCAAGGTCACCTCTACCAGGCCTCGGTGATACGCCTGCTCGATGAGCATGCGCATAATCCGGTCACCCAGGCCCCGCCCGCGGAATTCACTTAATACAGCGAGCCTGCCTATCTTACCCGCGGGGGAAAGCCGCCCAGTGCCAACTGGTTCACGGTTCCGCGTGGCCAGGACGTGCACACAGACCTCGTCATCGTCGTCCCATTCCTCTTCCTCGGGAACGCGCTGCTCGATGACGAACACCTGCCGCCGCACCTGCTGCAGCAGGGGCCGATCGACGCTCCAGGTCGTGACAAGAAACTCGGTGTCCTCCACGGCCCCGTTTCCTCCGCGTCAGGCCCGGTGGGCCAGGGTGGCGGCAAGGCCGATGTAGCCCGCGGGGGTCAGCGCGGCCAGTCGCGCGGCTACGTCGGCCGGCAGGCCCAGCGTCGCGACGAAATCCCGCAACTCGGCCGGCCCCACCCTGCGTCCGCGGGTGAAGTCCTTGAGCTTGTCATAGGCATCCGGCACGCCGTGGCGTCGCATGACCGTCTGTACGGCTTCCGCCAGAACTTCCCAGTTCGCGTCCAGGTCGGCCTGCATGCGGGGGGCGTCCGCATCGAGCTTGCCGAGTCCCTTCAGCAGCGACCTGAGCGAGAGCGCGGCGTGCCCGAGCGCTACGCCG
>Ga0316195_10001656_pt1 | contig 10152 bp, 7 predicted proteins | sample Phised1_MG_FD_204937 | JGI IMG/M metagenome (GOLD analysis project Ga0316195, IMG submission 204937) | Coastal sediment microbial communities from Maine, United States - Phippsburg sediment 1 | ecosystem: Environmental > Aquatic > Marine > Coastal > Sediment | place: USA: Maine | collected...
CGCGGACCGCACCCGCCGCAGGCGACTCTCGATAACCCAGACGTTCGAGGGGCTGTGGCACGTGGAAGGGCTCCTCGATCCTGAGTCGGGCCACCTCCTCTCCACCACACTTCGGGCCATCGCTGACCCACAGAATCTGGATCCCATCGACGACCGAACCCACTCGCAACGCATGGTTGATGCAGCTGTGGACATCTCACGGTTCTGGCTCGACCACAACGACGGCGCCGTCAGCTCTGCAGGGGTGAAGCCGCATGTGACGATCACCGTCGACTACGACACGCTCACCGATGCCACCGATCGCCTTCCCGAACTCGACGGGACGCCGGTGGCCAGGGAGACGATGCGTCGGATCCTGTGCGACGCAGGCATCACCCGCATCGTCAGCGACGGCGAGGGTCAACCCCTCGACGTCGGGCGAACCGTTCGCACGGTGACACCGGCGATTCGGCGAGCTCTCGACGCCCGCGATCGCGGATGCACCTGGGATGGATGCGACGCCCCCGCAGGGTGGTGTGATGCACACCACATCGAGCATTGGGCAGACGGCGGGGACACCAGCCTCGCCAACATGAGGCTCCTTTGTAGGCGCCACCACTCAGCAACCCACGAAGGGCGAACATCCCGGGGTCGGCCGATGTCCACCGATCCTCCCGACGGATAGGGCGACGGATCCGGGCCCTCAGAACCCGCCCACCGGCAATCAGATCGTCACACCGCCGGTTGGGGAAGACGCACCTCGGGCACCCGAAGCAGGACGAGAACCGCGATGCCCGCCATCACGGCACCGAAGGTGAAGGCTGCGGCGGGACCGAACGCTGCCCAGATGCCTCCGAAGACGATGCTTGCAGGCAGGGCACCGATCCCGATCGCTCCGTTGTAGTAGCCGAAGGCCGATCCGCGCAGATCTGCCGGTGCAAGGCTTGCAACCCATGCCCGCTCGACAGGTTCGGTCATGCCGAAATACAGGCCGTAGGCGAGGAAGAGCACGATCAGGAAGGCGGTGGAGGTGGTGAATCCCATCAGCAGATACACGACGGCATAGAACACCCACCCCATGAGGACCATCGGCTTGCGGCCGACTCGATCCGACATGCGACCACCAATGAGGTTCGATCCCATCTTCACGAGGCTGAACAACGCCCACAGCAGGGCAATCCACACCGTGGACACTCCGGCATCCGAGAGCCGCAGGAGCAGGAAGGCATCGGCGCTGTTGCCCAGCGTGAAGATCCCGACGGCAGCGATGAGGAGCCAGAAACCTCCCCCGAGATCCCCCGCACGAGCGATGACGGGTGGGCGCGACCCGGTGTCGGCCTCGGTGTGCTCTGGCTCCTTCACCATCCTGGCGATCACAAAGATGACGACGATCGCAGGAATCACCGCCAGGAAGAACACCCAGCGAAGCCCCAGTCCCATCCAGAGAAGTGCGGCAGCCACGAGTGGACCGAGCACCGCACCGAAGTGGTCGAGGCTCCGGTGCACGCCATAGGCAGCACCACGACTCTCCTCCGGCGTCACATCTGAAATGAGGGCATCACGCGGTGCCGTTCGAACACCCTTCCCAACCCGGTCGATGAAGCGGATGAGCAGCACGAACGGCCACGAGATGGCAAACGCAATGAGGGGCCGCACCGCTCCGGCCACTCCGTAGCCGAAGTAGATGAACGGTTTGCGCTTCTTCACCGAGTCCGTCCACCACCCAGAAACGACCTTGAGAATGGCGGCGGTCGACTCGGCCACGCCCTCAATGATCCCGAGGGCCAACGCACCAGCACCGAGCTCGGTGGTGAGGAACACGGGAATCAGCGGATAGATCATCTCGCTCGACAGGTCGGTGAACATAGACACGAGACCGAGTCCGACAACCGTTGCCGGGACACCCTTGGTGATTCGGTCGAACGTGCGCATGTCGCGCCTTCCTGATGCCGGACGGCCGGGCGGCGACCGTCGCGGGAGAACCATCGGCGAGTGCGATCGATCAGGTGCCAGCGTAGGTCCGCCGAACCGTCGCCGTCGAACCCTGCCCGAGCGTGGTCCCCCGGACCGCTGAGGTCAGCTCACCTGGTAGTTGTTGACCTGATACCGACGGCCGCTCCATGCGCCATTGGTCCACGATGCGAAGTCGGCAAGGACCCCAAGACCGATGATCACCCAGTCGAAACCCGTCACGCCGCCAGGAAACACGATGACATACGAGATCGTGGTCCACGGGACGAGGAGCCACCCAACGAAGGCGATGATGAAGCTCTCGAAAGCGAGGGTCCACCTGGCCTGATCGATGATCCACCAGACGAGGATGGCAAACCTCGGACCAATCAGCACCAGTGAAGCGAACAGACAGCACATCTCAGGATCTCCCTTCCGTGCCGCCAATGTACCCGACCCTGAGAACGCATGTCGCCGGAATACGTCATGACTCGGGGCGTTCCACCAAAGTGGATATCGCAGCCCATCGCATCGCCAAGGATGAGTTCTTCGCAACCGACCCCAGATCACCGATCCCGGAGGACCGAAGGAATGGCTTCGTCGGCCTGACCTACTTCGATCCTGACCCCCAGTACGTATTCACCGTGCAACCTGTCCCCATCGAACGAATCCCGACGATCATCGCAACGACGACAGGTGACGAGAGGATGTACCACGCAGCAGCCGAGGTAGTGATCGACATCGAGGGCAGGCAGGTAACCCTGACCCTCTTCGACACAGGTCACGACGGATTCTTCCTTCCCTTCCGGGATGCCACGTCAGGAAGGGAGACCTACGGCGCCGGGCGATACCTCGACCTTCACCCGAACCTTGACGGCACCGTGACGATCGACTTCAACCTCGCCTATGCGCCCTTCTGCGCATACAACGACGCCTACTCCTGCGCAATTCCGCCGGCGGGCAACTGGCTGACAGCGCCGATACGAGCCGGGGAACGCTTGCCAGAGACATGATCGACGCCCGCCTCCTCGCCCGTGGTATCGCGATCCTCGGATACGGTGTCATGGCTGTGCGTGCGGTGCACTGACAAGCTAGGTTCACCGTCGTGTTCGACTTCGTGGGATCCCCCGTGCCCGTCAGGCCCGACCTCCGATATGCGTACATCGCTGCGTGGAACCACCTCTCGAGGCCCGGCCCGACCCTGACCGCTCGATCTCGGATCGAACTCCTCGGAGCAACACGCCGCGGCGAGGCGACGTCGGCCTCACGGATGGTCGGCATGGGCCAGACACTCGGCGAATTGGCAGATTCCCTCTACCACCGTCCCAAGGACGTCGACGAAACACTCGTTCGCGCAGCTGCCGACGCCGAGGGCGACCCCACCGCTGTTGAAGTCATCGCCATCGTCTCGATCCTCTCCGCGATCGACGGAACGCATCGCGGTCTCGGCGCGGACCTCGAACCACTGCCCGAGCCCATCGTCGGACCACCAACGGGTGTCATCACCGAGGGTCTCAAACGACGAAGGCTCCACGTTCCTGCGCCGCCGGGTCCCATCCCCTTCACGCTCGATCTCCTCCCCGACGAGGGAGCAGCCTTCCAAGCGTTGTTTGGTCCCCAGTACATGACCGGTTGGGAGATGGCGCTGGACACGTTCTTCAGGGAGCCCGGCCTCAATCGGGCCCAGATCGAGGTGGTGTCATCGCGAACGTCCTTCCACAACGAATGCTTCTACTGAACACTCAGCCATGTGCGGATGCTCCGTGCGAGCGCCATCGCCTTCGAATACCAGATCGATACCGGGGCCATCGCTGACCCATCGATCGACCTCGGCGTGCCTGGCAGCACCGCCCTCATCGGTTTTGTCGACGCCGTCATGGGCGTGTCAGGTGACCCCGAAGCCGCACGGCGAACGGTCATCGACGAGCTCGGCCCTGAAGCCCTCGTGGACGCGGCATCCGTATTCGGAAACTTCGAGATGATGAACCGAGTAGCAGAGGCGACAGGGATACCCGTCGCCGGCGCCGCCCTCGAGCGAGAGTCCATCACGGTCGAATCACTCGGACTCCACCGATTCCTGAAGCGCTCCTGAGGCGCATCGCCCGGACGCGGCGATGCCGCACCAACCCTATCGGGAGGCGCGGCATCGGCCGCATCGGAATCAGCCAGCCATTGACTCTGCTGGCTGCAGCTCCGTCACGATCTCGACGCTCGTCCGGGTCCCACTGACCAGAACCAGCATGCTCGGCAGAACGAGGATGGCAACCATGAGGGACAGCACGATCATCACCGCCGTCAGGATCCCGAAGGTCGCAAAGATCGGTGTCGGGGCGAGCGCCATGACGAGGAACCCAAGGACCGACGTGAGCGCCGACAAGACCAGCGCACCACCCGTTCCGACGCCTGCCACCCTGACGGCTTCGAGACGGTCCTCGGTCACACCCATCTCTTCGCGGAACCGCGCCGTGAAGTGGGTCGAGAAGTCGATCCCGACTCCGACGGCGATCGCGGCGATCGTCGCGGTCACCACATTCACGGTGTACCCGAAGGTCGCCATGAAGGCATAGATGCCGATGACAACGAGTCCGATTGGCAGAACCGAGACGAGCGCATACTTCAGCGACCTCAGCATGAACGCCGCAATGGCGAGCGCCATGAGCAGGGCCAGGGGCAGCGAAACGAGCATCGATCGGGTGAACGCCTCCATGCTGTGGAACGACGTCAGGACGTCACCGGACACCCGAGCGGACATCCCAGACGTGTCGGCAACATATCGTGCAGCGGCCGCATCGAGGGCGTGCTCGACCGGAAGGATGACCTCTCCGTCCGTGAAGCTTCCCACCTGAATCACGACGGCTGTCGCCTGTGAGTTCCCGGAGTCCGCGAGGATCGAGGTCAGTTCCTCGGGACTGATCGCGAGATCTCCCTCAGGCGTCATGACACCGTTTGCCGTGGCATGTCGAACAACTGCCGCTACGCCGGCCCTGGTGTCGGGTATCCCATTGCCGTCGGCGTCCACGAGCGACGGACCTGTGGCCTCGATCTGGGCAGCGGCTGGTGAGTCCATCACCATGCGCACCACATCACCAGCGTGCAAGGCGACCGTCATCTCTCCTGCACCGTTCGTCCCGAAAGCGGCGTCGCTTGCACGCAGATCGGCGACGATGCCGTCGATCCGTCCGAGGTTGCCCGGGTCCAGCAGATCACCCTCGATGAATACCAGGGATGATCCCTCCCCACTCGAGGGGAAGTGCGTCGCCACACGATCGATGGACTGCGCGAACTCTGTGTCAGATGACAGGAAGTCCTCGATATTGAAGCCAGACTCGATGTTCGAGGCCCTCATGAAGCCAAGGACGCCGAGGACCACGACCACGGGGATCGTGATCATGCGCCACTTCGCCAAGAAGTGCACGACGGTGCCAGCTGTGGCGAGGCCATGAGCCGACCCGGTGTGTCCCTCGACGAGCGGGCGACCCGCCGCAGCGGCCCTGCGGTTGCGCAGACGTGCGAGGGGAATGGGAACGACGATGAACAGCACCAGGAACATGACCAGGGCTGCCACCCCGATCGACGGCATGACCGCTCCAAGGGCAACCGCAAGGCCGCCGACCACGGCCATGACCAACGCACCGAGTCCATACACATACCGCGAAGCACCCTTCACGGGATCTGTCCCCACGAATCGCTCGAGGCCGACTGTGACCCTGGGCGCCACCTGTCCGAGGACCAGATACGCCCACCCGAGTGCAATGGCGCTGCCGATACCGAACTGGATGATCGCCTCGGTGCCTGATGCTGCATTGGCGAGGAAGGCGGCAACCGATGACATCAGTGCCAGAAGCATCGCGGTGAAGACGGCAGACATGCCGAACGGATACGCAGTGTCGACACCCTTGCCGTGGTCCACCTGCGCCTCGCGCACCCTTCCGAGGCCGTGGATGTAGAAATCAACTCCGAAACTGATCATGGCGATCGGCACGATGAACGCGAGGAGCAACGATCCCATCTTGAGCCCAAGCAGCGCCGAGGTTCCGTAGGAGGCGAGCGTCGCAACAGCCAATCCTGCACCGACCACGACAGCGGACCAGTAGGACCTGTGCACGAATGCGATGAGGAGGATGATGAGTGCGACCGCGAGGAAGATGAACGGCGCCGACTGCTCTGCAGCTTCGCCGAAGGAGGTTTCGGGGTCGATGGCGACACCGATCGAGGTCGTCGCGGATGCGCCTTCGCGCAGCCCACCCTGGAGGTTCTTCAACCACGCCTCTTCGGCCGCGGTGTCTGCGAATCCGGATGTCTCGTAGACAACCTGGGTCATGAAGGCTTCCGCCGTCCAGACACCACCCACGACCGTCGCGTCCTCGGAAAGCGAATGCCTGAACCCCGCGTACGGCGATCCATCGGCGAGGACCGCACTCAGTGCCGCATTGACCTCGGCATCCGTTGCGGAGGCAAGTCCTCCAGGAATCGCGGCATCAACGATGTCAGCGATCGAGCTGATCCCTGGGACTGTGCTTCCGTTCGCCGGATCGAAGCGATCGACCAGGTGCTCGGCAAATGCAGGGTCGGCCTTCGCCTTCTCGGTAAGTGCCTTCCACTCCCCCAACGAGTCAGCTGTGAGGACGTTGGCGCCACGCGGATCCGCCTCGACCAACCACGAGGCCGTCGAAACGGTTGATGTGGAACGAAGAGCGATACCCGCATCTTCGTACGTCGCATACAGCTCGCCCTTCGGGTCGAAGTTCGGCTCGTCCGTGTTCGCGACCATGGGGCCGACGACACCGAGTGCCATGGCAACCATCAATACGCCGGCAACGACCACACCGACGTGGTTGCCGATCCAGTTGTAGAACCCATACATGCGGGATGTCTCCATGATGTCCTCCTGTTCCTGGGCGACCCTGTGTCGCCCTCCATCACGCACGATGCAGCAGGGGAGACGATCCGGGTATCGGGTATGAACCTGCAACACCCCTGGAACCCCTATACCGCCGATCAGGGTGTCCCCTAGGGGATGTCCCCGGCAACGCGGCGCGGGAGCCTCGCAAATCCGCGAGAATCCGTCTCCGGACACGGAAGGGATGGCATGAGCGAGCCGGGCATCGAGAACCTGTTGCATGAGGAACGCCTCTTTCCTCCCCCCGCCGCATTCGCAGCTGCGGCGAACGCGACCGAGGCGACCTATCGAGAGGCAGATGCCGATTCGGTCTCGTGGTGGATGCAACAAGCCACCGAGCGCGTGGACTGGTACACGCCACCCACCGTTGCCCTCGACGATGGAGCGCCACCGTTCTACCGCTGGTTCACCGACGGTGAGCTCAACATGTCGTACAACTGCCTCGATCGACACCTCGCGACAGGCGGAGACAAGATTGCCTATCACTGGATCGGTGAGCCTGGGGACACGCGTGATATCACCTACGCCGAACTGGCCGCCGAGGTCAACCGATTCGCAAACGGCCTCACATCGCTGGGAGTGGAACGCGGCGACCGCGTCGCGATCTACATGGGCATGGTTCCAGAACTCGCGGTCGCCATGCTCGCGTGTGCCCGTATCGGTGCACCACACTCGGTCATCTTCGGCGGGTTCAGTGCCGAGGCCATCGTCGACAGGGTGGACGATGCTGCCGCGAAGCTGCTGATCACCTGCGACGGCGCTTGGCGTCGCGGCTCCGTGGTCCCCTTGAAGGAGAATTGCGATGCCGCCATGGAGCGGGCGACCACGATCGAGCATTGCGTCGTTGTGAAGCGCACCGGGACCGACGTTGCCATGAAGGACCACAGAGATGTGTGGTGGCACGATCTCGTCGCAGACATGTCGACCGAGTGCGAACCAGCGGTGATGAACGCCGAGGACCTCCTCTACATCCTCTACACGTCTGGCACCACAGCAAAGCCCAAGGGAATCATGCATACGACGGGCGGCTACCTCACCGGCGCGGTCACCACCCATTCGCTGGTGTTCGACCTCAAGCCGGAAACCGACGTGTACTGGTGTGCAGCCGACATCGGTTGGGTGACCGGTCACACCTACATCGTGTATGGCCCCCTCGCCAACCACACCACGAGCGTCATGTATGAGGGAACGCCCGACTATCCGGACAAGGACCGCCTCTGGTCGATCATCGCTGCGTACGGCGTCACCATCCTGTACACGGCACCCACCGCCATCCGGGCCTTCATGAAGTGGGGTGCCGAGTATCCGGAACGCCACGACCTCAGCAGCCTCCGTGTCCTGGGAACCGTCGGGGAACCCATCAATCCCGAGGCGTGGATGTGGTACCACGCCAACATTGGGGGGGAGCGGTGTCCGATCGTCGACACCTGGTGGCAAACAGAAACCGGTGGCATCATGATCTCTCCGCTCCCAGGGGTCACCGCCACGAAACCGGGCTCGGCCACCCACGCCCTTCCTGGAATCCACGCCGAGGTCGTCGATGCCGACGGCAACGCCGTCCCCCTCGGCTCAGGCGGCTTCCTGACCATCACCAAGCCCTGGCCGTCGATGCTGCGATCCATCTACGGCGACGATGACCGATACGTCAGCACCTATTGGACACGATTCCCTGGTCGGTACTTCCCCGGTGACGGTGCCAAGATCGACGAGGAGGGCTACCTGTGGGTCCTCGGACGAGTCGACGATGTCATGAACGTGTCGGGACACCGCATCTCGACCATGGAGGTCGAGTCTGCGCTTGTGAGCCATCCCGCCGTTGCCGAAGCTGCGGTCGTCGGAGCGACGGATGACCTCACCGGTCAGGCCATCGCAGCCTTCGTCACCCTCCGCGGTGGTTTCGAACCCTCGGATGCCCTCCACGACGAGATTCGTGACCACGTTGGCATCAAGATCGGTGCGATCGCAAAGCCCAAAACCCTCATCTTCACCCCGGACCTCCCCAAGACACGGTCCGGCAAGATCATGCGGCGTCTGCTCAGGGACATCTCGGACCATCGCACCCTCGGGGACGTCACGACCCTCGCAAATGCCGAGATCGTCCAAGCGATCGCCGATCAGGCCGACGCACACCACGAAAACGACTGACAGGAGACAGGCACGTGAGCGGTAACGAGGACAAGGACGAGAAGAAGGCAACCGACGCGGAGGCAAAGGACGACACCTCCAAGAAGCCCCCGGCCCACCACGAGGAAGCGTTCTCGGAGACGCACCACACCCTCATGGTCGGCGGCGACGAGATCTCCTACACGGCCACCGCTGGGCGCATCGTCCTCAAGGAGGAGGACGACACCAAGAAGGCATCGTTCTTCTTCACGGCCTACACGAAGGACGGAGTCGCCGATCCCGCGACACGCCCCATCGTGTTCGCATTCAACGGCGGTCCCGGGTCCTCATCGGTGTGGCTCCACCTTGGAATCCTCGGTCCCAAGCGGGTCCTGCTCGACGACAAGGGCAACCTCGAGCGGCTTCCCGGCGAGCTGATCGACAACGACCAGACCCTTCTCACCGATGCGGACCTCGTGTTCATCGATCCCGTTTCGACCGGGTACACCAGGGCACTCGAGAAGGACGAGGAGCGGTCGTACCACCACTTCGAGAAGGACATCGAGTCCGTCGGGGCTTTCGTACGCATGTATCTCACCCGATACGGACGATGGGCGTCACCGAAGTTCCTGGCTGGCGAGAGCTATGGGACGACGCGATCGGCGGGTCTCGCTGGTCATCTCATGAATCGATACGGGATCTACCTCAATGGGGTCATCCTGATCAGCTCTGTCCTGTCATTCCAGACGATCGCCCTCGACGAGTCGACCTACACATTCCACCGAGGGAACGATCTCCCGTATGTCGTGTACCTGCCGTCGTACACGGCAACGGCGTGGTACCACAAGGCCCTCGACGAGGACCTCCAGGCTCGCGATCTGCCTGATCTCCTCGCCGAAGTCGAGGCATTCGCGGAGGGCGAGTATCTCCTGGCCCTCCAACGCGGATCCCGCATCGATGACCAAACTGCTTCGGACATCGCGGCCGCCTTGGCGCAGTACACGGGACTCGATGAAACCTTCATCCGGCGCAGCGACCTCCGCATCGAGAAGTTCCACTTCATGAAGGAGCTCCTCCGCGATCAGGGAGTCACCGTGGGTCGGCTGGACTCCCGGTACAAGGGCGTCGACCGGTACGACGTCGGATCGATGCTCGAGCACGATCCGTCGCTCGATGTATGGATGTCCCCGTACACGTCGACCTTCAACGACTACGTCCGG
>Ga0316195_10001657_pt1 | contig 10152 bp, 7 predicted proteins | sample Phised1_MG_FD_204937 | JGI IMG/M metagenome (GOLD analysis project Ga0316195, IMG submission 204937) | Coastal sediment microbial communities from Maine, United States - Phippsburg sediment 1 | ecosystem: Environmental > Aquatic > Marine > Coastal > Sediment | place: USA: Maine | collected...
CGTGATGCTCGGAGTCGCATGCGTGACGCCGTTGGCTGTTCCCGGCGTGGCTCCCGTTACGACCGAATCCCGTTGGTGACCCTTGCGATTGCCACTCAGCAGCGCCTGCTGCAGTTGCAGGTTGCCGATGGTGTATTCGGCTCCGGTATCGATGATCACATGGGTATCGACGTGTCCCACCCGCCCCGCGACCAGCAGCAACCCGTCGTTGATCATGCGTGCCGGCACCGTCAGGTAGCCATGCGGCGCGCTCCTGGGATCCGACAGTCCGATCTTGACGCGGTCGTGGCGGAAATCGACCTCGATTCGTGACTGTTGCAGGCCGTCGATGCCGAGGATCCCGTCGGCGTCGGCAAAGACGGCGCCGGCCAGTACCGGCATCTGCTGATCGACCAGCACGATGCTGCCAACTCGCAATTCGTCGACGACTGCCATGGGAACGACGGCGGAACCCGTCACGCCGTGCACTTCGACCGTGCCGGTGCCGGCCGTCGCGAGCCCGAGCTGCGCGGCCAGTCTCGACGACAGCACCGAGCGGTTGGCGCCGAGGTCGATGATGAACCGGTAGGGACCCGCGCCGTTCACCTTGACAGCGGCCAGCATGCGGCCGACCCGATCCGGGCGCGTGGGGGCGGCGTACAGGGGCTGGTCGTCCGCGACCGGCTGGCCATCGTTGGCTTCCGCCAGTAACGGCGTCGCAGGCAGCCCCAGCAGCAACAAGGCCCACAGCCGCGAGCGAGGCGCGCAGCGGGGCAGGGTTGGCGGCGAGGCGGGGCACATGAAAGGTTCGACCTCGTGCGCTGCGATCGGTTTCATGCGGTGGCCACACCCGGGCAACGCGTGCGGCCACCCTGCTACTCTTGGCACTCTTCCGATCTAACTCCCATCGTTGGCACCTGGCAAGCTGGCATCGAGTCATGAACACGAGCGCAATGGAGGCTTTGCGTGAACGTGCGCGGAGTGGCGACACCCGGGCCCTGACGGCACTGGGCAAGCGGCTGCTCCTCGGCCTGGGCACCGCAGCCGCACCGCAGGAAGGCTACGAATGCCTGACGACTGCCGCAGCGCGCGAGGATGGCGAGGCGACGGCGCAGCTTGCGCTGCTTGCGGCCTGGGGCGTGCTTCGACCACACAGCTGGCCAGAAGCACTCGACCTCCTGCAACGTGCCGCCGAACTCGGCTGGGCGCCGGCCCAGCGCGAATTGCAGTTCCTGGGTCGGCACGACGGCAGCGACTGGCTCGAACTGCGCCGCCGGGTGGATATCGCCGCCTGGACGACACCGCCTGCGGCGCGGGTCCTTGCAGCCTCGCCGCAGATTCGCGCCATCGAGGGCTTTGCCACGGCCGACGAGTGCGCCTGGCTGATCGAACTGGCCCGCCGCAGCCTGAGGCGAGCCCGGATCTACCGCAGGGACGCCGACGGCTACGCCGAGGCGGGAACGCGGACGAACTCGGAGGCGGACTACACGTTCGGCAACGCCGACCTCGTGCTCAGGCTCGTCATCGAGCGCATTGCCCGCGCCACCGGCGTCTCGTCGCAGTTGTTCGAAGTGGCCAAGTTGCTGCATTACGAACCCGGCCAGCAATTCGCTCCCCACTGCGATTTCCAGGAACCCACCACGCCGGCACTGGCACGTGAGGTCGCGCGGCGCGGACAGCGGGTGGCGACCGTGCTGGTCTACCTCAACGACGATTACGACGGCGGCGAGACCGAGTTCCCCCGAATCGGCTTGCGTCACCGGGCTGCCACGGGCGACGCCTTGCTGTTCGCGAACGTGCGGCCGTCAGGCGACCTCGATTACGACTCGCTGCACGCGGGCCTGCCGCCCACGCGCGGCGTCAAATGGGTACTCTCGCAGTGGATACGCGACCGGCCGGTCGAGAGCGGCGCCTGACACCCGCACGTCGATGCGTCAGCCGGGCCTTGGCAAGGACACTGCGTTGCCCTCCGCGTCGACCAGGCCCGCTGCCGCGAGCCGCCGCACCACGGGCTGCAACTGGCTCTCGAAGTTGCGCCACTTCTTGACGGAAGACGTATAGACCGGCTGGCGCACCTGCGCCGCGCTGGCCGTCGTCGACGCCACGCGCGACTGGTGGAAATCCAGCACGTCGTCCTGCCAGGGCAGACCGCACCATTCCAGCAACCTGCGACACTGCGCCGGCGGGTCGGTGACCAGTTGCTCGTAGCTCACGTCGCAGATGACCCCCGGCAACACGGCATGCCAGTGCTCCATCGTCCTGCGGTATGCAATGTAGAACTGGGCGAGTTCGTCCAGCTGATACGAGTAGTGGTAGGCATTGATGAAGAGCGTCTTGTAGACCGCATAACAGGTGTCGAGCGGATCGCGCGTCAGGTGCACGATCTTCGCGTTCGGCAGGGCCTGGTGGATCAGGCCGCAATAGCGGAAGTTGAACGGCAGCTTGTCGACGAAGTACTTGCGCCCGCCGGCCAGCGGCTGCACGGCTTTCAGGTAATTGCGCCCGAGCTCGGCGAAGTCCATCTGCAGCGACGCGCGCAGCAAGTCCGGTTCCGTCGAGCCGGTGCTGACGTACACCTGCTCGGCCAGCGCCGTCATCTCTGCCGGAAAATCGACGAGCTCACCGAGCGATACCACGTCCGCGTGGCTGCCGAGGATGCGTTCGACCAGGGTCGTGCCCGTGCGCGGCATGCCGACGATGAAGATCGGGCCTGCCGCAGGTTCCCCTGGCGCGGCTTGCGCCAGTGCCTCGCGCGAAAAGTGCGCCATGACCTTCTGCATCGCATCGAGGTCGTTGCGCACGTCGTAGGCCAGGGTACTGCGCTTGATCCGGTTGCCTTCGCTGAGCGCAGCGAACGACTCCTGGTACTCGCCGATGTCCTCCAGCTCCTTCGACAGGGCGAAGCACGCCGAGATCGCGTCCTGCTGGCGAATGTGCGGGCGCAGCAACGTCTTGCGCAGGTGCTCGACGTTGTTGTTCGCGGCCGTCTGGGTCCGAAGCTGCGAACGGACGTACAGCGCGAAGCCGTTGCCCGGCGCCAGCGTCAGCACGCGCTCGAGCAGGGCTGCGGCCTCGTCCATCTCGTTGAGGTAGAAGTGGCTCACGGCAGAGTCGTAGAGGATGGCCGGATCGGTTGGCAACAACTCGCGTGCCCGCTGCAGCAGCGGCTTGGCTTCGGCGGGTTCGTTGCGCTCGACGTGCACTTTGGCGATCGCCTGCAGCAGCCGTGCGTCCGGCGGACAGATCTCCGTGGCGCGGCGCACCGCGGCGACGCCCTCCACGCGCCGGCGCAACTGCATCAGCACCTGTGCCTGCTTCAGCAGCAGTTCGGCCTTCTCGCCGTGATGCTCGATCGCCGCGTTGACGATCTCCAGCGCCCGCGGCAGGTCGGCCCGGGCCTCGGCGATGGCGCTGGCGAGCACCGCCGTCTTCGTGTTCGGCGTGAGCGCCAGCAGGCCCTGGCACAGCTGGTCAGCCTCGTCGATGCGGCCCGCCTTCAGCAGGTCATAGGCGGCTTTGATGGTGCTGTCGAGCGTGCTCGACGGCGCCGGGTTGTTCTTCGGTTTCATGAATCCCGCCTGGGTCAGGTCTGCAGGGTACGGAGGGCCACTCGCTCGGCGCGACGGGCCTGTGCGTCGATCAGCGGCAGCACCGCATCGATCTCGGCGGCGTAGCGTTGCCATTTAGTCGGATCCGGCGTCGAGACCGTGTAGCTCGAGAGCGGCAGTTCCTGCGGCAGGATGCTGTCCCACGCCAGCTCATTGGCCGCGCACAGACGCCGTATTTCGGCGTCCGGATTGGCGACGAAGGCCTCGTATTTCGCCACGGTCCAGGAGCCGGATGGCAGCCGCTCGAGGTCGTCGAGCAGCAGCCTGGTCGTGGTGTTCCACTGCGCCGCGACGACCTGATGCAGCGGCTGGCCCAGCAGGTCACGCCATCCGGGCACCAGCAGCAGCGACCAGGGCAAACCCGTCCAGCCAGGCAGGTTCGGGTAGGTACGGAACCGGCCCGAGCCCCAGGCCTCCATCATGCTCGCGAGCACGGGCCGTGGATCGCGATGCAGGTAGATGAAGCGCGCGTCCGGGAACACGCGGGCGAGGAACGGCACCCGCAGCGCGTTCTTCGGTGTTTTCTCCAGCATCCGCACACGTCCAGCCGCGTCGGGCTGCCGCTGCGCACGATCGCGCAGTGCGGCAAAGAAACTGCCGCGCAATTCGGCCACGACCTCGGGCGTGGCGTCCGCGGCCACCAGGCGATTGGACTCGAATCCGCGCGCCGCGGGCGCCAGCGCAGCCACACCCTCGATGAGCTGATGGCTTTCGTCACCGATCGTGAACACGTCCGGCGACTGCGCCATGGTTTCGAACAGCAGCGTCGACCCGGATCGCGGCGGGCATACGATGAAGACGGGCCGGTCGAACACGCGGTCGCGCTCCACGCGGGCCGTCGCAGAGCGAGCCTGGGTCGACGCAGTAGCAGGCAGGACGGCCGTGGCCTGGGCTGGCCGCTGGCGGATCTCCGCGTCGGCGCTGCGGCGATGCGCTGCCAGTGCCGGATCGAAAATCCAGGCCTGCAACGCCTCCATCAGGCCCACTCCGTTGCGCAGGTCCACGCTTTCCGCACCGCACGCAGCGAGGTCGAGCTTCGCCCTGTCGATGGCATCGCGATAGCGCTCCCAGCCGTCCGCACGCTCGCCGTAACGCGCCCACAAGGCCTGCCAGCGGCGCGAGAACTGCAACAGTGCCGCGTGGATCAGCGGCAGGGCCGCGTGTGCTGACGCCTCGCCCATCAGGAAGGCGTAATGGGTGCGGATCTCCCAAGGCGTCATGACGGTCGGGAAGTTTTCCGCTTCGTAATCCAGTTCGGGCACGTAGCCGGCGACGGGAGGACATGCCCGTGGCTGCCAACCGGGGATCTCGGCCCGATACGGACGCGCATTACGGACGTGCTCCCAGAAGCCCGCGCCACCGACGGTGTCGGCCACGAGATGAATCCGGGACAGGTAGTGGTCGTTGATGACGTTATGCTCGGCCCACGTGTCGAAGATCCAGCACTCGCCGGCGCGCATGTTCACTTCGGCCTCGCCGCAGACGAACCGGACCGTCGGCTGGGTCACGATGGGAACGTGCACGCGCGCACGTTCACGCCAGTAGTAGTTGATGTCGACGTGCGAGGTGACCTCGGCGCGGCCGGACAGCCGCATCAACCGCGACCGTCCCCAGGTTGCACCGATCTTCTCCAGCACCTGCATCAGGTAGGGACAGCGCCGCAGGTGCTCGGTCGCGCTCATGGGCCCGGAGGTCGCGTCGCTGGCGGGATCGCCTCCCACGGTGACCAGCAGCAGCGCGTCGTTGCCCGCGTACCCCGCCGGGTGCGGCCGCCACGCCGACTCGTCGATTGCCTGCACCTCGGCCGCCAGGGCTTCAGCATCGAACAGCAATGGAAATTGCAGGAAGGGAACGCCAAGCTTCATGTAAGTCCCCGGCTGCGCGAGCCCCAGTCAAATAGGATCGTCAAATAGAATCGCCAAGTGGAATCGTCCAAATAGAATCGGCAACTGGAATCGCAGCGTCCGACGACAGCGCCGGCCTGCAATCCCGACCCGCCAGTTTAGTTCCCGGGGCCACGACTTGGAAGGCAATGCGCGATGAACCCAGTCAACAATGGCCCTGCCGCTTACGACCCGCTGCCAACGCTGCTGGATTCGCCCAGTTCCTATCCGCAGAAGCTCGACCTCGCGCGTTCCTGCATCCTGCAGATCGAACTTGACGAGCCGACGTACCAGGCGGCCAGTTTCCTGGATGACCGCATCCTCGGTCCGGGCACCAAGGGCGCCTGGCTGCCGATCGAGCGCGTCGCCGCCAGGGCGAGGCTCGGGCAACACGCTCTGCCCCTGCACTACATCCTGCACACCGGGCACGTGGGTTCGACGCTGCTCAGCCGCCTGCTCGATACCAGCGGCTCGGTCTTGTCGCTGCGCGAGCCTTTGCCCCTGCGCACGCTCGCCGAAGCGAGTGACGTGCTCGGCCAGCCGGAATCGCTCCTGAGCGAGCCGCAGTTCGAACTCGTGCTCGACACATTCATCCGTCTCTGGGGTCGCGGTTACGCGACGACGCGCTGCGTCGTACTCAAGGCGACCAGCGCCGCGGCGCGCGTGGCTCCATTGCTCCTGCGACGCAACGATGCGTCACGTGCCGTGTACCTGAACCTGCGGGCCGAACCCTATCTCGCCACGCTGCTGGCCGGCGCGAATTCGCCGGTGGACCTGCGTGGCCACGGCCCCGAGCGCATGCGCCGCCTGCGCCGCCGGATCACCACGCCGGTCAAGCCCCTGCACGCGCTGACCCCCGGCGAACTGACGGCAATGAGCTGGCTGGCCGAATCACTGACCCGTCGCGAGATCCTCGACCAGTGGCCTGGCCGGGTGCTGGACGTGGATTTCGATGCGTTGCTCGGTGACCTGCCGCGCGTGATGCAGCAGATTTTCGGCCAGCTGCAGCTGCCGGCCGACCCGGGCTGGCTGGCCCAGCTCGGCTCGAACCCCGCCCTCACTCGCTACTCGAAATCCCCGGACCACGATTACAGCCCCGCCCTGCGCGCGCGGGTGCTCGGGCAGGCCCGACGCGAACATCGGGACGAGATCAGGCGCGGGCTCGATTGGCTCGAATCGCTGGCGCGCACGGAGAATGCGGTCGCGCGTGTGATGGAGGCCGGCTCCGCCTAGGTCGTGGACCACATCCGCATCAGGTTCTGGCGCACGACGTCGAGCCGCACCCGGCTCTCCCAGTTCATCCTGAGGCCCTCGAGCGCGGCGATCTCGTTCAATTCGTAGACCTGCGACCGCTGGTGCTGGTCGACGATCAGGCTCTCGATGAACGTGATCGACACCAGCCGCATTCCCGCGCGCACGGGCACGACCTCGTGGAGCGTGGTCGACGGATACACGATCGCGTCTCCCGGCCCGCCCTTGAAGGCCACGGTCTGGTTGCCGACGCTGATCGCGAGCTCGCCGCCCTCATACGTCGCCGGATCGGCGATGAACACCGTGCAGGAGATGTCCGAGCGCAGCCGGCCGCCGACGAGCGGGATCATCGCCGAGTCGGCGTGCGCCCCGTACTTCATGCCGGGCTCGTAGCGGCACAGCAGTGGAGCCGCGATGCGCTTCGGCATCGCGAAGTCGACGAACTCGCGCGAGCGCACCAGCGCGGCCTGCACGATCTGCGACGATTCCGTCGACTTCGCGTCGGCCGGGTCGGCCTGCAGGTTGTCCTTGGTCTGGTTGGCCGGGTTCGACACGCGCCCGTCGACGAAGCGCAGTTCGCGGCTCAACTGCACGAGTCGCGCGACCTCGGGCGCCGTCAGTACATTCTTGATGCGCAGGAACATGATGCCACCTCGTCGTGCCGGGCTCAGACGTGCGCGGACGGGACCGTGCCGTTGAACGAGTCGGTTGCGGCGATGACGCCGGCGATTGCGGCGCGTTCCTGTGGCGACAGGCGCGGACTCCAGATGTCGCAGATCAGGATGTAGCGCGGCTCGTCGCTGTCGTTCCAGGCCTCGTGCTCGATCGTGTCGTCGAAGACCCAGCCTTCGCCGATCCGCCACTCGCGCGTTTCGCCGCCCACGCGAAAGCCGCAGCCGGGCGGGATGACGAGCGGCAGGTGCACGACCAGGCGGAAATTCGCCACGCCGGTGTGCGGGGGGATGCGAGTCCGCGGCTGCAATGCCGAGTACATCGCGACCGGGGAGCGCAGCGGCACGTCTGCCTGTGGCAGCGCCTGCACGGCGCGCATCGTGGCGGCCGCTCGCTGGCACCGTTCCTCGATCGGCTTGCCACCCTTGTAGAACTCGTACGACGTCCAGCGGGGCGAATTGTTCAGCTCGCGCCACTGGTCGAGCGGCATGTGCTCGCCGTAATGGATGTAAGGCGTGAAGTCCGCCTCGCTCTCTTGCAGCGCGTTCATGAGATCGGCGCGGATTGCATCAGTCTGCGCCTCGAACTCGGGCAGCCACGGGAATTCTCTGCGGTCGTAGAACTCGATCGACGGCAGCCCCGGGTAGTAATAGTCGGACGGCGACTGCTGGTAACGCGGCTGGACCCTGAGCGTCGTCGCGATGAACGAGTCGAGGCGGCGGCGCTCAGTCGCCGTGCAGTCATCCTCGGCCGTCGCAATCCTGCCGCGAATGTGCTCGCCCAGCTGTTTCGTGTAAGCGCCGTGCACCGCGCGCCCGCGCTGCATCGCCTGCAGCGTCGCCGCGTCGACGGACTCGTCCGGCGGTGCATTGGCCAGTGCCGCGCCATACGCCAGGGCCGCCGGCACCGCGTGTCCCTCGCGCTCGAGCATGTCGGCGCTCATCAACAGCGCGGTGAAATTCCGGCCATCCAGCGTCAGCACCTGCTGGATTGCCGTGAAGGCGCCATCGAGGTCGTTGCGCTGGCGGCGGACCGCAGCCAGGTTCAGCCACGCCGGCAGATACTCGCTGGCAACACCCACGGCCTGTATCAGTGCTGCCTCGGCGCCGATCAGGTCGCCTGCGGCGATGGCGCGCATGGCGGCCTTGTTGCGGGCTGCGGCATCCTGCACCGCCGCCGATCGATCAGACGCGCCCATCGTGTTCATGAGGTCACACCACCGCCTGCGGCCAAAGAAGAAAAAGACATGACCAGCAAGCTTTGCAGGTCGCGATGGCTTAGGCAACAATACAGGCCGAACAATGACATCCAGCACCGACGACACGGGCATTGCCGCCATCGATCGCCTGCTTGCAGCCGATCCACGCAACGTCCTTGCGCTGATCCGCAAAGCTGACCACTTCGCGTCGACCGGGGATAGCCGTTCGGCATCCGCGTTCTACCTGGCGGCGTTGCGCGCAGCACCGCCTGCCGGCCAGGCGCCGCCGGATCTCCTGCGCGAACTCAGACGAGCGCAGGAGACCTGCGCCCGGTATGCACTTGAATACAAGTCCTACCTGCGGGGCCGGCTCGCGGCGCACGGCTTCGACGCGACGCGCTCGAGCGCACGGTTCGCGCAGTCGCTCGACATCATTTTCGGCGAGCGAAAGATTTTCGTGCAGGAACCCCGTTACTACTATTTTCCCGGACTGCCGAACATCCAGTTCTACGAGCGCGGGCAGTTTCCGTGGATGGACGAGGTCGAGGCCGAGACCGACGCGATCCGCGCGGAACTGCTCGAAGTCATGCGCAGTCCCGGCGCATTCTCGCCCTACGTGACCGGCCACGCGAACCGGCCGCGCAAGGACGAACAGGGCATGCTCAACAACCCCGACTGGAGCGCTTTTTACCTCTGGAAGAACGGCGAACCCGTGACCGCGAACCTCGAGCGCTGCCCGAGCGTCATGCGAGCCCTGCGCAACGCGCCACTCGCGACGGTTCGCAATCGGTCGCCCTCGGTGCTGTTCTCCCTGCTGAAGCCGGGCACGCACATTCCACCCCACAACGGCTTGGTCAATACCCGGCTGATCTGCCACCTGCCGTTGATCGTGCCGGGCCAATGCCGGCTGCGCGTGGGCAACGAAACGCGTGAATGGGTGACGGGACAGGCCTGGGCATTCGACGACACGATCGATCACGAAGCCTGGAACGACAGTGACCAGACGCGCGTCATCCTGCTGTTCGACGTCTGGCGGCCCGAATTGTCGGCCGAGGAACGAACCCTGGTCACCCAGCTGTTCGACGCGATCGACAGCCACAGCGGCACGAAGCCGGACTGGGAAATCTAGCCTGTCTGGCCTGACCGTTACGGAGAAGTTCATGAAAGCTGGCGTCAGGTTTGCGCTCGGTTTGACTGCGGCACTGGGCATGGCGTGGCCCTGCGCCAGCTACGCGGCGAATCCGGCAGCGGCGTTTCTCGCCTGTGCCGCGGAAAAGGACGACGCGCGGCGCCTCGCCTGCTTCGACGCGGCGGTCGGTCAGGTGCAGGCCGCACCTGGGAACCCGACACCGGCCGTTGCCGCAGTGCCCCTGTCACAAGAAGAGAAGTTCGGATTACGTGGCGAGTTGAAGCAGGAAAAGGCGCAAAAGACGCCTGAACTGCAGGAACTGGAGCAGCTGCAGGCACGGGTCACCAGCGTGTCCTCGAAGCTCCATGGCGAACTGGTAGTGACCCTCGAAAACGGCCAGGTCTGGACGGAGATCCAGACGAATTCGGGCGC
>Ga0316195_10001658_pt1 | contig 10151 bp, 6 predicted proteins | sample Phised1_MG_FD_204937 | JGI IMG/M metagenome (GOLD analysis project Ga0316195, IMG submission 204937) | Coastal sediment microbial communities from Maine, United States - Phippsburg sediment 1 | ecosystem: Environmental > Aquatic > Marine > Coastal > Sediment | place: USA: Maine | collected...
GGTACCGTTTTTGGCGCCGGTTCACATGATGTAACCGGCAGACACTGTCAGGCTGCTGATCCAAACGGGAAATTAAATATTCCTCTGGACGCAGGGCACTGGTTGAGAAATGAGGATGGAACCCTCACCAAAAAAATAAGACATATATGCTGGGATGGCTGTATGTTTCCCAATGAAGTTATGATGCAGCCTAAAACATGGAATGATGTTTTGGATGCAATGATTAAGGTTCGCGAACAGCATGGTTGGTATGAATCTGTTTAAGCGATAATTTAAAATTATAGTATGACCCATGGGAAATAAAAAGGAAATCAGAATAGGATTAATCGGGTACGGATTTATGGGGAGAACCCATTCTAATGCCTATAAAAGGGTAGGGGACTTTTTTCCGGAATTGGAATATCGTCCTGTACTTAAAGCAGTTTGTGCCCGCAACGAAGAGCGGGTAAAGGCATTTGCCCAGCAATGGGGCTATGAATCTTATGAAACGGACTGGAAGAGAATAATTGCCAGGGATGATATAGATGCGGTAGATATCTGCACTCCAAATGATATGCATGCCCAAATTGCTATAGCTGCCGCAAAGGCAGGAAAAATGGTGCTTTGTGAAAAACCATTGGCCAGAAGTGTTGCAGAAGCACAGCCTATGGTAGATGCCGTTGAAAAAGCAGGGATTCCCAATACCGTATATTATAATTATAGAAGAATTCCCGCAGTTACCCTGGCTAAGCAACTTATAGATGCCGGAAAACTGGGTAAGATATTCCATTACCGCGCTAACTTTTTGCAGGACTGGACCATAAGTCCCGAATTACCTCAGGGAGGAGAAGGTCTATGGCGATTAGACAATGACGCTGCGGGTTCAGGCGTTACCGGAGACCTGTTGGCCCATTGTATTGACACGGCCATGTGGTTGAATGGTGGAATTAAAGATGTTTCTGCGGTTACCGAGACTTTTATAAAGGAAAGAGTTCACACCGCTTCCGGGGAAATGCAAAAAGTAGACATAGATGATGCGTGTATCTTCCATTGTCATTTTGACAATGGTTCTTTAGGTGTTTTCGAATCAACACGTTACGCGCGGGGACATAAGGCACTCTATACCTTCGAGATTAACGGGGAGCACGCTTCCTTAAAATGGGACCTTCATGATCTGAATCGTTTGGAATATTTTGATCACAGGGATGCATCTATAGAACGCGGCTGGCGCTCCATACATGTTACGGATGGGGATCAACCCTATATGGATAAATGGTGGGTGCCCGGTTTGTCAATAGGATATGAACATTCTTTTGTACATCAGGTAGCAGACTTTTTTAAGAGTATTGAAAAAGGCCTGCCCTGCTCCCCAACCTTCAGGGAGGCCCAGGAAACACAAAAGGTATGCGAAGCAGTACTCGAATCCGCCAAAACCAGGAGCTGGAAAGATACCGGAGTTTCATGGTAAGCAATAGATAAATTTAATTAATACAGAAGTATGAGTGAATCAATTAAAGGTTTTTGCCTGCATGGAAGAGAAAAGATTTTGCCTGATTCGGGCATACAGGTGACACGAAATACTGCTATTGTGGATATGGAAATACCCGAATTAAAAGAAGGGGAAATCCGGGCGAAGACCTTGTTTACTGGTATTTGCGGTTCTGACAACAGTGCAGCTTTGGGGAAGCCAAATTTTGATTGGGTGGAACGCCCCAGGATCATTGGCCATGAATTTAGTGCGGAGGTGTTGGAGTTAGGGCCCGGGGACCACGGTGAAGTGAAGGTGGGAGATGTATTTACACCCTTGGCTATGCTGGGCTGCCAGGATGAGACTTGTCCGGCATGCAGTGTGGCTAAATGGAATTTATGCCCATCCAAGCAGATCATAGGATTTCATAGGAATGGAGGTTTTGGACAACAGGTAGTTCTGGAGTCAGATCGTGTTGTGCCATTAATGAAAGGCCTGACACAGGAGCAGGGAGCTTTGGTCGAGCCCTTGTCTGTAATAGTCAATGCCCTGCACAATAAATGTAACATAAAACCGGGACAGGATGTGGTTGTTACCGGATGCGGTATTATAGGCCTGATGTCTGCTGAGTTGGCGAGGGCCGCAGGGGCAAGGGTAGCGGTTACCGGGATAGCGCATGATTTGGGGGTACGTTTAAAAAAAGCTGCAGAGCGCGGGTTTATTACCATTGTTGTCTCTCCAGATAATTCTTTAACATCTCAATTGGCAAAAGGCATTACAGACAATAATGGTGTTCCTTTTGCAGCTAATGGCAAAGTAGATTTGCTCATTGAGTGTTCCGGGGTTCCGCAGGTGCTAACGGAAGCTATATCTGTGGTGAAGCCGGAAGGGGACATTTGTGTAATTGCTACCTATCCGAAGGAAGTCACTATCAATGCTACCCACATAACGCGAACATCTTTGAATATGAGGGGGGCTATGGGTTCCTGCAGGGAGGATTATATGGTGGCTCAGAAGCTCATGGTAACCGGTATTTTTCCATCGGAACATTATATAAACCGCTATGAGTTTAATGATATCAGTCAGGCTTTCGAAGATTCAATCCTGGCGAATAATGTAAAAGCCGTAATTAAAATGAATTGAGTTAAATTATGCCAAAGAATAATAGCAACAAATCCAATAATATTAGATGCACACAATTTTCATAACCGGGGGTACGGGTTGCATAGGTTCCGTAACCATTTATAAACTATTGCAATCGGAGGAAGTTGGGAGAATTGTTGTTGCAACCAGATCTAATAATACGGGTTCCTTAAAGTTATGGCTGGGGGATAAACTGGATAAGCGCGTGGAGTTTGTTACCCTTGATATAGCGGATTATGATGCTATTCCCAAAGTGCTTAACCAAATAAACCCAACGCATATAATACATTTAGGGGCCTACCAAAGTCCGGATTGTTCCAGATACCATATTCGGGGAATGGAAATAAATACAGGGGGTACCATGGCCCTATTTGATGCTGCGGAAAAGTTGCCTGACCTCAAAAGGCTGGTATTTGCAAGTTCTGCTGCTGTTTATGGGATGAGAGCCATGTATCCGGAGCCAATAATTCATGAAGAAGCTCCATTGGCCCCACCAAATCATTATGGGATATGGAAACTGGCCGGAGAGCATCTGGCCCGCATGTTTTACGACCTTACTCAGGTACCAACGGTATGCCTGAGGATTAATACAACATATGGGAAAGGAAGGGACAAAGGAAAAACTTCGGCACCTACAAATGCCTTAAAAGCTATTGCCATAGGATCTGTTGCAGGGGAATTATTACCTTTTGAAATGCCTTATAACGGAAGGGAAAATTACCATTTTGTGGAAGATGTAGGAACACATTTTGCCGCATGTACTTTACAGGATTTTAAAGGTTTTGCAGCATTTAACATTAAAGGAAAGACTATAGCCATTGAAGAATTCTTAAGTATTGTAAGGGACCAGGCCAATAATCTTGGATTGGGGCAGTACGCTGATCTTTCGATAGCTGAAGCAGCTTCACCTAATTTGTTTGTCTCAGATTTGAGTCATGAAAAAATAGAAAGGACATTTGATAATTTACCTTTAACTCCAATTGCGGACGGCGTTCGGATTTCCCTTCAGGAATTTGTGAAAATGGCTCGTAAAGGAGTATTGGAATATTCAGTAGAGAGCACATGAATACAATTAGAATTGGATTAATAGGAGCCGGTGATATTGCCGATCTGCATGCTGAAGCCATTAATGGCCTTCAGGGTGCTGAGTTAGCCGGACTTTGGAACAGAACATTGGAAAAGGGCAAATCAAAAGCCCAAAAATACGGTTGCAGGGTCTATTCAACGGTAGATGAATTGCTTAATGATCCGGACATAGATGCGGTTTTCATCCTTACAAATATGGAAACTCATTGTGAATATACTGTAAAGGCAGCCAGGGCAGGGAAACATATTTTAGTGGAAAAGCCAGCCGCGTCAAATATACAGGAGTTGGAAAAGATGCAAAGCGAAGCACTGCAAGCTGGGGTCAAATGTATGCCGGTTCATAATTATATATATGAACCTGGTATTTTAAGGACAAAATCGATGATTGAGAATGGTAGCCTGGGTACTATCACCCAGTTTTATATGATGTATAATATTCACCATGCAGATGACATCAGGGTACGATATCCGGGGGTTATCAGACAGATATTAACTCACCATTGCTATACCATGCTTTATCTGGCGGGAAAACCCAAAACAATATCCTGTCTGAAGCATACGGTAGACAGTACTATTGCACCTCAGGAAAATTTGGCTATGGCCAACATTCAAATGGAGAATGGAACACTGAGCCATCTATCCGCAAGTTTTGCGAATGATGACCATGCCGGAGATCCATGGACATGCATAATAAAGGTAATTGGGACCAAAGGCAGTACCAGATACAGTTATAGGGACTGGGTTATTAATGAGCGCAAAGGGGCACATTCACAGACGTATTACAGCTATCCTGAATCCATAAAAAATACGGCTACACATTTTATTGATAAAGTATTGCGCCTGGGAGAGGAACCTCTTTCTTCTTTGCAGGATGCCATTAGCTGTCAGCGAATTATAGAAGCTTGCGAACGCTCTGAAAAAGAAGGGATTCATGTAAGTTTTGAATAAATAACTTCAAATATTTGATTTACAACGATTATGAGCACCAAGAAACAAATTGAAATAAAAGGAATATACTTCATGCTCATAATAGCACTTATTTTGGCATCCTGTAGTAAAAAAGACCGTATACTGGAGCTAAATAAAGGAAGTCATATAGTCCTGATTGGCAATAATCTGGGGTCCAGGATGATGAATTTTGGTCATTTTGAAACTGAAATGCATTTGCGTTACCCGGATAGCCTGCTTTTCATCAGAAATATGTGTGACGGGGGAAACACCCCGGGTTTCAGGCCACACTCTTCCAGAAATTCACCTTGGGCCTTTCCCGGTGCAGAAAAGTTTCAGACAGAACTGGCGGAGCCATCCGGCAGTATTGGGCATTTTGATTCAGAAGATAAGTGGCTAAGCAGGCTGAAAGCAGATATTATCATTGCATTTTTTGGCTATAATGAGTCCTTTCAGGGTAAAGAAGGCTTGGAGAATTACAAAGCCGAATTAAAAGCTTTTATTCAACATACAAAGAATCAAATGTACAATGGTTCAAAACCTCCGCAATTGGCACTTGTTTCACCCATAGCTTTTGCAGACCTGTCTGCGGATAAAGACCTGCCGGATGGTGTTAAAGAAAATCAGAATTTGTCTTTATATTCGGAGGCTATGAGGGAAATAGCGGCAGCAGACAGCGTATTGTTTGTAGATGCATTTCACCCAACTCAAATGTGGTTTCAAAAGGATGCCGGGCAATACACTTCAGACGGCTTTCAACTAAACGATGAAGGTTATCATAAGTTTGGGGTTTTATTGGCGGATGACATTTTTGGAAAGGACAAACGACAAGCTGATGAATATCACAATTTAGTCCATGAGGCTGTAATGGAAAAAAACTGGTTCTGGCATAACGATATTAAAATCCCCAACGGAGTTCATGCTTATGGCAGGCGTTACGATCCTTTTGGACCCGCCAATTATCCATTTGAAATAGATAAAATACGGGAAATGACAGCTATTCGCGATTCTGCAATTTGGGCTGCAGTAAAAGGAATAAAGACAGATTTGGCAGCAGCCGACTCCAAAACCAAGAAGCTTCCGCCTGTAAAAACCAATTATGACCCCGGTCAGGGTGACCTTGAAGCAGGCTATATGTACGGAAAAGATGCTTTGGACAAGATCAAGGTTGCCGAAGGATATAAATTGGAAATGTTTGCTTCGGAAAGGGAATTCGCTGAGCTGGCTAATCCTGTTCAGCTATCCTTTGATAACAGGGGAAGACTATGGGTAGGTGTAATGCCCAGCTATCCCCATTACAGGCCTGGTGACAGCAAACCCAATGATAAGCTGCTCATATTGGAAGATACCGACAATGATGGCAAGGCGGATAAGCAAACAATTTTTGCAGACGGACTGCATCTTACAATCGGTTTTGAATTTGCCCCCGAAGGAGTTTATGTCTCTCAGGGTACAAATCTGGTCTTATTAAAAGATACAGATGGTGACGATAAAGCAGATGTTAAAGAAATTATCCTGAGCGGGTTTGACGACCACGACACACATCATGCCATAAGTGCTTTTACTGCAGATCCTTCCGGAGCACTTTATATGGGAGAAGGAGTGTTTTTACATACCAATGTGGAGACTGTTTATGGACCTGTCAGGGCCACTAACGGGGGTTTTTACAGATATAGCCCTCAAAGGCATTATTTAGAGCGGACCGCACAACTGCCCATACCCAATCCCTGGGGGATAGCTTTTGATGAATGGGGACAAAATTTCTTTGCGCATACCTCCGGCCCGGATGTTACCTGGATGATGCCGGGAACTATAAAACCCAGGTATGGCCAGGCTTCCCCATTGCCAAAAAACCTGATACAGGAGGAACACCGTGTACGTCCTACATCGGGATTGGAATTTATATCGAGCAGGCATTTTCCTGATGAGGTGCAGGGCGATTTGATCATCAACAACACCATCGGATTCCTTGGAACAAAACAACACACAATGACAGATGATCCGGAATCTGCCGGATATAATAGCAAATTCAGGCAGGATCTGGTGATATCGGAGGATACTAATTTCCGTCCGGTGGATATGGAGTTTGCTCCCGATGGATCACTGTATTTAATAGACTGGCACAATGTGCTGGTTGGCCATATGCAGCATAACGCCCGTGATCCTTTAAGGGATCATGTTCACGGAAGGATATATAGGATTACTTATCCGTCCCGGCCCTTGGTAGAGCCGGCGAAGATCGTTGATGCAAGCATTGATGAGTTATTGGATAATTTGAAACTTCCGGAGTACAGAACTCGTTATCGGACAAAGAGGGAATTACGCGCCAGAGATTCCGCTGAAGTATTGGCCAAAATTAAAGAGTGGGTTAGTAATCTGGACAAAAATGACAGCAGATATGAACACCATCTCCTTGAAGCTTTATGGGTAAGCTGGGGATTAAATCAAATTGATGCGGATCTTTTAAGACAACTTTTAAATGCTAATGATTTCAGGGCAAGGGCCGCAGCAGTGAGGGTTCTCAGGTATTCAGGTCATCAGATACCTGACCAGGTGGAACTTCTGGTTAAAGCTGCCCAGGATGATAATCCCCGGGTTCGTTTAGAGGCCTTTGTGGCGGGTTCCTGGCTGGATAGAGAATCCGCGCTGACAGTACTGGAGGCTGCAGGCCAAAAACCTTTGGACGAATGGATGCAACTTCCCTACGAAGCTGCTTTAGCGCATATAAACGGGTATAATGTTGGGCAGGACCCTTTAACAAAAGGCTCAAAAACCGACCTTGAAGGTAAAGAGCGGGAGTTGTTTGTTAAAGGCGAAGAAATATATAAAAGAGAAGGATTTTGTATTACCTGTCATCAACCGGATGGCAATGGCTTAAGTGCATCTCAATTTCCACCTTTAGCCGGGGTTGAATGGGTCACCGGCAATCAGGAGCGCCTTATAAAAATAACCCTAAAAGGAATAATGGGACCCATAGATGTAAAAGGGAAAACATATCCCGGGCAGGTTCCCATGACTCCATTTGGAGGTATGCTGGACGATGAAGAAATAGCGGCAGTACTCACTTTTGTCAGAAATGCTTTTGGCAATAAAGCGCCGGCCATTTTACCCGAAAAAGTAAAAGAAGTACGGAATAATATAAAAGATAAGGAAGGGTTTTATTCCGCAGAGGAGCTTTTAAAAGAACATCCGATGAACTAATTACCTGCCCGAAAGTCAAAAATCTTATCCATCGGCAACCACTTTTCACCAGGTTTGGCGAAAGGCAATGCCTGCTGATAATTCCACATCAGGACCTCCCATTTCTGTACCTGGGGGTTATCAGCATCCATTCTCGCTTTCTTGTCAAAAGAAAAATCATCCGCTACTTCAATAATCATAAATAATCGGTTCTTTATGCGATAAATTTCCATGTGGTTAATACCGGAATTTGAGAGGCTTTCCAGTACTTCGGGCCATACATTATTATGATATTCTTCATATTTTGCAATAAGTTTTTCGTCATCCTTTAAATCTAAAGCCAGACAATGTTTTTTCATGATTTTGATTTTTTTAAATGATCATTTTTAAAGGCCGGAATCAAAAATAAAGGTTTCTAATTCGGCAGAATTCCATGGTGTTATCTTGCCTTGAGTGCGAAATCTTACTTTTCCTACAGTACCATTTGAAATGGCCTCTGCAGAATTGCCCCAGCTATTTCGTATATAGGTGGTAATGGCCGCAATATCTTCATTCTGCAGTGTAGAGAACGAAGGCATATTTGGCAGGATATCCGGAATATCGTATTTCTTGCCATTCACTACCACCGGTCCTTCCATACCATGCAACAAAATCATTGCCAGTTTTTCTTTATTTCCTGTCACCCATTCAGAGTGTTTTAACGGTGGGGCAAACCTGGCCATACCCTCTCCCTGTGTACCATGACAATTGGCACAAAGGTTTAGGTAATTTTGTCGTCCTGAAGCCATAAGCTGCTGATCAATTTCAAATAAACCTTCAGTTTTAGTTGAGGCTATTATTGGTTTGCCGGGCCAGATAAATATTTTATCCAAGCCGGCCAATAAGTTTGCATCTGTGCTGTCAGTGGCACTTATATTTTGGAAAACAGCCGGGGCATAGGGAAGTTCAATTTTGGCTTCCTCTTGTGAGGCTGCACTGTTGAGGATGCCATTTACAATGGCATTGGTTACCCATAATGTTTTGCTGTCCCGGCTGTTTTCCAGTTTATGTAAAATGGGCATAATTTCTTTTTCATCACCGTTTGTGACAATTGCTCCAACCAGCATTTCAATAAATATTTCGTGATTCTGATCATAGGTATTCCATTCCCCGTCAGACAATAGGTTGTTGAAAAAGGTATACTCCCTGTCTCCCATGCTGCTCATAACCACATCCCTTGCAACGGCAGTCTGACCATACTCATGAAGGAATTTCTTTGAAATACTAAAAGCATGTTCCGGTTCCAATAAATCAGATGTCAAGACCATTTGCATTTGTAAAATAGGTTCCGCGTGCGCATAAGCCTCCGAAATAAAGCGCCGGATATCTTCACGTACATGAGGTTGGTTTCCAACCAGGCCGGATGCAAGACGGAGGGCTGCCTGTACTACTTTTGCATCTTTAGCCCTCAGGGCCCTTAGATAAGGTTCCGGATTGGTATTTCCTAATCCCTCAAGTGTCCATAGGGCATGGAGTTGACCCAGAGGGTTATCTGATGCAAGAAGATTTTCTAATTCCGGGATAATTGTAAAATCCTTGTTTTCCACAAGCAAGCGCTGCGCCATATCCCTGGTCCATCCATTCGGGTGAGTCAATAATTTAACCAGTTCCCCTGATTTCAATTTGGATAGATCCTGCGCTTTTACAGGAGAATCTTTTTTTGAGGTTATACGCCATATCCGGCCCATATTTATTGGCTTGTCCAGCTTCCGTTTTAAGCTTACTTCCCTCAAATAATCTGTCATATAGGGTCCATGCTGAATTATACCCTTATACATATCTACCACATATAATGCTCCATCAGGACCCGAGGCCAGTGAAATGGGCCGGAAACGTTCATCAGTAGAGGCCAGAAATTCACGATTATCGTATACCCCTGCAGCACTTAACATAAATCCATCTTCATGAATAAAATTTCTTTTGATCAGGTTGCCGGTAGGTTCACAGACAAAAGCATTCTCCAAATATGAATCCGGAAGACTATTACCACGGTAGATCAGCGGCCCGCAGGCCGATGCAAATTCCAGTAATTTGCCTTCTTTATCGAGAGTTCCGGGAACATAACCCCGGTTAACTGCTGTGTTGCTTCTTATGGGAAATATTTTTCGATCGAGGGTCAGCCCATGATCTATACCACTGCTACTTTTATGGTGGTGATTTCTTTGGAGAGTATTTGGGGGGACAAGATCTGCATGTAATTGTGACCAGTTATAATTATAATACAAGCGTCCTGAATTATCATGACAAATTCCCCATTGCCCCCTGAATTCAGTCTCTTCTTTAACCCAATCTGAATCAACTTTTCGGA
>Ga0316195_10001659_pt1 | contig 10148 bp, 7 predicted proteins | sample Phised1_MG_FD_204937 | JGI IMG/M metagenome (GOLD analysis project Ga0316195, IMG submission 204937) | Coastal sediment microbial communities from Maine, United States - Phippsburg sediment 1 | ecosystem: Environmental > Aquatic > Marine > Coastal > Sediment | place: USA: Maine | collected...
GGCCACGGTCGACCTGGCCGCGCGCGCGGCAGGGGTGATTGCCGGCCTGTCCGTGGCAGCCAGGGTCTTCGAGATCGAGTCCGATGGCGCCAGCACGGTCACCCTGGTGCGCAGTGATGGTGATCGTGTCCGGGTCGGTGACGTCGTCCTGACCGTGACCGGCCGGACCCGGTCCCTGCTCGTGTCCGAGCGGACCGCGCTGAACCTCCTGTGCCACCTGTCCGGGGTGGCCACCGCCACGGCTGCCTGGGCCGACGAGCTGGCCGGCACGGGTGCTCGGGTCCGCGACACCCGCAAGACCACACCGGGCCTGCGCACCCTGGAGAAGTACGCCGTGCGCTGCGGTGGCGGGGTCAACCACCGGATGGGCCTGTGGGACGCAGCCCTCGTCAAGGACAACCACGTCGTCGCAGCAGGCGGCGTGGCCGAGGCGTTCCGGGCGGTGCGCACACGGTTCCCCGGCGTGCCCGTCGAGGTGGAGGTGGACTCCCTGGAGCAGTTGGCCGACGTGGTCGCAGCCGGCGCCGACCTCGTTCTGCTGGACAACTTCACCCCGGACCAGACGGCGCAGGCGGTGACCCTCGTGGCCGGTCGCTGCCAACTGGAATCATCGGGGGGATTGACCTTGGATGTGGCCCGGGACTATGCGCGCACCGGCGTGGACTTCCTCGCGGTAGGTGCCCTGACCCACTCGGCGCCCGTGCTCGACCTGGGGGCCGACCTGCGGCCCGTGGAGGGATGACCCATGCTCCTGGCAGTGGACGTCGGCAACACCAACACCGTGCTCGGGCTCTTCGAGGACCACGAGCTGGCGCACTCCTGGCGGATCAAGACCGATCCCCGGGGGACCGCCGACGAGATGGCTCTGGTCTTCCGTGGGCTGCTCACGGAGGTCCCACAGATCACCGGGATCGCCCTGTGCTCGACCGTTCCGTCGGTCCTGCGCGAGATGCGCTCGATGTTCGGCCGCTACTGGGATCACGTCCCGACAGTCATCGTCGAGCCGGGCACGAAGACCGGGGTCCCGCTGCTGACCGACAACCCCAAGGAGGTGGGTGCCGACCGGATCGTGAACACGCTGGCGGTCCATCACCTCTTCGGGGGGCCGGCCATCGTCGTCGACTTCGGAACCTCGACCAACCTGGATGTCGTCAGCGAGCGGGGTGAGTTCCTCGGTGGTGCCCTGGCCCCGGGCATCGAGATCTCGCTGGACGCCCTGGCCGCTCGCGCCGCGGCGCTGCGCAAGGTCGAGCTGGTGCGCCCCCGATCGGTCATCGGCAAGAACACAGTCGAGGCCCTGCAGTCCGGTGCGCTCTACGGATTCGCCGGGCAGGTCGACGGGCTCGTCGACCGCATCGTGGCCGAGTTGGGCGGCAGGGTCGCCGCGGTCGTGGCCACCGGTGGGCTCGCCCCGATCGTGGTTGCCGAATCCCGGACGATCACCCATCATGAGCCCGACCTGACGCTGATCGGCCTGGACCTGATCTACGCGAAGAACGTGGTCGAACAACGGGCACCTCGCAGCCCCTGACTGCTTCACAATCGGAGTCCCATGGCCAGCAAGAGCAGCGGCTCTGACAGCAAGCGACCTGCGCCCACACCTGTGGAGGTCGAACCGGCCCTCGGTCTGGCGGGCCGGGCTGCGCGCAAGCAGGTCCCCCGGTCCCAGCTGGGTGACTGGGTGGTCGATGGGGTCGACCGCGATCCCGTGGCGATCCTGCATGCGCAGTCCGAGGGGCGCATGCAGGACCTCGTGCCGCTGCGCTACTCGCGCATGGCGGCCTCCGCGTTCACCTTCTACCGCGGCGCCGCGGCGCTCATGGCCCACGACCTGGGCACCCAGGTCAACACCGGCCTGATGGCACAGCTGGCCGGCGACGCGCATCTTGCCAACTTCGGCGGGTTCGCCACAGCCGAGCGCCTGCTGGTCTTCGACCTCAACGACTTCGACGAGACTCTGCCCGGGCCCTTCGAGTGGGACGTCAAGCGCCTGGTCGCCAGCTTCGAGGTCGCCGGGCGGCACAGGGGGTTCACCCCCGCGCAGCGCAGCGAGATCGTGGCCGCGGTGGCCGACGAGTATCGCGCCGGCATGGCCGAGTTCGTGGGGATGACCCGCCTCGATGTCTGGTACGCCCGGATGCAGGCCGAGGACATCCTCAGCCGCTGGATCGGCCATACCGATGACGCCCACATCGCGTCCTTCCAGAAGGTGCTGGCGAAGGGGCGCAAGAAGACCAGCGCGGGGGCGGCCTCTCGCTACACGACCCAGGGTCCAGACGGGGACCTTCGGGTGATCAGCGACCCGCCCTTCGTCGAGCCGATCAGTGAGCTGTCCGGCATGGATGAGGCGACGGTCCGCTCGTTCATCGAGAACGTCCTCAGCGAGTACCGCAAGTCCCTCCCCGACTACCTCAAGGTGCTCCTCGACGGCTACCGGGTCGCCGACGCCGGGCGCAAGGTCGTGGGCGTGGGGTCGGTGGGGACCCGTTGCTGGATCGCCCTGCTGGTGGGCAGGGACGATCCCCGTGACGACCTCGTCCTGCAGTTCAAGCAGGCAGGTGAGTCGGTCCTGGAGGCGGTGGCGCCGGGCAGTGCCTACGGCAACCACGGCCAGCGGGTCGTGGAGGGTCAGCGCCTGATGCAGGCCTCCAGCGACATGCTCCTGGGCTGGACCACGGTCACAAGCCTCGATGGGATCCCGCGCGACTACTACGTCCGGCAGATGTGGGACTGGAAGACCTCCCCCGACCTCGACTCGATGGACCACCACGCTATTCGCGTCTACGCCCGGGTGTGCGGGTGGACCCTGGCCAGGGCGCACGCCCGCAGCGGCGACCGGTACGCGATCGCGGCCTACCTGGGGTCCGGGGCGGTGTTCACGACGGCGATGCAGAAGTTCGCCGATGCCTACGCCGACCAGAACCAGCGTGACTACGAGGCGTTCCTGCGGGCGATCGCCGAGGGCAGGATTCCCCGTTCGGACATCGAGGACCCGAAGATGAAGGGCGTCACGGGCTGATTCGACTGTGTCAGGCACCTGGTCGGATGTGTCGTGTCCAAGGTGGCCGATACCGGCCACGGGCCCTAGTGTGCCCGCATGAATCTCACCCCGGTCGCGCTGCGCGGGTACGACAAGTCGTGGTTGTCCAGGGATGTGATCGCGGGTGTCACCCTCGCCGCAGTGGCCATCCCCGAGGTGATGGGCTACACCTCCATCGCCCAGGTCCCGATCCAGACGGGGCTCTACACGGTCATCCTCCCCACGCTCATCTTCGCCCTGATGGGCTCCTCCAGGCTGCTCGTGGTGGGCGCGGACTCGGCCACGGCGGCGGTCCTCGCGGCGGGACTTGCGGGGCTCGGGATCGCTGGCCTGACGCCCTACTCCGACCAGTGGCTGGCGTGGTGCAGCCTCACGGCGCTGGTGTGCGGCGGGCTGCTCCTGCTGGCCAGGCTGCTCCGGCTGGGCTTCATCGGGGACTTCCTGAGCACCTCGGTCCTCGTGGGATTCCTGACCGGGGTCGGCATCCAGGTCCTGTCGGGTCAGATCCCGGACATGCTCGGGGTCCCGAAGGGCTCGGGCAACTGGTTCCAGCAGCAGTGGGAGCTGATCCAGTCCATCCCCGATGCCAACCCGGCCACGGTCGCCTTCGCGGTCCTGACCCTCGGCCTCATCGTCGGGTTCAAGAAGTTCCTCCCGCAAGTGCCCGGGGCACTCATGGCCGTGATTGCGTGCATCGCGATCTCGACGGCGATGGACGCGTCGTCGAATGGGGTTGCGACGATCGGATCGGTGCCCGCGGGCCCGCCGCCCATCGGACTGCCGCAGGGACTCACCGCCGGTGATGCACTCACCGTCCTGCCGATCGCCTTCGCCTGCTTCGTGCTCATCGTCGCGCAGAGCGCGGCGACCTCTCGCAGCTTCGCTGCCAAGCACGGCGAGCGGGTCGATGTGAACCGCGACATCGTCGGCCTCTCCGGGGCGAGCATCGCCGCCGGTCTCTCCGGGACCTTCGTCGTCAACGGCAGCCCGACCAAGACCCAGATCCTCGACCAGCAGGGCGGGCGATCACAGGTGTCCAACATGACGATGTCCGTGGTCGTGCTGCTCTTCGCCGTCTTCTTCACGGGGCTGCTGACCAACATGCCCAAGGCCACCCTGGCAGGCATCGTGTTCATGATCGGGTTGAGCCTGATCGACAGCCTCGGTCTGAGGCAGATCCGCCGGGAGCGCTACAGCGAGTTCGTCATCGCCTGCATCACCGGCTTCGTGGTGTTCGCCGTCGGTGTCGAGCAGGGCATCATCCTGGCGGTCGTGGCCTCCATCATCGAGATCATCCGTCGTGCCTACAGCCCCAAGGACTTCGTGATCCAGAAGGGACCCGATGGGTCACCGGAGTTCCTGCCGGCCACGCCGGGCACGACCAGTGCCCCCGGCCTCATCGTGTTCCGCTTCGATGCCGAGCTGTTCTACGCCAACGCAAGCCGGTTCACCGACGACGTCAAGGCCCTGGTCGACGGGGCTCCCGAACCGGTGCGCTGGGTGCTGCTCGATGCATCCTCGCTGGACGACGTCGACTACTCCGCCGGCCTGCAGCTCAAGGACCTGGCCGCGTTCCTCGACTCCCGGCAGATCACCGTGGGCCTGGTGCGCGCCGATGACGCACTCCTCGATGCGCTGCGCACCTACGAGGTCATCGGCGAGGACGCCCCCACCCGGGTCTACCCACGGTTGGCCGATGGCCTGGCCGCGTTCGAGGCCGACCAGGGCGTGACGCCCTGACCCCAGGTGCGATCAGATCTGCCAGGAGGTCGGCGCTGCGTCGGCTGAACCCCACGGCGGCTGATGGTCACCCAGGTTCTGCTCGCCCCAGCCCTGGGGTCCATGCCCGGGACCGGGATGACCCATCCCCCCGCGCGGGCCCATCCCGCCACCAGGCCCCTGCAGCAGGCCCAGCCCGCCGCCCCTGCCGGTGTCCTCACCGGCCAGCCAGGAGTCGGCGCGGTCCTGGGCTCGGGTCAGGGTCTCGGCCGCCTGGTCGCTGGTGATCCGACCCTCGTCGACCGCAGTGTCCAACCGCTCGGCGAGCTTGGAGAGCATGCCGGCCGCGAGCTCGTCGGCGGAGTCCCCAGCGATCTCCAGCAGGCTCTCACCGGCCATGAGCCTCTGCCGCACCGCATCCATGTCCATGTCGAGGGTCTGTTCCAGGAGTGCGTCCATCTCGGCGCGGCGTTCCGTGCGGTCCTGCTCGCGCTCAGCGCGGTCCTGCTCGTGGGCCTTGCCCAGCGCCTCGGCGACGTCGTCGGCCTGCTGCTGGGTGATCGTGCCCTTGCTCACCAGCCCGGACAGGGCCTCGCCGAGGCGACCGGCCGGTCCGTTGCCATCTGCGGCCGTGGCAACCCCCACGCCGATGAGTCCGGCCAGTGCCAGGCCGGCCACGGCCGCGGTCACGGTGCGCTTCATCGTCTGCCTCCTGCAGTCTGCTGGCCGATCAGGTCATCGGCGTCATGTCCACCCAATCGTGCTGGCGTGCCGCGTGGGTGACATCGTCGTTCGGGTCAGGTAAGGCGTCGACCACTGGTGGGGCGGGGATTGCGGCCGGGTCAGTGGGGGAGCCCTGATCGAGCCTCCAGCATGGCCCGCAGGGCCGCCTGCTCCTCGGCCAGGCCGTCCAGGCGATCGAGGATGAGCTGGACATCCCCTGCGGCGATGGGGCTGGTCTCCCCCTCGGCTGGTCCGGCGTCGGTCGGTGCCGGCTCCTGGTCGACCGGGGTGACCTTGCGCTGCACGAACCAGGCGGCGATCGTGGCCGACACGGTGCCGATCAGGCCGATGCCGACGATCATCAGCCCAGCGCCGACGATCCGGCCCGGCGTGCTCGTGGGGTAGAAGTCGCCGTAGCCGACGGTGGTGGTGGTCACGACCGACCACCACAGGGCCTCGCCGAGGGTCTGGATGTTGGCGTCGGGCTGCTGGCGCTCGATGTTCCACTCGAGCACGGCTGCGCCGGCCACCACGACGCCGACGATCGTGAACAGGGAGCCGGCGATGCGATCGGTGGAGATGGAGCGCAGCGACTTGCGCAGGAGCAGGGCCACACGCAGCATCCGCAGCATGGGGAGCAGCACCATGAGGAGGTCCAGCTTGTGGGTCCTGACGAAGTGCAACTGGCCGTCAACCAGTGCCAGCCGCACGAGATAGTCGATGGCGAACGCTGCCCAGATCGCCATCTGGCAGGCAAGCATGACGCTGTTGAACCAGTCCGGGGGATTGATGTAGAGCCACTGGACCACCACGACGACCAGGAACACCAGGGCCAGCCGATCCAGCCCCCGGGTTGTCCGGGCGACCCACCGGTCGTATCGGCTCGTACCGGCGTCGGGCCCCATGTCGTCACTACGCGCTGCAACCATGGCGCAAGTCTAGGAACGCAGTGCTCGCGGGCCGGTGCGCATCGACCGGCCGGTCGCGAGTCCTAGGGTTGGGCCATGTCCATCCACATCCGCCCCGCGCGCACCTCCGACGTGCGCCAGATCCGTGAGCTGGTGGACCTCTACTCCCAGCCGCGCATCCTGCTGAACAAGGCGACGGTGACGCTGTTCGAGGACGTCCCGGACTTCCTGGTCGCGGAGGTCGACGGACAGTTCGTGGGATGCGGGGCCATGCACGTGATCTGGGAGGACCTGGGTGAGCTGCGCACCCTGGCGGTCGACCCTCGGCGCACGGGGGCCGGGATCGGGGCAGCGCTGGTCGAGGCGCTGATCGCCCGCGCGATTGACCTCGGCGTCTCGCGCGTGTTCTGCCTGACCTTCGAGACGGGGTTCTTCGCCCGGAACGGGTTCGCGGAGATCGAGGGGGCACCGGTCACCCCCGAGGTGTACGCCCAGCTGCTGCAGTCCTATGACGAGGGTGTCGCCGAGCTTCTCGACCTCGAACGGGTCAAGCCGAACACCTTGGGCAACCACCGCATGCTGCGTCTGCTCTGAGCCAGCGGGTGGGCCTCAGCCGGTGTTGCGCAGGCCGGTGGCGATCCCGTTGACCGTGAGCAGCAGCGCTCGGCGCAGCTGCGGCTCCACCTGCGTTCCCTCGCCCTCGTGCCAGCGGACCCGGGCCAGCAGGGAGATCTGCAGCAGGTGCAGCGGGCGCAGGTAGGCATCGCGCACCGCCAGCGTCTGGGCCAGGCCCGGCTGGTTGCCCAACAGGGAGTCGCAACCCTGCGCCCGGGTCACCTCCTCGATCGTCAGCAGGTGCTCGTCACGGATCCGGGCCCCGAAGCCTCGCAGGTGCTCGGGCACGAGCCGGTCGACGTACCTCTGGGCCACATCGAGGTCCGCCTTCGCAGCGGTCATGGCGACGTTGGACAGGAAGTTGGCGAAGAACGGCCAGCGTCTGGCCATCTGGGCGACGGTGTCAGCGTGCCCCGCGGCCCGGACTGCGGCCAGCCCCGATCCGACGCCGTACCAACCGGGGACGATCTGGCGCGCCTGGGTCCACCCGAAGACCCATGGGATGGCTCGAAGCCCCTCGAGCCCGGCAGAGGCCGTGGGTCGGCGGGCCGGGCGGGAACCCAGGTGCAGGTCGCCGAGCTGCTCCACCGGTGTCGCGAACGAGAAGTAGGCGGGCAGGTCGGGGTCGTCCACGAGGTCCCGGTAGACGCCGAAGGCTGCCTGGGACATGAGCTCCATGACGGCATCCCACGCGGTGAGGGTGTCCGCGTCGAGCAGCGGGGTCCGGTGCAGGACGGTGCCCCGCAGCGTGGCGGCCAGGGTCTGGCCGAGGTTCTCCCGCGCCAGCTGCGGGAGCAGGTACTTGTCAGAGATCACCTCACCCTGCTCCGTGACCTTGATCTGGCCGTCGAGCACCCCCCACGGCTGGGACAGGATGGCCTCGTAGCTCGGCCCACCGCCCCGGCCCACGGTTCCGCCTCGGCCGTGGAACAGGCGCAGGACCACGCCGTGCTCGGCGCAGACGTCCCGCAGGCGGCGCTGGGCCAGATGGATCTGCCACTGCGAGGTCGTCACGCCGGCGTCCTTGTTGGAGTCGGAGTACCCGAGCATGACCTCGAGGGTGTCGCCCCGCAGCCGCACGAGCTGGCGGAACCCGGGGTCGTCGAGCAGCTGCCCGATGATCAGGTCGGCCGCCTTGAGCTCGGCCACGGTCTCCAGCAGGGGCACGAAGCCGATCCGGGCAACGCCGGCAGGCAGGTCGACCAGTCCGGCCTCGCGGGCGAGGACCACGGCAGCCAGCACGTCAGCCGCCGACTTCGTCATGGAGATGATGTACGACTGGCACGACTCCGGCCCGTAGCGGTCCAGGGCACGACCGATCTCCACAAACGTCATGTAGGTGGTCAGGCCAGGTGGATCCAGCGGCGGGGGCGCTGGGGCCAGGGGCCGCTTGCCCGCCAGCTCGGCTGCCAGCACGGAGAACCGCGCCTCAGCGGTGAGTTCCATGTAGGGCACGGCCAGGTCGCCGAGTCGATCCAGCAGCTGCCCCACCGCGTGGTGATGGGCGCTGGCATGCTCGCGGACGTCCAGGGTCGCCAGCGACAGGCCGAACACGGCGGCCACCCGCATCGTGTGGGCCACGGACCCCGCGGCGATCAGCCCGCCGCGGTTGGCGGCCAGCGAGGACCGGATGAGCTCCAGGTCGGCCAGGAGGTCGGCCGTCGTGCGGTAGTCGCGTCCCGGTGCGTGGGCCCGCCCCTCGGACTGGCGGGTCCGGGTGTTGCGCAGCTTCGCGTGGATGCACGTGAGCTTGAGCCGGTAGGGCTCCTCGGCGTTGAGGCGCCGGAACCGCGGGTCCAGGTCCGTCAGCGCCGCGAGGTCGGCGGCCAGCGATTCGCTGAGTTCGGCGGACACCGGTGCGATCCGCTCGGACACCGAGAGCAGGGCGCTGAGCTGCTCGATGTGCGGCAGGAGGTCCCGGACGGCGTGATCGTGCTGGAGGGCCAGGACCCGGGCGGTCACCGCCGGTGTCACGAAGGGGTTGCCGTCACGATCGCCGCCGATCCACGAGCCGAACGTGAGCACCGGCTTCTGCGCTGGGACATCCACCCCGACCGCTTCGGCGGCGGCCGCGAACTCGTCGACGACGTCACCGGCCGCCCCAGCGGCCAGGTCGTCGAGGTAGAACAGGGCGTTGCGGGCCTCGTCGGTGACCTCCGGCTTCCCGATGCGCAGCTCGTCGGTCTGCCACAGGAGGTCGATGGCCTCGGCGATGGAGCGGTCGGTCCGCTCGGTGCGCGGCTCCTCGAGGAGTGCCGCGATGCGCCGCAGCTTGACCAGGACCGAGCGACGGGAGGCCTCGGTGGGATGGGCCGTGAACACCGGTCGGGCACTGATGTGGCCGAAGCCCGCGACCACCTGCGCACGGGTGACCTCCCCGGTGTCCAGCGCGGCACGGATCGCGGCACCGGCGCGTGCCAGTGGACCGCCGGTCAGGGCCCGCTCGGCGGCCTGCGACTGGGCGCGGTGCACCTGCTCGGCGATGTTGGCCAGGTGGAAGTACAGGGAGAAGGCGCGCGCCAGCGTGGTCGCCTCGGCCAGGGTCAGGTCATCGATCAGCTGCGCGGCCTGGTCCGGGTCGTCGCGGGTCAGGGTGCGGATGCTCTCCACGATGCTGAACATCTCTGCCCCCTCCTGGCGGATGATCGCCTCGCCGAGGAGGTCGCCGAGTCGCCGGATGTCGTCGCGCAGCGCGGGTGCGGACGGCAGCACGTCCTGGGGGCTCATGAAGCGGAAGCGTAGTGAGCATCTGTCCCCGGCGCAGATGCTGCCGAATGACCACCCCGTCGAAAGGGCGGCGCACAATCGCGACATTTGGCTCGGTGGTGTGGGTTTCTGCACGCCCATCTGGGTGCGTTGTGCTATTGCCCCAATTGAGTGGGCCGCGCAGTTCCGGGATTCCCCTGGCGAGAATTCTGGCCTATGCTGTGGGGAGACTATTCAACAACGAAAGTGCGGGAGCTTCTCATGGCGCGCAAGGTCCAGGTCCTTCTCGAGGACGATCTCGACGGCACTCCGGGCGCCGAGACCGTCCAGTTCGCCCTGGACGGGAGGTCCTACGAGATCGACCTCTCCGTTGCCAACGCCGAGAAGCTGCGCGAGGCCTTCGCTCCGTGGATCGGAGCAGGGCGTCGGGCCAGCGG
>Ga0316195_10001660_pt1 | contig 10145 bp, 6 predicted proteins | sample Phised1_MG_FD_204937 | JGI IMG/M metagenome (GOLD analysis project Ga0316195, IMG submission 204937) | Coastal sediment microbial communities from Maine, United States - Phippsburg sediment 1 | ecosystem: Environmental > Aquatic > Marine > Coastal > Sediment | place: USA: Maine | collected...
CCGCCTCCTGGCTGGCCCAGGCCAGCCAGCAAGGTCTGGAGCGGAAATTGCGCTTGCGCAAAATTGCCGAAGCCGATGTCACGGGCTACCGCGAACGCCTGGCGATTGAACTTGAGGTGATTGCCGGCATGGGGTTTCCCGGCTACTTCCTCATCGTGGCGGACTTCATTCGCTGGGCCAGGGAGAATGATGTACCGGTGGGACCGGGGCGCGGTTCCGGCGCCGGATCATTGGTGGCATGGGTGCTGGGTATTACCGACCTGGATCCGCTGGAGCACGACTTGCTGTTTGAGCGATTCCTGAATCCGGAACGCGTTTCCATGCCGGACTTCGATGTCGATTTCTGCATGGAAGGCAGGGACCGTGTGATCGAGTATGTCGCCGAGCGTTATGGGCGTGACCAGGTATCCCAAATCATCACATTTGGCACCATGGCTGCCAAGGCGGTGGTGCGTGATGTGGGCCGGGTCCTGGGCCACCCTTACGGGTTTGTCGATCGCATCGCCAAGCTTATTCCCTTTGAAATAGGGATGACCCTGGACAAGGCCCTGGTCCAGGAAAAGGAATTGCGCACCGCCTATGACAGCGAGGAGGATGTACAGGCCCTGATCGACCTTGCCAGGTCCCTGGAAGGCCTGTCCCGCAACGCGGGAAAACATGCCGGTGGTGTGGTCATCGCTCCCGGACCTCTGACCGACTTCGTACCACTGTACTGCGAAGAAGGTGGCAGTAATGTGATCAGCCAATTTGACAAGGACGACGTTGAAAAGGTCGGCCTGGTCAAGTTTGACTTCCTGGGCCTGCGTACCCTGACCATTATTGATTGGGCGTTGAAAGCGATAAATCATCGGCGCCAGGCAACGGGAGAGGAGCCTGTCACCCTGGACGGTATCCAGTATGACGACCCTGAGACTTTCGCGTTGTTGAAGCGCTGTGAGACCACCGCAGTGTTCCAGCTCGAATCCCGTGGCATGAAGGACTTGATCAAGCGTCTGCAACCGGACCGGTTTGACGAGATCGTGGCGCTGGTGGCGCTGTTTCGCCCGGGCCCCCTTCAATCGGGCATGGTGGATGACTTCATAGACCGCAAGCACGATCGTACTGGCGCCACTATTGATTACCTGCATTCAGATCTTCAGTCCATTTTGCAGCCTACCTATGGTGTGATTCTCTACCAGGAACAGGTGATGCAGATCGCCCAGGTACTCGCCGGGTATAGCCTGGGAAGTGCCGATCTGTTGCGCAGGGCCATGGGTAAGAAAAATGCCGAGGAAATGGCCAAGCAGCGCGAGATTTTTGTCGGTGGTGCCAAGAACCGCGGCGTGGACGAAGCCAAGGCAACCTATATATTCGACTTGATGGAGAAGTTTGCCGGGTACGGCTTTAACAAATCTCACTCGGCGGCCTATGCCATGTTGTCCTACCAGACGGCCTGGTTGAAAGCCCATTACCCGGCCATGTTTATGGCGGCAGTCTTGTCCTCGGACATGGACAGCACCGACAAGGTGGTGACCTTTATCGAGGAGTGCAAGCGGATGGGACTGGCGGTACTCCCGCCAGATGTGAATGCATCCCAGTTTGCCTTTTCCGCGCCGGACCCGAAAAGCATTCGCTATGGATTGGGTGCGATAAAGGGCGTCGGACGCGGCGCGATAGAGGGCTTGCTGGAGGAGCGCGATCGCAACGGGCTTTTCACGGACTTGTTTGACCTGTGTTGCCGGGCCGATATGAAACGTCTGAACCGAAGGGTGCTTGAGGCAGTAATCCGCTCCGGTTCCATGGACAGCCTGGGTGCCAATCGGGCTACCTTGCTGGCCAACCTGGATGAGGCTCTGAAAGTGGCTGAGCAGGATGCCCGGGCATCCGCCGCCGGGCAAAGCGATTTGTTTGGATCAGTTACCGCACCCGTGTTGCCCATGGAGCACACGCTGATCAAGCCGCGCCCCGAGTGGAGCGAACAGCAGCGCCTGCTGGGCGAACGCGAGACCCTGGGTTTGTATCTCACGGGTCATCCGATCAACGAGTACGAGGAAGAACTCAAGCAATTCACCAGCGGGCGCATCGCGGATCTCGTAGCTGGCAAACCCGGGCCGGGGGAGTCGCGTCACGCATCGAACCGCAAGTCGGTCACCGTGGGCGGCCTGGTGATGGACATGCGCAAACGCGGCAACCGTCTGATCCTGGTGTTGGACGATCGTAGTGCCCGTCTGGAAGTCACCCTGTTTGACGATGTCGCAAACGAACACAGACATTTGCTGGACAAGGATGCCATATTGATCGTCGAGGGCAACCTGCGGTTTGATGATTTCATGGACGACTGGCGGCTCAACGCCAGCACCCTGGTAACCATGGAGCAGGCCCGCCAGCGCTATGCGCGACGCTTGCTCATTCAGTGTGACAAGTCGAGTATTGACCAGAATTTTGCTGAAGAACTCAAGTCAGCCCTGCAGCCAAATCTGGATGGCTTGTGTGACGTCTGGATACAGTACCGGGGTCGCAGTGCACAGGGCCGGGTGTGCCTGGGCGATCAGTGGCGGGTAAAACCGACGCGGGACTTGATAGATCGCCTGGCCGAATTGGCCGGGCGTGACCGGGTAAGGGTGTTGTATCCTCGCAGGATAGAAAGCACCTAGCTTGTGTACTCCCATTGGGGTGCTTGTCTCGGACAGGTGTTGGGGTTAGTGTTTAAGCGGTCTATCAAAAAAAGAAAGTTCTCCTATGGATTTGAAATTCCTGGATTTTGAACAGCCGATAGCGGAGCTGGAAGCCAAGATTGAGCAGTTGCGCTTTGTGGGTGACGATTCCGAGGTCAATCTTGGCGCCGAGATAGAGCGGCTCAAGGGCAAGAGCAAAGTACTGACCAAAAGTATTTTCTCGACGCTTTCGTCCTGGCAAATTGCCCAGTTGGCACGACACCCGCAGCGTCCATATACCCTGGACTACCTGGATACTGTTTTTGACGACTTCCAGGAATTGCACGGCGACCGCATGTTTGCCGACGATGCAGCGATGGTTGGCGGACTTGCCCGCCTCGAGGGCATTCCGGTGATGGTCATCGGTCAGCAGAAAGGCCGGGATACCAAGGAGCGTGTACAGCGCAACTACGGTATGCCGAAACCCGAGGGTTATCGAAAGGCCATGCGCTTGATGAAATTGGCTGAACGATTCAAGTTGCCGATAATCACCTTGATTGACACTCCCGGAGCCTATCCCGGAGTCGGCGCCGAGGAGCGCGGTCAAAGCGAGGCCATCGCGCGAAACCTGTTCGTCATGGCGACACTGAAGACACCGCTGATAGCCGTGGTAATTGGCGAAGGTGGTTCTGGCGGCGCGCTGGCCATCGGCGTCGGTGACCGGTTGCTGATGCTGGAATACAGCATCTATTCCGTGATCTCTCCGGAGGGTTGCGCGTCCATTTTGTGGAAAAGCGCCGACAAGGCCGAGGCCGCGGCCGAGTCCCTGGGACTTACCGCCAAGCGCCTGGCAGATCTGGGCCTGGTGGACGAAATTATCAAGGAACCGCTTGGTGGCGCCCACCGGGACATCGACAGCATGAGCGAGATCCTCAAGACCACCCTGCTGAAACACCTGAACGATTTACAGGCTATCCCTGCGGACAAGTTGGTGGAATCGCGCAACCTGCGCATTCGCAACTTTGGCCGCTACCGGGAGGCCTGAGAGGGCAGTCATGTCCTTCCGGCCCGAGGCCCTTTTAACGCAAATTCAAGCACGTTTTGGCTCCCGGCTACCGGAACGCTGGTGTGTGGCCCTGAGCGCAGGGCTGGATTCCACGGTTGCCCTGCACAGCTTGTCCCGAATTCTGGTGCCGGCAGCCGGGCGGCAATTGCGTGCCTTGCACGTGCACCATGGGCTTTACCCGGACGCCGACACCTGGACAGAGGCCGCGCGGGCCAATGCCAGGATCCTGGGTTGTTCCTTCCAGGTGTTGCGAGTGTCGGTAAAGCGCACGGGCGGACAAAGCCCGGAGGAGTGCGCCCGCCGTGCCAGGTACCAGGCGCTTGCCGGGGCCTTGTTGCCGGGGGAAATCCTGGTGACCGGTCACCACCAGGACGATCAGTTGGAAACGGTAATGCTGCAATTAATGCGTGGCGCCGGCGTGGCGGGCCTGGCAGGTATGCCGGTTTTGGCGAGCCTCGGTCCGGGGCAACACTACCGGCCGCTGCTGGACTATCCCCGGGAGGCGTTGCTCGCGTGGGCGCAGAATGAGGCTCTGGAGTGGATCGAGGAGCCCAGCAACCAGGACCTCAGATTTGACCGAAATTATCTGCGTCACCAGGTGCTGCCTATGCTGAAGCAACGATGGCCTGCGGCGGCGCGCGCAGCAACCCGCAGTGCACGTTATTGTGCCCAGGCCCAGGATTTGCTGACGCATCTGGCCGCCCAAGACCTGCTGCACTGCGCCGAGGGTAATGAGCTTCTGGTTCCTGGCCTGCTGGGGCTGGATTCGGCCAGGTTGGCCAACTTGCTGCGGCACTGGGTCACCCTGCGCGGGCTGCCAACGCCGCCGGCACACGTGCTGGAACTGGTCCGCGACCAAGTTCTTGATGCCCGCGAGCAGGCCCTTCCCTGTCTGGCCTGGAAAGGGGGCGAGATTCGCCGCTATCGGGACAGACTGTTTGCGCTGGATGGGGTGCCGGACGCGCCTTCCGGTGTGGTGCCCTGGTCGGGAGACACTCCCCTGGATCTGCCCGGTGGCCTGGGACAACTGAGCCTGGTAAGCACGCAAGGCACCGGTCTGGACGAGAATGCCTTGCGTCACGGTCAAATGGAGATTCGCTTCAGGCAGGGCGGGGAGTGCCTGCGCCTGGTCGGGCGGGAGGGCAGTCGCGGCTTGCGCGAACTGTTCCAGGAATACGGCGTTCTGCCGTGGATTCGGGGCCACATTCCCTTGCTTTATGTGGATGGCCGACTGGCAGCTGTTGGCACTCTCTGGGTGGACCAGGCCTTTGCCGCGATCGAGGGGCAACCGGCCCTGTCCTTGTGCTGGGAAGGGGGTCCGCGGCTGCTTTTATGACGCTACTCAGCGCGAATTGGCCTAGGAGCCAAAAAATTATCCTGCGCAAGGCCCGTAACTCCGCCCCGATCGGGCTTTTTCATTGTCGCCTTCGGGCCCTTCTGGTAACTTGTAACCCCGTCTTGCAGTGTGCGCACGGCACATTAAATTCTTCAGGCGGAACTTCTACATGACCCGTTTTGTTTTTGTTACCGGCGGTGTGGTCTCATCTTTGGGCAAGGGAATCACGGCGGCTTCGCTGGCCGCGATTCTTGAGGCGCGTGGGCTCAAGATCAGCATGATCAAACTGGATCCCTATATCAACGTGGATCCGGGGACCATGAGCCCCTTCCAGCATGGCGAGGTCTTCGTTACCGCGGACGGTGCGGAAACCGACCTGGACCTGGGCCATTACGAGCGTTTTGTACGCACCAAAACCGGGCGCAACAGCAATTTCACCACCGGTAGAATTTATCTCAGTGTCATCGAAAAAGAACGCCGCGGGGATTACCTGGGCGGCACGGTGCAAGTGATTCCGCATATTACCGACGAGATCAAGCGCTGCGTGAAGCTGGGCGCTGGCGACGCCGACGTGTGCATGGTTGAAATTGGCGGCACCGTGGGTGACATAGAGTCCTTGCCGTTTATGGAGGCGATTCGCCAGATGGGTGTCGAACTGGGTCGCGAACGGGCTATATATATTCACCTGACCCTGGTGCCGTATATCGCTGTCTCGGCGGAGATCAAGACCAAGCCGACCCAGCACTCGGTCAAGGAATTGCGTTCTATCGGTATCCAGCCCGACATACTGATCTGCCGCTCCGAGAAGTATCTGCCGGATGAGCAGCGACGCAAGATTTCCCTGTTCACCAACGTGGAAGAACGGGCTGTTATTTCCGCCCGCGACGCCGACGACCTGTACAAAATTCCGCGCATGCTGCACGAGCAGTGCCTGGACGAAATCGTGGTCGAGAAACTGCGCCTGGATGTTCCTCCTGTCGACCTGAGTGACTGGGACGCAGTGGTGGAAGCCAAGCAGAATCCTGAGGCCGAGGTGGACATTGCCATGGTGGGCAAGTACATGGACCTCAGGGATGCCTACATATCCCTGACTGAAGCGCTGGTGCACGCCGGCGTGCATACTCGAACACGGGTGAATATCCATTATGTGGAATCCGAGTCCATCGAGACCGAGGGCCTGGGGCTACTGGACGGTATGGACGCCATCCTCGTGCCAGGCGGATTCGGCGAGCGCGGTATCGAGGGCAAGATACAGGCAGTGCGCCTGGCGCGAGAGAACAATATTCCCTACCTGGGTATTTGCCTGGGCATGCAAGTTGCAGTGATTGAGTTCGCCCGGCATGTGATGGGTATTGAGGACGCTAATAGCTCGGAGTTCCAGGTACCCAGTACGAATCACGTGATTGCCCTGATCACCGAGTGGCAGGACCAGTATCACGGCCGGCAGGCTCGCAGCAAGGATTCAGACCTGGGTGGTACCATGCGTCTGGGCGCTCAGGAGGCCCTGCTTGAGCCAGACAGCCTGGCAGCGCGCACCTACGGATCCGAAAACGTGATGGAAAGACATCGTCACCGCTATGAGTTCAATAACAATTACCTGGAAAGCATGAGCGAGGCCGGTCTGCGTTTTTCTGGCCGCTCGGCTGACGGCCTGGTCGAGATCGTCGAATTGCCCGATCACCCCTGGTTCCTGGCTTGCCAGTTCCATCCCGAGTTCACCTCAACGCCGCGTGATGGACATCCCTTGTTCTCGGGCTTTGTGAGCGCGGCTCGCGCCCACCATGAACAGCGGGTTAGCAAGGTGCGCCAGGCATGAGACTTTGTGGCTTTGAAGTGGGTATTGACCAACCCCTGTTCCTGATAGCGGGACCCTGTGTGGTGGAAAGCGAGCAACTGGCCCTGGACACGGCGGGTCAGTTGAAAGAACTGACCTCGGGACTGGGTATCGGGTTTATTTACAAATCGTCCTTCGACAAGGCCAACCGCTCCTCACGCGACAGTTTTCGTGGTCCGGGAATGGAAGAGGGATTGCGAATCCTGGCCGAGGTCAAGCGCCAGATTGGCGTACCTGTGCTGACTGACGTACACGAGGACACGCCCCTGGCGGAGGTAGCCAGTGTGGTGGATGTTCTGCAGACGCCCGCTTTCCTTTGCAGGCAGACCAATTACATCCTGAATGTTGCCAGCCAGGGAATTCCGGTGAATATCAAGAAAGGCCAGTTCCTGTCCCCGTGGGAAATGGGCAACGTAGTCGACAAGGCCCGCTCCACTGGCAACCAGCAGATCATGGTATGCGAGCGAGGTTTTACTTTCGGTTATAACAACCTGGTCTCCGATATGCGCTCCCTGGCGGTGATGCGCTCCACCGGCGCGCCGGTGGTGTTTGACGGAACTCACTCGGTGCAGTTGCCAGGCGGCAAGGGCACGTCCTCCGGAGGACAAAGAGAGTTTGTACCGGTGTTGGCCAGGGCGGCGGTGGCTGCCGGCATATCCGGTCTGTTCATGGAAACCCATCCCGATCCGGAGAAGGCCTTGAGCGACGGTCCGAATGCCTGGCCGCTGGATCGTATGCGCCCACTACTTGAAACATTGTGTGAGCTGGACCGGTTGGTGAAGTCCAGGGAATTTGAAGAGTCGCGCCTGGGACTGTAAGTCTTGCCGCGATGATGATCGGGGCGAGCGCCCCAGGAGAGCACTGAATGACTCGTATTGTCGATATTCGTGGCCGTGAAATTCTGGATTCACGCGGTAATCCCACCGTGGAAGCCGACGTGTTTCTCAGTTCGGGCGCAACTGGCCGCGCGGCCGTGCCTTCTGGCGCATCTACCGGAAGTCGGGAGGCGGTTGAGTTGCGAGATGGCGATAAACATCGCTACCTGGGCAAGGGTGTACTGGGGGCGGTCGCCAATGTTAACGGCGAAATCCGCGATGCGCTTTTGGGTATGGATGCCACAGATCAGCGCGCGCTTGATGCGAGGATGTGTGACCTGGACGGCACGCCAAACAAGTCGCGCCTGGGCGCCAACGCAATTCTGGCGGTATCCCTGGCGGCTGCGCATGCCGCTGCAGCCCAGGCGGGTGTGCCCCTGTACGCCTACCTGGGTGGACCAGGCGCCAAGACTCTGCCGGTGCCCATGATGAATATCATCAACGGCGGCGCCCATGCGGATAACAGTGTGGATATCCAGGAGTTTATGGTCCTGCCGGTGGGTGCGGAAAGCTTTTCCGAAGCACTGCGTTGCGGCGCGGAGATATTCCATGCCTTACGCGCGGTGCTGCAAGAAAAAGGACTGAATACCGCGGTAGGTGATGAGGGTGGCTTCGCGCCTGACCTGGCTTCCAACGAGGAAGCCCTGCAGACCATACTGCTTGCCATTGAGCGGGCCGGTTACAAGGCGGGTGAAGAGGTGTTTCTGGGTCTGGACGTGGCCAGTAGCGAGTTCTACAAGGACGGTCGCTATCACCTGGAGTCCGAGGGACGCAGCTTCACCTCGGAGGAGTTTGTCGACTACCTGGCAGACCTGGTCGATCGCTACCCGATAGTGACAGTTGAGGACGGAATGGACGAGAGTGACTGGGATGGCTGGCAGATACTCACAAGTCGTCTCGGCGATCGCGTGCAGTTGGTTGGTGATGACCTGTTCGTGACCAACACGGAAATCCTGGCCAAGGGAATTTCGCGGGAAGTGGCGAATGCCATCCTGATCAAGCCGAACCAGATCGGCACGCTTACCGAAACCCTGGAAGCCATCGCCATGGCGGAAGAAGCCGGGTACGCGGCTGTCGTCTCGCATCGCTCAGGCGAAACCGAGGACAGCACCATCGCCGACATTGCGGCGGCCACTACTGCCTCGCAAATCAAGACTGGCTCCATGTCCCGCTCTGACAGGCTGGCCAAATACAATCAGTTATTGCGGATTCAGGAACAACTGGGTGTGGATGCTGCCTACGCGGGTCGCAGTGCGTTCCCGATTCCTCTGCCTTGATGCCATGCGCCTGATCGCTGTCCTTCTGCTGCTGTTATTGCTTGGTCTGCAGGTCAGGCTATGGCTGGGTGACAGCGGGGTGCCTGATTTGTGGCGCCTGCACCGGGAGGTCAATACCCAGCTTGAAGAAAACCAGAAATTGCGCGAACGCAATGACGCGCTGGAGGCGGAGGTCAGGGACCTGAAGGAAGGCACTGCCGCGGTGGAAGAAAGGGCGCGCAGCGAACTGGGTATGATCAAGGCTGATGAACAACTGATTTTCCTGGCAGAACCGGACAAGAAGAAGGACGCGACCAAATCGCCCTAGACCCCTTGCCAGCTTGTGCGCCGGGCCGAGTCCCGGCGGCAGCCACTTATTTGCGGGTATTCTCCTGATGACCGACAGCACGCCCGATTTTTCCTGGTTCGATGCCAGAGCGCTGGGCCCGGTCGCTGCCAGTGGTGTCATTCGCTGCGAGAGTGCGGATTTCCAGGTTGACGAGATTCTGGGCTTTCAACCGGACGGCGAGGGCGATCACCTCCTGTTGTGGGTAGAGAAAACCGACTGCAATACGGCCTGGGTCGCGGGCCAGATTGCGCGCCAGGCCGGAGTGCAAAGACGGGACCTGGGTTTTTCAGGGCTGAAGGATCGCTGGGCGATCACCCGGCAGTATTTCTCAGTGCCTGCTAGCGGTGGTAGCTGCGAACAGTGGGCGGGCTGGGAGGGCGAAGGCTTCAAGGTATTGACCGCAACCCGACACCGAAAAAAATTGCGTCGCGGTTCACACCAGGGCAACCGGTTCCAGCTGCGTGTGAGGGAACTGCAAGCGGATCACCAGGAGTTGGAAAGACGGCTGCAAGCGGTGGCCCGTGGTGGTGTGCCAAATTATTTCGGCGAGCAGCGTTTCGGCCGTGCTATGGGTAACCTGGCACTGGCTGAGCGGGTACTCTCGGATCCGCGCAGGCGCTGGCAGCGGAACGAACGTGAATTTGCCTTTTCCGCTGCCCGATCAGCGCTATTTAACGAAGTCCTGGCTCGACGGGTTCGGGAAGGCAGCTGGAATACCTTGCTACCCGGCGAGCTGGTAATGCTGGCAGGCAGCCGCAGCGTGTTTCTGGTCGAAGACATCGACGAGTCCATTCAG
>Ga0316195_10001661_pt1 | contig 10139 bp, 8 predicted proteins | sample Phised1_MG_FD_204937 | JGI IMG/M metagenome (GOLD analysis project Ga0316195, IMG submission 204937) | Coastal sediment microbial communities from Maine, United States - Phippsburg sediment 1 | ecosystem: Environmental > Aquatic > Marine > Coastal > Sediment | place: USA: Maine | collected...
AAGTTTTTTGACCCTCTGTCGCATTCCCATTTTGTTTTTGTTGGCCGTACCCGTAACGATGACCCTGCTTTTTGTTTTTCCTTTTATTATTTCGATACAGACCCTTTGATGAGACACAAAAAAAGTAATATAACACCCGATAATCATCATGATAAATCCTGCATAAACCATCAGAACTCCAGGATCTTTTGTCACCTGAAGACCGGTGTAATACCGAAGATCGGATCCTTCTCCAAAGCTGAACGCCTCTGTTTCTTGATCTGCCACCGAAATAACCAGGGCACCCTTTCTCATACGATCAAAATTCGGAAAATGCAAAGGCAATAGGACGTCCTGAGTATTTCCGTCAGCTGTAGTAAGAATTCCCTTATAGGCTTCCCCAATGTTCTGGCCGCGGAATTCAGCCCCTTTTATGTATTCCACGATAACGAATTTACCAAAACCTTCCGGAAGTTCCACCGGCTGACCCACAGCGGTTTTTATCTGGAATGACGCCCCTGATTTTCGGTTGGCAAAATTTAATGTGATCTCTCCGGAAGGATCCGTAGCCGGGGTCTTCTTTGTAAAAGTGGAATTCGAGGGCATCTTGCCGTAACTGGATTGAAAAATATTAATCCCTCTGTAATGAAGCGGGTCGTTTACAATGATATTTTTCTGATATACCGGCTTGTCCTTTTCAATAATGGTTAAACTCGATCGGTATTCCTTGGGTGCGCCGTTGTCGTAAAAACTGATATTAAAATCTTCGCATTTGATTTCAAACCCCAGATAGTGGATTTTCCCGGTGTTTCTGATCCGGATGCTGTCAACTTTTTCACCTTCCGGAATATTGACAAATCCTTCAAAACCGAAGATCGAACCCATCAGACCGCCGAGTAACAACAAAATGACACTCAGATGGACCGTATAAACCCCCAGTCGCGTCCAGCGCCATTTTTCAGCAAAGATACATAACCCTTGGTCGGTCTGTTCAACTTTGGTATATCCATAATGTTTTGAAATAATCGGTTTATATTTTTTTTCCAATTCTTTAGGGGGAAGATTGCCGGCGAACGTTTCCTTTTGAGAAAGGTTTCTGAACCTTGAAAGATTGAACGAAGGATTCTTGACGAATACAATTTTCCACGTAGCAGATATACGGTCTATTGAGCAAACAACAATATTTATGGTCAGCAAAAGCAGCAGAAACTGAAACCACCATGAATGATACATGTCAAAAATGCCGAGCACATCGAAAAGTCTGTATACAAATTCTCCGTATGCCCTGAAATATGCAGCAGGATCTTCATTCTGGGGAATAATCGTTCCCAAAATCGATGTGCCGGCAATCGACAGCAAAAGCACCACGGTAAGCTTCACGGACACAAAAAATTTCCAGAAACTATTCGAATTTTTCAGAAGTCACCTCCATATAATCTTGATATTAAAGGGCTTTATCAAATCCGCCCTCCAATTTCATAACTTTTTAGCCATATTTTTAATATTTAACATCTCAGGAGCAAAAAAATAAAGAAAAAAAATGTGTTAGCACCTTGAAAATCGTACAAAGGGGCTTAGATTAGAACTAAACAAATTTATTCAATAACAATTGGTTAAGACAAAAAAAACCCTTCCTTACGAATATAAGAAGAAGGGCTCACTAAATCCTTTTTGCTTATGGTGCCGAAGGGGAGACTCGAACTCCCACAGGGAAACCCCTACTAGACCCTGAACCTAGCGCGTCTACCAATTCCGCCACTTCGGCATGAATAATATCGTTTAAAGGATTGATTTAATATAAAGGATATTTTATATAAACCTTTCTTTAATTTTGTCAAGACCCATATTACCTGCTGGGAAAAATTATAATTATAATGGAACTCGTTGAAAATATCGATAAGATTGAAAAACCCTATAAAAATGCCGTGATTACCATCGGCAATTTCGACGGTGTCCATATTGGACATCAGGCTCTTTTTCATGAGGTGATAGAAAAGGCCGACACCATCGGCGGTACCTCGATTGTTATGACCTTTGACCCCCACCCGGTTCGTGTATTAAAACAAAATGGACATTTGCCCCTCATAACTCTGAACGAACAGAAAATTGAACTTATTGAAAACTCAGGCATAGATGTTCTTATATGTATCCAATTTAACAAGGCATTTGCAGCAATTTCGGCGAAAGAATTTATTGAAGACCTCCTGTTAAAATGTATCGGCATGAAGGCCATTGTTGTTGGAAAAGATTATACATTTGGCAGAAATCGTGAGGGGAATTTAGAACTTTTACAAACCTATGCTGACAATCTCGGATTTGAGGTCATCATCGCCGACTGGGTTCAGACATCAAAGGGCTTGCCGAACAGAATCAGCAGCACCCGGACCCGTGAACTCGTCATGGCGGGCGAGGTGGCCGAGGCTAAAAAACTTTTGGGCCGCTATTATCAGATCAGAGGGGTTGTGACCACCGGACGCAATAGAGGCGGAAGACTTCTTGGATTTCCCACGGCAAACATTACCCTGCATGATGAACTGTGTCCAAAAAACGGGGTCTATGCTGTTACGGTAGATTGCATGGAGAAAAAATACCAGGGTGTTGCCAATATCGGCTACAGCCCCACTTTTGACGATGGCGTCTTCTCCATAGAAGTCCATATTCTCGACTTTAACGAAAACATATACGGACAGAAAATCCGTGTAAATTTTGTACAGCGCATCAGAGACGAAATAAAATTTTCGGAGATTACCGAACTGTCCGATGCGATCAGAAAAGATATCGAAAAGGCACGCAAAATCCTGTCTTGATAACCCTCGATCCTTTTACTCAAGGTTCGCGAAGAAATAAATTTACATTTTTCAGGAACCGACACGCCCCCATGGCAAGGCTTGAGGCGAGCCCATATCCTGCTGATTTAATCGACGCGCAATGTTGCCGTGCGGGATGGATCGGGGCACCAAGAAGTGGAATTATTTTTGAGCGCGGCCTTAACTCCGATCTTTGATGATATTCATATGAAAAAAAACATCCGTATTTCCCTGATGTTGGGAGGGGCAGTATCTGTTCTGGCGCTTTATCTGGCCTTTAGAAATGTCCCGTTTGATGAGCTTTTAGTCTACCTTGCATCTATCAATTATTTTTGGATACTACCGTCAGTTCTGGTGATTTTAATAAGCTTTGCCTTAAGAGCTTACAGATGGAAGATAATACTCGAATCGACCGGCAAAATAAGTTTCTGGGGAGCATTCCATCCGCTGATGATCGGTTTTATGATCAACTGCATCCTGCCGGGAAGGGTTGGGGAGTTGGCGAGGCCTGCCGTTTTGCAAAAAAAGGAAAACATTCCATTTTCTACAGGGCTTGCGACGGTAGCTGCTGAACGTTTTTTTGATGTCAGCATACTGATTGTTCTTTTCGCAGCAATGCTCGCCACGGTTCAAATAGATCCCGATCTTGATATTGTATTCGGAGGTTACCATCTCAACAGGGCAACGCTGGTGGCAGCCGGTGAAGGGACGTTTAAACTCCTTTTAGTACTGATTGTCGGGATAGCCCTGGTTGGCTTCAGCAAAACCCGAAATATTATAAACGGCTTAATCATAAGAATTCCGTCGATGTTTTTCTTTGCAGGACCGGATCTTAAAAATAAAATCCTGAAAAGAGTTTGCGAACCCATGGTGAGATTTGTGGACAATTTTGCCTCTGGTTTTACCCTGGTTAAATATCCCACAAAGATATGTGTCTGCATCGGTCTATCTTTTTTCATATGGGGTCTTGCGGCCTTTTCATATTATTTAATGGCACTCGGCTGCCCGGGCATAGAGCTGTCGTTTGTTGAAATCACCGCTGTCATGATAATAATCTGTTTTTTTATCGCCCTCCCTTCTGTTCCCGGTTACTGGGGAATTTGGGAGGCAGGCGGTGTCTTTGCCCTGTTGCTTTTCGGGGTTTCTTCAAAAAATGCCGCCGGCTATACCCTGGCAAATCATGCAATTCAAATATTTCCTGTTATTATTGCCGGGCTTATTTCCGCAATGGTAACCAGCGTGAATGTATTAAAGATTTCATATGAAAAACGGAGAAAATAATACAGTTAACCCGGACAAACCGGAAACAAATAGAAATTTACATCTGGCAACGATGGAAATACTAACATATCCGAACAAATTCCTCAGTCAGCCGACCCAGCCGGTAAAAAACATCGACGGTGAACTCCAGAACATGATTGAGCGCATGGCCGTCACCATGTACCAAGCACCTGGCATCGGTCTGGCTGCCATACAGGTAGGCATTAACCAAAGTTTCCTCATTTACGATGTCTCACCCCAAGACTCGGAACGATCTTTACAGGTCCTGATTAATCCCAGGATCGTATCGAGAGAGGGAACGACGATTTCAGAAGAAGAAGGGTGTTTGAGTGTCCCTGATTTCAGAGCCGATGTCAAACGAGCGGCTTCAATTCTGGTTGAAGGGTTTGACAGAAATGAGAAACCGTTGCGTATGGAAGCGGAAGGATTGCTGGCTGTGGTCCTCCAGCACGAAATTGACCATTTAAACGGCATCTTATTTATAAACCGTATCAGCTCTTTAAAAAGAGGGATATACAAAAGAAAGGTGAAAAAGAACTTAAAAACCAGATGAGCAAAACGGACAAAATAATCTTCATGGGGACACCGGAATTCGCAGTACCCGGCCTCAATGCGCTTCACAAAAACGGTCAAGACGTGGCTTTGGTGGTAACCCAGCCAGACCGTCCAAAAGGACGCGGCCGAAAAGTCTTCCCGCCGCCTGTTAAAGAGGCTGCGATAAAATTTGGATATGAAGTCATTCAGCCGCCATCAATCCGAACGGCCGAGTTCTCAGACCATATGGCAAAACACCAACCCGACTTCATTGTCGTGGTTGCTTTTGGTCATATAGTCCCCAAAAACATCCTCACGATACCCAAAGTTGCGACCCTAAATATTCATGCATCACTCCTACCAAAATATCGTGGGCCTGCACCGATCCAATGGGCGATCATAAACGGAGAAAAAGAGACAGGAATCACGATTATTTTAATGGATGAGGGTTTGGATACCGGTGACATCCTCCTTTCTTCAAAAATTGAAATGATGCCGGACGACACTTCAGGGACCCTTCATGACCGTCTGGCTGAACTTGGAGCAGACCTTTTGATCCGAAGCCTTAATTCTTTTAAAACCGACAAAATACATCCTATTCCACAGGACCATTCCCAAGCCACATACGCACCCCTTCTTAAAAAAAACGACGGCCGTTTGAATTGGGAAATGCCGGCCAGCGCCTTGGAAGCGCTCATTCGTGGGGTCACCCCATGGCCCGGCGCCTTCACCTTTCATGAAAACAAACGCCTTAAAATTTTCAAGGCCAGGCCCATTTTTATGGATACTCCCGAAACTCCCGGTACCGTGATCAAGGGCTTTCCCGATGAACTTCGGGTCGCCACCGGAGAAGGCGTTTTGTCTATTATGGAGATTCAGGGATCCTCCGGAAAGCGTCTTTTGATTAAAGATTTCCTGCGTGGATACCCTTTGACTCCCGGAACAACTTTGCACTGATATCTAAATTCTATCAGCCTCGAATCGACCGGATGTCCAAGGACCTATGCGTATGGCCGACACGGCACGGAAAACCTCGCTGCATATCTTGAACACCCTTGATAAAGGGCATAACACCCTCGATAGCATTTTAGATGATCTTCTCTCTAAAGATACGCTTTTAACGAGAAAGGACCGAACATTGGTCCATGCCCTGGTATACGGCGTTCTGAGGTGGCAAGGACGGCTCGATTGGATCATAGACTATTTTTCAAAAACCCGTTTGAACAAAATCGATCCAAAGGTTCTCAATATTTTACGCCTCGGACTTTTTCAGATCATATTTTTGGACAGAATTCCCGTGTCGGCTGCAGTGAACACATCGGTTGAAATGGTAAAATCTGTCGCCGCGCCGTACGTTGTGCGGTTTACAAACGGGCTGCTGCGGCATGCCGCCAGAGACTATGAACACGTTCCTTTTCCGGATCTTGAAAATGATCCGGTATCGGCACTGGCGGTAACAAAATCGCTTCCGAAATGGCTGATAAAAAGGTGGTTGGATCGGTTCGGACCCATAGAGACCGGACAGATCTGCGATGCAATCAACACCATTCCTCCCATAACCGTACGATGCAATACCTTGAAGGCCCGTCGTAAAAAACTCAAAATTTTCCTGGAAGAATATACGGAAAAGGTTGAGTACACCGCTTACGCTCCGGACGGCGTCTCTTTTTTAAGCCCAAAGGAATCTATTCCGGAACTATCCGCCTTTAAAGACGGGCTATTCCAGGTCCAGGATGAAGCCGCACAGTTGGTGACGCTTCTTCTGAATCCGCGACCGGGTGAAACGGTTTTAGATGCATGTGCCGGTCTTGGCGGAAAAACAGGACATATTGCCCAGATGATGACCGACCGCGGCAGACTCATCGCCATGGATAAAAATAAAAAAAAGCTGCGGCGCCTGGAATCCGAGATGTATCGTCTGAGAATTTCCATTGTGACGACCCGCACCCACGACCTCAACCAACCCTTCAACAGAGAAGATTATAAAAAATTTGACCGTATTCTTTTAGATGCGCCCTGTTCCGGACTGGGTGTTTTAAGAAGAAATCCGGATGCAAAATGGCGCATGTCGGAACTGGATTTGTTCGATCATGAAAAAAGACAGTCGAAATTTCTGGATAACTTGGCAGATCTTGTCAAGCCGGGAGGTGTCCTGGTTTATGCGGTCTGCAGCACGGAACCCGAAGAGAATGAATCGGTGATAAAAGGTTTTTTGAATAAACATTCAGATTTTGCTATAGAAAAAAATCTGGATGGATTGCCTTTTAAAGCACGTTCTCTGATAACAGAAGATGGATATTTAAAAACTTCTCCGCATCTTCACAACATGGATGGTTTTTTTTCCATCCCCATGAAACGTATAAAGTGATCCCACGCGTATTAAAAATTGCTGCTCTGTTTTTTGTCTTTATCTTTATTGTTGCTGGAAGTGCGTATTTGACCCTCACACTCATCATAAAAAGTGAAGATACAGTTGTGGTCCCGGATCTGATTGGAAAAGATGTGGTCTATGTTCTTGAGCTGTTGACAGATTTGGGACTGAATACAAAAGTCGAAGGATCCGAATACAGCGCCGAAGTCCCCAAAAACAACGTGATCTTACAGGATCCGGAACCCGGATCGGAAATAAAAAAGGAACGTGATGTTAGGATTATAATTTCAAAAGGTCCAAAATTTATTTTGATGCCCAATCTTGAAGGGCTTTCGGTTCAACAGGCTCAAATCATTCTGGAAGAAAACAGCTTGTGTCTGGGGGAAATATCCAGTACGTACAACAATATCATAAAAAAAGAGACCGTCATTGCACAAGTGCCTTCTCCAGAAACCGTGACAACCCGGGGCGGATATGTCAATCTTTTGGTCAGCATGGGAATCCGGCCACGGGCTTACCAAATGCCGGATCTTAGAGGGCTCTCCCTTGACCGAGCAATTCCGCAGGTGGAAGATAGAAATCTGCTACTTGGAGCAATAACCTCTCTTTTTCACAAAGAAAAAACCCTTAATACCATTGTCGATCAGGAACCGTTATCCGGGCATCGCGTCATCGAAGGTTCCACTGTCAACCTTGTTATCAACCGAAAACCCGGTGCAAAAGACCCGGGAAATCTTCCCGGCTCACAGGGGGAGAGCCTGTTCAGATACCGGCTTAAAGACGGCTTTTTAAAAAAACATATCCGGGTCGTCTTAAACAGTTACGGAGTTTCTAACGTTATATTCGACAATTTCATAAAACCCGGGGAGGACATCTGGCTGATCATCCCCAAACACAACAATGCAACGGTCTTCCTTTATGAGGATGGCGAGTTGATTAAAACCCAGGTTTTCGAAGCCGGATAAGTGGTCTTGATACTTGACATGAGATACATATCGTGGGAAGGTTCGAATAAAACTGTTTGATATTACTTGTATTTTGTGTTTTATTAAACCAAATCAACCTTTAAATCGAATTTCCGAATTGTCGGAATGGGAGATTTGACGATGAAATATATTGCACCATCCATACTGTCTGCCGATTTTTCAAAACTGGGTGCTGAAATTAAATCGGTTGAAGACGCCGGAGCAGACTGGATTCATGTCGATGTCATGGACGGCCATTTTGTGCCGAACATCACCATCGGTCCTTTGATCGTTGAAGCTGCGAGACGTGCAACATCACTTCCACTGGACGTCCATCTGATGATTGAAAATCCGGAACGCTACATCGCCGATTTTGCAAAAGCTGGGGCCGACCTGATTTCAGTTCAGGTAGAGGCGTGCATCCACCTGAACCGAACGATCCAGATGATAAAAGAATCCGGTCTTCGTGCCGGTGTTGTATTGAATCCCTCAACCCCGCTGTCCACCATCGAGTGGGTATTGGAAGATGTTGATTTTATAATGATAATGAGCGTTAATCCGGGATTCGGTGGTCAGAATTTTATACCCAACAGTTTAGATAAAATCAACGCCCTCCGGGGAATGATACAAACCCGGGGGCTGGCGACCCTTATCGAGATTGACGGTGGGGTCAACGAAAAAACCATTAAAAACATATCGGATGCCGGAGCGGATGTCTTTGTGGCCGGGTCTGCAATTTTCAAAAGTTCGGACTACCAAAAAACCATATCTCAATTTCGAGCGTTAATCGGCAACTAAAACAGGAGCAGATGATACCATGGCGCAGAGCAAAGAAAACTCGAACGTATTGGTCATTCACGGTCCCAACTTGAATATGCTGGGAAAAAGAGAGCCCGAAATATACGGCAAGACCACCCTCGATGAAATTAACGCATCCCTTGAAAAACTTGGGAAAAGACTGAGCCTTGCCGTTGAAGCCTTTCAATCCAACCATGAAGGGGCCATTGTTGATAAAATCCAGGAAGCCGCAGTTACCCAAAAAGGGCTTATTATCAATCCTGCTGCGTATACCCATACCAGTATCGCCATCCGAGACGCACTGCTTCTGCTCGATATCCCTGTCATCGAAATACATATTTCCAACATCTACAAAAGGGAATCCTTTAGACACACGTCCGTGATATCCGATGTGGCAACCGCCCAGATTGCAGGATTCGGTGTTCAAGGTTACCGTATGGCCTTGGAAGCGTTGGCACGGATGATTCAGAATCGTTAAAATCAACCGCACCTCTTGATACTTTTGAAAAAAATCCTGGTTCACCATCGTCCTTGGCAGATGGCGACGCCACCGACCCAGACTATTTCTGACAAGCGTATCTCCCAGGTTCAAGCATGCTGACGGACTGGGCTAAAAATCAATGGAATTGGCTAAAATTATGTAAATATGCGGGTTGACTGTCTGATTGATTGCTGATAGTTAATGGTATACTACCATTAACTATCAATACTTAAAAGGAATCAAACATGCGTCTTACACGCAAAGGTTCTACATATACAGAACTTTTTGACAAGGTGAATGGTTCCAGTGAGGATCTGTCACGAAAAAAGTTTTTTCCCCCTGTCTTGGAAAATCTGAGTCAAACCGGACTCAACGAAAAACTAATTGAAGATCTTATCTTTAAACTCCTTTTGAGTCGTGGAGTAATGACCGGCAGACAAATTGCCGATGGAATCTGTCTCCATTTCAAAATTATTGAACAGATACTGTCAGACTTAAAAAAGCAACTCTTTCTGGCCTACCGATCCGATGCCGGCATTAATGATTTTGTATACATGCTGACGGAGCAGGGACGGGCAAAAGCGCTCATCGCTGTAGAAACTTCTGCCTACGTTGGTTCCGCTCCGGTTCCCTTCAAGGACTACTTGAAAAGCGTTGAGAGCCAATCCATTCAAAATGAAACTCCCGGGGTTGAAGAATTACAAGAAGCATTCCACGACCTGGTTCTGGAACAATATGTCTTTTATACGTTGGGCCCGGCAATTAACTCGGGCAGAGGCGTGTTCTTGTACGGTGCACCGGGGAACGGTAAAACGTCCATCGCCAAGAGAGTTCACAAATGCTTTAAAGATGCCATCTATATACCCAAAACACTGCTTGTCGGCGGTGAATTGCTGAAATTCTACGACCCCCAGTGGCATAAT
>Ga0316195_10001662_pt1 | contig 10139 bp, 9 predicted proteins | sample Phised1_MG_FD_204937 | JGI IMG/M metagenome (GOLD analysis project Ga0316195, IMG submission 204937) | Coastal sediment microbial communities from Maine, United States - Phippsburg sediment 1 | ecosystem: Environmental > Aquatic > Marine > Coastal > Sediment | place: USA: Maine | collected...
GTGCGAGATCGTTCGCGAGCGCTTCGTCGCGGACCTGCACCGCGTCGCCGAGCTGCTCGACGAGCGGCGCACTGCGCTGTTGGTCGGCGCGGTACTGGCGGGTGTCGAGCACGTGGAAGCGCACGAGGTCGCCGTGCGCGAACGATCGGTAGATCTCGTAGTCGGGTCCGTCGGGCGGGTCGAGGCGGACCGGCATGTGCTCGTACCACGCCTGGTACGCGGCGGCGCGCCGTTCGAGGAACGCCGTCTGGTCATCGTCCTGCTCGGAGACGGCACCGGCGTAGTCGTTGTCGACCTCGTGGTCGTCCCAGGTGATGATCCACGGCACCGCAGCGTGTGCGCCCTGCAGCAACGGGTCGCCGTGGTACAGGGCGTAGCGCTCGCGGTACTGCTCGACCGTCTCGCACTCGAAGTCCTGCCCGGTCTGGCGGCCGCGGGGGTCGGCGTACCCGCCGCTCGCGTACTCGTAGATGTAGTCGCCGAGGAAGACGAACGCGTCGATGTCGCCCTGCTCGACGAGGTCGCGGTAGGCGGCGTAGTGGCCCTGCTCCCAGTTCTGGCAGGACGAGAAGGCGAAACGGAAGCGGTCCGGCATCGTGCCCTCCGCGGCGAAGGTCCTCGTCCGGGCGGGCGCAGTGGTGAACTCGTCGACGCTGAACCGGTACCAGTACTCGGTGTCCGCGGCGAGACCGTTCGCGTCGACGTGGACCGAGTGGCCGAGTGCAGCGACAGCAGGTGCCGTGCCGCTCGCGACCACGTCGGTGAACGCGTCGTCGGTGGCGACCTCCCACGTGACGTCGACGTCGTCGCCGGCGAGTGGTTCGGCGGGAAGCAGTCGTGTCCAGAGGATCACCGAGTCCGCGAGCGGGTCGCCCGAGGCGACGCCGAGCGTGAACGGGTCGGACGTCACCGTCGGCGAGACGGTCGTGGCAACGGACTCGGCGACCTCGCTGGTGGTCGGCGTGGCCTCGGTCCCGGTCGGCTCGCCGGCCGATGTCGGCGGGCTCGTCGTCGCCGACTCGGACCCGTCGCTACTGCAGGCAGCGAGCGCGGCAGCGATCGTGCCGGCGAGGAATCCGCGTCGAGTCAGTCGTGGCCACTGGTCGTCGGTTCTCTGGTCCATCCCCCAACAATGGCACCGCTGCACGATTTACCCGGCGTTGACCAACCACCTCCCGTCGGATGACCGACACCTCCGTACGTTCGTGGCAACCCCCCATGTCCCGACACACGTCCGTGTCGGGCCGAGAACAGGAGCAACACCGAAATGACCTCCCTCACCGACCGCATGACCGTCAGTCCGTCCGGCTACGACCGCTCGACCGACGAACGTTCGAGCACCCGTCCACTTCCGATGCTCGAACTTGCCGGCATCGCCGGACTCGGCGCGGTCATCGCGATCCACACCACGGAGCTGTCCGGAAAGATCGAGGAGACCATGTACCTCGGCTTCGGCTACGTGCTCCTCATCGCTGCCTCGATCGTCTCGATCGTCATGCTGGCCCAACGCGACATCCGAGGGTGGGCGCTCGGCGGAGCAACGGCGCTCGCCACCCTGATCGGCTTCGTCCTCACCCGCACGACCGGTCTTCCCGGAGCGAGTGGCGACGTGGGCAACTGGGGCGAGACCATCGCGGTCTGGTCGCTGATCGCCGAAGTCCTCGTCGTCGCACTTGCCGCGATCGGGCTGACCCGGGGCCGGCAACGCGCGTGACCACCACGACACTCACCCCGCAGCCCGCCGGCCCCTCCGACGCCGGCGGGCTGCGCCGGGCCGTCAACAGGGTCCCCGAGATCACCATCTGGTTCTGGGTGATCAAGGTGCTCGCCACCACGGTCGGCGAGACGTTCGCCGACTTCCTCAACGACAAGATCGGCATCGGCCTCACCGGAACCACCGTGATCATGGCGGTGCTGCTCGCCGGTGCGCTGGTCGTGCAGTTCCGGGCCCGAGGGTACGTTCCGTGGAAGTACTGGCTCGTCGTCGTGCTGATCAGCGTGGTCGGGACATTGATCACCGACAATCTCGTCGACAACATGGGTGTCAGCCTCATCGCCTGCACCATCGGATTCGGTGTGGCCATGCTCGCCACGTTCGCTGTCTGGTACTCACGGGAGCACACGCTGTCGATCCACCACATCGACTCGACCGCTCGTGAGGCGTGGTACTGGGTCGCGATCCTGTTCACCTTCGCCCTGGGTACGGCTGCCGGCGACCTGATCGCCGAGCAGTTCAACATCGGCTACCTCAACTCGGTGCTGTTGTTCGGGGCGGCGATCGGCATGGTGGCCGTGGCGTGGAAGTACCTGAACGTCAACGCCGTCGCCGCGTTCTGGGTCGCCTACGTGCTCACGAGGCCACTGGGCGCGTCGCTCGGCGACCTGTTGTCCCAGTCCCGCGCCGACGGTGGACTCGGGCTCGGCTCGACCACGACGAGTTACGTGTTCCTCGGGGCGATCGCCGCTGTCGTCGTGTTGATGACGCGGGCAGGACGCACCGAGCTGGAGCCCGGCCCAGCGACTTGAGCCCGGTATCGAGAGGGCTGCCTTCACGACATGGTCGCCGACGGACTCGTCCGTCGGCAACCATGTCGTCATGCGTTCTGGCACCGGACAGCGGATCGTCGTCGTCGAGGACGATTCGTCCCTCGGCGCCGCACTGCGCGATGCGCTCGTTTCGAACGGTTACGTCGCCGACTGGTACTCGACAGGAGCAGCCGCGACCGAGGCGATCGTCGAGTCGTTGCCCGATCTCGTGCTGCTCGACGCAGGACTTCCGGACGTCGACGGGTTCTCGTTGTGCCGGTGGCTGCGCGAGCAGTACGAGGACCTGCCGATCGTGATGGTGACCGCACGCGATTCCGACATCGACGTGATCGTCGGTCTCGATGCCGGTGCCACGGACTACGTGACCAAACCGTTCTCGATCAACGTGCTCCTGGCACGGATCCGAGCCCACCTTCGTGCTGCCGATTCGGTCGACCCCGACGCGCCGATCACCGTCGGCCCGCTGACGGTGGATCCCGCTGCGTATCGCGCCGTGCTCGGTTCCCGTTCGCTCGACCTGCGGCCACGAGAGTTCCAACTCCTGGTGTACCTCGCCCGACACGCAGGGCGAGTGGTGAGCCGCGAGCAGATCCTCGCCGACGTCTGGGACCTTCACTGGGACAGCTCGACGAAGACGGTCGACATGCACATACTGGCGCTACGCCGAGCGCTCGGTGACGACATCGAGATCGCCACCGTGCGGGGTGTCGGGTATCGGCTCGAGGCGTCATGACCCATCGCATCGTCTCGGCGATCGTCGGGGTGACCACCTTCATCTTGCTGGTGCTCGGCATCCCGCTGGCGATCGTCGTGCAGCGGTATGTGGTCAGCGCCGAGACCGTCGAGCTCGAAGCGACCAGCGCCGCCGCACTCAACGAGATCGCCGTCCCGATCGATCCCGACCAGCTCGCCGACCTGGCCTCGGAGGCCGACGCGCCACCTCCGTTCGCGGTGTATGACGCCGCGGGCCGCCTCGTCTTCGGTGACGGGCCCGAGCCGCCCGACGATGCGGTCGTCGACGCGCTCGCGGCACAGCGAGTCGTGACCTCGTCGGCAGACGGGATCGTCGTGGCCACGCCGATCACCGATGACGCCGAGCGCATCCAGGGAGTCCTGCGGCTCAGCGCAGGTTCCCAGGAGACCAACCAGCGGACCCGAATGGTGTGGGCCGCGATGGCGGCCTCGGCGCTCACAGCGCTCGGAGCCGCGTGGTTCCTCGCGCGCCGCCTCGCTCGACAGCTTGCTGCTCCGATCGAGCAGCTGGCCGACCGCGCGGACGCCCTGATCGAGGGCATCGACCGCGAGGAGCTCCCCCGGTCGGGGATCGACGAGATCGACCACTTGGCGGACGCCCTGCACGCCAGTTCGTCGAGGGTCGCCGATGCACTGGCCCGAGAACGCCGCTTCAGCGCCGACGTATCGCACCAGTTGCGGACACCGCTGGCGGCGATCCGCCTCAAGCTCGAAGCGGCCGGGCCCGATCGCGGCGCCGACGCGCTCGCCGCGTCCGCCCTCGCAGACCTCGATCGAATCGATGCGACTGTCGATCAGCTGGTCGCACTCGCCCGCAGCGCCACGCCGGCGGCGTCACCAGCGTCGATTGCGCCGCTGTTGGACGGCGTGGCCCGACGTTGGGGCGACGTGCTCGGACCGCTCGGCCGAACGCTCGTGGTCGACATCGATGCCGATCTTCCGGCCGTCGTCGCATCGCCGAACTCGATCGATCAGATCCTCGACGTCCTGGTCGACAACGCCGTCCATCACGGCAGCGGCGACGTCACGATCACGACGCGCCAACATCCGGGTGGCGTCGTCGTCGACGTCGCCGACGAGGGCGCACTGCTGGATCACGACTCGGACGACCTGTTCAGGCGACGGGACCGAGACGGTCACGGCATCGGACTCTCGCTCGCCCGTGCGCTCGCCGAGGCCGAGGACGCTCGCCTGCGGCTGACGTCACGTCATCCGACGACGTTCTCGCTCTTCCTCGTGACCGGCTGAGGTTCGACGATCACGGGGCGTCGTCGGCCTCGTCGAGCGCCTGCTGGTCGCGGGCGGGGAGCACGTTGCGTAGACCGTCGATCCGCTTCCAGTCGGGGATCGGTGGCGTGTGGTCGATTCCCGGAACGAATACCGAGATCTCGCCGTCCCGGTGGATGTACCGTCCGCAGTTCGGGAAGATCCGTCCGATTGCCACGATGACGACGGCCTGGGCCCCGACATGACGCTCGACGTCGTGCTCCTCGAGTGACACGGTGGCTCGCCCGTGCACCCGCATGCGCCACGGCCTTGCGGTGTCGACGAAGAGCAGCGCCACCCGTCCGTCGTCGGCAATGTTGCCGAGCGTGCGCCACATCCCGTTGCCGTCGTAGATCGGGATGCGCAGTTCGCCGGGCGTGACCACCTCGACGAACCCGACGTCGCCGCCCTTGTAGGAGATGTCGGGCCAACCGTCGGCGTCGACGGTCGAGATCCACACCGTCGACTGGTCGCGGATCAGCTCGATGTCGTCGTCGTTCAGCTCGTCGTGCACGGTGACGGCGGCGAGCGTGTCGGCGAGCCGGCGCGAGTCGAAGGTGTCCTGCAGCGCACGTGCTCCGTCACCGTAGAAACGTCCGCCCCGCTCCGGGCTGTGCGGCTCATCGGCCATGACTTCCTCCTTGCCCCGCTGCGACGCTACTGCTCCACGGCGTCGCATGGCGACGGGGTGGCCCCCACATCGACGAAGATCGTCGTCGATGGTGATCCGACCGCGCCCGACGGCACGAGAGCTCGTAGTGGTGTCGATGCTGCTGCTGGTCGCCTCGTGCTCGGGCACCCCTCGCGACACCGACACGGTCGCTTCCGTCGTGGTGACGACCGAGGTGCCAAGCGTGCCGTCCACCAGCACGTCCACCAGCACCTCCACCACGGTGGCCATGCCGACAACGACTCCGACCACGACGGTGCCGACATCGACGCCCTACAGGGTCCCGCTGGCGGACGTGTCGGTTGCCGGTTGGGGTTCGACGCACGCCGGCTACCCGGCGACCGACATCTTCGTGGACTGCGGTGCCGAGGTCGTCTCGCCGGTGAACGGTACGGCGATCGATGTTCGCCGAGTCGACTCGTGGGACGCGGCCATCGACAATCCCGCCACCCGCGGTGGACGCTCGGTCGCAGTGCTCGGCGACGACGGCGTGCGCTACTACGTCGCCCATCTCGACGAGGTCGATGCGATGCTTTCGGTCGGTGAGCGGGTGTCGATCGGCCAGCGTCTGGGCACCGTCGGGCGGACCGGGCGGACGTCGGCGTGTCACCTGCACGTCGCGATCTCGCCGCCGTGTCCCGGCAAGGAGTGGTCGGTGCGCCGAGGCGTGATCTGGCCCGCTCGCTATCTCGACGCGTGGCGCAGCGGCGAGCAGCTGAGCCCCGCGGCCGAGGTCGAGCAGTGGCTCGTCGACCACCCCACCGCGTGCACCGACGCGATGAACGATCCTGACGCCGCCGACGCGTGACGAGCGGCGGTCGTCACCGCTCCGATGCCTCGGCGCGGACCTGGTCGACGAGGTTCGCGGGGAGCGGTTGGTAGCCGTGGTGCTCGACGTCGAACGAACCGCTGCCGCCGCTGAGCGAGCGCAGATCGATCGCATAGCGAACGATCTCGGCGGTCGGTACCAGCGCCTGCACCGTCGTGATGCCGACGTCGTCGGTGACGGTGCCGAGCACCTGTGCCCGTCGAGCATTGAGGTCGCCGAGGACGTCGCCCTGGAGCGAGGCGGGCACCCGTACGTTGATCTCGCTGACCGGCTCGAGTACCTCGATACCAACCTGCGCGATCGCTTCGCGCAGCGCCAGCGAGCCCGCCATCTTGAAGCTCATCTCGGAGGAGTCCACCGAATGGTGTTTGCCGCCGGTGCACACGGCGCGTAGGTCGACGATCGGGAACCCGTCGCTCGCGCCGCGCGCCATCGCCTCCTCGACCCCGGTGCCGACCGCCGGGACGAGGTTCTTCGGGATCACCCCGCCGGTCACCTCGCTGGCGAACTCGAATCCCGATCCGGGCGGCAGCGGCTCGAAGCGAACCGTGGCGACACCGAACTGGCCGTGACCACCGCTCTGCTTCTTGTACTTGCCCTCGACCTCGACCGGCGCCGCCAGCCGCGAGCGGTACGCCACGCGCACGTCGTCCACCTCGAGTTCCACGCCGGCTCGATCGAGACGTGACAGCGCGACGCGCACGTGGGTCTCGCCGCCACCGGTCATCACGGTCTGGCCGGTCGTGTCGTCGTGGTGGACGGCGAGCGTCGGGTCCTCGATCACGAGGCGATGCAGGGCGGTCGCGAGCCGGTCCTCGTCGGACTGTTTGGCTGCGGCGATCGCCACGCCGTACACCGGGCGGGGCAGCGCGGGGACGGGAACCGTGACCGGGGTGCCGTCGGGGGCCAGCGTGTCGCCGGTGCGGGTGTCGGCGAGCTTGGTGACGGCGACGATGTCTCCTGCGGCGACCGTGTCGACGTGGGTCTGCGCGCTGCCGACGAGCGAGACGAGATGATGCAGCCGCTCCTTCGCTCCCGAGCGGGTGTTGACGAGCGTGTCGTCGACCCGGATCGTTCCCGAGAGCACCTTCAGCATCGAGATCTGGCCGAGGAACTCGTCGATCGTCGTCTTGAACACGAACGCGAGTGGGGTGCCGTCGGGGTCGGGGGCGACGTCGACGGTGTCTCCGGCTGCCTCCACCGTCGCCGGTCCGGCGTCACCGGGCGCGGGACCGACACGGCAGATGAAGTCGGCGAGCTGGTCGGCGCCGATGGGCGTGGTGGCCGAGCCGCAGAGCACGGGAAATGCCAGCGCGCGGTCGACGGCGTCGTGGAGGAGGTGTTCGAGTTGTTCCGGTGACGGCTCGTCGCCCGACAGGTACTGCTCGAGCAGGTCGTCGTCGAGTTCGATCACGTCCTCGACGAGGTGCTCGTGCTCGGCGCGCTCCAAGTCGGCGAGGTCGGCGGGAACGTCGACGGACTCCGCCCGACCCGAGTCGTACACGAACGCATGGTGGGTGAGCACGTCGGTGACACCGTGGAAGCTCGACTCTGCGCCGATCGGCAGTTCGGTCGGATCGGCGTGCGACCCGAACACCTCGCGCACCTGGGCGAGCGTGCGATCGAACGACGACCGTTCACGGTCGAGCTTGTTGACGAAGATGATCCTCGGCAGCCCCAACTCCGCGGCGTGGCGCCACAGGACCACGTCCTGCGACTGCACGCCGGCCACCCCGTCGATCACGAAGACGGCGAGGTCCGCGGCTGCCATGCCGAGGAGCGCCTCGCCGCGGAAGTCGGCGTAGCCGGGTGTGTCGATGAGGTTGATGCGGTGATCGTTCCAGTCGAACGACGCCACGGCGAGCGAGATCGACTGCTGTCGCTCGCGTTCTTCCGGGTCGTGGTCGAGCACCGTCGATCCCTTCTCGACCGTGCCCGGCCGGGTGGTCACACCCGCCCGGAAGAGCAACGCCTCCGCGAGGCTCGTCTTGCCGCTGCCGTTGTGGCCGACGAGCACCACGTTCCTGATCTGTGCCGATGGTCGCATGGACACCCCTTTCGTGCCCGCTCAGTTTCCACCCGGCCACCCGGGTGTTGCAACGGACCAACGGCCCGTTCACCTCCGCGTGGCGAGTCCGGCCAGAAGCGTTCGGTAGGCGTCGAGATCGGCGACCTCCAGACCGGCCAGCTTGGCGCGGTCGTCCCATCGCCGAACGAGCGTCGCCGCCTCGTGGTGGGCGAGACGTTCGAAGGAGGTCACCTCGTCGGGCGACATCGGACCGCCCTGCAACTGCAGGCTGCGTGCCGACGACGCCGACAGGTCCTCGAGGTACCCGGCCTCGACCGCGCACAGGTACCGCTTCGCCGCAACGTGCAGAGCGACCGGAGCGGTCACCTCGGGGCCGAACCAGCGGGCCAGGTAGCGGGCGCCGACGCGCTCGTGGAGGAAGTCCTCGGTGAGCTCGTCGTCGAGGGGCACGTTGTCGTCGGACACCAGGTGGCCGACGTCGTGCAGCAGCGCCGCAGCGACGAGGTGGTCCGGTGCGCCCGCCTCGTGCGCCAGCGACGCTGCCTGCAGGGCGTGTTCGAGTTCGGTGACCTCTTCGTCGTACATGCGCTGTGCCGCCGGCGACGTGTACAGGTCGAAGAGCTCGTTCATCGTGTCACCGGCCGGCCGAGGAAGTCGTCGGTGATGCTGATGCGGACGCGTTCGCCGTCGAAGTCGTCGCCGCGGGCGGCGAACTCATCGCGCTTGTCGGCGTAGTACCGGTCGCGGTGGTCGCCGAGCGAGGCCGCGTTGTAGGTGAGGTAGGCGGCCCGGCGTGGCCGGCTCGTCGTGTTGGTGTCGCTGTAGTGCGGCGTGTACGAGTCGAAGAACAACAGATCTCCCGGCTCCAGTGGCACCGGCTGCCACGCGAGCTGTTCGGCGGTGGCCGCCTCGATCCGGCCACGCTCGTCGGTGGGCAGCTGGCCTGCGGCGAACCCGGGGGCCACGTACAGGCAGCCGCTCGCCGGCGTCGCCGGGTCGAGCGGCACCATGCAGGAGATGTGATGGTCGACGAACCGGTAGGCCGTGGCGTCCTGGTGCGGAGCGAAGCCGCCCCCACCCGGTTGCTTGTAGTTGATCTTCTCCTTGAACAAGACGGGACGCTCGCCGAACAGCTGGCCGAGCAGCTCGACGAGGAGCCCGTCGCAGACGAAGTCGCCGAGCACCGGGTCGTCGTGCACGAAGTCCTCGCTGCGCGCCAGCACCGCGCCGGCATCGGTCTGTTCGAAGTGGTGCAGCCCGGGCCCACCGTCGACGGCCCAGCGTTCCAGTCGGGTCACGGCGGCGTCGAGCGCCTGCAGCTGGTCGTCGGTCAACGCCTGCTGCACGACCAACCAACCGTCACGCCGGAATGCGTCGACGTCGAGGTCCGCAGTCACGCCGTCGCCCCGTCGATCCGCAGGAGTCGAGCGATCGTCGGTGCCCAGTCGAGGACCGATGGCTGGGTGCGTTCCAGCTGCCGGGCGAGGTCGGCGACCCGGGAATCGCCACCCGAGACGACCGCCATCTGGGTCCGGCACCGGGGGCTGCCGTGTTGGCCGTGGATGGGGATCGGTGGCGATCCGAACGAACGCCCCGGTTCGGTCCAGGCCATCCACACCTCCGGCGTGAGGGCCGCGGCCGCCTCCACGCCGTCGACCGACCTGATCAGCGAGAGCAACCGGTCGTCGTCGAGCGATCCCGCCGAACGATGCACCAACGCAGCGGTTCCCTCGTCCGCCACCTCGACGCCGTCGATCTCGGCGAGCGCTGCAGCGAGTTCCACCGGGGTGAAGTCCGTGATCGTCTCCTGGTCGTGATCGGACACCGTCAGCACCATCGTGTGTTCCCACCCGTCGGCGAGCGCGGCGATCACCTCGCCGTACGCGGCGTCGGTCCTTCGGTACTGCTCGATCGCTTCGGGAGAGTCCGGCCCGTGGAGGTGCGAGGTGGTGTCGGGCTCGTTGAGGTGGATCACCGCGAAGTCGACGTCGAGGTCGATGCCGCCCAGTGCCGACAGCACGGCTGCGTCGGAGGCGTAACCGAAC
>Ga0316195_10001663_pt1 | contig 10135 bp, 7 predicted proteins | sample Phised1_MG_FD_204937 | JGI IMG/M metagenome (GOLD analysis project Ga0316195, IMG submission 204937) | Coastal sediment microbial communities from Maine, United States - Phippsburg sediment 1 | ecosystem: Environmental > Aquatic > Marine > Coastal > Sediment | place: USA: Maine | collected...
AGACGCCATAGGTCGGGACGCCCGTGGCATTCAGGTAGCGTCCGTCCGTGGCGCCCGTCGACATGGTCGGCACGATGGCGACGCCGGGCCAGATCTCATCGGCGACCTCACGAATGGGATTCATGATCCCTGCGGTCAGCGGCGGCGCCCGGGTCTGCTCGCCGGGTTCGCCTTTCGGTTCCACCCCGATCGATTCGTCGGCCAGCACGCGCTGGATCGTCTCCTGCACCGCCGCCACCGGCACGCCGGGCAGGATGCGGCAGTTGAGGTTGACCGCCACGCGTTGTGGCAACGCATTGGGCGCGTGCCCGCCTTCGATCATGGTGGCCGTGCAGGTCGTGCGCAGCATGCTGTTCCAGCCCGGGTTGACGTCCCATAGCCGGTCGATGGCTGCTTCGTCCGCGGGGTTCTTGAGCACGGCGCGCATGTCGGCGGCCACGGCCGGCGGCGATAGGGCTGCAGTCGCCTCGTAGTAGCCCCGGGTCGCGTCGTTGAAGACCACCGGGAAGCGGTACGTTCCCAGCCGGACCAGCGCGGCGGACATTGCGATGAGCGGATTGTCCTTCTTCGGTCTCGAGCTGTGGCCCCCACCGTCAGTGAGCGACAGCTGGAAATCCTGATAGACCTTCTCGCCCGCCTGCACGCCCAGCGTAACCGGCCGCCCCTCGCCGTCGAGCTCCCCGCCAGCGCCTTCGGTCAGCGCGAAGGCCGCGTCCAGCACCTCAGGCCTTGTTTGTGTCAGCCACTTCACGCTGTTGAAGACTTCCGGCGTTTCCTCGCCGCAGGTCAGCGCCAGCTTGATGCCGCGACGCGGCATGAAACCGTCCTGCTTGTAACGGATGACGTTGTCCGTGAATGCCGCGGCCATCGCCTTGTCGTCGGAGGCGCCCCGGGCGTAGAAGTAGCCGCCCTCCTCGACCAACTTGAACGGATCGCGTTCCCAGTCCTCGCGCCTGGCTTCGACCACGTCGATGTGCGCCAGCAGCAGCAGCGGCTTCAGCGCCGGATCGCTACCACGCAGCAACGCGATGAGGGCACCGTCCTGCGGCCGGTCGGCCGGCGCCAGGATCGTCGCATCGGTTTCCGCAATGCCCGCAGCCAGCAGGCGCGCGCGCATCGCTTCGGCCGCCTGGGTGCAACTGCCGGCCGAGCGGGTGGTGTTGATCTCGACGAGTTCCCGGTACAGGTCGCGAAACGCGGCCTCGCCGTCATCCGCAGCCTGCGCCACCACGCCGCCGGCGGACGTTACGCCGGCCAATGCCAGCACAAGAATCGTCGAACGGACCCACGATGCCATGATGCGCCCCTCGGAGTGAAGTGCGCAGAGGCTGAAACACGGGCGACGGGAAGACAAGACGCGGGATATACCGATACGGGCACCAGGGAGGTCTCGGGCCCCGATCGCTGCGTGATCGGGACCCGAGACCGGCACAAAGGACCCTTACCTCTCGAAGCTGGCCCGCAGGTACCAGAACTGCCCGGCGATCGGGTACAGCGTCCCGTCCAGGCTGTTCAGGTCACAGGAGTAGCAGATCGGCGGCTTTTCGTCGGTCAGGTTGTTCACGCCTACCGCGAAAGTCCACGCGCCATCCAATGCCTCGGGCTTCCAGCTGACCTGGGTGTCGGCGTACATCACCGAGCCCAGCTTGTTGGTATTCGGCGGATTCGAGCAGAAATCGGTCAGCTCGAAATCCGCAACCAGCCCGGTGCACTGCTCCGTCAGCGAACTCATGTAGCGCAAGCCGAGGCGTACGCTCCAGTCACCAAACATCCAGTCCGTGTTCAGCGAGGACTTGGTCTCGGGGAAGCCGCGTGTCGGCGATCCGAGCTCGTAACCCTTGCGGTCCACGGTGTCCATGCCGCCCGATGCATTGGCGAACAGCTCGTCGTACTTGAGCAGCATCGAGGTCATCCACTGGAAGCGGAAGCTGCCGAAGCTGGTCTCCGCCGTGGTCAGGACCAGGTTGAGATCGACACCCGTGGTCTTGATCCCACCGATATTGTTGAGGACGCCTTCGATACTCGTGATCGTGCCACTCGGGTTGCGATTCACCGAATCGCAGTAGATGGGCTGCAGCGTGCTGATGCACGCATCCAGCAGGTCCTGACCATCGGGCGCCTGGATCGCGTCCTTGACGTCGACGTCGTAGTAGTTCATCTCGACCAGCAGGCCATCCAGGCCGCCGGCACCGTCCATGGGGACCTGCCAGGTGAAGCCCACGGACCAGGTTTCGGACGTCTCCGGCGAGAGGTTGATGTTGCCCCCCGTGTCGACCGAGATCTGCGGGTTGATCTGCGTGTAGCCCGGCGGAACACCCAGCGCCGCGCAGTTGGCGGCATCGGCTGGCTGCACGTTCGAGCAGCGATCGGTGATGGATGCATCGAAGCGCGCACCCTGGTTGAACAACTCGCCGATGTTCGGCGCACGGAAGCCTTCCGACCAGGTCGCCCGGACGACGAGGTTCTCCGTGGGACCCCAGTTCAGGCCGATCTTGCTGACGGTCTCGCTGGAGAACAGGTTGGAATCCGAAAAGCGCGCGGCGGCACTCAGGTTGAGAAGCTTGAAGAGCGGCTTGTCCTTGATCAGCGGAACGACGATCTCGCCGTAGAACTCGTCCACGTCGTAGCCGCCGACCGTCGGGTTGGTCGGCACGTCCGCGGTCTCGCCAGAAGCCACCACAGGATCCGGCGTGAAGGAACCTTCCTCCTTTCTGTGCTCGTAGCCAACCGCGAAGCCCAGCGGTCCCGCGGGAAGATCGAACAGGTCACCCGACAGGTTTGCGGTGATGTCCGTGAGCTTCTGGGTGCTGCGGTCCAGGCCCGTGTAGGTCACGAAGTCCAGCATGTCCTGGGTCATCGAGCCCTCGCCGACGATGTTCAGCGGGACGCAGCCGGGCGTGGCCGCGCAGACCGCCGGGTCGCCCAGCGCCACGCTCAGGCTGCGGGCGTTGAACTGGTTGAGCTTGGTCTGCGTGGCATCGTTCTCGGAACGGATTCCGGTGACGTCCCAGTACATACGCCTCTCGCCGAGCTTGAACTCGCCGTCAAAGCCGGCCGACACGTACCAGGTATTGACATCCTGGTTGAAGATTCTCGGGCCCGCCTCGATCGGACGGCGTGAGAAGAACGCCGTGTTGCTGGAGTCGAGGGTGATGCCGAACGGGTTGTACTGCTGGTTGGCATCCCAGACGACGTTGACCATGTAGGGCGTCGAGCCGCCGTCCGGTCCCCAGAACAGCGGCACCGGCGCCGCGCGCCCCTGCGACTTGCGGTTGTTGAAGCTGGCCAGCGTGCGGAAGGTGATGGTGTCGGTGACGTCGAACTCCGCCTTGCCGAAGATGTTCAGGCGCTCGTTCGGCGTGACCAGGTGGTTGAAGGGCTGGTAGTTGAAGCGGTCGTCCAGCGCGAAGCCATGGAAATCGTCGGTGTCCGGGTTCCCCAGCGTATAAGTGGGAAATTCCACGCCCGCATTCGGCGCGACGCTGACGTAGTCGCCGACGACCGGGTCGAAGAAGATATACCGGCCCGCCGGCGTGCCGGAACTCACGCCGTACGGAAATCCCGGGATGGGATACTTCGACGTGGACCGGTCGGCCGTGTTCACCGACCCCTGGTCGGCATAGCTGATGTCCAGCAGGCCCCGGCTGTGCTCGCCACGGGCGCCGAAGCGGACGTCGAATTCGCTGGTCTGGCCATCGCCTTGCTGGTACTGGCCGCCATAGGCGGACACCTTGAATGAATCGTAGTCATCCTGGGTGATGATGTTCAGCACGCCACCGATGGCGTCGGAGCCGTAAACGGCCGACGCGCCATCCTGCAGGATCTCGATGGACTTCACCGCATTGACCGGGATCGTGTTCAGGTCCACCGATCCGGCCACGCCGGAACCGGAAGAGCCCTTGATCCAGCGGCGACCGTCGACCAGTACGAGCACGCGCTTGGAACCCAGATAGCGCAGATCGATCTCCGCGGCGCCGGCGCCGATGCCGCCGCCATCCGGCGGAAAGCCCAGGTTGCCGGAGGAGTTGTTGGTGGAGTTGATCGCGGAGCCGGAGATCGGCAGTCGCTGCACGAAATCCGCCAGCGACGACGTTCCCGTCATCTTGTAGTCATCCGCGGTCAACACCAGAACCGGCTGCCGCTCCTCGAGCGGGTTCTGCCGGATCCTCGAGCCGGTGACGACTACTTCTTCCAGCGCCTGGCCCAGCGCCTGGGGCGCTACGAGGCTCGCTGTCAATCCGACCGTCCCGCCTATCACGAGCGCAATGGCCCGTTTCAGCCGTAGCTTGCTGTTCATCGTGGATCCCCCTGTTTTCAATCGCAGCGGCAAGCGCCGCTTGAGCATCTCCAGGCGAAAGTTACGCTTCCTGGCCGGCACATTACAACTGTGTTGCGTCGACGACACGGCTGACGGTGCCGGCAGCCGGGCAAACTTGGTCCGTCGTTGGGTCAGGAACACGGTCGTGGGTGGCTGCAGCGGCAGCGCGACGAAGGCTGGTGCCCGGCGATACACTCACGGATCGAGGGCAGCAACGAGCAAGCGACCGATGACCGAACTGACCGACGGGCAACTGCTGCGCTACAGCCGACAGATCTTCCTGCCGGAGATCGACGAGGCCGGACAGCAGCGCCTGGCCGCCTCCCGGGTCATGGTGCTCGGCCTCGGCGGCCTCGGTTCGCCGGTGGCGACCTACCTGGCGGGCGCCGGCGTCGGGCGGCTGGTGCTGGTCGATCCGGACACCGTGGACGTGTCGAACCTGCACCGGCAGATCCTGCATCGCCAGGACACCCTGGGCCTCGCCAAGACCGAGTCCGCCCGCCTGGCCCTTGAGGCGCTGAACCCGGAGGTGGAGATCGTCACCCATGCCTGCCGCCTGTCGGCCGACGCGCTGCAAGACGCCCTGCGCGAGGTGGATCTCGTCGTCGATGGCACCGACAACTTCGAATCACGCTTCGAACTGAACCGTGCCTGCATCGCCCTGGGCAAGCCGCTGGTCTACGGCGCCGTCGTCGGCCTGGAAGGCCAGGCCTCGGTGTTCCGGGCCGACCGTGACGACAGTCCCTGCTATGCCTGCCTGTACCCCGGCTTCGACGGGCAACCGGAAGCCACGCGGTCCGACTCCAACTGGGAAAACTGCAGCGGCCAGGGCGTGCTCGGCCCGGTGGCCGGCATCGTCGGTTGCATCCAGGCCACCGAGGCGCTGAAGCTGCTGCTTGGCATCGAGACCCGGCTCGTCGGACGGCTCCTGCTCATCGATGCCCGCGCAATGGAATTCAACTGGTTCCAGCTGCCGAAGAACCCCGGCTGCAAGGCCTGCGGCGGCTGACCCGCTGATTACTGCGCCGCAAAACGAATCTGCGTCTTGACACGCCTTTCCGTCCGCCCCGCAGGGGGGTATGTTGGATCCTGACAGCAGATGATCCGGGCCCTGCGCATGTCGGTCGCAATCGCGGCCGCCACAGGCTGCGGCCCGGCGAGAAGAACGACGCACCAGGAGGCGAGCATGCTGCGAGCGTTAAAGCTGGAGCCGGAGAAATGCACCGGCTGCATGCAGTGCGAGATGGCCTGTTCCTACGAGAACGAGGGGGTCTTCAATCCCGCATTGTCCCGCATCAAGGTTTTCGAATTCCACGAGCAGGGCGGTTTCGCACCGTACACCTGCACACAGTGCGAAGAAGCCTGGTGCATGCACGCCTGCCCGGTGGAGGCGATCGTCTTCAACCCCGAGACGGGTTCGAAGGACGTGCTCGCCGAGCTGTGCGTCGGCTGCAAGGTCTGCACCATCGCCTGTCCCTTCGGCACCGTGAACTACCGGGCCGATACCGGCAAGGTCATGAAGTGCGACCTCTGTGGCGGCGACCCCTGGTGCGCAAAGGCCTGCCCGACCGGAGCGATTACCTACGTGGACATCGCCGACACGGGGCTGGCGCGCATGCGCGCCTGGGCGCAACGCGGCGGGGCAACCAGCGCGCGCTTCAATGCGCCGGTGGCGAAGGACGCGCAGAACTTCGATCGCGCAAAGGCATAGGGGACACCGCCATGGCATGGACAAAGAAAGTCTTGCGCGTGAACCTGACGCGCGGAACCATTTCCGTCGAGCCCCTCAACATGCAGTGGGCGCAGGAGTACCTCGGCCAGCGCGGGCTGGCTTCGAAGTACCTGGTGGAGGAGATCGACCCGAAGTGCGACGCCCTCGGGCCCGACAACAAGCTGATGCTGGTGACCGGCCCGCTGACCGGCACGATGGCCTCGACCGGCGGGCGCTATTCGGTCGTCTGCAAGAGCCCGCTGACGGGGACGATCGCCTGCTCCAACTCGGGCGGCTACATCGGCGCCGAGCTCAAGAGCGCCGGCTGGGACATGCTGATCTTCGAGGGCAAGTCACCCAAGCCGGTGTACCTCTATATCCGCAACGACCACGTCGAGCTGGTCGACGCCGGCGAGATCTGGGGCAAGTCGGTCTGGGCGGCTGACAAGTTCCTGCGCGCCAGGCACCAGGATCCCAACGTGCGCATCTCCGCCGTCGGGCGCTCAGCCGAGAACGGCTGCCTGTACGCCGGCGTGATCAACGACCTGCATCGCGCCGCGGGCCGCTCCGGCGTCGGCACGGTGATGGCCTCCAAGAACCTCAAGGCCGTCGTCTGTCGCGGCACCCAGGGCGTCGGCAACGTCAAGGACCCGCTGCGCTTCATGCAGGCGACCGAGACCGCGAAGAAGGTGCTGCGTGACAACGCCGTGACGGGCCAGGGCCTGCCGGCCTACGGCACGCAGGTGCTGATGAACGTCATCAACGAGGCGGGCGCGATGCCCACCTACAACATGCGCGAGACGCAGTTTCCGGGTGCGCACAAGATCTCGGGCGAGGCGATGCACCAGCCGCGCGAGAGCGACGGCAAGCCCAACCTGACCACCAACGCCGCCTGTTTCGCCTGCACCATCGCCTGCGGTCGCATCTCGACCGTGGATCGCGGCCACTACACCATCAAGAACAAGCCCGAGTACTGGGGCAACTCCGGCGGGCTGGAATACGAAGCCGCCTGGGCGCTGGGTTCGGATACCGGCGTGGACGACCTCGACGCGCTGACCTACGCCAACTTCATCTGCAACGAGGATGGCTTCGATCCGATCTCCTTCGGCTCGACCGTCGCGGCCGCGATGGAACTCTACGAGCTGGGCGTGATCACGAAAGAGCACACCGGTGGCATCGAGTTCAAGTTCGGCTCGGCCGAGGCGCTGACGACGGCCGCCGAACTGGTCGCCAAGGGCGAGGGCTTCGGCCGCGACCTGGGGATGGGTTCCAAGCGCTTCTGCGCGAAGTACGGTCGCCCGGAACTGTCGATGACGGTCAAGGGCCAGGAATTCCCGGCCTACGACCCGCGCGCCATCCAGGGCATGGGACTCGCCTACGCGACCAGCAACCGGGGTGCCTGCCACCTGCGCGGCTATACGGTGGCCTCGGAGATCATGGGCATTCCGGAAAAGACCGACCCGCTGGCGACGGTGGGCAAACCGGAGCTGGTCAAGGCCTTCCAGGACGCCACCGCGGCGTTCGACTCCGCCGGTATCTGCATCTTCACGTCCTTCGCCTGGACGCTGGACGACGTCGCGCCGCAGGTGGACGCCGCCTGCGATGGCGAATGGACGACGGAGAAGCTGCTGCAGGTCGGCGAGCGCATCTGGAACCTGGAACGACAGTTCAACCTCGCCGCGGGACTCACCGGCAAGGACGACAACCTGCCGAAGCGGCTGCTGAAGGACGCCGCCAACATCGGGCCTGCGAAGGGACATGTTGCCGAGCTTGGCAAGATGCTGCCGCAGTACTACCAGATCCGCGGCTGGAACGATCAGGGCGTGCCGACGGCGGACACCCTGAAGCGGCTGGGCCTGTCCTGAGGGAGAAGTCATGCGACACCTGATCATCGGCGCAGGGCCGGCTGGCGTAGTCGCTGCCGAGCAGCTGCGCAAGCTCGACCCGCAGGGAACGGTGACGCTCATCGGCGATGAGGCCGAGCCGCCCTATTCGCGCATGGCGATCCCCTATCTGCTGATGGACCGGATCGGCGAACCCGGCACCTATTTGCGCAAGGGCCCGGGCCACTACGAGAAGCTGGGCATCGAGGTGCTGCGCGATCGCGTGAGCGCGGTCGATGCCAGGGCGAAAAGTGTCACGCTGTCCGGGGGCGGCAAGCGGTCCTACGACAAGCTGCTGATCGCCACCGGCGCGAGCCCGGTCGCGCCGAAGATCCCGGGCATCGACCTGCCTGGCGTCGGCGCCTGCTGGACCCTCGCGGATGCGCGCAAGATCATCGAGCGTGCCCACCAGGGCAGCTCGGTGGTGCTCATCGGTGCGGGATTCATCGGCTGCATCATCCTCGAGGCATTGGTCGAACGCGGCGTCAAGCTGACGGTCGTCGAGCGGGAGGACCGGATGGTGCCGCGGATGCTGAACGAGACGGCTGGCGGCATGCTGCGCCGCTGGTGCGAGCGCCGCGGCGTGGCGGTGCGGGTATCAAGCCAGGTGGAGGCCATCGAAGCGGTCAAAGGTGCGCCGGCGCTGCGCGTGCTGCTGGGGGGCGGTGACGCCATCCCCGCCGACCTGGTCATCCAGGCGACCGGCGTGCGTTCCAATACTTCTTTCCTCGAAGGCAGCGGCATCGCGACCGATCAAGGAATCCTGGTCAACGAATTCCTCGCCGCCAGCGTGCCCGACGTGTACGCCGCGGGCGACGTGGCCCAGGGCCGGGACTTCTCGACGGGCGCATACGTCGTCCAGGCCATCCAGCCGACCGCGGTCGAGCACGGCCGGGTCGCGGCGCTGCACATGGCCCGAGGGCACAGTCATCCCCAACGCGGCACGCTGAACATGAACGTGCTCGACACGCTCGGGCTCGTCTCCACGTCATTCGCCCAGTGGATGGGGGTCCAGGGCGGCGAGGCCGCTGAGCTGAAGGACCCGGAGCAGTTCCGCTATATCAACCTGCAGTTCGAGGACGACGTCCTGGTCGGCGCCACGGCCCTGGGCCTGACCGATCACGTCGGCGTGCTCAGGGGACTGATCCAGGGCAAGACTGAACTGGGACCCTGGAAGAACAAACTGCAGGCCGACCCGACCCGCCTGATGGAAGCCTATCTGTCCAGGACGCTGCCGGTGGGACACAACGCCTACGTGATATGAGGATCACGCTGAAGCTGTTCGCCAGCCTCGGACAGTTTCTGCCGGCAGGCGCCAGGGCCAACGCGGTGCAAGTGGAGGTGCCGGACGACGCGAGCGCCCACGAGGTGCTCAGGCAGTTCGGCGTACCCATCGACCAGGTGCATCTGGTACTGCTCAACGGCGTCTACCTGGACGCCGACGCCCGCGACCGGAGCCTGATCAAGTCCGACGATGCGCTGGCCGCCTGGCCGCCGGTGGCCGGTGGCTGAGCGCGGCGCGGAGAAACCTGGCGACGACCTCCGCCGGATCGTCAAGGACATGGGCATCGCACATGCGGATTTCTTCCGCAGCATCCGGCCACTGCTGGAAGGCACCGCGCACGACGTCCGTGACGACGGTGTGAGCCTGTCCCTCGGCGCGGGATCCGTCGAGATCCGGCTGGGTCCCGAGGGAAAGCGCTCACTAGGCAACTTTCACTTGCCGCGCACCGAGGTGGAATTGCTGTTCCGGGGCTGTGCGCCGGAGACCGTCGCGGCATTCATCGCCGACTTCGACACCCGCTTTCGCCGCGGCGGGGGTTGATCGCCCGCCACGCTGGCGGGGTGCTGAGTGAGTTTCCTTGCCGTTCAGGCCAGCCGGCAAGCCGACCCGGCCTGGACTGACAGAACGGCCAGTCGACGTCCTGGCACAAATTGCTGCGGTGCAATATTCCGATAGTGTGTTCGTACAACGGTGGCGCGCGGGCGCCAGCGGCACGCGGTTACGTACGTTCCCACTCGACACCGTCTCCCGTTGGATTTTCAATTGCTTGGGTTCTTGCGCTCGGCTGTCGCGCCAGCGTACGCTCTGAGGCGGCAGTATCACAACGCGCGGTTCAACGCGCGGCAGACTATTCAGGGAGTGCTTCCATGCTGGTTTCGAATCGCAGGATTCTCGTGTCGGTTGCGGCGCTGTCCGCCACCGTGGTGTTGGCGGCCTGT
>Ga0316195_10001664_pt1 | contig 10131 bp, 14 predicted proteins | sample Phised1_MG_FD_204937 | JGI IMG/M metagenome (GOLD analysis project Ga0316195, IMG submission 204937) | Coastal sediment microbial communities from Maine, United States - Phippsburg sediment 1 | ecosystem: Environmental > Aquatic > Marine > Coastal > Sediment | place: USA: Maine | collected...
AATTTCAATAGCTTTCAAAATCGTTGTCGAAGAGGAACCGCGAAATCATTTCACTCATTTTATCTGCGGTTTCCACACGGTACACCCCTTTTTCATCACGGCCTGCAATCTGTTTCACATTCTCAAAAATTTTTTTGCAGCGATACTGTAGTGATGTCAACATTCACATGAAACGTAATCATATCTTTGGATTCAGTCATTTTCTTACTCCATATCAAAATTTTTCCCACAGCAGCTGCCCGGACCTGCGCAGCCGGCTTCACTTGGAGAAGACCCGCAGCATGAAGTGTCTCCCAGACCGGGCATACTGTTTTTAAGGGGACCGGACATGGATGAATGGGCTGAAATCAGTTTTTCCAAATGATGACTGTTGCAGAAGTCGCATTGTGGTGAGTCGTCCGAACCAACCATAAGGATTTCGCTGGTTTTTCCACAGTCAAGACAAAGATATTCAAATATCGGCATGGGTATACTCCTTGTTTACAAAGAGGATGAAAGGAGGGCCTGTTCCCCTTGATAACAAGCCCCCGTATTTTAAGCTTAATTGATTTATTCGGAAGACTTTTCCAGTTCAGCGATTCTCCTATTGATCATATCAAGGCTGTTTTTTACGGAATTCGCCTCTGCTTTCAGCATATATAGCTCTTCTTCCGGGTGCTGTACGTATGCTGGATAATATGTCGGCTGATTCCGGCCCCTTCTGCCAAATGCACGATCCATACCCTGGCCGAAACCGCCCCGGAAACCCCGACCAAGTCCCATGCCTCTTCCAAAACCAAAAGATCCAGAAAATCGGGTACCGTATCCAGCAGATGTGGGATTGCAAAGACCTCTTTGTCCGCCGGTCATCGGGCCTCCTCCCATTGGACCGCTTCGATCAAATCCTGGCATAATGTTCACCTCCTTCTAACCTGAAAAAGATTGTTAACTAGTAAAATGTATAATTACTGATTTTGTGTTCCACGAGAACCGCCTTGATTTTGGACTTGTCCAGCGCCTTTGCCTCGGCCCTGTCCTCTACCTTTACCGCTTCCTGGTCTCTGGACGGTATTTTTTCCTGATTTTTTGCTTCCCTTGCCGGGTTTACATCCGCCTTGACCTCTTCCGGTTCCTGATCCCTGGCCTTGGGGTCCTGTTCCATCGCCTCTTGGCATGTGCATCACCTCCCTTCCGTAAGCAAAACGAGCGCCATGCTTTTTCACTTTTCCAGCGTGCCTGTGACGATTATGACTGCATCCCGGCATTAAAAACGCCGGCATAAAAGGAACGTCTTTTACATATGCATCAATGACTTCACCGGCATCACCTGTAATAAATGGAATCAATTTTATGCCGTTTGCTTCAATTATGTTTGCAGGCAACTCCGAAATGGCACCACAAATAAGGACTTCAACATTCATTTCCGCCAGCCTGACGGCCAGGCGTGTGGGCAATTCAGGATAAAATGGTTCGAAATGTCTATTGATTATCTCGGTGTTTTCGATTTCAACAACAAGCAGCATATGTGCAGCATCAAACACCGGTGAAATTCGGTTACCCCAGACAGTTAACGCCATTTTCATGTTTCGGTTTGCCTCCTTCTGCTCAAAAGGAATTGCAATCTACATGCCAGTATGGCCGCAATAATTATTTTCATGGAAAAGGAAATAAATTACAATAGGATACGATTAATCATTGCTATTTTTATGAGAAAGGAAATCATGGGGATAGTAGCAGAAGTGCAACTGCGCAAAGGTAAGGAGTCGCAATATTGCGATTTTATTTAGATGCTGAACGTCCATCGATTTTAGGAAGCTTAATTCCGAGTTTTTTTATTTTTCTAAAAAGCGTGCTTTTGTGCAACCCGAGATCGTGAGCTGCTGCCAACCGGTTATAATTGTTTCGTTTAAGTGCATCAATAATCACCCCAGCTTCTGCTGATTTTAACTCATTTCCCAAGTTGTGATGATCGATTGAGGGCGACGGTTGAGAAATAAAAGCATCCGGCAAATGTTGCGGCAGAATATTTCCGTTGGGACAAAGCACAAAGGCGCGTTCGATGATATTTTCCAATTCCCTGATATTACCGGGATAATCATGGGACATGAGCAACCCCAACGCTTCTTTATCTATTCCGGTTACGGCTCTTCCGCGCAGGCTGTTCATTTTGGCGATGAACCGATGGACAAGAAGCGGAATATCCTCCTTACGGTCTCGAAGGGGCGGAAGTGTGAGCAGCACAACGTTGATGCGATAATAAAGATCTTCTCGGAACTCACCGTTTTCGACCAGAGTGGAAAGGTTTTTGTTGGTTGCCGCAATGATGCGGATATTCGCTTTGACCGTTTTTACACCCCCAAGGGGTTGAAACTCCCCTTCCTCAAGCACACGTAACAGTCGCACCTGAAATGCGGAACTTACATCTCCAATTTCGTCAAGAAAAATGGTGCCGCCTTCGGCACGGGCAAAACTGCCGGGCTTGTCTTTTACCGCATTGGTAAAAGCCCCGGCCTTGTATCCGAAAAGTTCGGATTCCAGTAACGTATCCGGTAAAGCACCACAGTTGATCGCGATAAACGGTTTATCGCAGCGTAGGCTTAAATCATGGATGGCCCGGGCAAGAAGTTCCTTACCGGTGCCCGTTTCTCCTTGAATCAATACCGTACTATCGCTTTCAGCCAATTGCGGTAGGATAGTGAATATTTTATGCATGGATTGGCTACGGCTAACCATATCACCAATTTGAAAACGACCATCCAATTCTTTGCGCAGTTCCTCCACGATGCTCATATCACGAAATGTCTCAACCCCTCCAAGCACAGTGCCGTCTTTATCCTTAAGCAGCGAGGTTGAGACCACAACCGGAATACGGCATTTATCGCTATTAATAAAATAGGTTGAAGTATCGACAAAGGGTTTCCCCTGTTTCATTGTTCGGCGAAGTGCACAGTCGGTTTCACACATGTTGGAACGAAAAACCTCCCAGCAATATTTTCCCAGTGCTTCATCCTTCTTGATACCGGTGATCATTTCTGCTGCACGATTGAATGAGGTGATGCGCCATTTATGATCCACAGTAAATACTCCGTCAGAAATACTTTGCAGGATGATATCTGTCACGTGTTGGGGTATATTGTGGGAGTTATTTTTATTCATCTTCCATGGTATTTCATCACATACGAATTTGATATTATTTTGACTGTCGCTAAATTTCGGTGGTCTCGTATAACGCCAGGGTTAAATTCTTAAAAAAGGTTATGAGATTATCCTTTTAACATACAAATGCTTGGTTTTTTTTAAGCGGTCGTTATACAATAACTCATAATAATCATTTTGCAAAGTTCTATTGAAAAGCGATACAAATAAATAGAAGATCATACGTGATGCTCCATTTATCAAGGGATAATTTTGTTTTCAGGAAGCATCATAATAAATGGTATGGCGATGAAACCTATTGCTGCGCTGAGACAATAGGTTGCCGGAAGCCCGATATGGTCGGCAATCATTCCGACGATAACCACAATGGCTGATCGGGAAATAAACGATACCATCATAAAAATTCCATTGGCTGCCGATGGGCCGCTAAGCGCATTTTCCTGCACTATTGCAAGCATGACAGGCGTGGTCGAAAGGAGTGTAAACCCTGTGACGAGAAGCATAATAAATCTCAGCAGTCCATCGGTATATATGAATAATAACAGACTAATAGGTGCACATAGGAGAGAAATCGCCAGAATTTGTTTCCGCCCCAAATGATCGCTGAGTGTTCCGGATAAAAGGACACCTGCCACACCAATGGCTTCAAAGGCGGTTAATCCGAATCCAGCCAGCCAGATATTTCCTGTTTCCTGTTGAATTAACGTGGGTAAAAATGTCGTTATTGATGCATGCATAAACCCCCTGGAAACCAGTATGGCTGTTAGCGGCAAGAGTATGTTTTTCATTTCGCGGCAGGTGGAAATTAACGGTTTTCTATCTGATTTTTTAACCCGTACATCAACGCCGAGAAATTTGAAATATAGCCAGATTGAAGCTAAAATTCCAAAAACCATTATAGGGTAATAACTGTCGAGGCTCGAAACCGAGACCGCTCCGACAGCGATCATAGGTCCTATTGTCCTGGCCAGTTCACCCCCGGTCATAAAAAAACTCATCCCTTTGCCTTTTCTATTCCCGGCCAGTTGTGATACCATAACCGGCGCAGGAACATGAAAGACGGCCACACTAATGCCTGTAATAAACAAGAGAAGCAACAGGACACCATAGCTGGGAGCAAGACCTAAAAGACTCATCGGAATGGCCGTGGTTGCCGGAGCGAGGATGATAAAATAACGGGCGTTTATCCGGTCGGCCAGAAAGCCGATAAAGGGATTAAAAAGGGCGGGTATCTGCATTATTGTGGAAAGAAAGCCGGCCTGGGTTAAGGTCATGGAAAATTTTTCTATGAGCAGAGGGAGGAGTGGTGCAAAAAAACTGGTATAGATATCATGGATAAAGTGACAGACAGAAACGGAAAGCACTTTTCCGGCTTTAAACCCCCCATCATTTTGAGGATTTGAATTCTTGGCCGTGCTCGGGTTCATATAAATTTTGCGCAGAAAAGTGCCCCTTTTTAAAAGCGTCTAATCTTATAAGGTATGTCGAAAGTGATTTAAAAGGTAACAAGCATTTTCTTATTCGTTTGTATTCACGCCGATATTAACGCCTACCGTAAGATCTTTCAGATTTTTTAATCGTTTTAGCAGGTCCTCTGCTTCAAATTCTCCCGGACCCACAGGTAATTGCACCAGCACGCCAAGCCCTTCACTGGCCTCATGAAATTCTTCGTACGGCAGCGGGCTGACCGCAGCACAATTAATCATCGGATTAATCGGAAGCAGTTTTTTCATAAATTCGATTCCCGTCATATCGCCAATGTTTTCATTGACGATGACAAGATCAACAGGATTTTCTGATACGGTTGCCAAAGCCTCGTGTCCGGCTGAAGCCCAGGACAGCTCGACATCGTCATTGTGTGCCAGAGCCAAAGCAAATTCGTTAAAAGGCCCTTTGTCAGGGGTAACCAGCAATAATTTAAACATTCACACCTCCAGGATAATAAGAATCACACCTAAACTGTGGGTTTCAAATAGTGACAGAAATTTAATTTTTTAACAACTGTTCTCCTCGGGCGGGCGGGGCCCTCCTTCGGTGTTAACAAAAAGAAATTCCACTCCATAACGTCCATTGAAATGGTCCTTTTCAAAAAAGAAACGTAGGAGAATCGGCTGTATATGTCAAGGAGATAAGAACCCCGTCATGAGCAAGTATAATTATCTCAAAATATACAACATACCGACTTGACATCCGAAGGTTTTATTCCTATTCTTGCTGCGGAATTTTTTAAAATTGATAATACCATCAGGGGGTCGTTAAATGTATTCCTTAAACAGTGAAAAGAAGGCTTCGTCTAAAAGTTTATTTGAAAAAGATACCACGGGCGAATGCAAGATGCTCTCCGATCTCGGTTACTCGGACACTGCCATTCAATATTACATGGAAAAACCGTATATGGGGAATCTCCCCGATGCGGACCAGGTATCCGAGATGATTGGCTCGTGCGGAGACACCGCGAAAATCTTCTTAAAAATCGACCAGGATAAAATTACCGATATTAAATACCAGATCCTTGGCTGTCCGGGGGCGATTTCCGCTGCCATGGCGACAGTCGATATCGCCAAAGGAAAAAGTCTCGACCAGGCCAGAACCCTTAATGACGGCCATGTGTTCACTCAGCTTGTCGATCTTCCTGCCAAAAAACACCACTGCATACAGCTTGCGGTGAAAGCTCTGCACAAAGCCATCGATGAATACAAAAACGGCCACAGCGACGTCAAAAATGTGGGATGCCAGTCGGTCTGTGCTGCGCCCCAGGGATGCTGCAAAAACAAAACACCCTGACGTTGCATAAACAACAGGGCGGGTATTTATGAAAACATAACAGTATGATTGGATTTTTCACTGTCTAACGAGCGCTACGAATGCGCACTGCGAGTTGCATCTTAAATACGTACTCAAATTGATATTTACAGTCCGAGTTTGATATGTGTCAATTTAGCAGGCTTCACCCCGTGGCAAGTAAACACAACTTGATAAAAGAGACCTAAATCGTACCCGTTTGAACAAAATTTAGGTTTTATAATAATTGTTAGTCAAACCTATGACCCGGTCGAATGCCGTAAAAATTGGCCAATTAAGAATTGAAGAGAGTTGATATGAATTCAAAGACAAAGATTGGGATAGTTATCTGCGATCGCTACCGCCGCTGTGCAGGCGGAAAGTGTTTCCGAGCGATGAGGAACAAGGAAGGGGCTTTCAGCATATATACGAACACCGAAATTGAGCTGGTTGGTTTTACAACGTGCGATGGTTGTCCTGGTGGCAACATAGAATATGCTGGCGAAGAAATGGTGAAGAATGGGGCAGAGGTTATTCATTTAGCTACCGGCCTAGTGGTTGGTTATCCCCCTTGTCCCTATATCGATACATTCAAAGCCTTTCTTGAAAAACGCTATGAAGTCAAGGTTGTTGTAGGAACCCACCCTATACCGAAAAAGTACCTTGATATGCATACTGATCTTGGTACATGGGAGAACTCCGCATGGAAGCCACTTGTCGCGCCGACCATGAGTGATGAAGTGACCCGTGCAAGTTACGATTAAGCATAATCACGAAGGACCGGACCAAAAAGTTTTCAGTTCAAAGCGTGGGCATTGCCGCATATTGTGTCAAGATCTCAACGTGGCGATCAGCCGCAATGGATGGTTCAGAAGTGACAGAGCAGATTGAATATCCGTACACACGACATCTGCCGACGCCAGGGTTTCAAAAGCAGCCCCTTCTCCTTGAAGAACCGCCACACCTAGGGCCGACGCTTTGAGCATCAACCGGTCGTTTACCCCGTTGCCCATGCTCACGGTTTTTTCAGATCCGAGTTTTTTTACATATTCCAGCTTAACAACATCCTGATGGTCCAAGGGTATGAGGGACAGATTGCAATCGATATCCTCCAACACTTTTTTGACACTGCCGAATGTATCGGCGGTGATAACATGGACGGTGAGCAGTTGTGAAAGTTCGGCCAAAGATTCCTTGACACCGTCGATCAAAGCACCGTCAAATGCGAGGGTGCCATTGTAATCCAGAACTAGGTGTTCGAGCTCCAGAATTTTATTCCCCGGGATTTTAATTTCGATCATGATTCCCCCTATATTTAAAATAGATTCAGATACGCTTTAACCGTAATGGGTTCAATAAGATCAATGGTCGACCTTATATATTATTGATGATAAGATAAAGAAAAAATATAACGTTGAATCTCCGATTAGACCGGAATATAAAATGAATCCTGAGGCTTGAATGAATCTTAATAATTTCGATCACACAAAACATCAAACAGGCCTTATCGATGGGCATGTTCATTTGAGCGAAATCGAACATTCGGAAAGAGGGGTTGAAAATGCGGAAAAGTTCTTTGGATTATGAGATGAGGAATTATTATGTCGGGTTTTTTCGATCCGGGTATATACCGAACCGCTTCATCCTGTTCCAGATGGTCACCCGTGTAACGCCAAGAATTCTGGCTGCCTCCGATTGATTCCCATTTGTTTTTTTAAGGGTTTCTATAAGTTCAATTTTCTTTATTTCTTCCCTGTTAAAAGACGGGTGCTTGCTGGTTTCTAGTGATGTTTTCTTATGAATGATGTTTAACGGCAGGTGATGAGGTTTGATCATTGTTTCCTGGCAAGTGACAAACGCGTATTCAAAAGCGCCTTTTAATTCTCTCACATTGCCGGGCCACCCGTAATTCACCAAAGCGTCCATTGTATCGTTGTTTATCCCCTGTATATTTTTCCCGCTTTTAAGTTGATTTTTACGAAAAAAGAATTCAGCTAAAAGGGGAATGTCTTCCAATCTTTCTCTCAAGGGCGGCAGGTTGATTGGGATGACATTAATTCTAAAATAAAAATCTTTTCGAATAGCGCCTTCATTCACCAGCTTTGTCAAATTCCTGTTGGTTGCTGAAATAATGCGAACATCAACAGGAATGGATCGACTGTCACCCACACGTTCGATAATTTTGTCTTCAATCACTCGAAGAAGTTTTACCTGCGTAGAAAGGGGCAGATCGCCGATTTCATCAAGAAAGATGTTTCCCCCATGGGCCTTTTCAAAACGGCCCTCCCTGTTTTGGTAAGCACCTGTAAACGCACCTTTCACATGTCCGAAAAGCTCACTTTCCAGAAGAGATTCCGTCAATGCTGCACAATTGACCTTAACAAAGGGTTTTTTCTTGCGTTCACTAATCTCATGAATAGCGCCGCTAACCAGTTCTTTCCCGGTCCCGCTTTCACCAAAAATAATCACCGGCGCATCAGATTGAGCGGCATTTTCAATCAAATCGAATACCTGGCGCATGGGATAAGAAACACCGATGATTCCATGAAACCCGTCTTTTGATCTGAGCTCCCGGCGAAAGGCGGCAATCTGGTTGTCTTTTTCAATAATTTCGGTAATATCAGCTATTGTTTCAACCGCCCCTATTACCTTTCCTTTAGCATCATGAAGAAGTGAAGCATTCTTTAATGCATGAATAAGGGTTCCATTTTTTTTTACCAGCGTACACCTTCGCCGATCCATACTTCCGGTATCAAACAATACGCACCAATGGTCACCTTTCTTTTTACGGGCCATTTCAAACAAATTACAGCTTAACACATCACAAGTTTTTCCGATGAGGTCATCTTTTAAGAAGCCGGTAATTATTTCAAAGGCTCTATTTACGGAAATAATCCGACCATGTGTATCCACAATCATAATTCCGTCTTGAATGGTGTTTACGACTGTTTTCCAATATCTGTCCAACTCCTCTTCGACCATCAAATTTCCCCTGTTAAAATTTAATAGGTGTTAAATTTTGTTTTTTAACATTTAAACAGGTTAATGACAAGAGACATTTCCCTGCATTTTCCCTGAAACCGGGACAGATAAAGGGATAATAGGTAAATAAATAATTCTTGTTAATGTGGCACCCATTTTGCGTTAACATGGCTGAAACCGGAAAACAAGGAAGGAGTATTCAAAGTTTGAAGCAAAAAGCGGATCATATTCTCGATTGCCGAGGATCGATTACCTCAATTTCTCTGTTAAAATTAATTCAGACATTCAGAGAAATGAAATCGAATGAAGTTTTAGAAATACTTGGTAGTAATCTGGATACTCGCAGCGATCTATTCAAAGTTTTACCGGATGATGCGTATGAGTTGATTTTTTTAGATATTGTTGAGGAAGGGGAATATTTTTATCGAATTCAATTAAAAAAGAAAAAATAGGATGAAACGATGCCAGGAGAACCCATTATCATCAAAGGTAATAAGAAAAGCGGCTTTTTAGACACGGTAAAAGAACTTCTTCCAGAAGGCGGAAATCTCAACCTCTGTTTGACCTGTGGCGCCTGTTCTTCAGGATGTCCGGCCACCGGTCTGGAAGATATGGATCCTCGAAAATTTCTGAGGATGGCGGCCCTGGGCATGGACGAAGAAATCCTAAGTACACCCTGGGTATGGATGTGTACCATGTGCCAGCGGTGTATTTATGTCTGTCCCATGCAAATTGACATTCCCCAGCTGGTCTATAATGCCAGGGCGGCCTGGCCCAGGGAGGAGCGTCCCAAGGGTATCCTGGGCTCCTGTGACATGGCTTTGAGAAACGACAGTTGCAGTGCCATGGGAACGTCCGAGGAGGACTTTAAGTTCGTAGTCGAAGACGTTCTCGAGGAATATCAGGAGGCCCAGCCGGAATTCAAGGATATGAAGGCGCCCATCGACAAACAGGGCGCCGAATTCTTTTTGAACCAGAATTCCAGGGAACCGGTGACCGAACCGGACGAATTGGTTCCTCTATGGAAAATTCTTCACCTGGCAGGTGTGGACTGGACCTACGGGAATAAAGGTTGGGCAGCGGAAAACTATTGTATGTTTCTGGCAGATGACCAAGCCTGGGAACACATTACCCGAACCACGTCCAAACAGGCGGATGACCTGGGGTGTAAAATCTTTCTCAATACCGAATGAGGTCATGTGACTTTCTCAGTCCGGGCCGGACTGAAAAAAT
>Ga0316195_10001666_pt1 | contig 10131 bp, 6 predicted proteins | sample Phised1_MG_FD_204937 | JGI IMG/M metagenome (GOLD analysis project Ga0316195, IMG submission 204937) | Coastal sediment microbial communities from Maine, United States - Phippsburg sediment 1 | ecosystem: Environmental > Aquatic > Marine > Coastal > Sediment | place: USA: Maine | collected...
CATTAGAGTAAGGTAAAAATCCGAGGTTGTAAATGTCCGGTATTTCTTTGTCGTGTTCGAGTAAACAATAAAGCGCGTAATTAAAGGTATACGTATTATACTGAACTAAGCTTTCCGATAAAAAAATTTTCATAGTGAAGAATCTTATTTGGCTAAAATAGAAAAACTTGCAGAATCCCCTTTTAGATTATTCTGCAAGTTCAAATACCAATTTTCCTTTTATTGTGCGACTAATTCTTCCTGAATATTTGAAGGTACTACCTCAAATGACGAAAACTTAGTCTTAAATGTTCCTCGACCTTGTGTAATTGACCTTAAATTAGTCGAATACTTATACATCTCCGCAAGTGGGATTTTCGCTTTAATAATTTGATGCTTTCCTTCACTGTCCATGCCCACGATAATCGCTCGTCTTGTTTGAAGATCGGTCATCACATTTCCCATTAATTCTTCAGGAACTTTGACTTCTAAATCATGAATAGGCTCTAACAGTCTGGGTTTTGCATTTAAAAAAGCTTCTTTAAATGCGTGTGCACCTGCTATTTTAAACGAAATATCGTTCGAGTCAACGGAGTGCATTTTACCGTCATAAACCATAACCCGAATATCTCTTGCATAAGACCCGGTTAACGGACCTTCTTCCATCACTTCTAAAATACCTTTCAGAATGGAGGGCAGATACCTCGCATCAATTACTCCTCCGGTAATACAATTATAAAAAACGAGCTTTCCTCCCCATTTTAAATCCACTTCTTCTTTTCCTCTGATATTAAATCCTTCGGGCTCTGGCATCCCTTCCTGATAAGGCTCTATTTTCAAATGCACTTCACCGAACTGCCCCGCACCCCCTGATTGCTTTTTATGTTTATAATTTGCATTAGCAGGTCGTTGAATGGTTTCCCTGTAATTTACTTTAGGCTTACTGAGTTCTACATCAATTCCATAGACATTCTTCAATGTCCATTCGATGATTGACAAATGAAGCTCCCCTTGACAAGATAAAATCAATTGTTTTGATTCTGCAGAATATTTTGCCTCACATGTAGGATCTTGGCTGTTCATTCTTTTCAATGCCTCTCCTAATTTTTCTTCGTCCTTTTTCTCTAGAGGTTGTATCACTTTTTTAATTCTGCCATCGGGAAATTTTATTGGTTTTATCGTGATATTCTTGCCGGCAGTGTGCAATGTATCATTGGTTTCTGTATCTTTTAGTTTGATTGCCGCACCAATGTCTCCCGCAGAAAGTTTTTCAACAGATTCCCGTTTTTTCCCATCCATGATGAACAACTGATTCAAACTTTCCAAATCTCCGGTTCTAGAATTCTCTAAGCGATCACCAACCTTCACCTCTCCGGATTTCACTTTAAAGAAATTGATCTTTCCAACACTTGGTTCAAAAAAGGTTTTAAAGACAAAAATGGCAGCTGGTTGATCAGGTTTACAAATCACATCCTCACCTTCTACACTTTGCTCTGGCTTTAAATCACCAGACGCAGGAGCAACGTTATCAATAAAGCCCATCAATCTTCCCGTACCCATATCTTTTAATGCGGATACACAAAAAACTGGGAACAATTCATGGTTCATCATTCCTTTCTTAATTCCCTGACGCATTTCCTCTTCTGTCAAAGTGCCTTTGTCAAAATACAGCTCCATCAAGTCTTCATCGTTCTCAGCTGCTCTCTCAACTAATTCGTTGTGCAGCTCATCGGCTAACGCTTTATGTTTTTCCGGGATAGGTAATTTTTCGGGCTTGCCTCCATCGGGACCAAACTTGTAGGCTTTCATTTTTAAGACATCTATGATCGCTTGTGACCCGTCTATCACTGTTGGAAATTGAATTTTTACGGTATTCTTCCCTGCCAAATTCACTATGCTATTATAAGCATCATCAAATTTCGCATTAGGATGATCAATTTGATTGATGACAAAAAGTGTTGGTTTAATAAACTTATCTACATATTCCCAAATAATATCTGTACCAATTTCAACACCATGTTGAGCATTTACCACAACTGCAATCGTGTCGACTACCCTCATTGTACTGGCAATTTCACCAATAAAATCATCTAGACCCGGTGTGTCAATGATATTAATTTTATAATTTCTCCACTCAGTATGTAAAGGAGTAGCAAAAACTGAAGCTTGCCTAATTTGTTCGATATCCTGAAAATCTGATATGGTGTTTTTGTCTTCAACAGTTCCTCGGCGATTGATCAAGCCGGCTTCAAATAACATGGTTTCGGCAAGTGTGGTCTTGCCGCTGTTATGAGAGCCAACAAAAGCCACATTTTTGATGTGTTTTTCGTCATATATTTTCATAATAGTGTTTTAAAGGTTAAGAAGCCTAAATTTAGGAAAAAATAGAGCTTCTAACTTATGACGAATGTTAGGAAATAGAAAAAAATTCAATTTTTCTAAAAATTTTAGATGGGTAACTTTTTCTTGAGCTCTTCAAGAATATGGAAAACCGCCGGACAGATTTCCGCATTTTTTAAGGTTAAATCGGCTATACCTAAGAATTTCTTTCTGTTTGTATGGGGATATTCTCTGCATGCTTTTGGCCTAAACTCATAAATAGAACAACTGTTGTCATCATTTAAAAAAGTACATGGGGCAGACTGCAAAACCATAAATCCGTCTTCATCCATACGCAAGTAGGTCTTAACAAAATCAACCTCTTTCATTCTGAGCTTTTTAGATATCGTTGAGATATCTTTATCGGTAAACATCGGGCTAGTCGTTTTACAGCAATTGGCACAGGTAAGGCAATCCATTTGTTCAAACTCCTGATCATGAAGATCTTGCATCAATAAATCCAGACCTTTGGGTTTGCGCTTTTTCAATCCTTTTATATATTTCTTATTGACCTCAGCGAGATCCAATGCTGCTTTTGGTAAATTTTCGGGTCCTATTCTCATCTGTTTCTATCTGCAAGCATTTCTCGGTTCAATGCTAAAATTCCTGTAAAATTAGCTATTTTTGCAGCCAAATTTATGATTTCATGCAGATTTACAATATTTTAGAGAAGGAAGTAAAAAAGGGAATGAACCAAATCTTTCAGGTAGATATCCCTACAGTTGATTTTCAGGAAACTGTAAAAGACTTTGAAGGAGATTTAACTATTTTAATTTTTCCCTTTTTGAGATATGTCAAAGGTAATCCTGCTGAAATAGCCACAAAACTAGCCGAATATTTAAAAGAAAATGTTGAAGAAATTACGGGTTACAATGTGGTAAAAGGTTTTTTGAACATCAGCTTATCCGATCGTTATTTTCTAAAGACCTTTCAAGACATGGCTGCTGATCCTAATTATGGAATAAGAAAGCCCGATCCTGAAGCAAATGCGGTTATGGTAGAATATTCCTCTCCAAATACGAACAAACCTCTTCATTTAGGCCATATCAGAAATAACTTATTGGGTTATTCTGTCGCTCAAATAATTGCTGCCAATGGAAAAAAAGTGTATAAGACGCAAATCATCAATGACCGTGGAATTCATATCTGTAAAAGTATGTTGGCCTGGCAAAAATTTGGTGAAGGAAAAACTCCGAAAGATGTCGGACTAAAAGGAGATAAATTCGTAGGTGACTTCTATGTGAAATTCGACCAGTTATACAAGGCCCAAATCCAAGAATTAATAGATCAGGGCGTCTCAGCCGAAGAGGCAAAAAAAACGGCACCGGCTTTACTGGAGGCTCAGGAAATGTTGAGAAAATGGGAGGCGGGAGACCAGGAAACCATTGATTTATGGAAAAGAATGAATGAATGGGTATATGACGGTTTCAATAAGACCTATGTTGAATTAGGTGTAGATTTTGATGTCAACTATTATGAGAGTAACACTTATTTACTAGGAAAGGACGTCATTCAGGTAGGCTTGGACAAAGGAGTCTTTTACAGAAAAGAGGATGGCTCTGTTTGGATCGATCTCACCGATGAAGGGCTGGATGAAAAAATTGTCTTAAGAGCAGATGGTACCGCCGTTTACATGACACAAGATATAGGTACTGCTATACAGCGGATCAAAGATTATACGGATATTGATACACTCGTATATACGGTTGGAAACGAACAAGATTATCACTTTAAAGTTCTTTTCTTAATTCTAAAAAAATTAGGTTTTAGTTGGGCAGAGAATTTATATCATTTATCCTACGGAATGGTAGATCTTCCTTCGGGTAAAATGAAGTCCAGAGAGGGTACAGTGGTGGATGCCGATGAACTGATCTCGGAAATGACCAATACCGCTAGAGACATTTCAACTGAACTTGGCAAACTTGAAGGTTACAGTGATCTGGAAAAAGAACGCTTATATAAGATTATCGGTTTAGGAGCTTTAAAATACTACATACTTAAAGTTGATCCAAAAAAAAGAATCCTTTTCGACCCAAAAGAATCCATCGATTTTAATGGCAACACCGGTCCGTTTATTCAATATACTTATGCCAGAATACAATCCATTCTGAGAAAAGCAGATTTTGACTATTCAAATCCAATAAAAGAATTAGAGCTTCAAGAAAAGGAACGAAACTTAATACGCTTTGTCGAAAATTTTCCAATTATTTTACATCAAGCGGCCTTGCAACTTAGTCCCGCTTTGGTCGCAAATTACACCTATGACTTAGTAAAGTTATATAATTCATTCTATCAAAGCATTCCGATATTAGGTACTGAAAATGACGAAGAAAAAATTTTTAGAATACAATTAACAGAACTGGTCGGTCTTATTATTAAACGTGCGTTTTCTTTACTTGGCATAGAAGTGCCTGAAAGAATGTAATCATCTTTTTTGCATAATTTTCTTTTTTTTGCGTAAAATTTTATCTTAACTTCGCATCCTTAGGCCCCATAAAAATGGCCCCCAAATTTTTATGCTATGATATTGAAAAGATTGATATTTTCCCTCATATTTATCTTTATTTCAACCAACATCCAAGCGCAATTGATTAAGATTGATAGTGAAACTGGTGAATTTAAATATGAAGAAGTAGTTCAGGCCGATGGCCAAACGAAAGATAAGCTGCTTGAAAAATCCGAAACTTGGATTTCTAAATATTACAAAGATGCTTTAATAAAGAATGATACAGCTTTTTCTGCCAATGCAACTGTACCATTTAGCTTTACTTGGAAGTTTATTTCAAAACCTATTCCGGTTACACTTATTTATGATGTAGAAATTAAGGTAAAAGACAATCGCTATAAATATGCTTTTACAAATTTTAGAATTGGAAAAGTTTATAAAGACGAAATTGATGCGATTAGTTTAAAAACTTACATGGAGCGTTTCCCACATAAATACTTACTGGCTCTTGAAGAGCCTATCGATGCGGAATTGACAAAAGCCATTACAAGTCTTGAAAATTATATCATCACAGGAAAAATGAATCAAACAGAGGAAGAATGGTAAGTTTATAACAACTCCACCACTCTTTCCAATGCCATTCCGCGAGAAGCTTTGATGAGGAGTACTCCCTCAGAAAAATCTCTTTTATTTAGTTTTAGCTTTAACTCTTCAAAAGTTGGGTAACACACTATACCGCTATTTTGATATGCGGTAGCAGCAAAATTCTTACCGACCAAAATGATTTTGTGCAAATCAGATTCTTTTAAAAGGTCAGTGATAGCTTGATGTTCTTCATGACTTTTTTCCCCAATCTCAAACATATCCCCCAAAATCACCATCTTTTTGGCAGCAGCCAATTGAAATAAATTCTCAAGAGCAGCAGCCATGCTGTTTGGATTGGCATTATAAGCATCCAGTATGATTTTTAGCTTTCCTCTTTCAATGATCTGAGAGCGATTATTTTGAGGCACATAAGCCTCGATCCCCTCTCTAATACTCTGTGGTGCTACTTCGAAATAACTGCCAATAGCAATGGCAGCAGAAATATTGGCAAAATTGTATTTTCCGATTAACTGACTTCTGACATGAATCCCATTAAAATCTACCTCCACAAATGGATCCGCTTTCACGAATTCAATAGGGTAATCAGCATCTTTCGGACCAAAAGTTTTTCTTTTTTGGTTTTTGGATCTTTCCATTTGCACCTCATCGTTTGCGTTCACAAAGACCATTTTATTGCGAGCGGCAATCTCTCTGTACATTTCAGTTTTTGATTGGATCACTCCTGCCAAATTGATAAACCCTTCTAAATGTACTCTGCCAAAATTGGTGATATAACCAAAATCAGGTTCCGCAATTCGGCATAAAAGGTCAATTTCTTTGGGATGGTTTGCACCCATTTCTACAATCCCTATTTCCGTATCCGGAGTCATGGACAGTAAGGTCAATGGAACACCGATATGATTATTAAAATTTCCCTTGGTAGAGCCACATTTAAATTTACGCGAAAGCACAGCTGTGATCAACTCCTTTGAAGTGGTTTTCCCATTGCTCCCCGTCAAAGATACGATAGGTAAACCTAGCTTTTTTCGGTGGAAATTAGCAAGTTTCTGCAGGGTTTCCAGCGTATTCTCAACCAAAATCATCTTGTCGTTCTCTGCAAATTGCGCCTCATCCACAACGGCATAACGTGCTCCTGCTTCTATGGCTTTTTCAGCAAAAAGATTTCCATTAAAATTATCTCCTTTGAGAGCAAAAAAGATCGCGTTTTTCAGATCTTTTCGTGTATCTGTTTCAACTTTAAAATGCTCAGCATATAAGCTGTACAATTGTTCTAATTTCATGGCATAAATATAAAAAAACTCAACATCGTTTCCGATGTTGAGTTTTTCATTTTTTTTATAGAATTAGATTATTTTACTTTTCTTCCTTCTTTTCTTCTTTTCGAGTAAGACATTTGACCTAATTTATCAGTGGCACATCTGAAACCGATATAGTTGGTTGCCATGTACTCGGGTAAATATCTTCTTTGTGACGGATCTAACCAGAACGCTCTGTCTTTCCATGATCCTCCCTTGTAAACCCTCGTTTGATCACTAATTAAGGTGTGTCTGGTCTTAGTATCATACTGTTGAATGATCAGTCCACTTTCACCAATTTGTCTTGGAATCTCCGGTGAATTATACATTCTTGGTTTGATATCATCATCCATTTCATCATCCATCATCTGGAATTTATTGGTAGATGCTAGATCACCATCTCTGCTATCAATGTTATATGCCTTTTCATAATTTCTGCGCATAAAGGCATCTCTTTTCGTAATAGGCACATATTTAATTGAACCTGGTAAATCTTTAGGAACTAATTTTCCGTTATCTAGTGTATCAAATTCAACTGAATTATAATCTACAACTACTACATTTCCAAATTCGTCTATTTTCTTTTTCTCGAAAACATTTCCTCTAAAGTAACTGAAATCGTTTGCATCATTATCAATAATTGGACGGTAAACATCAGCTACCCATTCAGCAACGTTCCCGGACATATCGTATAATCCAAATGCATTGGGCTTATAAGATTTAATTTTCATGGTGATATCAGCACCATCATTACTCCAACCGGCTAGACCACTATAGTCACCTTTTCCTTGTTTAAAGTTAGCCAACTGATCTCCCTGGTATCTTCTTGACTCCTCACGGGTTGTGTTACCATCCCAGGAATATTTCTTACGACCTCTGATAGAGTTATATTCTCTGTTTTCAACTTCCGCTTTTGCAGCATACTCCCACTCCGCTTCTGTTGGTAAACGAAATCTTTGAGCAAGGATACCATCTGATATTTTTACATGTCTACCTGTAAATGATCCTTTTGATTTCTTTTCTGACTTTTTAGAATAATCTCTGATACCTTTATAATAGATACTAGAATCTCCGTCGAATAATAAATTCGGATTGGCTAAATATGTTTCTGTATCAAATCTATTTGCTCCTTCAACTTTTAATGAATCGTGGTCAAAAAGAGTATGTAATACACCTTTTTCGATCAATATTTTTTCATTAACACGGTCCGTTCTCCATTTACAATATTCAGTTGCTTGTCTCCAAGAAACACCTACAACCGGATAATCTGCATAGGCCGGATGACGTAAATAGTTCTCCGTTAACAATTCGTTAAATCCTAAAGTATTTCTCCATACTAAGGTATCAGGCAAAGCTGCTTGATAAATTTTTCTGTAGGTATCATCAGAAGGTGGAAAAACCTTTTCTAAATATTGTAGATACAATACATATTCTCGGTTAGTTACTTCTGCAACATCCATATAAAAAGAACGCACTTGTTGCTTAACCGGAGTGGTATTCCAGTCAAACATGACATCGTCTTGTACAGATCCCATGGTAAACGTTCCTCCTTCGATCAACACCATTCCTGGTGGTGGCGGAGTTTCTCTAAAACTCGGGTTTGTTTCAAATCCTCCATATTTAGGATCATTGTATTCCCAACCAGTTAAGGTAGAAACACCTTTACTGCTTTTATTACAGCTCGTAAGAGCGACCGCAGATAGAAGAATGATTAATAATTTGTTACTGCTAAACTTTTTCATAATTTTTTGTTTGATTACAATGTAGAGCAAATGATTTTAAAATTTTCTCGTCAATTACTACCGTCCGGAAAATGAGGAACGGTTCAAGTATAACGATTGTTTTTTTTCTTTATTATGTTTAATGTTGTATTTTCATTGTTCTTTAGTATTTAGTTGCAATTTTTATGCCCCAATCCAAATTCTTTTTTACCTTTTTCACCATCCTGTTGTTTGGCAAAATGATTGGACAAAATACTGATAACAATGTTATTAAGCTCGATTGGAAGTCTACTAAGGTAGCCATAAAATCTGGGGTGCAAGTTACGATTCCTACCTTGGAGAATGAAATTTTTAATGAAAATCTTTTAACCGTTTTTAGTACCGATATTCCTCTATCTAACCCAAATGAAAGCTACAATTACGATTTAACGAACATTAATTCGCAAATAATAGATCCGGGAGGGCTAGCTCAGAGCTCCATAGAGCATATCCCCAATCAACCTAAAATAATCAGTCATAAAATTTTTCAAAACAATCAATGGTATGACAGAGTTTCCTTTATACCTATATATAAAGAGGATGGTACGATAAAAAGAATAAATTCTTTCTCTCTTGTATCATCGCCTTTTCAGGATGCTGTCAATAAAAATTCACTACAAAAATCAGCCGTTAATAACTCTGTGCTTTCTCAAGGTACCTGGTATAAATTCTCCATTGATACCACCGGGGTCTTTAAACTCGATAGAGATTTTCTAAATAAACTTGGGATCGCTACTCAAAATCTAAATCCAAATAATATCAGAATCTTTGGCAATGGAGGAAAGTTACTTCCACAAGCCAATCATTTTTCCAGACAAGACGACTTAAAAGAAAATGCCATTAAAGTGGTGGGTGGAGAAGATGGAAGTTTCGACAATGATGATTACATTCTTTTTTATGGTCTAGGACCCGAGAGCTGGCAGGTAGAAAAAATTCTTCAAAACAGCCGTCATATAAACAATATTTATTCCGATTTGGCCTATTACTTCATAACGGTCGATCAAGGTAATGGTTTAAGAATTGGAGAAAAGGAGCCGGCAAGCCTTATTAATCCTATTGCTATTGAGACTTATCAAGACTTTTATGTATATGAGTTAGAGGAAAGAAATTTATTTGCCAACGGACAGCAATGGCTTGGTGAGGACCTCAGTTTCTCAAATAGCATCAGTTTAAATCTTCCCTTTGAAAATATTGTATCAAATGAAGATTTATGGATTCGATGTCGAGGGGTTACCATTTCCAGCACTTCTTCAAATATGAGTCTTTCCGTAAATGGAGTGCAGGCCGTTAACCTAAATTTTGCTCCTGTTTCAAATAATTCACTTCGTTTGGCAAGCACAGCCGAAGGCATTCAAAATATTTCTGCGCCCACTGCCGGTCTAAAGATCGATGTCAATTATAACAACAATGGTAATCCTTCTGCCCGAGGATTTTTAGATTATATCGAAATTATTGGCACAAAAAAACTAGTGGCAAATGGAAAACAGTTTGTTTTTAGAAATACGGAGACCACAGAGAATATGAACTACGAATATAGCATCGAAAATAAGCAAAATATAGACGAATTATGGGATATTACAGACCCATACAACCCCATTAAAATCAATGATAACTCTAACAACAACAGCTTTACCTTTCAAACCATCGGTATTGAAAATAGCGCATT
>Ga0316195_10001668_pt1 | contig 10128 bp, 9 predicted proteins | sample Phised1_MG_FD_204937 | JGI IMG/M metagenome (GOLD analysis project Ga0316195, IMG submission 204937) | Coastal sediment microbial communities from Maine, United States - Phippsburg sediment 1 | ecosystem: Environmental > Aquatic > Marine > Coastal > Sediment | place: USA: Maine | collected...
CCTGGTCGACGCTGCGGATCCGCCTCTGCGATGGTTCTGCATCGAAGCCTCGGCGATCGACGACGTCGACTATTCGTCCGCGGAAACGCTCCGTGCGATGCGAGCGCTGTTGCGCGAGAAAGGGGTCCGCCTGGTCGTCGTGCATGCCCTGGCGGACGAGGACGCCAAGAGCCGCGGCGAATTTCGCGATCTGCTCGGCCAGGAGCACAATTACGAGACCCTGCACAATGTCCTGGACGCTTATGCGCAGCAGGATGCCCCGGTTGCTGAGAGCGGTGATCCAGGGTGCAGCCCGTGACATGGCGAGTGTCAACTTTTGCGGAGCCAAGCGGAGTGGAGTACGAAACTCCTTTTCGCCAGGGATCAAAGGAGCGATCGTATGAACTACAGGGAAAAATTCCGTGTCGAGCCTGGCAGCAGGGTCGATCTCGCCAAGGCCGATGCCGGCTTCAAAGACAAGCATGAATCCCACGACCACGCTTTGCCGGAGATCGAGGCGTTCAGCAGGAAGCTACGCGACCTCCAGTACCTGATGTATGCGGAGGGCCAGCGTGCGCTGCTGATCTGCCTGCAGGGGCGCGATGCTGCGGGCAAGGACGGCACCATCAACCACGTGCTCGGCGCCATGAACCCCCAGGGCTGCACGGTGACCGGCTTCAAAGTCCCCAGCAGGGAGGAGGCGGCGCACGACTTTTTGTGGCGCTATCACCAGGCAGTGCCGGGCAAGGGGCAGGTTGCCATCTTCAACCGCTCCCATTACGAAGACGTGCTGGTGGTCCGGGTGCACGAACTGGTGCCGAAAAAGGTCTGGTCACAGCGTTACGAGCAGATCAACGCCTTTGAGAAGATGCTCAGCGACAACGGCATCCACATCCTCAAGTTCTACCTGCATATCGACCCGGAGGAGCAACTCCTGCGTTTCAAACAGCGCATCGACGATCCTGCCCGGCACTGGAAGATCAGTGACGGGGACTACGCGGAGCGCCCGTTCTGGGACGCTTATACCGAGGCCTTCGAGGATGCCCTGGGCAACTGCAGCACCGCGCACGCGCCCTGGTTCATCATCCCCTCGAACCACAAGTGGTTCCGCAACCTCGCCATCTCCAGGATCGTTGCCGAAACCCTTGAGTTACTGGACATGAAGTTCCCCGCGCCGTCTGTCGACATCAACGAGATCAGGAAGAAGTACCACGAGATTGCAGCAGAAGAACATGTCTCGACGGGAGAAGATCCCGGTGGCGGCAGGCAAGGGCGGAAAAATAAGAAGAAAGATTAGGGGCGCGGCTTCAATTGTTCGGGAGTCTCTGTTACGGTCGTGCCATGGGTCTATTCCAAATTCCTGGTCATGTGGTAATCTTTGAATAAATACAGTTCGTTGTCCGACCCATCGTGCTGCGGTGGCGTCGCCACCAAGGAAAGGAGGTTGTATGCCTATCGGTGATCTTGCTCCATCAGTCGAGCGCAGGTTGAAGGCGTATCACGAATTGAGCGACCGGGTCAAAGGGTTGACGGTTTCGACCCCGATGAAACCGACCATCACCCTGTCCCGGGAGTTCGGCTGCGAGGCTTTTCCGGTTGCGGAAGAACTGGTCAGGCTGGCGGAGAAGCAGACCGGCGAATCCTGGCTGCTGGTCGACAAATCGTTGCTGGACGCCGTCGCCAAGCAACACAATGTTCCCGAAGAGATCATGCTCTCCTTGGGGAGTAAACCGCGCTGGTTCGACGACATGATGGCGACCTTCTCGACAAACTGGAAAAGTGACGCCGATTACTATCGGCTGCTCTGCCGGCAGGTGGTCATGATCGCCTCCGCCGGCAACGCCGTCATCGTCGGGCTGGGGGCACCGCTGATCACCAAGTCTTTGAAGAACTGCTTCCGTTACCGGCTGATCGCGGATCACGCCTTCAAGGTGAGCTCCATCGCCCGGCGCATGAAGATCACCAGTCAGGAGGCTGAGCTCGTCGTCCTCGACCAGCAGAAGGAGCGGGACCGGGTCCTGCGCAAACTGCTCGACTCCGACATGAGTGATCCGCTGCTCTACCACGCGGTCTTCAACAACGGCAGGATCAAGAGCCGGCAGATCGCCAGGCTGATCGTGGACCATGCCTTGAGCGGCAGTTGACGATGCCTCAGGAGGCCCTTGCCCCTGGTTGCTGTTAACGAGCAGGAGACGATTTTTTAGCGCAAAGCCGTCCCTCACCATATGAGGGGCGGCTTGCAAGCCTTAGAGAGAACCGTTGCCCCAGAAAAAGCAGAAGTGACCTGGCCATGAACCTCATCCGCAGCATCGTTCCCCTCTTTGACTGGCTGCCGGCGTACCGCAAGGAGTGGTTCCGTGGCGACGTCATGGCCGGGCTGACGACCTCGGCGGTGGTCATCCCCAAGGCGATGGCCTACGCGGCGATTGCCGGACTCCCCCTGGTCGTTGGTCTGTACAGTTCGCTGGTCCCGCTGGTGATCTATGCCGTGCTCGGCACGGCTCGGGTCTTGAGTGTCACCACCACCTCCACCATCGCCATCCTGGTGGCCGCGACCATCAGCCAGGTCGCTCCCGGCGCCGATGCCGCTACCCTGATAGGGATTGCCGCCACCCTGTCACTGCTGGTGGGAGCGTTCCTGCTGCTCGCCGGCATCCTGCGCCTCGGCGCGGTTGCCAACCTGATCTCTGAGCCGGTGCTTGCCGGTTTCAAGGCCGGGATCGGGCTGGTCATCGTCCTCGATCAGCTCCCCAAGCTGCTGGGTATCCACATTGCCAAGGCCGGGTTCTTTCGCGACATCTACGCGATTGGCCAACACCTTCCCGAACTCTCCGTCCCCACCTTGATCCTCGCCCTGGTCATGCTGGGGCTGATGGTCGGTCTGGAGCACTTTGCGCCGCGCGTGCCGGCGCCGCTGGTAACCGTTGCGGCCGGTATCGCGATATCCGCCCTGGTCGGTTTGGACCGGATCGGTATCGGGCTGGTCGGCGCAGTGCAGGCAGGTCTGCCGGCCTTCGCCTGGCCCGACATCTCCCTGGCCCAGCAACTCTGGCCGAGCGCCCTCGGTATCGCCCTGATGAGCTTCGTCGAAACCGCCGCGGCCGGACGGGCCTTCGCCCTCGCCGGCGAACCCCGTCCGAAGGACAACCAGGAGCTGTTGGCGCTGGGCGCCGCCAACCTGGCCGGGAGCCTGTTCCAAATCATGCCGGCCGGTGGCGGCACGTCCCAGACCGCGGTCAATCGCGGCGCGGGAGCACACAGCCAGGTGGCCGGCATGGTCACCGCCGCGGTCGTGGTTGCCACGCTGATCTTCCTGGCGCCGCTGTTCGGGTTGATGCCGCAGCCGACCCTGGCGGCAGTGGTGGTGGTCGCCAGCGTCGGGCTGATCAGCCCCGGCGAGTTCCGCGCCATTCGCAAAGTGCGGACGATGGAGTTCCGCTGGGCGCTGATCGCCATGGTCGGAGTGATGCTGCTGGGGACATTGAAGGGGATCCTGGTTGCCGTGATCGTCTCGCTGGTCGCCCTGATCCTGCATGTCAGCCGTCGCCCGGTTTACGTGCTGGGGCGCAAGCCCGGGACCACCTCCTTCTTTCGTCCCCTGTCAGCCGAGCACCCGGACGACGAGACCTTTCCCGGCTTGCTGCTGGTCAAGCTCCAGGGAAACGTGCATTTTGCCAATGCCTCGCGTCTCGGCGACCTGATCGTGCCGTTGCTCAAGGAGTACAAGCCCCGGGTTCTGGCCCTCGACTGCAGCGCCATGCCCGATCTCGAGTACACGGCGCTGAAGATGCTGGGCAATTTCGAGGCGAAGCTGCGGGAAACCGGCATCGAGCTTTGGCTGGCGGCCCTGAACCCGGAGCCGCTGCAACTGATCCTGAAAACGCCGCTGGGTGAGGCCCTGGGGCGTGAGCGGATGATCTATTCACTAAAGAATGTCGTCGAAGAATATCAACGCCGGTACGGTGACGAGGCCGGGGAAAAGGAGTAACTGTCATGGGCAAGGGCAAGGATAAGGGCAAGGACAAGAAAAAGACGTCGGCCGTTGATACTGCAGACCAGTCACAGGGCAAACTGAAAAACAAGCAGTACGAGAAAGAGCTCGCCAAGCTGCACGTGGAGCTGGTCAAGCTCCAGGAGTGGGTCAAACTCAAGGGGCTCAAGGTCTGCATCGTCTTCGAAGGGCGCGACGGCGCCGGCAAGGGCGGGACGATCAAGGCGATCACCGAGCGGGTCAGCCCGCGGACCTTCCGCGTGGTGGCGCTGCCGGCGCCGACGGAGCGCGAGAAGAGCCAGATGTATTCCCAGCGTTACATGAAGCACTTCCCGGCGGCCGGCGAGGTGGTGATCTTCGATCGCAGCTGGTACAACCGGGCCGGGGTCGAGCGGATCATGGGCTTCTGCACCGAGGAGCAGTCCCGGCGTTTTCTGGAGGTCGCACCGGAATTCGAGAAGCTGATGGTCGAGTCCGGCATCATCCTCCTCAAGTACTGGCTCGAAGTCAGTCCGGAAGAACAGACCCGCCGACTCGAGGGGCGCATCGACGACGGCCGCAAGATCTGGAAGCTTTCGCCGATGGACCTCAAGTCGTACAGCCGCTGGGATGACTACACCAGGGCGCGCGACGAGATGTTCGCCATGAGCGATACCGGCTGGGCGCCGTGGTACGTGGCAAGATCGGACGACAAGAAACGTGCGCGCCTGAATATTATCCGTCACCTGCTCAACACCATCCCCTACGAGGAGGTGCCGCGCGAAAGAGTGAAGCTTCCGGAGCGCAAGAAGATCGGCAAGTATCAATCTCCCAACTATCCGATCAACTTCATTCCTGAAGTGTACTGATAGGGAGAGGGCTCTCCTCAAAGGAGTCGTGCGAGCTTTAGGGCTGAAATTCACCCATACCTAAAGAAGACCTGCCTGGTTCACCAGGCGAGTTTTTGTTCTGCGCTGCCGGGGCTGTGCCGTCGTCAGGGGGTATGAAAATGCCTGGGTAACCCGGAGCAAGGCCAGGGCAATCACGCAGGTGCAATGCTCTGGAATTCATGTATATTTGTACTAGGCAGTCGATACGCAGCAATCCCTGTAACTCGGGACTTAATCCATGTCTCCCCGCTTTTCCGGGGAGCTTGCTTTTCGCCGCTGAAGCGGTAAGGATGATAGCGAATGAAACAACCCCGGCAACTTAAGTTTGGGCGGTCCTTCTGGGTCGTATGCGCGATGCTGGCGCTCGTCCTGATGCTCGGCACCACCCCGGTGCTGGCTGCCGGCGAGACTCCGGCGGCAAGCGCGACAGAACAGGATCCGGAAGCCAAAGCGATCCTGATGAAGATGGCCGAGTTTATCGCCAGGGCGCCTGCGTTCAGCATGACTCTCCGCAGCGGCTACGATGCGATCCAGGCGGACGGCCAATCCATCGAGTTCGGCGAGAAGCGTCACATTCTGCTGCAGCGCCCCGACCGGCTGCGGGTCGAGACGGAACGCAGTGACGGCGAACCGGGGCTGGTTCTGTTCGACGGCAAGGAGATCACCTTCTTCAAGGCGGACGATAACGTGTATTCACGGGTCGAAAAGTCCGGCACGATCGATGACTTTCTGGTCTACCTGGTCAGGGACCTGCAGGTGACCCTGCCCCTGGCAAGGATGATCCACAGCGGTTTCCCGCAGCAGCTTGAGAAGATGGTCACGGCGATCAGCTACGTGGAGGAGGACACCCTCTTCGATGTCGTCACCGACCATCTGGCCATCCGCTCGGCAGATGTCGACATGCAGCTGTGGGTCGCGCAGGGCGATGAGCCGCTGCCGCGCAGGATCGTCCTCAATTACAAGAATGCGCCGGGCCAGCCCCAGTTCCGGGGCGACTTCACGGCGTGGTCACTCACGCCGAAGATGGCAGCGGACAGTTTCATCTTTACCCCGCCGGCGGATGCCGAGCAGATTCCGCTCCTCGCCCGCGTTCGCCAGAAGGGCTCCCTGCCCGTGCAGAAAGGAGCCCAGTAATGTCTCATAAATCTCCGGTATGCGTGCTTTTTGTCGGCATTATGTTCCTGCTTTTAATCACTCTCGCGGGCATGGCTGAAGCCCGCGGCGGCGGGCGTGGTGGTGGCCGCGGCGGCGGCTTCTCGCGCGGCGGTGCCGCGAGCGGCGGCGGCTTCTCCTCGCGCTCCGCGGTACAGCGCCCGGCTCCGTCGATGAACCGCCAGGCGGGAGCGGCGCAACGGCCTGTACAGGCAAGTGACACGAGGGAAACAGCCTCCCAGCGCCCGGCCCAAGGCCAGCGCCAGGACAACGCCGGCGATCGGCAGGGAAATCGCCAGGACAATGCCGGTGATCGGCAGGGGAGCCGGGACGAGAACCGTGAAGACTGGCAGCAGCACCAGAATGAGAACCGCGAGGACTGGCAGGACTTTGCCGATGATCAGTGGGACGACCACTACCATCATGGTTACGGTTATAACAACACCGGCGCTGCGTTTGTCACCGGGGTGGCTGTGGGCGCTGCGGTTGCGTCACCGACCTATGTGACCACGCTCCCCTGTGACGGCACGATGGTGGGCATCAACGGCGTCAACTACTACCAGTGTGGAAACACCTGGTACAGCCGCGGCTACCAGGGCGGCACGGTCGTCTATATTGTCAACACCCCGCCGCCGGGGTTCTGAAAAGAGACCCTGACAGTTGAAGGAAAGACCAGCGATAACAGCTTTTGCCACGGGAAGGAACTGAACGCATGTCCAAGATGATCACGATATTGTTTGTTATTGGCCTGGCCCTTTTGGCCGCCTGCACTCCTGCCGTCAGCCAGACCAACGGGGAGCCTCAAAATCTGCCGCTCATCGACGTCTGGACCGGCGACTACCCGGTTGCCGCACTCGCTCAACTGCCGGCCGGTCAGGAGCAGAACCGGATCGGTTATATCGGCGATGAGGCCACCTTCGCCGCAGTCTGGAAGGCCTACATGCCGGCCGAGCCGGTGCCGACCGTCGATTTCGTCCAGAACCTGGTGGTCTTCAGCCGCAACGTCGAATATTACAATCGCACCAACATCCTGAAAGTGGTCCTCGATGCTGACGGCGTCGTCGAAGTCCTCGCCATGGAGACCATGTCCGCCATGCCGGTCAAGGAGAAGGCGGCGATGGCCATGGCTGTCATCCCCCGTGCCGGCATCGTCAGGATCAGGACGGGTGAGACCACCAGTGTCAAGGTCGATTGACCGCGACGCCGATGAGAACTCTGTTGCTGGCCCTCGTCTGCCTGCTGTGCGGCTGCTCCGTGCCCGGCCCTGCCCGGGAGGCCCCGGTTGACCCGGTTGGTGTGGGAACACCCCTTGATGCGACCTACCTGGTTGACGGCGAGGCCTTCACCCTGCGTGCCGGTCGGGCCGAGGTCGAGATGGTCCCCGGCACCGCCTCGAAGACCGTGGTCGAGCTCTTCGGCGAGCCGGTCAGCGGCGACCTCGACGGTGACGGGGTGCCCGACGCCGCCCTGCTGCTGGTGCAGACCACCGGCGGCAGCGGCACTTTTTATCACGTCGCCGCGGCTCTCGACCGCGACGGGATGTTCTTCGGGACTGATGCGGTCTTCATCGGTGATCGCATCGCGCCCCAGCAGTTGGCCATCCGCCACGGCGTGGTGATCGTCGATTATGCCGACCGCCGGCCGGGTGAGGCGATGACGACGCCACCCTCGATAGGGGTGTCGAAATACCTGGTCAGCAGGGAGGGCCGTCTGGAGGAGGTTCTCCTGGACGATGGCGAGCTGATCGTCGCCGGCGAGGTGGTCATCGGTCACGAGGTGCGCAGCTTCACCCCCTGCGGCGCCAGCCAGGCCGCCTGGCTGCTCGGCGATTCCCCCGCATTACCCTCGGTCATGGCGGTCTACCACCTGGCGACGTCCGATGCCTCCCCCTACACACCGTTGCTCATGGTCGTCACCGGCCAGCCGGCGGACCCCCCGGTCGAGGGCTTCGGTGCCGACTACCCGGCCGGCTTCCGCGTTTCGCAACTGATCCACGCCCTTGCCGACGCCTCTTGCACAGAGCTCAATAGACCCTCTCGGTAATTCCCCCTTCGATTGATGTGTCAGAAGGACCTTCCGCACTTGCAAGAAGGTTCACCTGCGTTAGACTTTCTGATTCATGCCGTCTGTTAATCGATTTAAAGGAAGTTATGTTGTTTACGCACAGGCAAACTCTTCTCTTGATCGCTTTCATCACCATGGCAGTTACCTGTTCAGCTGCCGGGCTGGATGCATCGTCAAGTGAAATGGGCCCGGACCCGTCTAAACTGGTGGGACGCTGGCTGCGTGCCGATGGCGGCTATATCCTGCAATTGACCGCCCCGAGTCCGGACGGACATCTGTCGGCCGCCTACTTCAATCCTCGGCCAATCAATGTCTCTGCCGCGGCCTGGAAGCACCAGAACGGATACCTCGGTGCATATGTCGAGTTGCGCGCTCCGAATTACCCCGGCTCAACATACACGCTGGCCTATGATCCCGTTAACGACCGGCTCGTCGGCATCTATTACCAGGCAGCGATGAAGCAAGAGTTCGAGGTTTTGTTCGAGAGAACTCCATGAAGAATTTTGATCAGACTTACATTGTCGAAAATTCGGGAATTTTCAGTTTATTTGTTAAGGGGGCGTTTATGTTGATCGTTTTTTGAACGGTGCTCAATTATTGAAAGGACAAGATCATGAAAAGTAAACATACATTGTTTGCGGCCTTCGCGGGCATGCTGATGGCAGTACTGCTCATGCCATTCGCAATGCCGGCTCAGGCTGCGGAAAAACCCAACATCCTGGTGATCTGGGGCGATGACATCGGCTGGTTCAATGTCAGCGCCTACAACCGCGGCATGATGGGTTATCGGACACCCAATATTGACAGGATTGCCAACGAAGGGGCGCTGTTCACCGACTGGTACGGCCAGCAAAGCTGCACCGCCGGCCGGGCCGCATTCCTCACGGGTCAGAGCCCGTTTCGTACCGGCTTGTTGAAGGTTGGCCTGCCGGGGGCGAAGGAAGGGCTCTCGGAGAAGGACCCGACCATCGCCGAGTTGCTCAAGAACCACGACTACATGACGGGCCAGTTCGGCAAGAATCACCTGGGTGACCTGGACGAGATGCTGCCGACCAACCATGGCTTCGATGAGTTCCTCGGCAACCTTTACCATCTCAACGCCGAGGAAGAGCCGGAGAGTCCTGATTATCCGAAGAGTGCCGAGTTCAAGAAGCGGTTTGGCCCCCGCGGCGTGATCAAGTCCAGCGCCGACGGCAAGATCGAGGACACCGGCCCGCTGACCAAGAAGCGCATGGAGACGATTGACGACGAAGTGACCACTGCCGCCCTCGACTTCATCGACCGGGCCCACAAGGCCGATAAGCCGTTCTTCATCTGGTGGAACTCCACGCGTATGCACGTGAACACCCACCTCAAGGATGCGTCCAAGGGAGTTACCAGCCTGGGCATCTATGCCGATGGCATGGTCGAGCACGACAAGCACGTCGGACAACTTCTCGACAAGCTCAAGGAACTGGGCGTCGACAACAACACCATCGTCATGTACTCGACCGACAACGGTGCCGAAATCTTCCTTTGGCCGGATGGCGGCATGACGCCGTTCCGCAATGAGAAGAACTCGAACTGGGATGGCGGCTATCGCGTTCCCACGGTGATCAAGTGGCCTGGTGTGATCAAGCCGGGTACGGTCTACAACGACGTCTTCTCACACGAAGACATTCTGCCGACCCTGTTGGCCGCGGCCGGCGAGCCGGACATCAAGGAAAAATTGCTCAAGGGCTACAAGGCCAACGGCCGGGATTTCAAGGTCCACCTGGATGGCTACAATCTGCTTCCCTACTTCAAGGGAGAAGTCGATAAGGGCCCGCGCAAGGAGTTCTTCTACTGGACCGACGACGGTCAACTCGCCAACCTGCGCTACGACCGCTGGAAGATGGTGTTCATGGAGCAACGCGCACACGGCTTCGAAGTCTGGCAGGAGCCGCTGGTGACGCTGCGCGTGCCGAAGCTCATTGATCTGCGCGGCGACCCCTTCGAGCGCGCCGATCATGAGGCGGAGTCGTATAATATCTGGCGCTTTGATCGGGCCTACCTGATCCTGCCCGCCGTGGCCTACGTTTCGCAGCATCTGGC
>Ga0316195_10001670_pt1 | contig 10124 bp, 9 predicted proteins | sample Phised1_MG_FD_204937 | JGI IMG/M metagenome (GOLD analysis project Ga0316195, IMG submission 204937) | Coastal sediment microbial communities from Maine, United States - Phippsburg sediment 1 | ecosystem: Environmental > Aquatic > Marine > Coastal > Sediment | place: USA: Maine | collected...
CGGAGACGATAGGGTTTTAGATGGCCATGGTGCGGTGTATCCTATTATGGTGCTGGATGGCTTTTTGGATGAACCCATGGTGCTTACAAAAGACAAGGACAATCGTATCCATTGCCTGAGCAATGTTTGCACCCACAGGGGAAATCTGGTAGTATTGGAAGAAGGACAAACGAAAAAACTCGTCTGTGGCTACCATGGCAGGCGGTTTAATCTCAATGGCCATTTTGAATACATGCCTGAGTTCAGGGATACAAAGGATTTTCCGCGCGACTGTGACAACCTTCACGCTTTTCCTATACGCCAATGGGGGCCATTGCTGTTTGCAGGCCTGAACCCGACCTTCGATTTTCAATCGGTCATCGATGCGATGAACGAACGGGTGGGTTTTTTGCCGCTGCATCAGTTTGTGCGCGATGCCAGCCGAAGCAAGGATTATAACATCAATGCCCACTGGGCCCTGTATTGTGATAATTACCTGGAGGGGTTTCATATCCCTTTTGTTCATGAGGACCTGAATGCGGTACTCGACTATGGCGATTATGAAACGGTTCTCTATGAGCATTGCAATCTACAGATAGGGTATGCCGCCGGATCGGAAGAGGTGTTCGATTTCCCGGAAGGCCATCCGGATCATGGGAAGAAGGTTGCCGCCTATTACTATTGGGTATTTCCTAATATGATGTTCAATTTTTATCCATGGGGCCTGTCTGTAAACCTGGTGCAACCTTTAGAACACAATAGAACAAAGGTTTCCTTTGTCAGTTATGTCCATGATACTACCAGGTTGGACAAAGGAGCGGGAACAGGCCTGGACAAGGTAGAAATGGAAGACGAGGAAGTGGTGGAAGGGGTGCATAAGGGGATACGTTCTGCGTTTTACCAAGCAGGTAGGTTTTCTCCAACCCGTGAAAAAGGGGTGCATCATTTTCACTCCTTACTGGCCCATTTTCTCAATCAGTAAGCAGCGAAAAAAACAGGAATAAGAGCACCTAAATTCTACGCCAGGGCCATTGGTTTGTTACGCGCCTTTAAGTACCTTTGAAAAAAATAAGACGTATGAGGCCCGACCTTTTTGAAGCTCCCGATTATTATAATTTAGATGAATTATTAAGTGACGAACATCTCCTGGTTCGCGATGCAGCCCGTCAATGGGTAAAACGCGATATATCGCCTATCATTGAGGAATACGCGCAAAAGGCCGAGTTCCCTAAACAGATCCTGAAAGGGTTAGCAGAGATCGGGGCCTTTGGTCCATATATTCCGGTAGAATACGGTGGGGCCGGGTTAGACCAGATCAGTTATGGCCTGATCATGCAGGAGATAGAGCGTGGAGACAGTGGGGTGCGTTCTACGGCATCCGTACAGTCATCCCTGGTCATGTATCCTATCCATGCGTATGGATCGGAGGAACAACGAAAAAAGTACCTGCCCAAACTGGCCACCGGGGAACTTATGGGATGTTTTGGCCTGACGGAACCCGATCACGGATCGAATCCTGCGGGGATGGTGACCAATTTCAAGGATAAAGGCGACCACTACTTACTGAACGGGGCCAAACTATGGATCTCCAATTCGCCTTTTGCCGATATCGCCGTGGTATGGGCCAAGAATGAAGAAGGGCGTATCCACGGATTGATCGTGGAAAGGGGTATGGAAGGATTCTCTACCCCTGAAACACATAATAAATGGTCTTTGCGTGCCTCGGCTACCGGGGAGCTTATTTTTGATAACGTAAAAGTACCTAAGGAAAACCTGTTGCCGGGGAAAAGCGGATTGGGAGCCCCTCTAGGTTGTCTGGATTCTGCCCGTTACGGAATTGCGTGGGGTGCCATTGGTGCTGCCATGGATTGTTATGATACAGCCTTGCGTTATGCCAAGGAGCGGGTACAATTTGGCAAACCAATTGCTGCTACCCAGTTACAACAAAAGAAATTGGCCGAGATGATCACTGAGATCACCAAAGCTCAGTTGCTGGCCTTTCGCTTAGGGCAGCTTAAGAATGAAGGGAAAGCCACTACAGCGCAGATCTCCATGGCCAAACGAAACAATGTGGATATGGCTATCAAAATTGCCAGGGAAGCCAGGCAGGTATTGGGCGGCATGGGTATTACAGGCGAATACAGCATTATGCGCCATATGATGAATTTGGAATCGGTCATTACCTATGAAGGCACCCATGACATTCACCTGCTGATCACCGGCGCAGACATCACCGGACACAATGCCTTTAAATAGGAAATCTAGTTCAGGATCTTTTTGACCATTTCGCTGATGCGATCCCTGTTCTCTATAGCCTTCTGGCAAAAAGTGAACAGGCTTTTACTTCGCTGCAGGTTTTGTTCAGGAAAAGACACTTTGTAATACCGATCCTGTTCCAGATAATCGGTTAGGGCCCTCAAACCGTGTAAAAAAGGCATCAGTATTACCCCATAGGAAAGCAGCGACTTTTCTGTTGCTGTAAGTTGGATACCGCTGTCTTTAAGACCCTCGAGGGTTGATTCCAGCATCTGCAGGTTGAAGGTAATTTTTTCAAGGTCCTGTTCGTCCTCTTCGGCCGGATTCACCAGGGTACGTGCGGCATCCCCGAAATCATAATGGAAGTAGCCGGGCATAAGCGTATCCAGGTCTATCAGACAAAGGGCTTTTCCGCTTTTTTTTGAGAACAGCATATTATTGAGTTTGGTGTCGTTATGACAACAGCGTACAGGGATGGTGATTTTTGGGTCAAGGGCCAGATAGGGTAACGTTGCCTCCACATAGGTGATCATTTCGTGTGCTTTTTCCAATCGTTCTCCTGAAGCAAATGACAATGCCTTTTGAAACTGTGCGAGACGTTTTTCCAGGGAATGGAAATCAGGAATGATGATGGCTAGTGACGCGGGTGGCACTTTTTCAAGCAGCCTGTGAAAAATACCCAGGAGCTTCCCCGCCTCATAGGCTATGGCCGGTTGGTTGGTGGTATTATAAGAAATGCTGTCTGATACATAGGTCATCAACCGCCAGAGAGCACCCTTGTCATCTTCATAAAGGGGTTTCCGGGCTTTGGTAGGCATCAGCTCAAAAGAGGAATAGCCTTCTTGTCGTACTGCCGGAAGTACCGTTTCCAAATTCTGCATCAACGCCCTGATATCAGGAAAAACAGCCTTGTTCAGGCATTGAAGGATAAATAGTGGATCGTCCTTTAACTCAATTCTAAATGTGTCATTGATATATCCTTGCTGTACAGGGACTACCTGATAGTTTTTTCGCTCTATGACAAAGTGTTCAAGGGCCTTTTGAGCACGGACAGGATCCATTTATTAAAGATTAGGAATGCTTCTTATGCCAAAGGGGTGAGGTATAGCTCCCCTCGTTGGTCATCTGCTGTAAGTGGGCCATGGCCTTTTCCTTATCATCGGCATAGGTGACACCAAACCACATGCTCTCGGAAGGGATGACCTCCACTGATGTTTTGTTTGCCTGCAACATGGCCTGAATCACAAAAGGCAGGTATACTTCGCCTTTTTCCATTTCCTTGTTTTCGGCCAGGAAGGTGCGCAGATCTTGTTCAATCTGATCGAAGATAGCAGGTCTGCAAACCCAGAAATTCATACTGACCAGCTCATCCCCATTGAAACGGATCCCGGAATCCGTATCGATGATCCCGTCTGCCTGCTGTTCTATTTTTGTACGCTCTTCAACGGAGAGCAAGGCACTGCCGGCTTGTTTGCATACCCCTCTGGAGACAGAACCAAATTCTGACAAGGTATCCCTGAGGGTATAGGCGACAAGTCCGAAGGATTCATTTCCGGGATTGTTATAAATAAAATCAGCGGCATTTTTATACGCCTTTTTACCATAATAATCATCTGCATTGATCACGGCAAAAGGTCCCTTTATGACATTCCTGGCGGTCCAAACGGCATGGGCGGTTCCCCATGGTTTTGCCCGTTCGCCCGAGAAACTGGTCCCCTCCGGCAGATCGGATAGTTCCTGCGCAATTACGTCCAGGGTAATAGCATCGGATAACCTTTCCGACAAATATTCTTTGAGGAAAGAGACATTGTCTTTCTGGGTAACGACCACAATATGATCGAAGCCATTTTCAAGGGCATCGTAGATACTGAATTCCATCAGGAATTCTTCATTAGGGCCCAGGCCATCGAATTGTTTTAATTTTCCGTACCTGCTGCCTCGTCCGGCAGCCATTAATAATAAGGTCATAAGGATCGCTTTTGAGCGCAAAAATAAGTTTTTATGGGGCAATTCAAGGGAGGTGCTAAAGAAATTCATAATTTAATAACCTGTATGTTAAACAAATCAATATGAGCAACCGAAGAAATTTCATAAAAAATACGGCTATCCTGGGGGCAGGGCTTAGTCTGTTACCCAACCTCACGTCTGCTTACTATGGTCCTTCCCAAAATGAGAAACTGAGGGTGGGGTTAATAGGGGTAGGCCTGCGGGGCACGAATCATTTGCGAAATTTATTGGATCGGAAGGATGTCGTAATTACCGCCATTTGCGATGTGGATCCGGAGCGGATTTCCCTGGCGAAAAAACATATGCAGGAAGCCGGAGCCATAGCGCCTAAGGTTTTTGGAAGCAATGCGTATGATTACCGCAACCTTCTGGAGTTGAAAGAAGTAGATGCCGTGATCATTGCCACCCCCTGGCTTTGGCATACCCGCATGACCGTTGATGCCATGAAAGCGGGAAAATACGCGGGCGTGGAAGTTTCGGCGGCAAATACGCTGGAAGAGTGCTGGGATCTGGTGAATACCCATGAACAAACAGGGACCCATATGATGATCCTGGAGAATGTAAATTACCGGAGGGACATTCTGGCGGTCTTAAATATGGTAAAACAAGGCGTATTTGGGGAATTGGTCCATTTTCGTTGTGGCTATCAGCACGATCTTCGCGAAGTAAAATTCAATGATGGAAAACAACCCTATGGTGGCGGAGTGGAATTTGGAGAGAAGGCCATTTCGGAAGCCAGGTGGCGTACAGAACATTCGGTGAAGCGGAATGCAGACGTGTATCCCACTCATGGATTGGGACCTGTGGCTGTTATGGCCGATGTGAACCGTGGCAACCGCTTCATATCCCTGACCTCCCACGCCTCCAAGGGGATTGGCTTACACAACTATGTAGTAAAAAATGGGGGAGAGGACCATCCCAACGCGAAAGTGAAATTTAAACAGGGCGATGTTATCACCACCACCATAGATACGGCTAAAGGGGAGACCATCATTATTACACACGACTGTAATTTGCCAAGGCCGTATTCATTGGGCTTCAGGGTGCAGGGGGCGAACGGGCTTTGGGAAGTAGATGGGAACCGTATCTATGTAGAAGGGAAATCGGAACCCCACCGATGGGATAAGGCCGATTCCTGGCTGGAGCAATACGATCACCCGCTTTGGAAAAAATACGGGGAATATGCTGCAGGGGCAGGTCACGGCGGAATGGACTTCTTTGTGTTACACGCATTTGTAGAATCGGCGAAAGCCAATATAGCACCACCTCTGGATGCCTATGATGCTGCTGCCTGGAGTGCGGTTACACCACTTTCGGAAGCTTCCATTGCACATGCGGGTAATCCTCAGGATTTCCCCGACTTTACCAGGGGTTTGTGGATGAAAAGGGAACCCTACAACTGGTTAAAGGACACTTACTAAGGCCTTGAAATTGGAACACCAGTTTACCATGAAGGCTGCTGTGAAGGTCTTAAGATGATTTTTATCATATTTTTCCTGAACTACTCCCAGTATTTTTGGGGAAACACACGAACGTATGCCAAACCTCATTCAAAAGTATAACATCCCTGGTCCTCGCTATACCAGCTACCCCACGGTGCCGTATTGGGACGTTTCAAATTTTTCAGGAAAGGCCTGGAGGGAAAGCCTCCAAAGAAGTTTTGAGGAAAGCAATGAAAGTGAAGGGATAAGCCTATATATCCATTTGCCCTATTGTGAGAGTATGTGTACTTTCTGTGGATGCCACAAGCGAATAACGAAAAAACACGAGGTGGAAGAGCCTTATATAAGGACTGTTTTGAAGGAATGGCGCTTGTATTGTGACCTGTTCGCTGTAAAACCCCGGATCAAGGAATTGCACATGGGTGGCGGCACCCCAACATTTTTTTCTCCTGAAAACCTGCAAACACTGATCAATGGGATCTTCCGTCATGCAGAAAGGGCAGAAGGATATGAATTCAGTTTTGAGGGGCATCCCAATAACACGACGAAAGAACACCTGCAGGTCCTATACGATCTTGGTTTCAGGAGGGTGAGCTATGGGGTGCAGGATTACAGTGAAAAAGTACAGGAAGCCATCCACAGGGTGCAACCCTTTGAAAATGTCAAAAACGTAACCGATTGGTCTCGTGAAATAGGGTATACCTCCGTAGGGCATGATATCATCTTTGGGTTACCGCATCAAACCATCGAAGATGTAAAGGAAACCATCAGTAAAACCAGGGAATTACGTCCGGATAGGCTGGCGTTTTACAGTTATGCCCATGTACCTTGGCTAAAAGGGAATGGACAGCGGGGCTTTAAAGAAGAAGATCTTCCTACCCCTGAAGTTAAAAGGCAGCAATATGAACTCGGGAAACAATGGTTGGCAGAAGTAGGTTATTATGAAATAGGGATGGACCATTTTGCCTTACAATCTGACTCCCTGTATAAGGCCTTTACAGAAGGGAAGGGGCATCGTAATTTTATGGGATATACTGCGTCCAAAACACAATTGATGATAGGCCTCGGGGCCTCCAGCATTGGTGACAGTTGGTATAGTTTTGCCCAAAATGTAAAGAGTCTCGAAGAATATCAGCATTTGGTAGACCATGATATCATTCCCATTTACCGTGGTCACAAACTAACAAAGGAAGACCTTATAATCCGGCGTCACATTTTGAACCTAATGTGCACATTGGAGACCTCCTGGGAAAATGAGGAAGAACAGTTTGAACAGCTCCCGCTTGTTTTAGAGCATCTGGAAGAAATGGAATTAGACGGATTGATAGATACTAATAACAACAAAGTGAGCGTTACTGAATTAGGAAGACCATTCGTTCGAAATGTATGTATGGCCTTCGATCTTTTGTTGCATAGGAAAGCTCCGGAGAAAAGGATTTTTTCTATGACCATTTAACCCTTAAAAAGAACACATGAAAACAATCATTGTACCAGTAGATTTTTCAGAACAGTCCGAATATGCCTTAAAGGCAGCCGCTTCCCTTGCCAAGAAACAGGGATTGGAAATATTGGTCTTGCATATGCTGGAGTTAAATGAAGCGATGATCACCTCATCGGAGGGTTTTCATCCGGAGCAGACGGTATTCTTGCTGAAAATGGCTGAGAAACGCCTGGGCGAATTTTTGGAAAAACCTTACCTTAAAGGGATCAAGGTAACACCCGTTATAAAACATTTTAAAGTGTTTGGCGAGGTCAATGATATTGCTGAGAAGCATGGGGCAGATCTGATCATCATGGGTTCTCATGGGACCGATGGATTGAAAGAGATCTTTGTAGGCTCCAATGCAGAAAAAGTGGTGCGAAATTCGGAAATTCCCGTATTGGTGGTGAAAGATGAGCTGGAAGGATTTAAAATAGATGACTTTGTTTTTGCCTGTAATTTCAAAAGCGAAAGCCTGGGTGCTTTCCAGAAAGCCAAGGATTTTGCCAAAAAGTTGGGAGCCAAACTTCATATGGTGTATATCAATACCCCCGGAGATGATTTCCTAAGTACAATCGACGCCCGTGAGAAAATCACCAAATACCTGGAAAAATCCGGAGCGGATCTTAAGGTTGAAATATACAACGATTACAGTGTGGAAAAAGGTGTCCTGAATTTTAGCGAAAGCATACACGCAGACCTTATTGGTATTCCTACCCATGGCAGGAAAGGACTTTCCCATTTCTTTATGGGAAGCATTGGGGAAGACATTACCAATCATTCTAAAATACCGGTGATGACCTTTAAGATCTAAGCCTGACTTAGGTAAAATTGGATAAAACTAAAGCGTTCTTAGCCGTGCCTTTTTTTATTATTGAGGCCAAATATTAGGGCTTACCCAATCAGGTGAGGTAGGCCTTTCAATCATCATCTAATTAAATCGAAAATCCCGTGAAATCCTATTCTTCGTAGGCCATAATAAAGTCTTTATAGCTGCCTCGTGAAGGATGCTTTTTGGTCATCAGTACCTGCTTGTCAGGAAATTCCCTTATTATTTTCAGGATTACTTCTTGTCTATCTTTATAGGGATTTGTTTTCCCCCAGGCGATCAGGATCGTATCCGATTTACGAATTGCGTCCCGTATATGTGCATCGTTCCCGGGCCCAATATCCGCTTTCGTGCCCTGAAAGTTTTTTGTTTGGATACGTGCAAACTGGTTCACAATAAGGACTTGGGAAACATTTTCAAATTCAGGTACCGTATTCGTAAAGATTATTTTTTCCAAAAATTGTACCGATTTGTCAGCCACCAGATGACTGGCAACACTCGGATTTTGCATGATGACGCATACCGTTTTTCCACCCTTTCTGGTGCCATGCCGAAGTGTAAGCCGATAGCGATAGTGCCCGCAGTCTGAGAACAGGGCCTCCGCTGCAACATTTTCAATATGCTGGTATGCCATATGTACCGGGAAAGATGTTATTGATTGCGGTGTTCATAGATCTTCATGTAGAGCATGGTCGACATTTTCTGAGCCCTGTTTTTTGCTACCCAAACAAGCTCGCCCTCAAATAATTCGTCAAGGGTTGCAAACCACAGGTTAAGCCAATGTCCGAAATGTTCAGGCGTAATAGTGTGGTTCATCTTTGTATCTACCTCCTGATGTACTTCAATAGGATTGCCGAGATAGCTTCGCTTAACCAAAAGCTGACTTTCCCAAAAATCGGTCAATAGATCAAAATGCCCTTCCCAGTCAAGGATAATACTATTGAAAACAGGCCCCAGCAAAGGGTCTTTCCTGATCTTTTCATAGAAAGAAGTAACCAGTAAGCGGATGTCTTTTCGGTTCGAAAGTGTCGTTCTTGCCTCCATCATTAGCAGTAAGATAGGCTTATTATTTGGCACTAACGGTATTCGGCTCTTTGTCTTTTTCCCCCAGCCACCACTTAGGCCTGCTGGGTTTCTTCACCAGGTTAAAACGTTGTATGGCATGGGTTTGAATATGTTGTACCAGTTCTGTAACAGAATCTGTAACAAATAGCAATTTCATATCTTCCGGACTTATGCTCTCATTTTCGGCCATTACCTGAATATGATGGCACAACTCTTTGTGGTATTCAGACCCGAAAATAACCACCGGGAAATTTTGGATCATTTTGGTTTGAATGAGGGTGAGCGATTCGAAGAGTTCGTCAAGGGTGCCTATACCCCCCGGCAATACGATAAACGCATAAGAATACTTTAGCAATAAAAATTTCCTGACAAAAAAGTAGGGGATATCGATCCATCTGTGCAGATACGGATTGGGTTTTTGTTCGAAAGGCAGGATGATATTGCAGCCTACGGAGTACCCTCCGGCTTCATAGGCCCCCTTGTTGGCAGCTTCCATGATCCCGGGTCCTCCCCCTGTCATGACCGTAAAACCAAGTGTTGCCATTGCAGCACCAATTTCTTCCGCTTTTTTATAGTAAACGTTATCGGCTTCGAACCGTGCAGAGCCAAAGATGGTAACACAAGGCCCAATAAAGTGCATTTTTCTAAACCCTTTAATAAAACTGTATTGAACTCGTAAGGTGAACAAGAATTCCTGGATCCTGGATAAGGGTCCTGCTAAAAAGGTAGCATCATCTGGTTGTAAACGGTCCATTTGCTCACTTTTTTTCATAGCATCATCCGTTCCATTCCTATTGTTTTCTATTATACAATGTTTAATGCAATGTCTACCATGTTCCTGAAACTGGTCTCCCGTTCATCAGACGTAGTAGTGGCCCCGGTAACAAGGGAATCAGAAATCGTAAGGATAGACAGTGCCCTTACCTGTTTTTTGGCAGCGATTGAATAGAGGCCGGCTGTTTCCATTTCAACACAAAGCACTCCATGGGCAGCCCATTTCTTGAAATTGTCTGGATTCTCCTCATAAAAAACATCATTGGTAAGGACATTCCCTGCATTTATTGGC
>Ga0316195_10001671_pt1 | contig 10123 bp, 9 predicted proteins | sample Phised1_MG_FD_204937 | JGI IMG/M metagenome (GOLD analysis project Ga0316195, IMG submission 204937) | Coastal sediment microbial communities from Maine, United States - Phippsburg sediment 1 | ecosystem: Environmental > Aquatic > Marine > Coastal > Sediment | place: USA: Maine | collected...
CATCGACTCAAGTGTCAAAGATACCTTTCACGGCAAAAGTAGTCTGATCGCCCCTCTCGCCCTGACAATCTTCGTCTGGGTGTTTTTCATGAATCTGATGGACCTGATCCCGGTTGACTGGTTGCCCATGGTTGGCGCCGCCATTGGCGTGCCCTACCTCAAAGTTGTGCCGACCACGGATGTAAACATCACATTCGGCATGTCGATCGCCGTTTTCTTCCTCATTCTTTTCTATTCCATAAAGTCCAAGGGCATCCTTGGATTCATCGGCGAGCTGACCCTGCATCCCATTGCCCCGCCAATGAAGGGCCTCGGACTTATCGCTGCACCGTTCATCATCGCATTCAACTTTATTCTTGAATCGGTCGCGCTGCTGGCTAAACCCCTGTCGCTCAGCTTGCGACTGTTCGGCAACATGTTTGCCGGCGAGCTCATTTTTATTCTTATTGCATTACTCGGTGTCTGGCAGCTGCCGCTCCATTTTGGCTGGGCGGTTTTCCACATACTGATCGTCACGCTGCAGGCTTTTATTTTCATGATGCTGACCGTGGTTTACCTCACGCTGGCTTCCGAAGAACATTAATTGTTTTTGATTAACCTGATCCTTTACTGGAGAAACTGATGGAAACTGTAATTGGGTTCACTGCGATCGCCGTCGCACTTCTGATCGGCCTTGGTGCGCTGGGTGTAGGTATCGGCATGGGACTTCTGGGCGGCCGCTTTCTCGAAGGTGCCGCAAGGCAGCCGGAACTGGCGCCGATGCTGCAAACCAAAATGTTCCTTGTTGTGGCACTGCTTGACGCTGTCGCAATGATTGGCGTTGGTATTGCGCTTTACTTCGCTTTTGCCAATCCGTTCATCGCTCAGTTGCAGCAGGCAACGGGCGGCTAAAACCGAATAACCACACTAAGACGAGGAGTCTAACGTGGATATCAACATGACTTTGTTGGGTCAGACGATTGCGATGATCGTATTCGTCTGGTTCTGTATGAAGTTTATCTGGCCGCCGATCATGACCGCGATCGAAGAGCGCCAGAAAGAAATTGCTGACGGCCTGGCCGCTGCAGAGCGCGGCCAACAGAGCCTGGATAAGGCAACTGCCGAGGCCGGGGAAATTGTTGACCACGCCCGCAAACAGGCAACGCAAATCCTCGACCAGGCTCACGCACGTGCGAACGAGATTGTTGCTGAAGGTAAAGCGGACGGCGTAAAGGAACGCGAGCGTCAGATCGCAGCGGCGTTGGCGGAAGTTGAGCAGGAAACCAACCGCGCGCGCGAAGAGCTACGTGGACAGGTTTCGGCAATTGCGGTCGCGAGCGCGGAAAAGATCCTGCGACGCGAAATTGATAGCAAGGCTCATGAAGATATTCTGAGCAAGCTCGCAGCCGAGCTTTAAGAGCGACAGAACCGAAATGGCAGACGACAACACTATAGCCAGGCCTTATGCACGCGCTGTTTTCGCAGTAGCTCAGGAGGAAAACGCGCTCGACGAGCTCTCGGCATCGCTTAACGCCGCCAGGGACTTGCTGAGCGACGGGCAGGTCGAGCACTTCCTCGGCAACCCTGCGTTGACAGACGAGGAACGCCTGTCGTTTCTGACCGGGCTGTTCGCCAGTGCCGTTGGCGAGTCGTCTGTATTTGCCGGTGGCAGCAAACACGGCAGCAACTTCCTGAAACTGTTGCTTGAATACGGTCGGGTACCGGCGTTGCCGGCGATCGCCGACCATTTTGATGCACTTAAGGCGCAGATCGAAAACACGGTTGACGTGACCATTACATCAGCCGCTTCGCTCAGCAGCGAGCAGCAACAGACGGTTGTCAACGCGTTGAAACGGCGATTGGGTCGCGACGTTAATCTGTCAACAGAAATTGATGAAAACCTTCTCGGTGGGGCGGTTATTCGCGCCGGCGACGTCGTAATTGATGGTTCATTGCGCGCCAGGCTGGAAAGCCTGGCCACCGCGTTGACCACTTAAAAAGGATATACGAAATGGCACTCAAAGCTTCTGAAATCAGCAACCTGATTAAAGAGCGGATCGAGAAATTCGAGGCATCGGCTGAAGCGCGCGACGTTGGCGCCGTTATCGGCGTTACCGACGGTATCGTGCGCATCCACGGCCTGGCCGACGCGCGCTATGGCGAAATGCTGGAGTTTCCGGGCAACACCTTCGGCATGGCGCTGAACCTTGAACAGGACTCGGTTGGTGCGGTTGTTCTCGGTGATTACAAACATATTTCCGAAGGCGACACCGTCAAGACAACGGGGCGCATTCTCGAAGTGCCGGTCGGCGAGGCATTGCTCGGACGGGTCGTTGACGCGCTCGGCAACCCGATCGACGGCAAGGGCCCGATCGAGGCACAGGGCACTTCACCGATCGAAAAAGTTGCCCCGGGCGTTATTGAGCGCAAGTCGGTCGATCAACCCGTCCAGACGGGCCTGAAGGCAATCGACTCGATGGTGCCCATCGGCCGCGGCCAGCGCGAACTCATTATTGGTGACCGCCAGACCGGCAAAACTGCCGTGGCTGTAGACGCCATTATCAATCAGCGTGGCACCGGCATTAAATGTATCTATGTGGCTATCGGCCAGAAGGCGTCATCGGTTGCGGGCGTGGTTCGCAAGCTCGAAGAAGAAGGCGCAATGGCGCACACGATCGTGGTTGCCGCTACCGCCGGCGACAGTCCCGCCATGCAGTACATTTCACCGTACTCCGGCGCCTCCATGGGAGAGTACTTCCTGGACAAGGGTGAGGACGCCTTGATTATTTTTGACGACCTGACGAAGCAGGCGTGGGCATATCGCCAGATTTCCCTGCTCTTGCGCAGGCCGCCGGGCCGCGAGGCCTATCCTGGCGACGTTTTCTACCTGCATTCGCGATTGCTGGAACGCGCCGCGCGCGTCAGCGAAGCCTATGTAGAAAATGTCTCGGGCGGCAAGATAAAGGGCAAGACCGGTTCGTTGACTGCATTGCCAATTATTGAGACCCAGGCGGGTGACGTATCAGCGTTCGTTCCGACAAACGTGATATCGATTACCGATGGCCAGATCTTCCTTGAGACTGACCTGTTCAACGCCGGTATTCGACCGGCAATCAACGCCGGTCTTTCGGTATCGCGAGTGGGTGGCGCGGCTCAGACCAAGATTATCAAGAAGCTTGGCGGCGGTGTTCGCCTGGCGCTTGCACAGTATCGCGAGCTGGCTGCATTCGCCCAGTTTGCATCCGACCTCGACGCAGCAACCCGTCAGCAGCTCGAGCGTGGTGAACGGGTGACGGAGCTGATGAAACAAAAGCAATATTCGCCGCTGTCCGTTGCTGAAATGGGCCTGTCGCTTTATGCGGCCAATGAAGGTTTCATCGACTCGGTTCCAGTGAACAAGGTGGTGGATTACGAAGCGGCGCTGCATGACTTCGCACGTTCGAATCACGGCGACCTGCTGGCGACGATCGACAAGTCGGGAGACTATAACGATGACATCGCAGCGAGCCTCAAGGCCGTCTGCGAGGGTTTTGCCGAGAAAGGCGCGTACTGAGGTCGCTCAGACATTCGTTATGAATCGTAGCAATCGATTAGCAAGAAAGGACTAGACACTTGGCCGGCGAAAAGGAAATACGCTCGAAGATCGCTTCTGTAAAAAACATGCAGAAGATCACCAGCGCGATGGAAAAAGTCGCGGCGAGCAAAATACGCAAAGCGCAGAAGCAGATGCAGGCATCACGCCCGTATGCAGAGCGTATCCGTCGCGTGGTCGGGCACCTGGCGCATGCCAACCCGGATTACAAACACCCGTTCCTGACAGAACGAGATGCGAGTCGTGTCGGCTACATCGTGATTTCGACCGATCGCGGTCTTTGCGGTGGCCTGAATGCCAATCTCTTCAAGACAGTGATCGGTGAGATTCAGCGGTGGAAGCAGGACTCCGTGGACGTTGACATGGCGCTGGTGGGAGCCAAGGCCGTTGCGTTCTTCCGGCGAATGGGTGGCAGCGTTGTTGGCACCGCAACGCACCTCGGCGACAAGCCGGCCGTTAATGACCTTATCGGCTCGATAAAAATCATGCTGGACTCCTACCGGGATGGAAAAATTGATCGCCTGTACGTGGTGCATAACGAGTTCATCAATGCGATGAGCCAGGTACCTGTAGTGACACAGCTCCTGCCGGCCAGCGGTGTTGGCACTGACGAGGAAAGCCTGCAGGCACACTGGGATTATATTTACGAGCCTGATGCCGGCGAGCTGCTCGACGACGTCTTGATGCGCTACATCGAGTCGCAGGTATATCGCGGTGCGGTCGAAAACTTCGCCTGCGAAATGGCGGCGAAGATGGTTGCGATGAAGTCGGCGACGGATAATGCCGGCGAAATCATCGAGAAATTACAGCTCAAGTACAACAAGGCACGTCAGGCAGCGATTACGCAAGAGATTTCGGAAATCGTCGGCGGCGCGGCTGCGGTAAGCGGGTAACAGATTATTTGGTGTCGAATGGTGACTCCATTCGGCAATTTAAAGAGTTTTATCACTTTGAATATCGGCGCTAAATTCGCCGACTTAGGTTAGAGGACCTGGTAATGAGCACCGGAACTACTGTGCAGGTAATTGGCGCTGTTGTGGACGTAGAGTTCCCGGCGGGACACATCCCCAAAATTTACGATGCGTTAATTATCGACGACGCGAAAATCACGCTCGAAGTTCAGCAACAGCTGGGCGACGGCGTAGTGCGTACGATCGCAATGGGTTCTTCGGAAGGCCTGAAGCGCGGCATGGACGTCTCGAACACCGGCGGGCCGATATCGGTGCCGGTTGGCGAAAAAACGCTGGGTCGCATCATGGATGTACTCGGCCAGCCGATCGACAACCGCGGTGCCATTGGCGCCGACCGGGAGATGCCGATTCACCGCAAACCGCCTTCCTATGAGGATCAGGCTGCGGCAACAGAACTCCTGGAAACCGGCATCAAGGTAGTCGACCTGATCATGCCGATTTCCAAAGGCGGCAAGGTTGGCCTGTTTGGCGGCGCCGGCGTTGGCAAGACCGTAACGCTCATGGAACTCATCAATAACATCGCCAAGGAACATGGCGGCTATTCAGTATTTGCAGGCGTCGGCGAACGTACTCGCGAAGGTAACGATTTCTATCACGAAATGACTGAGTCAGGCGTTATCGACAAGGTTTCGCTGGTTTACGGGCAGATGAACGAACCGCCGGGCAACCGCCTCCGCGTTGCATTGACCGGCCTGACAATGGCCGAGGCTTTTCGTGACGAAGGTCGCGACGTTCTCATGTTTATTGACAACATTTACCGCTATACGCTGGCCGGCACTGAAGTGTCTGCACTGCTCGGACGCATGCCTTCCGCTGTGGGCTATCAGCCGACACTCGCCGAGGAAATGGGTGTATTGCAGGAGCGTATTGCATCGACGAAAACCGGTTCCATTACGTCGTTCCAGGCCGTCTACGTTCCGGCTGACGACCTGACCGATCCGTCGCCGGCAACGACCTTTGCTCACCTTGACGCAACGCTCGTACTGTCACGAAATATAGCCGAACTCGGTATTTACCCGGCCGTCGATCCGCTGGATTCGACCTCGCGAATTCTCGATCCGCTCGTGATTGGCCAGGAGCACTATGACTGCGCACGAGGTGTGCAGGCGGTGCTGCAGCGCTACAAGGAATTGCAGGACATTATCGCGATTCTCGGAATGGACGAACTCTCGGAAGAAGACAAACAGATCGTCAACCGGGCGCGCAAGATTCAGAAGTTCCTGTCGCAGCCGTTCGCGGTGGCGGAAGTCTTTACGAACGTACCCGGCAAGTATGTGCCGCTGTCCGAAACAATTCGCGGTTTCAACGGCATTGTCGCCGGTGACTACGATCATATTCCGGAGCAGGCGTTTGCCTATTGCGGCGGAATTGACGAGGCCGTCGAAAACGCCAAGAAGTACCAATAAGAGAATTCAATGGCTACCATCCACGTCGACATCGTATCTGCAGAAGGCGAAATTCATTCGGGCGAAGCCAGAATGGTGTTCGCGCCCGCCCGCATGGGCGAAGTCGGTATCGCACCGCGTCACGCACCCTTGTTAACGGCGTTGAAGCCGGGCGAGGTGCGCGTCGAGGATACGGATGGCAAGGAACATTTCTTCTACGTCACCGGTGGCATGCTGGAAGTTCAGCCACACCTGGTAACGGTCCTTGCAGACACGGCATTGCGCGGCGATCAGCTCGACGAGGCTGCCGCATTGCAGGCGCAGCAGGAGGCGGAAGAAGCTCTGAAAGGCGTGTCTGCCGAAACGGATCTTGCCAGGGCCCAACTGGAGCTTGCCGAAGCCCGTGCCCGCTACCGCGCCGCCCAGAAGCTCAAGGGCGCCCGCTAAAACCGGCAAGCCGCGAAGGCCAGAGCCACAGGCTCCGGCCTTGTTCATTGTCCCCGTGCAGCACGGTCTTGGTGTTGCCGAGACCGCTACCGCGCCGCCAGCAGAGCGACTCTCCCCGCCGATGCAGCCTGGCCGCCTTGCATCCGCCAAGGCTGGCGTAGATCATGCGGAGACACAAAAAACCAGAGGGACCCACCATGTCAGCCCTCAGAATCGGCTATTTCCACGTCATCGTACTCATGCTCGTCGCCTGCACGCCGGGCCCGGAGGTACCAGCGGTCACTGCAGCTGCGCCGGAACCCGCCGCGCCGGCTGATGCTACACATCAGGCACTGATCGACCGCGGCAAACGTCTCGAACTCGACACAGCGTACGTCCCGCCGCCGGGCGATCCCGATTCACACTTCACCATGGGTTTTGCGCGGACACTCTGTTCGGCGGTATTCGTAAGCGGCCTCGATGCCGACTTTGCAGCCGAGAATGTCGGCTTCTTTACATCCCCCTATGAAACGAGAAGTGTAGTTGTCAAACGCGAAGTCGACTTCGATCGAAAAATGGTTCACCTGACAATGGAGAACGGTGTCGTTCGTACCGCGAAATACGTCGGCGATCTCGGCTGCGTGCCACTGCCCATAGGCGAGACAGAGCCCTACTATCAACCGCCGGTAATCGTTACGACACTGCCGGACCCGGCAACGACACCTTGGCCAATGGGCGACGTCCTTTCTACTGACCCTATACCGGAAGCGATCGACCCGGAAAAACTGGCGGCGGCGGTCGATGCTTTTTTCGCGGATGGCGCAATGTCTGCTTCCTTTGTCGTGACTTACAAGGGCAGGATTATCGCGGAGCGTTACGACGACGGCATCGACAGTCACACGCCCCTCGAAAGCTGGTCGATGGGCAAGAGTCTCACCGCGACACTCATGGGTGTGCTGATTCAGCAAGGCGAGTATGCGCTTGATCAGCCAGCCCCGATTCCCGAGTGGCAAGGGGAGGGTGACTCACGCCAGGCGATCAGGATCAAAGACATTCTCCGCATGTCGAGTGGTCTGCGTTGCCGGAACATGGGTGATCCCGAGTGGGACCCGGCACTGGGTTTTCCCGATCACCTCTATCTGTATACCGGCACGGTGAACTCTTTCGAATATGCCGCCACCCGGCCGCAGCAGTGGCAGCCGAACACGGTCGGCCGCTACAGAAATTGCGATCCCGTGCTAACCAACTACCTGATTCGCCTCGCCGTCGAAGGTCGCGGCGACGATTACCACCAGTTCCCGCAGTCGAGTCTTTTCGACAAGATTGGTATTCGCAACCTGGTATTTCAGACCGACCCTTACGGTAATATTCTTCTGCAGGGCTCCGATCTCGGACCCGCCCGCGACTGGGCGAGACTGGGCAACCTCTACCTCAACGATGGCGTAGCAAACGGCGAGCGAATTCTGCCGGAAGGTTATGCTGATTTCGTGCGCACAGTGGCCCCGGCATGGGAAGCAGACGGCCGGCCGATTTACGGCGCCTTCTTCTGGCTGTCCGGTGCCGACTACGGGCTGCAGCCGGGCGACATATACGGCATGGGCGGCGCGGGAGGCCAAATGACGGTGATCATTCCGGCGAAGCAAATGGTCGTGGCCAGGCTGGGCCACTATGCGGGTGCGCCAGCCTGGCGTGACGCACGGAAGAAGGGCATGAAGCTGCTGCTGGAAGCCGTGCCCGACACCCAATAACGAACATACTCAGTCCTGCAGACTGGCCGGATTTATTAAGGGTGAGCCCGGCAATGCCCGGGCTCGAGTTTCGCTCAGGGCTGCAACAGTCGTGTCAGTTTGTGCGGATCGCCGTCGATGGGCGTCGTGATCGGTAGCCCCAATATCCCCATCATCAGCGGATAAACATCCACCGCATCGATGGCCGGAATTCGTCGGCCGCTCGGCAGGCGCGGACCCATCGCCAGGAAAATACCCTGCATACCTTCGGTTTCCGGCGCCCAGCCGTGGTTGCCCAGGGAATTCCCGGTCGCGCGGGACTTGTTCGAAAATACGAGATACCCGGGATCCGCCTGCACGATCAGCGGCGCAAATCCTGCCGCGCCGGTCAGTCGCCACGCGGTCGGTGCGTCCTGGCGCAGGATGGCTTTGCCATGTTGCCAGGAGGCGTTGATGGCGTCGCGAATCTGCACAGCGCGCCCGTCGTCGTCTTGCGAAAAATAAATGAACGCCGCCGCCCCGTGATCGACAACCACCAGTCCCTCGAGATCCGCAACGTCCTCGATCAGGAAGGCGGGCTCGTCAGGCTTTATCGGCAACTGGCCGTGGTCTGACACAACGATTACGTAGATCTCGTCCCCGATCGGCAGCGCATCAATACCGTTTAACAATGCTGCCAGGTAGTCGTCCACTTCACTGATGGACGTGATGCTCTGTGCTGATCCGGGTCCGGCCCGGTGCGTTGCCGTATCCACATTCTCGAAGTACAGCGTAACCAGGTGCGGGCGCTTTTCCGCGGGCATCGAAAGCCAGTCAATGACCTGTTGAACGCGATCCAGCCCGGCCACGGACGCGTCAAATGGGTGCCAGTAGGTCATTGGCACACCATCGATGTCCGCTTCCGTACCCACAAAGTAATAGGCGGCGGTAACCATGCCCGCTTTCTCAGCCGCGACCCAAACGGGCTGACCGCCGTACCAGGAGCCATCCTGAACGGCCGCCGGATCGCGCAGATTGTAGAAGCGATTGCGATCCTTGCCGGGAAAACGATTGCCGATAAGACCATGGTTGGCGGGGTACAGCCCGGTCGCTATGGAATAGTGATTCGGAAATGTCAGCGTTGGAAAAACAGGAATCAAGCGATCGGCACGCAGGCCGCCAGCGGCTATACGGTCAAGGGTTGGTGTGTCGAAGAGGTCCTGGTAATCCCAGCGAAAGCCGTCAATGGATACCAGGACCAGGTAAGGCTTGCCGCGCTGGTCCGGGGCATTGATACCGCCCGATCCGGCCGCAGACACCGCACCGGTCACGAACACTGCCAGCAGAATCCAGTACTTCAAACCACGCCCTCGGTAACGGAACCCGAGTCTAGCAGGCTTATTTTGACGGGGCTGTATGACCCGCCTATCCTAGTCCGAAAGCACATCAATAGAATTGGGGGACACCATGTTACATTGCGGTCGCGCCAGCAAAAGCGCCATCTTTTTCCTGTTCGCAGTGGTTATATCCGGCCACGCTATTGCACAGGATGACGGCCCGGAACTGGCCAAATTCGAGTCGATATCGGAATCCGACACCATGCTCATGGTGCCGATGCGCGACGGCGTAAAACTGGCGACCGATGTCCACCGACCCAAAGGTGACGGGCAATACCCGACCATACTCATCAAGACACCCTATAACTTCAACAAGATGGCTGGCTCGACGCTGGACTTCACGAATGAAGCCATCGAGCGAGGCTACGCGGTCGTGGTGCAGAATGAGCGTGGCCGCTACTACTCCGAAGGCGAATGGGAAATTCTCGGCAAGCCGCGAACGGACGGCTACGACTCGCTGACCTGGATCGAGGAGCAACCCTGGTCGACCGGCAAGGTAGCCACCTGGGGCTGTTCGTCCACCGCGGAATGGCAGCTGGCGCTGGCGGCGCAAAATCATCCTGCGCATGCAGCAATGATTCCTATGGCGTCGGGCGCCGGCATCGGCCGCGTCGGTGAATACTACGAGCAGGGCAACTGGTACAAGGGCGGCGTGCACCAGACGCTG
>Ga0316195_10001673_pt1 | contig 10121 bp, 10 predicted proteins | sample Phised1_MG_FD_204937 | JGI IMG/M metagenome (GOLD analysis project Ga0316195, IMG submission 204937) | Coastal sediment microbial communities from Maine, United States - Phippsburg sediment 1 | ecosystem: Environmental > Aquatic > Marine > Coastal > Sediment | place: USA: Maine | collected...
AGTCATCGGAGGCGTGGCCGGGGGCCTGCTGGGCAGCACGATCGGCGGCGGCACCGGCAAGACGGTGGCCACCGTGGCCGGCGCCGCGGCGGGCGCCTACGCCGGCAACGAGGTGCAGAAGAACGCGCAGCAGAAAGACACCGTCACGACGACCGAGAAGCGGTGCAAGACGGTCAACGAGACCTCAGAGAAACTGCTCGGCTACGACGTGACGTACCGTCTCGACGGCAAGGAGGGCACCGTGCGCATGGCGTACAACCCCGGCAAGCAGATTCCGGTGAAGGACGGCCAGCTGATGCTCAATCCGCCGGTGCCGAAGAAGTAGGTCGGGCGCCGCAATCTGGTGCCGCGCTTTCAGCGCAGCACCAGATTGTCCCTGTGGATCAGTTCGGGTTCTTCCACGAAGCCGAGGATGGCTTCGATCTCGGACGAAGGCTTGCGCATGATGCGCCGCGCTTCGAAGCTCGAATAGTTCACCAGCCCGCGGGCGATCTCGCGCCCGTCGGGATCGACGCAGGCCACCACCTCGCCGCGCTCGAACTCGCCGCTGACGTCGACCACGCCGATCGGCAGCAGGCTCCTGCCGCCGCTCTGCAGCGCCTTCGCGGCGCCGGCGTCGAGCCGCAGCGACCCGCCCAGCTGCAGATGGTCGGCCAGCCACTTCTTGCGCGCCGCCATGCGCCCGGTCGGCGCGACGAACTGTGTGCCGATCGCCTCGCCCGCGGCCAGGCGCAACAGGACGTCGGTCTCGCTGCCCGAGGCGATCACGGTATGCGCACCGCTGGTGGCCGCGCGCTTGGCGGCCAGCACCTTGGTGATCATGCCGCCCTTGCCGTGCACGCTGCCCGCGCCGCCCGCCATCGCCTCCAGCGCCGGGTCGCCCGCGGCCACCCGCGAGAGCAGCCGCGCGGCCGGATCCTTGCGCGGGTCGGCGGTGAACAAGCCTTGCTGGTCGGTCAGGATCACCAGGCAGTCCGCCTCGATCAGGTTCGCGACCAATGCGCCCAGCGTGTCGTTGTCGCCGAACTTGATCTCGTCGGTGACCACGGTGTCGTTCTCGTTGATGATCGGAACGACACCCAGCTTCAGCAGCGTGAGCAGCGTCGAACGCGCGTTGAGGTAGCGCTTGCGGTCGGCCAGGTCGTCGTGCGTGAGCAGCACCTGCGCGGTGCGCAGGCCGTGCTCGCGAAAGCACGACTCGTAGACCTGCGCCAGCCCCATCTGTCCGACCGCTGCCGCGGCCTGCAGCTCGTGCATTTCCCTGGGCCGGCGCGCCCAGCCCAGGCGCTTCATCCCCTCGGCGACCGCGCCGGAAGAGACCATCACGACTTCCTTGCCCAGTGCACGCAGGCCGGCGATCTGGCCACCCCACAGCGAGATCGCCTGCGCGTCGAGGCCGCGGCCCTCATTGGTCACCAGGCTCGAGCCGACCTTGACGACGACGCGACGCGCCACCCGCAACGCCGGTTCGGCGTCGCGCGCAGGCGCGGGAACGGGGGCGGCCGCGCCGGCGGAAGCTGTCGTGCCGGGCGCGCCCACGCGCCGTGGGCGCGAGGCACGATCCGCGGATTCAGACATCGCCGCCGCCCGTCTCGGCGTCGAATCGCACGTCGGTGACCGACGGGTCGGCCGGGCGGATCGATTCGAGGTAGTCGTAGATCGCGAGCATCAGCGACTCGCAGCCTTCGCGTGTCAGCCCGGAGATCACGAACACCCGGTCGACCTTGACCGCATTGCGTCCGCGCCCCTTCTTCAGCGCCTTGACGATCGCGTCGATGCGCGCCTCGCGCTCTTCGGCGGGCACCATGTCGACCTTGTTCAGCACCAGCCAGCGCGGCTTGGCCGCGAGCCCGGGATCGTACTTACGCAGTTCGTTGACGATCGCGCGGGCGTCGCGCACCGGATCGGCATCGGGATCGAAGGGTGCGAGATCCACCAGGTGCAACAGCAGCCGCGTGCGCTGCAGGTGCCGCAGGAACTGGTGCCCCAGGCCGGCGCCTTCGGCCGCTCCCTCGATCAGCCCGGGGATGTCCGCGATGACGAAGCTCTTGCTCGGCGCCACGCGCACCACGCCGAGGTTCGGATGCAGCGTGGTGAACGGGTAGTCGGCGATCTTGGGCCGCGCGTTGCTCACCGCGGCGATCAGCGTCGACTTGCCGGCGTTGGGCAGCCCGAGCAGCCCGACGTCGGCGAGCACTTTCAGTTCCAGGCGCAGTTGCCGCTCTTCCCCGGGCTCGCCCGGCGTCGACTGCCGCGGGGCACGGTTGGTGCTCGACTTGAAATGGATGTTGCCGAGTCCGCCCTGGCCGCCCTTGGCGATCAGGACCTTCTGGTCGTGTTCGACGAGGTCGGCGATCAGTTCGCCGGTGTTCTCGTCGTAGATCTGCGTGCCCACCGGCATGCGCAGCACGATGTCGGCGGCGCCGGCGCCGTACTGGTCCTTGCCGCGACCGCGCTCGCCGTTGCGCGCCTGGTGCCTGCGCGAGAAACGGTAGTCGACCAGCGTGTTGATGTTGAGATCGGCGATCGCGAAGATGCTGCCCCCGCGGCCGCCGTCGCCGCCGTCGGGTCCGCCCCGCGGGATGAACTTCTCGCGCCGAAACGACACCACGCCGACGCCGCCGTCGCCGGCGATGACTTCGATACGCGCTTCGTCGATGAATTTCATCGTTCACCCCACAAAAAAGCCCCGCGCGGCGGGGCTCTGTGGGTCCGCGGCTGCCGGACGGCGCGATTGCGCGCCTGCCGTCTTCCGGCGGACCGCGGCCATGCCGCGAGCGGGATTACTGCTGCGGCACGATGTTCACGGTGTGACGGCCCAACGGGCCCTTCACCGCGAACTTGACCTGCCCGTCGACCAGCGCGAAAAGCGTGTGGTCCTTGCCCAGGCCGACGTTCACGCCGGGGTGAAAGCGCGTGCCGCGCTGACGAACGATGATCGATCCGGCCGACACGGTCTGGCCGCCGAACGCCTTGACCCCCAGCATCTTCGGCTGCGAGTCGCGGCCGTTGCGCGTGGAGCCGCCGCCTTTCTTCTGTGCCATGGTGCGTTACTCCTGGGTTGCTTGCGCCGGGGCCGCCGCTGCGGGCGCCGTGGCGGTGATTTCGCCCAACGGCGAAGCGATCCGACTGACGAAGAGCTCGGTGTAGTTCTGCCGATGGCCCTGGCGCTTCTGGTAGTGCTTGCGCCTGCGCATCTTGAAAATGCGCACCTTGTCGTGACGTCCCTGGGACAGAACCGTCGCCGAAACCGTCGCCCCTGCCACCAGCGGCGCGCCCACGGAGATCTGGTCTCCCGCGCCAACCGCCAGCACCTGGTCGATCGTGACTTCGGCTCCGATGTCCGCTGGCATCTGTTCTACTTTGATCTTGTCGCCGGCAGCGACTTTGTACTGCTTGCCGCCGGTTTTTATGACCGCGTACATGGAAACCTCGAAGGTCTTGGTTGAAACTCCCGCCGGGCAATGCGCCGGGCGGGTCTGAAGAACCCAAGATAATACAATGACTTAGGCGGTCACGCAAGTTTCCCCGGGGTGGTCGGCGGAGCGTGCCGGGCGCGCTCCGCGTGACCGCCGGGCGGGCGCGGGCCGGCGCACTATAATTCGCCGACCGTCACACTCGTCAACCCGCGCGCGGCCGATGCCCGCGTCAACTACCCTCGCCTCGAACTGAGCACGACACTACGTGAAGCCCGCCGAGATGTTTCCCGTGCTCGCCAGCGACCTCGCCGAGGTCGACCGGGTGATCCGCCAGCGACTGACCTCCGAGGTGGCGCTGGTCAACAGCGTGTCCGACTACATCATCGCGGCCGGCGGCAAGCGGATGCGGCCGGTGCTGCTGCTGCTGATGGCACGCGCACTGGGCTACTCCGGGTCGCACCACCACCTGCTCGCCGCGGTCGTCGAGTTCATCCACACCGCGACGCTGCTGCACGACGACGTGGTCGACGAGTCCGAGTTGCGGCGCGGGCGCAAGACCGCGAACGCTGCGTTCGGCAATGCTGCGTCGGTGCTCGTCGGGGATTTCCTGTACTCGCGCGCCTTCCAGATGATGGTCGAGGCCGACGAGATGCGGGTGATGCAAGTGCTCGCCAATGCAACGAACACGATCGCCGAAGGCGAGGTGCTTCAACTCATCAACTGCAACGACCCGGACGTCGACGAGCAGCGCTACCTTCAGGTGATCCGGTACAAGACCGCCAAGCTGTTCGAGGCGGCCGCGCAGCTCGGCGCGATCCTTTGCAAGGCGCCGACCGCGGTCGAGGAGTCGGCTGCCGCCTACGGCCGGCACCTGGGCACCGCGTTCCAGCTGGTCGACGACGTGCTCGACTACTCGGGCGTGAGCGCCGACATCGGCAAGAACGTCGGCGACGACCTGCGCGAGGGCAAGCCGACGCTGCCGCTGATCTACGTGATGGAAAAGGGCAACGCGCAGGAGCGCGGCATGGTGCGCGAGGCGATCGAGCACGGCCACACCGAGCGTTTCGACGAGATCATGGCCGCGATCCGGCGCACCGGCGCGCTCGACTATGCGATGCAGCAGGCGCGCGCCGAAGCCGCCGAGGCGACTGCCGCGGTCGCCTGCGTGCCGCCTTCCGCCTATCGCGACGCCCTGCTATACTTCGCGGCTTACTCGATCGAGCGCGACCGCTAGGTCAGCGCAACGAGCCCCGGATTTCCCGACCCGGCCGGGGGTCGAAACAGTCGAGTGCTGCAAGTCGTCGCACGTATCGCTGCACGATTTCGGGGTGTAGCTTAGCCTGGTAGAGCGCTACGTTCGGGACGTAGAGGCCGGAGGTTCGAATCCTCTCACCCCGACCAGCAAATCCATCGCATGCACGGCCTTGCCGCGTCGGGCCCGAGCTTCGCGCCCGCGCTCAGCTGCCGTTTCTGCGCAGCAGTCTCAGCCGGTGCTGTTGCAGGGCGTCGAGCTCGAGAATCACAGCGGCAGGAAACCCCTCCCGATCGGGCCGATCGTCGATCAGCAGGCCGTTCATCAGCTTGCTGAACGTGCGCACGTCGCTCCAGGCCTCAGCGATCCGGTTGAGGACGTGGGGGAAGTCCCTTGCCGTGCAAGGCATGCCTGCGTCGAACGGGAGCGCCTTCAGCAGCCGCGCCGCCGAGTCGGTCAACGGCTCGCGAGGCGCCGCCCGCGCCGGGGTGCCGGGCGCGGCCGCAGGCTTGCGGTCGGGCGCGGCAACAGGCCTTAGCGTGGGCGGCCCGACGTACGTATAGGTTCCCATGGACGGCCTCCTTCAAATGGGGCATCGCGTGGTCCGTCGGAATACGCTACCCAGGAAGCTTGCGCAGGTTTGTCAGCTGGTGGTCAGGTGCAACAGTGCGCAGACGAACGGCGCTCACCAGCCGACGAGCGGCAGGGCGAACCTCAATACGACTTCGGCAGGCCCAGCACCTTCTCGGCGATGAAGCACAGCACCAGTTGCGGGCTGATCGGCGCGATGCGCGGGATCAGGCTCTCGCGAAGATAGCGCTCCACGTGATACTCCTTCGCGTAGCCGAACCCGCCGTGGGTCATCACCGCGGCCAGGCAGGCCTGGTAGCCGGCCTCGGCGCCGAGGAACTTCGCGGCGTTGGCCTCCGCGCCGCAGGACAATCCGCGATCGAACCGGTCCGCAGCCTTGAAGGTCATCAGGTTCGCGGCCTCGAGCTGCATCCAGCATTCGGCCAGCGGGTGCTGGATCGCCTGGTTCTTGCCGATCGGGCGGTCGAACACCACGCGCTCGTTCGCGTACTGCGTGGCCCGGCGCAGCGCCGCCTTGCCCAGGCCGATGGCCTCGGCGGCGATCAGCACGCGCTCAGGGTTCATGCCGTGCAGGATGTAGCGAAACCCCTTGCCCTCTTCGCCGATGCGGTCGTCCACCGGAACGCGCAGACCGTCGATGAACACCTGGTTGGAGTCCACCGCCTTGCGCCCCATCTTCTCGATCTCGCGGACCTCGACGAAGCGCCGGTCCAGATCGGTGTAGAAAAGGCTCAGTCCGTCGGTGTGGCTCTTCACCTGGTCTAGCGGCGTGGTGCGGGCCAGGATGAGCATCTTCTCCGCGACCTGCGCGGTGGAGATCCAGACCTTCGCGCCGTCGAGCACGTAGTGATCGCCGACCCGCTCGGCGCGCGTCTTCAACTGGGTCGTGTTCAGCCCGGTATTGGGCTCGGTCACCGCGAAGCAGGCCTTCTCGGTGCCGCTCACCAGCGGCGGCAGCATCCGCTGCTTCTGCGCTTCCGTGCCGAAGATCACCACCGGGCTCAGCCCGAAGATGTTCATGTGCACCGCGGACGCCCCGGACATGCCCGCACCGGACTCGCTGATCGTCTGCATCATCAGCGCGGCCTCGGTGATGCCGAGACCCGCGCCGCCGTATTCCTCCGGGATGCAGATGCCCAGCCAGCCGCTGTCGGCCAGCGCCCGGTGCAGTTCGTGCGGAAAGCCGCCCTCCTTGTCCCTGGCAAGCCAGTAGTCGTCGCCGAACTGGCTGCAGATTCTGGCGACCGCGTCGCGCAGGGCTTCCTGGTCGGAGGAAAAGTCGAAGTTCATGGCGAGGCTCTGCGTCGGTTGCGTTCCCGGGACCGCGGCACGGTGATCAGCCGAGGTCGACCATGTCGATCATCTCAGACTCTCTCGGGATCTATGTTTCGAATATGCGCACGCGCGCTCCCGACGCTTCGTCGAAGCGCTGGATCGCGCCGGCGTCGATCCGCAGGTAGACCGTCGACCCGCGTTGGGGACTCGCGCCAGGGGCGGCCTTGCCTCGAATGCGCTGACCGGCGAGTTCCGCGATCACCCACAGGTCGGCACCTGTCGATTCGGTCAGCACGACCGTGGCAGGAAGCGCGTCGCGGCCGGGCTCGACACCGACCGTGACCTGCGCAGGACGGACCGCCAACAGTTCCGGCCCCGCCGACGTCGCACGCGGGGCGACGAGGGACACCGCGCCGGCGAGCGCGTCGCCCCTGACGACATTGATCGGAGGACTGCCAAGAAATCGCGCGACGAACAGATTGTCCGGATCGTCGTAAAGCCGCTGCGGCGACCCGCATTGACGGATCGACCCCGCGTCGAGGACCGCGAGCCGGTCGGACAGCACCATCGCCTCCTCCTGGTCGTGGGTCACGTAGATCGTGGTGACACCGTGAAGTTCGTGCAGGCGCTTGAACTCGGCGCGCATCTCCAGCCGCAGGCCGGCGTCCAGGTTCGACAGCGGTTCGTCCATCAGGAACGCGGCAGGACGGCGCACCAGCGCCCGGCCGAGCGCGACGCGCTGGCGCTGGCCGCCGGACAATTGCCGCGGCCTGCGCTCCAGCAGGTCCACCAGGCCGAGCGTGCGTGCGACCCGATCGACCTCGTGCGCGATCTCCTGGCGAGGCCGCCCGCGCACTCGCAACGGGAAACCGATGTTCTCGCGCACCGTCAGATGCGGATACAGCGCGTAGCTCTGGAACACCATCGCGATGTCGCGCTCGCCCGGCGAGAGCGGGCTCACCTCGCGGTCGTCGAACCAGATCCGGCCGGCGCTCGGCACGTCGACGCCGGCAATCAGGTTGAGCAGCGTCGACTTGCCGCAGCCGCTCGGGCCGACGAAGGTGAAGAACTCGCCGTCCTCGATCCGCAGATCGAGCGGGCCCAGCACCCGCTGGCCGTCGTAGCGTTTCGCGAGCCCTTCGATTCGGATGGTCGCCATTGTGGTCTCAGCCCTTGACCGCGCCGGCGGTGAGCCCGTCGAAGATGCGGCGCTGGAAAGCGAATGCCAGCGCGACCACCGGCAGCGTCGCCACGACCGAGGCCGCGGCGATCTCGCCGTAGGGAATCTCGTGCAGGCCCGGGAACAGCGCGATGCCCACCGGAATCGTGCGAGACGCCTGCGTCGCGGTGAACGACAGCGCGAACAGGAATTCGTTCCAGCAGAACACGAACACCAGCAGCCCGGCCGCGAGCAGTCCGGGCGTGGACAGCGGAAGGATGACGCGGCGCAGCGCACCGAATGCGGTGCAGCCGTCGGCGCGCGCCGCGACGTACAGCTCGCGCGGCAGCTGGTCGAAGAATCGCGCCAGCAGCCAGACCGAAAGCGGCAGCGAGAACGTGGTGTACGTCAGGATCAGCGCGAACAGCGTGTCGCGCAGCCCCACCGCGTTCAGCAGCAGGAACAGCGGGCTGACCGTGGCGATGGGCGGGAACATCGACACCGCGAGCAACATGCCCAGCATCGCGGTGCGGTGCGGCAAGCGCAGCACCGACAGCGCAAACGCGGCCAGCGCGCCGACCGCGAGCGACAGCATGGTCGTGGCCGTCGCGACGATCACGCTGTTGGCGATCATGCGCGCGAACGCGTGGTCGCCGAACACCGCCGCGTAGTGCGCGAACGACATCCGCGTCGGAAGCAGCGGCGGCAGCGCGAGCAACTCGCCGGCGGGTTTCAGCGAGCTGATCAGCTGCCACAGGAACGGCGCGACGCAGTAAAGCGCGACGACCGCGAGCAATACGAACCGGGTGGCCGCGCTCATTGCGTTCGCCAGGTGAGCAGCCGCACATAGGCCATCGTCAGCAGCGCCGCGCAGCCGAGCGTGACCACCGCCAGCGCCGAGCCGTAGCCGAACTCCAGAGAGTGGAACAGTGTCCGGTAGACGTAGATCGACAGCGTCTCGGTGCTGTCCGCCGGCCCGCCGCCGGTCAGCACGTAGATCGTGTCGAAGACGCGGAACGCGTCGATCGCACGGAAGACCACCGCCACCAGCATCACCGGGGCGAGCAGCGGCAGCGTGATCGTTCGCAGCACCATTGCGCCGCGCGCGCCGTCGACCGCCGCCGCGCGGTACAGGTCGCCGGGAATGCCCTGCAGCCCGGCGATCAGCAGCAGCGCGACGAACGGGGTCGACTTCCACACGTCCATCGCGATCGCCGCGTGCATCGCCCAGCCGGGGCTGCCGAGCCAGTTCACCTCGACGCCGATCAGGTAATTGATCACGCCGATCTCCGTGTTGTACATCCACTCCCACATCCGCGCCGACACCGCGGTGGGTACCGCCCAGGGCAGCAGCACGACCCCGTAGAGCAAGGCTCGACCCCGGCCCTGGCGGTGCAGCAGCAACGCGATGGCCAGGCCGAGTGCGAGCTCGGCCAGCACCGAGACCACGGTGAAGTAGACCGTGTTGCCGAGCGCGTTCCAGAACCGCCCGTCGGAGGCGACGCGAAGGTAGTTGTCGAGTCCGATCCAGCGCGCCGGCCCCTCGAGCAGCGACCAGCGCTCGAGGCTGAGCCAGCCCACGTAGACCATCGGGAACAGCACGACCACGCAGAGCAGCGCGCCGGCGGGGACGAGGTACCAGCCGGCCCGTTCGCGTCCTCGTTCAGTGCGCATCGGCGACGACCCTCTCGATGCCACGCTGAGCGGACGCGAGCGCGAGCGCCACCGGCCTGACCCGCGACAGCGCCGCGCTGAACTCGGTCTGCAGCACCTGCGAGACGCGCACGTACCTCGGCATCACCGGACGCGGACGCGCGGTCGCGAAGACCTCGCGCAGCGTGGCGAGCGCCGGCTGCGCCGCGAGCAGATCCGCGTCGTCGTAGAGCGCCACGCGCGACGGCTGGAAACCGTAGGCCAGCGCCAGCGATTTCTGCGCCGGCACCGAGCCGAGCCAGGCGACCAGCCGCATCGCGGCGTCGGGCGCGCGCGAGTAGGCGTTGACCGCGAGCTGCCAGCCGCCGAGCGCCGCGGTCGACCTCCCGCCCGGAAAATGCGGCAGCACCGAAATGCCCACCGCGCCGTGCACCCGCGACGCGGGGTCGGCGAACGTGGTCCACGCGTAGGGCCAGTTGCGCATGAACAGCGCACGACCCTGGCCAAACAGGTGCCGTGAAGGCTCCTCGGTCGCGGTGGTGACCGATCCGGGCGAAACGCGATAGCGATGCACCAGGTCGACCATGAAGCTCAGCGCGGTCCGGTTGGCCTCGCTGTCGAGCACGACCCGCCCGTCGTCGAACACCTGCCCGCCGTTGCTCCACAGGTACTCGAGCGCATTGCACACCAGCCCCTCGTACTGCCGGCCCTGCCAGACGAAGCCGCGCAGGCCGGGTTCGCGCGCACAGACCGCCTGTGCGGCGCGAACGAG
>Ga0316195_10001675_pt1 | contig 10119 bp, 6 predicted proteins | sample Phised1_MG_FD_204937 | JGI IMG/M metagenome (GOLD analysis project Ga0316195, IMG submission 204937) | Coastal sediment microbial communities from Maine, United States - Phippsburg sediment 1 | ecosystem: Environmental > Aquatic > Marine > Coastal > Sediment | place: USA: Maine | collected...
GCTGCGCTCGCGCAGGCGCCGGGTCTGCTGTTGTACCCGGGGCCGCATATAGCGCAGGTAGAGCCAGTGCAGCGGCACCAGCGCCAGCAACACGAGGCTGAGCTGCCAGCTCAGCAGCAGCATGAAAGCCAGGGTTCCCACCAGCCCGAGCAGCGCGCTGACCGCGGCAAAAAGGCTGTCAACCGCGAAGCGCTGGATCTCCGCCACGTCGCCATCCAGCCGCGTCAGGATGTCGCCACCGCGGTTGCGCGTGTAAAACGCCGGCGACAGGGTCTGCAGGTGGCGGTACACGGACTCGCGCAGGTCGAACAGGATATGGCCGGACAGGCGGGTATAGAAATAGCGGTTGGCGCCCGACAGCAGCGTCGCCACCAGGCCGACGCAGAATATCAGCCCCACCAGCAGCAGCACTGTGTCGAAGCGGCGCGCCACCAGGCCGTCATCGATAAGCAACTTGGTCAGGTAGGGCTGCACCAGCACCAGCAGCGAGGTGGTCACCGACAGTGCCAGCAGCGCCAGCAGGGCGCCGCCGCGGGGCCGGACGAAGCCGAACAGCCAGCGCATCGCCTCGCGATCGACAGCGCGGGGCGCGGCGAAAGGTACGGCGCTGCTGGTCACGCGGGGTTAGAGCGCGCGGCTGAAGACCCGGGAGTTGGCCAGTGACATATCCCCGCCCGTCAATTGAATATTGGCGAGCTTCTCCAGGGTATCGGCGTTGTACACCGCGATGTCATTGAACGTGCCGGCCAGGTAGACCTCGCTGCCATCGGTGGAGAAATTGATGCAGTAATAACTGTGGTCCAGGTCCACCGACTTCACTTCTTTGCGGGCCGCGACATCAAACTTCTTGAGCTGGGTCAGCACCCCGTAGAACTGGTTGGGATCCGAGGGCCGCGCCATACCGGAAAAAAGCACCACCTCAAGCGGGCCGAATACCTTCGACTCCACGGCCCCGGTAGCCAGGTCCACCCGCTCGAACCCCCACACCCAGTCGGCGGTCGCCAGGTCCTGGGTGGCGTCCTTGTAACGGGCGGCGGAGTACATCCGCACCATCTCGTTGTTGATGTCGCCCAACGGCCACACCGTGAGGGAGTCCCGCTGGCTCTCCATCGGGTCATTGAGGCTCTGGCTTTTCAGGGCCACCGTGGTGGCGCCGGTCTGCATGTTCATCGCATAAATATCGCGCCCGCCCATATAGAGGGTACCGTCCTTGCCCACCGCCATGATGGTGATCTGGCGCGGCGCCGGGAAGGTGCGCACGGGCTTGGCATCCAGCCCCGCGGAGGTATCGAATACCGCGATGCGCGCATCCTGCACCTCGTAGCGATCGATCAGCAGGCGGGTCGGGTTCTGGTGGGTATACACCTCCTTGCCGTCCGGACTCACCGCGATGGAGCTGATGGACTTGACCCGCTCGTCGCCCTGGGACTGGCGCGCGGAGAAGCGGATCTCGCAGGTATCCACGTCGACCCCGTAAATATTCTCGAAGCGGTTGGTCAGCACGTAGGCAGTGCGGTTGTCGGGGGACATGGCCACGGTACCCGGGCCGAAATCGCCGGGCAGGTCGCAGGTGTTCGCCACCTTGCGCTGTTTCAGGTCGACCAGGTTCAGTTTGTTGGGGCGGTTCATCACCACCAGGAAATCGCCGGGCGCAGCAGCGGCTTCCGCGGCCTGGTCGCCCTTCTCGGCGCAACCTGCCAGCGGCACTGCTGCCAGCACCGCCAATGCCGCTACCCGGGCCACCCTTGCGGCCCTGTCATATAAGCTGTTGTCTCTGCACATGATCAGTTCGCCTCAGGAATCGTCTTCGGGAAATACGGCGTCAAGCTTGCGCCAGTCCTTGCCAGCCGATGGCGCCTCGCCGGCCCAGTCAGGGTAGGTCACCATCACATCGGGGACCTGGGCAGGCCACCAGCAGGGATCGGCACAGCCATAGAGGTCGGCCTCCATCGGCTGGCACAGGCCGGCGACACCGCCGAACATATCGACTTCCCACCCGGGATCGGTGGTGGCGGTGCAGCCCGCGACGGTTTGCATCGCTACGACCTCGTCGACCTCGCCCTGGCGGGATGCCTGGTCGATCAGGTGGGCTTTCTCATTCAATGGTTTCAGGTGCTTCATCAGCTTACCCTCCGGGTGGAGATATGATCATCAAAGAAACGCGGGTTACCCCGGCTTATGCGGGTGTAGGCCTCGATCCCGAAATCCACCCAGTCCCGCATCAGGTCACAGTAGTGGTAAACGGGATGGGAGGGATCGTTATAGCGCTGGTAGCTCTCGTGGTAGCAGCCGCCGGAGCACAGGTTGCGAATACGACAGGTGGCGCAGCCGGTATCGGTGCGATCCAGGCGCCGGTTGAGGAAATCCTCCAGCGCCGGGACATCCAGCCCCTGCTGGACGCTGCCGAAGGTCGGCAGCTCGGAGCCGGTGAAGCGATGGCAGAGATTGACACCGCCGTCCTTGTCCACCGCCACCATCGAGTAGCCGGCACCACAGGGCAGCGCCTTCTTGCTGCCCTCGTGGATGTCGGTGAGCAGCTGGTGCAGGTTCGAAAAACCGATATTGCGGTGCTGCAGGGCCTCGTCGATATAGTGCCGTCCAAGCTCCTTCATCGCGGCAAATACCGCAACCAGCTCCTCCTCCCCGAGGTTGAAATCATCGAGGTCACCCGCCGTAACAGGGGCGAAGCCCACTTCGGCAAAACCCAGTTCATTGAACAGGTGATGCCAGATCGCTTTCACATCCGTCACCCCGCGGGTCAGGGTGACCCGGGCTCCCACCGGCCGGGATCGATAGCGGGACAGCAACAGGCCCACCTTGCGCGCCACCGTCTCATAGGTGCCCTGCCCGCCCACGGTGATGCGGTTGCGATCGTGGATGGCCTTGGGGCCGTCGATACTGACCGCGATACCGAAACGATGACTGTCCAGGTAGTCGATGGTCTTTTCATTGAGCAGGGTGGCGTTGGTGGTCACGGAAAAATTCACCCGCTTGCCGGCGGCGCCGAAGCGCTGCTCCGCGAAATCCACCACCTGCCGGATGAGGCCGAGGTTGGAAAGGGGTTCCCCACCGAAAAATACGATGTTGTAAAGCGGCTGGTCGGGCGACTGCCGCAGCAGCATCTCGATCGCGCCTGTCGCCGTGTCCAGGCCCATCTTCTCCCCGGCCGAGGGCACCGCGAGGTCTTCCTTGTAACAGTAAGTGCAGCTGAGGTTGCATCCGGTGTTGACGTTCAGTACCACTGTGGTCAGCGGCAGTGCACCGACGGTGGGGAACACCGCGGCGGTACCCCCCGGATCCCGGGTGACGATGTCCAGGCTCTGCAGGTCGCACAGTACGCCGCTGAGCGCCGGTCCATCGAGTCGCCCCGCCAGGCGCGCGCCCAGCTCCGCCTCGGTATCACTACCGCCCCGGCGCAGCTCGGCGATGACCGCGACCGAGGCCGCGTCCGCTTCAAACAGGCTGCTGCTGGGTATGTGGAAAAGCAGTTGCTGCGAGTCCACCGTGACCTCGTGAAAGTTGTGCTCGTTTAACTCAAGTGCACTGCCCATGGTGGCGGCCTCAGCGGATCGGTGGGTTGACCCAGCGCTGCACGGTCACCATCAGGTGCCCGTCGCCCTGGACTGCCTGGCCACCCTCATCAACAGTCGCGATGACCTTGAGATTGCCGGCATTGTTGGTCTGGTACTTGCGCTCGGGATTGGGCCCGGCGCCAGCCGGGGTGAACACACCCTCATCCTTGTCCATCTGTCCGGCAAAGTTTACATCCTGGTCGGCGGCCGCCCGCTCGTTCCAGGGTTCGACGGACCATTGCGCAGGTACCCGGCCGATGCGCAGGTCGTCCGCGGTACCGGCCTCGCCATCCGCACCATTGCTCCAGGCTACGGCGTCGAATACAGCCTGCACCGCGGCTTCTGCACCGCCATTGCCGCCAACCCGGCCGACCGCGTAGGCCGGTTCCACCTGCAGTCGATCAATGGCGCTGTAGACGGTGAGGGCATCCGCCAACCCGGACTTGCCGACCTTGATCGCGCGCACACCCGTCGGCGCCGCGCCGTCGGCCGCTACCCGAACCAGGATGTGGCCGGCACCCCGGGACACTTCCTCCACCACCTTAAGGCCCGGCCCGAGATCCAGCGCACCGTTCAGGTTTGTACCCACGACCGTCATGAGCCCCTCACCACCGGCACGTATGAAGCCCGGTTGCACGGCCAGCACGGCGCTCTGGCCCGCGTCCCGCACGGCCCGCATTCTCAGGCCCCACTCGTTGTGCTCGCGCTTGAACAAGCGCCCCGAGAGTTCAACCCCATCCGCTGACGCGGCCATCACCTGGCGATAGTTCTCATCGCCCAGCTTGAGGGTGCCGCGCCATTCGTAACCCGTGTAGACAATCGCGCTGCCGCTGCCGGCCAGCGCCTCGCCGTCGGCGTACTGGCCGCTGAACTCCACCGTATAGCGGTCATTATCCTGCGCGCCGGTCACCATCACACCGCTGAAATCCCCTCGCCCCGGCATATAGCCCAGCACCCGCCAGCGCCCCCCGAGCTTGGGCCTCGGCGCGGCCTGCCATTGCTCCCAGTCCGCCGTTTGCAACGGATATTTTTTTGCCAGGTCCGGCAAAACCTCGTTAAGGGCCTCTCCCAGCCAGTCCCGGTCGCGCCCCATCATCTGGTATTCCGTCGTGGGAAATTGCCCCAGGTGGAAGTGCACAAGGTTGCGCCACTCGTCCTCGGTGCGCCGCTGCAGGGCAACCCGCGCACCGGTATGGCAGCGCGCGCACATGGTCCTGAACTGCTCGGTATCGTGCTGCTCGATCGTATTGAGTTCCTGCTCGAGGATATAGCGATAGGGAGCGCTCTCCTGGGGCGCCAGTCCCTGGGTGTCGGCAAAGTACTTGACCAGCGTGCGCAGCACTGCGCTGCTGTCGCCGCCGGCGGGGTCGATGAGTTGCGCCTTGTGCACCAGCTGCATCCGCACCAGGGTCATCTGCCAGCCCTCGGGTGTCTTGCGCTGGTCGCTGATGCGAAACCACTTACCCTCACCGTTCTTCGAATGACAGCCGCTGCAGCTGGCCGCGATGATGTCCTGGGGGGAACTCGCTGCCGGGGTGTCCGCGGCAGCGAACGACTGCCCCGCGCCGAGCAACGCCAACAGGGCGAATGCCCTGGCTAGTCTGCCGATCTTCAGCACTTTATGGTCTCCTTGGGCCGTCGACGGCCTGCATCGGGATATCCGGGTATTCATATTCATTACACTGTGCCTTCAGCCGCGGCCGGCGGCCGGCTTGTGGTCGCCCGCGGCCAGCTCATCAATCATCTGCTCACGCATCAGGAACTTCTGCATCTTGCCTGTCACCGTCATCGGGAAGTCATCCACAAAACGGATATAGTGGGGAATCTTGAAGTGGGTGATTTTGTCGCGGCAGTAGGTCACCAGTTCATCCGCACTGAGCGCCGCCCCCTCCCGCAACCTGATCCAGGCGCAGACCTGCTCGCCGTAGCGCGCATCCGGTATGCCGAACACCTGCACTTCCTGGATGGCCGGATGGGTATAGAGAAACTCTTCCACCTCGCGGGGATAGATGTTCTCGCCACCGCGGATGATCATGTCCTTGATGCGCCCGGTCACCTGGGTATAACCCTGTTCATCCATGACGCCGATATCGCCGGAGTGCAGCCAGCCGTCGCTGTCTATGGTATCGGCGGTGCGCTCCGGGTCATCCCAGTAGCCCTGCATCACCGCGTAACCGCGGCAGCAGATCTCACCTTTTTCACCGACCGGTACCACCGCGCCCTCGGCGTCGACGATCTTGATCTCACAATGGGGAGCCGGCCGACCGACGGTACCGACCCGCTTTTCAATCGAGTCGTCGATGGTCGTGATGTGGTTGACCGGGCTGGTTTCCGTCTGGCCGTAGGCGATAAGTACCTCGCTCATGTGCATCTGCTTCAGCACTTTCTGCATCACCTCGACCGGACAGGGCGCCCCCGCCATGATGCCGGTGCGCAGGCTGCCCAGGTCGAAGTCCCGGAACTGCGGATGATCCAGTTCGGCGATAAACATCGTCGGCACACCGTGCAGCGCGGTGCAGCGCTCCTCCGCCACCGCGGCCAGGGTCGCGCCCGCCTCGAAGGCCTCGCCGGGGAAAATCGCGGCGCTGCCATGGGTGACACAGGCCAGGCTTGCCATCACCATGCCGAAGCAGTGATACAGGGGGACCGGGATGCACAGCCGGTCCCGCTCCGTGAAGTGCATGCCATCGCCAACAATCTTGCCGTTGTTGAGGATATTGCGATGAGTGAGTGTGGCGCCCTTGGGGTTGCCGGTGGTGCCGCTGGTGAACTGGATGTTGATCGCATCGGTGGCGGAGAGCTGGGTGGCAATCCGGGCCAGGCACTGCCTCTCCTCGTCGCCGGCCATGTCCAGTACCGCGGGAAAATTGAACATACCGGCGCTTTTCTCATCCCCCATGCGGATGACGAGGCGCAGGTGGGGCAACCTGGCGGCGTGCAGCCGGCCGGGTTCAGCCCGGGCCAATTCCGGCGCCAGTTCCCGCAACATGCCAAGGTAGTCGCTGCTCCTGAACTGCCCGGCGGTGATAATCGCCTTGCACTGCACCTTGTTCAGGGCGTATTCCAGTTCGTACAGCCGGTAAGCCGGGTTGATACACACCATGATCGCGCCGATTTTGGCAGTCGCGTACTGGGTCAGGCACCATTCGTAGCAGTTGGGCGCCCAGATGCCGACACGATCCCCGGGCGCGATATCCAGGGCCAGCAGGCCACAGGCCAGGCGATCGACCTCGCGCTGGTACTCGCTGTAAGTCCAGCGGATGCCCTGGTGGCGCACGACGAGGGCCTCCCGGTCCGGGAATTGCGCCGCGGTCCTGTCGAAGGCCTGGCCGATGGTTTCGTTCAACAGCGGTTCGCTGGTTGAGCCGGCTGCCTGACTGTGGGTCAGTTGTCTGGTCATTATTTTCCTGCCGTCGCATCGCGGGTTAAAACCCGCCCTACATGGGGCAGCGACGCTGCCCATACATTATTTTGCCTGCCACTCACTCTCGCGCAACTCCACCCGCCGGATCTTGCCGCTGACGGTCTTGGGCAATTCCTCGACAAACTCGATCCGGCGCGGGTACTTGTAGGGCGCGGTCACCGCTTTGACGTGCTCCTGCAAGGTCTTTACCAGCGCATCCCCCGGCTCAAAGCCCGGCGCTACCACCACGAAGGCCTTGACCACTTCCCCGCGCTGCTCATCCGGGCTGGACACCACGGCAGACTCCGCGACCGCCGGGTGCTCTATCAACGCACTTTCCACCTCGAAGGGGCCGATGCGATATCCGGCCGAGAGAATCACGTCGTCGGCGCGGCTGACAAACCAGTAGTAGCCATCCTCATCCACCCGGGCCCGGTCACCGGTGATATACCAGTCGCCACGAAAGCTCTCTGCGGTCTTGTCGGCTTCGCCCTTGTAACCCAGGAACAGTCCCTGGGGAGGATCGGGCTTGACCCGCACGGCGAGATCGCCCTCAACTCCAGCCGGCAATATATCGCCGCGCTCATCCACCACCCGCAGGTCGATCCCCGGGGCGGGCTTGCCCATGGAACCGAACCGGGTTTCCATGCCTGGGTAATTGCCGCACAACAGCACCGTCTCGGTCTGGCCGTAGCCGTCCCTGATCGTAATGCCCGTGGCCCGCTTCCAGGTCTGGATGATCTCCGGGTTCAGCGGTTCGCCGGCTCCCACACAGTGGCGCAGCGCCGGAAAGCGAAACCGGCCCAGGTCCTGCTGCACGAACATGCGGTAGATCGTCGGCGCGCCGCAGAAAGTAGTCACGGGGTATTGCTGCAGCAATTGCAGGGTACGCGCGGGACTGAAGCCCTGGGTGTGGTGCAGGAACAGGGCCGCACCCTGGTACCAGGGCCCGAAGTAACTGCTCCAGGCCGCCTTGGCCCAGCCGGTGTCGGAACAGTTCCAGTGCAGGTCATCCGGGGTGAGGTCCAGCCAGTACTTGCCTGTGGTCTGGTGCGCCAGGCCATAGCTGTGCGCGTGCAGGCACATCTTCGGGTAGCCCGTGGTACCGGAGGTAAAGTAGCACATGGCCGGGTCCGACGCGGCGCTGTCCACCGTGTCGAATTCCGGGGGATGCTTTGCACCGGCCCCGCGATAATCGAGCCAGCCGTCGCGGGCGCCATCCACCAATACACGTACTTTCAGGGTCGGGCACCGGGAAAGGACCTGGTCGACCTTGGCGGCATTGGCAGTGTCGGTGACGATACAGGTGGCCTTCGCGGCATTGACCCGGTAGGCAATATCCTGCGCCGAGAGCTGGGTGGTACCGGGGCTGATCACCGCCCCCATGCGCAGGGACGCGGTAAACACCTCCCACCAGGCGATCTGGCGGCCGAGCATCATTACGATGTAATCGCCCGCCTGCACGCCCGCACCCTGCAGCAGGTTGGCTGCGCGACAGGAGGCGGCGGCGATATCGGCGAAGCTGCGACGCTCCTCCCCGCCGTGATCGTCCACCCACAACAGCGCCGGTTTGTCCGGATCCAGGCCGGCCCAGCGATCCACCACGTCCCGGGCGAAGTTGAAACGCTCGGGACGTGGCCACTGGAAGCTATCGTAATTATCCTGATAGTTACGCTCAGCCATGGGCTGTTCGCTCCCGGTCAACCGATGGCTGCCCTATCAGCCCCCGAAACTGTACTGGAGGGAAACACCCCACCACTGGGGCTTGCCGTAGTACTGCTCGGTCATACCGAAATTATCCGGTCCCGACAGGTCAAAGGTTTGCACCAGGTATTCCTCGTCCGTTACGTTGTCCACGAACGCCCTCAGCAGCCATTTCCTGTCCTCGGTGGCATAGCTGACGGACACATTACTCAGGGTATATGAACTAGCTGCGGAGGGCTCAAGCCCGGTCAGGGCAAATACGCGATTGTCCACAAATACCGTGTCACCCTGCACCGCGACATAGCCGCCGAACATGGGCCACTCATAACGGATCATCGCGTTGAGATTCCACTCGGGGGCCACCACAGAGGGACTGGTACCGCCCCCAGGCAGGTCAACATCGATGTCGTTATAAGCAGCTCCCAGCAGGATATCGAGGCCGTCAATCGGGCTGGTGGTCAACTCGAGTTCCGCACCCTTGCTTTCAGCATCCGTGTTGACGGTGAAGGTCTGGATTCCGAAGATAAAAAATGCCTGATAGTCCTGGTAATCGTAGTAATAGGCGGCGCCATTCAGGCGCGCCAGCCCACCGAACAAGGTCGACTTGAACCCAACCTCATAGGCATAAAGCTTCTCAGGGTCATAAGACATAATCTCATCGGTATACTCGTCCCCTGTAAACGCCAGGGGTATGATGGGAGCGTTGTAGCCACCACCGCGTATACCGAGGTTCCAGGTTGTGTATAACATGAGGTCATCGTTCAGGGCCCAGTCCAGTCCCGCCCTGCCTGACCACTCTTCGTCCTTGCGACTGTCTTTGTAGTAACCAGCCTCGATATAATTCGCCAGATTTTTCGGGGAGCCAAAATTGCGACTCTTGGGTGCCAGAAAATCCACGCCATAGTCAGTGTATTCAAAATCCTTCTCGTCAACGATATAGCGTGCGCCCAAAGTCAGGTTGACCGCGTCTGTCAGGTGATACTCGATCTCGCCGAATCCCGAATAGGAGTCCAGGTTGGACGTATAGGGATTATAGATGCCGGCAATAGCGCCGGGTATCTCGGAACCACCGGTAAGACTGAATGCATCGGATTGATAGCCGTTGTTATCTTCAATATCCAGGCCCAGGTAGTACAAACCCGCAACCCAGTTGAAGTTGTCGGTGCTTCCATCCAGCCTGAGTTCCTGGGAAGTCTGCTCAGCATCCGTGGTAAGGAAGAATTGGAAAAACGACACGGGAGAGGCGTCGGTATCCTCTATGTAATTGCGCTTGGTCGTGGAGTAGTCGGTAATGGATGTCAGGTTGATATCGCCAAAGGACCACTTCACGGTACCGGTATAGCCGTCAGTTTTCAGATCATTAAAACCAGGGGCATCATAACTACCGGAATAAACATCGCCGGTATTGTCGGTATACCCATCCAGAACCGGGTTGGGGAC